>Ga0209211_10000294_pt1 | contig 109515 bp, 106 predicted proteins | sample RifGroA2_FD_183992 | JGI IMG/M metagenome (GOLD analysis project Ga0209211, IMG submission 183992) | Groundwater microbial communities from Rifle, Colorado, USA - Groundwater A2 (SPAdes) (version 2) | ecosystem: Environmental > Aquatic > Deep subsurface > Groundwater | place: Rifle, Colorado...
ACTCCGGACATCTTAGAGTTTTTTAAAAGAGGATACTTTAATCATACTAAAATTATGAAATATTAACTTTGGAGCATTATATCAATTTAAAGTAGTTAATTCAGACCCATTTTTTGAAACTTAAGCCAGTAAGCCCATAGCGACTATATGATTTGTTATTTCTAAGTTGTGATTCATTAGTAATTTTGCTTCATTAATTACAGAAGAAGCTAATGACCCAACGCCTAAAAGAATATTAACAGCCCTTTCAGCTTTAGCCACTCCCGAAGTTTTTTCTAAATTAAGAGGTTCAGACATGTTAATATTATAGCATATTAACAATATAAACCAAATATATTTAGTTATTTTAACGCTATTTTCCAACAAAAAGAAGTGCGTTTGGCAAATTTCTACCGGGTCCGGCTTTGTAGCCGCCTGACCAAAGAGCGGTTGATCCGCCGTCGTCCAGATTAAGGGCATTTTGGATACCAAGCGAATGGATGACATAGGCGGCTTCAGCAACAGTAGCGTTAAAAACCACGCCGATGTATACAGTAGATCCTGATGTTCCAACAAAACTACGGGAGCCTTTAGAGCCTCGTTTAGGTTCTCCGTCGCCAGTAAAAACAATATTACCGCCGGAAACAAGAAGTGGCTGCATGGCCAGAACTGCGTCAACTCCGGTGTCACGGCCCCATTCAAGCGATTGGCCGACAAAACGGGCAGAATTACCGGAAAAAATCACCGCCGGAACCATGCTGTAAACATTATTGTCTGAATTTATATACTTTTTGTTTTTGTTCATCGCTAAAGTATCATAGGAATTTTTCTTGTCACTGCAGGAAGGGTAGTCGGCCGGGCAGAAATAAGAACCATTGATACCGGCGTAGGCTCCCGAGCGGGATACATAATCACCCAAACTCAAAACGGGACAGTCATTTTTACAGTCCTCATCAGATGCCGTGTCGACGATGACGCGCGTCGAGTTTAAATCAGCCGCAACGATGTAGACTAGAAATTCTCCGAGCTCGTTTTTGACAACTTGACTCGCAAAGCCAGCTCCCGGTGGAGTATTACTTTCCTTGACATTGACGGGAATCTGGAAAGAAGCGGCTATTTTAGCTTTCTCATCGGCGATGTCTTTATCCAAAGCCTTGATGGCTGCTTCTGCAGAAGAATAATTCAGTTTGGACAACAGCGTTAAAATATCAGTAAACTGTTCATCAAACTGTTGGGTATTTTTTGAGTGGTTTTTCAGGTCATGGAGTTTCTCATAGACTTTTACGGCATTGCTATAACCCGACTCGACGTTTTTCACCTGTTTTTGCAGGTCGACGTTTATCTTATATTCGTCTCTGGATTTTATCTGGTTGAGGTCGGCTTTGACCTTTGTCAGCTGTTTTTGGACGCTGCTTTTGTCAGATTGCAACGATTTAATCGTTGTATAACCATAATAACTCGCATAGCCTATAGCCGAAAGAAAAATTAAAGAAACAACGATCAAATTTTTTTTCATCTCTTACAAACATTGTAGCAGATCTCAATTTAGATTTTTTTCAAAAGATTTTCGATTGATTCAAGATTAATTTCGAAAGAGGAATATTTTTTGCCAGCCAAATACTTTTTGGCAAAAGAAAACTTTTTATTTATTAACTCCAAAATTACCGGATCGAATTTTTTTTCTTGATGTTTTTCTAGTTTTTGCAGTACTTTTTGGAAAGACTTTTCGAAACTTTCTAGTTTAGAAGCTAAGTTTTTAGCCTGTTGTGAAGGCTTTTTTATTATCAATGCATAAATATTCTCAAGTTTTTCTAGAGCAACAAAGTCGTTTTTTTTGACAAAATCTTTATCAAGATTAAATAAAATGTATCTGATTATATTATGAGTTTTAGATAAATAAATTTTCTTTACGTTTTCTAAAAGCTTGACTTCGATTTTGTTTTTATTTTTTTTCAAATAAGAAATTAGCTCGTCTAAGAGTTTTGTCGGATCATCTTGCTCGATAAAAAACTCGGCCGGGTTTTCTTCGTCAAAACTTATTGAATATGAATCTGTTTCCGACTCTGGTATTAGTGAACTAATCTCACCGTTAATGGAATTCCAAGAGTCGGTACTTTTGCCAATTTCACCGATTATAACCTCATATTTACCTTTTTCTTTTCCTTTCACATTTAATCTATAGTCACCTGTTTGAGCGTTTTCGATATAAATTATCCCATCTTCTTCTTCGTAAGCGTCTCCGTTGAACATAACTTCCATTGCTGCCGGAGACTTTATCATAAAAATCAAAGAAGGCGAGATTTGCGTTGCTGATCCTTCGACAATCTGATTGTCTTGAAAATTAATATTTAATTCAGTCAGGATTTTTTTGATCGCCTCTTTTTTATAAATAATTTCACCATGATCCATATTTAAAATAACCGGCGTATTTAGAGATGCGCTTGAAGACAAAACTAAATAATCGCCTATTTCGTTGTAAGATGATATTGGTTTTCCATCAGGATAGTTGTCGAGGATGCGGTCCAGTAGCGATCGGTCAGTGATATTATATCCTTTTAAGGTTGGTCCTTTTTCGCCAACTATTGCCGTCAAATTGGACCAATTAGATCCATGAGACATATTTAATAAAACCTCGTTTTTGATTTTCATGTCTTCGATTCTGATCTCGACGCCGTCTCTTTTCAAAAAGTTATAGATCGGAAAGATGTCTTCCAAAATCGGAAATAGACGGTTAATTATTTGTTTATCAGTTTCTAAGCTATTTCTATTAAGGCCGATAATGGTTTTTACAGCAAGCCAGAGAAAGTCATTAAAGCGGTCAATTTCGCCAGCTTCGACCATCTTGTAAGCTTGAGTGACGCCTTGGTGAGGAGAACCAGCAGTAATTAGTTTATTTTGATTACCATTTTGGAATTTTTGTAGGTAAATTCTTCCGACCAATCCTCCAAGAGAATGTCCAATAACTGAAAATTGATTTGCCCTGAGCGAAGGCGAAGGATTACTAGTTAAAAAATTGTTCAAATCATCTGTTATTTCCAAAATCGGTTTTCTCCAATCATAAGCAAAGATAAAAAAATTTTTATTTTCTTCGTAGCCTAAGTTTTTCAAAGTTTGAATAATTCCTGTGTATTCTTTAACAAAGGGGGACAATACCCAATCGCTCTGATTGACAGTTTTGTTATGTAAAATGGCTTCTTTATTCCAAGATGCCATCGCGCCCGGGATAAGAATAATCGGCATAAGGGTCGGCGTTGGCGTCGGTTGAGCAAGACTCGCGTAATTTAAACTGTTTTTTCCGCTTTGAGCCCTTCCCGTGTAGTAAAGTCCTAGATTATCATCGACGAGTGATGGAAAAAACATGTGGCTGACATCGTATGAAGACCCTTTTGTTAAAACATATCCTTGATCGTTAAATTGCGAATCACAGTTTAAAGGTAAATTCGTCTTTGCTGCTTTTATCCCGTTGCTGTCTGAGCGGTGATAAAAAAGAAAAAGGTTTTCATTATCTTTATAGACAAAAGGTCCATCGCCTCCCGGGATGAGATTTCGTTTATCCGGACATTTTTCCCAGGTTTGCCCGTCGTCGGAATACGCCAGGCGAATTTTAAAACCATCAATTCCCCAAACTCCGTAAAAAAGATAAACGCGGCTGTCTTGAAGATAGGGAAAACCAGCAAAAAAACCATTTTTTTCAGTTGTATCATTGATATCCGGTTCGAGAACCAAACTTAAATTTGGAGAACAGTTGAAGCTCGTATCACAGTCAGTGCTGTATATTTTATACAGTCCATTAGTCTCTGTTTTTGTTAAAAAAAGCTTTCCATAACCAGAAATGCTTAATAATCTGGCATTGGATATCTCAAATCCAAGATTGAGAATTTCTTTAGTGACTGACCAATTTATACCGTCGCTGGATTCTATCAAGAGCAGGGAATAGTTTTCCTGGGGTCTTTTAGCGGTTAAAATTCCGGCGTATTGATCGTCTTTTTTGAAGATGTTGGCTTGAAGCATATAAGAATAGTCAAAATCATAGTTTATTGTCAGCGGATTATTTTCCGACTTAATAAATTCAAAGGCTTTTACGGGAATAACTAAAAAGAAAAAAATAACTAGAAAAAAAAGTTTTATAAATTTAGCCATAAGTCTTTTGAAAACAATTTAATAATTTAACAATGAAACAATTTTTTTTATTTGTCTATGGACTATACGCTACAAAGCAGGTATTTTAGACTATTAGGACAATATAATTTTCTCGATATGCCATCTTTTTACAAATATTTAAAGCTGTTATAATATTAGGCAGCATGAGGCCAAAAATCGCGGTTCTGATAATTACCAAAAATAATCAAGATACTATTGGAAAAACCTTAGAATCGGTAAAGGATTTTGACGAAATAGTGGTTGTTGATAGTAAGTCAAAGGATAAAACCTTGGAAAAAAGTCGAAATAAATCTAAGATTAAAATTTTTAGAAAAGAATTTAATGATATTGGAAAACAACGTTTATATGGTTTAAAACAAATAAAAGCAGATTGGGTTTTAATTTTAGATTCAGATGAAGTAGTATCGAAAGAATTAAAAAAAGAAATTGTTAAATTGCTAAATGGTTATATTGTTAAAGAAAAGGCTTTTGAAATTCCATACCAGAATTTTTTTCTTGGCAAACCGGTAAATTATGGCGGGGAAAACTACAAGATGGTGAGGTTGTTTAGGAGAGATGCTTTGGAAATCAAGCCGTCAATTGTCCACAACAAACTAATTGTTAAGCACGGAAAAGTTGCCAGGTTAAAAGGAAAAATTCTTCACTATTCTTATCGCTCGCTTGGACAGACTTACAAGAAATTTACAGATTATGCTTTAAAAATGGCAAAAATTAAGGCTAAAAATGGCGAGAAAAGCTCTTTAAAAAAGATTTTTTTGTATCCTGTCCATATGTTTTGGGCGAGATTTGTCAAAGACAAAGGCTATAAAGACGGAATGTTTAGAATACCGTTGGATATTGGGTTTGCTTATATGGAATTTTTAACGTATTTTTTACTGATGTTAAAGACTCGATAAGTTAATTTTTATTACAGTAACATGAAAATAGCTTTTATAATCGTTCTTTATAAAACATCAAAATCAGAGGTGGAGAGATTAAAAAAAGAGATTAAAGAATCAAGAATTAAGAATAAAGAATTATATTTTATTGATAATACTAATAATAATGTGGGTTATGCCGCAGGAGTTAATATCGGAACAAAAAAAGCTATTGAAGATGGCTGTGATTTATTTGTTATAGCCAATCCTGATATATCGTTTCGTCAGCCTCGTCACCCTACGGGTGACGAGGCTAAAAGCGAGTTAATAACTGATAGCGCAAAGTATTTTGATATCTGGGGTTTTGCGATGAGGCAGGAGGAAAAAATATATTACGGAGGAAAGATAGACAAATGGCGGATGAGCGGCGGTCTGATAGAAGAAAAACCAAAAAAAAGATTTACTCAAACAGATTTTGTTTCCGGGTCACTAATGTTTATCAAGAAAAAGGTAATAGATAAAATCGGGTTTTTTGACGAAAGTTATTTTTTATATTATGAAGAGGTCGATTACTGCTATCGAGCCAAAAGCGCTGGATTTAAAGTCGGTATCGACTCATCTATCGTTTACGACCATTTTGAAGTTTCAAAAGCCAACCCGTCTAAAAATTATTATCTTTTTAAAAACAGAGTAAAGTTTTTGCTCAAATACGGGAGCCATAAGCAAAAATTCCGCGAGTTTTTAAGATTACCGAAAACCATTTACGAAGAAATCATCAAGCGGCCGTTTTATCTCAATTTTTTTTCTTTGAATTTATCTTCTCTTATAAACAAAATACTTCACTTTGGACTATTCTTGATGCTTATAAGGCATTTCAAGCCAGAAAGTTATGCAATCTATACGCTGGCTTGGACGCATATAGGATTGTTTTTACCTGTTTTAGATTTTGGAACGACTTCTTATGGCCTGGTTAATCTAACCGACCAAGATGAAAAACAGTCGTCAACTTTGTTTTCCTTCAGAATTGCCTTATCTTTTATCACATTCTTTTTGACGATTTCTTTGGCCTTTTTATTTGGTTACCAAAAAGACGTCACTCTGCCTATTATATTGATATCATTTGTCATCTTCGCCAACGCCTTTTCTGGAACCTTTCTTATCTTTGTTTCAGTCGCCAACAAATCCTATCTGGCCTCGCTGGTTTCAATGATCTTTCAGATCGCTCTTGTCATATCATTAATTAGTGGAGTAATTTTTACAAAAAACCTGATGACAGTTTTTTGGTTGACGTTTATTTTTTACAATATATATTCACTAGTTAACTATGCTTTGGTTAAAAAAAGTGTAAAAAAAATAAGATTTGTCTTTGATCTTAAATCGTGGATAAAAATTGCCAGCAAATCGATAGTTTTTCTTTTGATTAGTCTACTAGCTGGAATTTATTCAAAAGTAGATGTATTACTTCTTAATTTTATCAAGGGAAAGTCTGCGGTCGGAATTTATTCTTCGGGATACAGATTTTTGGATGCCTTAATGTTTATTGTCAGTGCCTATAATGTTTCTTCTATGCCTATTTTCTCCAAACTAGCCAGATCAGGAAAACGAAATCAATTCTTACTTAAAATAAAAAAAGATTTTCTATTGGTATTAGGGATAGGAGGTTTTATAGCAATTGGCATATTTTTATTTTCCCCTTTACTGTTACCATTATTTCTAAAAGGTGACTATCAACTGGCAATTGTACCATTGAGAGTGATAATTTTTTCATTACCTTTAATTCTTCTGACGTCAATTGCCCTGAACGGGCTATATGCTTTAAAGAAGGCTAAATTTGTTATTTACCTGTTTATTTTTCAATTGGTTTTCAATTTTAGTTTAAATTATTTACTTATTCCAAGATATAGTTATTTTGCCTCGGCCTATGTAAGTTTGGGGGGGGAAATCTTGAATGTCTTGTTATCATTTGCTATATTAAGGAGGGTTCTTTATGAAAATTTCCGTTGACGGTGGGGGACTGGGAGCGAAAAAAGGGGAGAGGTTCGGCAACTATGTTTTTTCTGAAAATCTAATTAAAGCCCTTTGTTTGTACGATAAGAAAAACAAATATTTTTTTTATACTTTTGAGAATTTAAAACCGCGTTTGGCATGGTTAAAAGGACGAGTCAGCTTGGAAGAGTTTAAAGAAAGAAAAGATATTTTTCTTGCATTAAATCAAGCAATTCCCCTATTTGTTTCTGGAAAGATCGTCAGTTTCTGTCACGGACTTTCCTATTATTTTTTTCCTCAATATTATTCAAAACAAGACAGATCGCGTTTAAACAAACAATTAAAGGAGATGATTAAAAGATCAGATTACATAATAGTTTCATCAGAAAGAGTTAAGAAAGAGCTCACTTCGATTAATCGAAGTATTGAGAGAAAAGTTGTGGTTATTCCTTTCGGAATTCCGTTTGATATGAAGGAGGAATCAAGAATCGAGAATCAAGAATCAGGAACTGGAAAATATTTTCTCTACGTCGGAATGGATCATCCAATAAAAAACTTAGAATTCATTAAAAAATTGAGCAAGAACTATAGAGTAAACTTCGTGACGAAAAATATGGAAAGAATAAAGTTAAAACAACTCTATCGTCAGGCGACTGCTCTTTTAACCGCATCTTACTACGAAAGCTTCAATCTGCCCGTCCTTGAAGCACTGTCGCAAGGATGCCCAGTCATCGGTCTAAGGTCGGCAATAATTCCAGAACTTCGTCCTTATGTCAATTTGGCCAAAAATAATACAGAGTTTGTTGACTTAATGGAAAGAATTCCGGTAAAACCTAATGTTCAGTCGATTAAACGATTGAAAACAGAATTTAATTGGGAGAATTATGTTGAAAAATTGGTAGAATTGTACTAACCATATGAAGTTATCGGCGGTTGTTTTAATCAGAAACGAAGAAAAGAATATTGAGAGATGCCTTGAATCGTTAACTTTTTGTAATGAGGTTATTATCGTTGACGATTTCTCGACTGACGGGACTTTAGAGAAAATTCGAAATTCGAAATTCGAAATTCGAAATAAATCTAAAATTAAAATTTTTAAAAGGAAACTAAATGGCGATTTTGCCGGACAGAGAAATTTTGGGATGAGCAAGGCAAGTAACGAGTGGGTATTGTTTGTTGACGCTGATGAAGAAGTTAGTGGAGAATTAAGAAAAGAAATTGTTAAATTGTTAAATGGTCAAATAGTTAATGAAGTAGGTTTTTATATTAGACGTCTGGATTGGTTCTGGGGTAAAGAATTACGATATGGTGAGCTAAAAAAGGCTAGAGATATAGGTATAATCAGAATGGTTAAAAAGAATTCAGGACAATGGTTAGGTAATGTTCATGAGATGTTTTATACAGCAAAAAATATTGAAAGACTAAAAGGATTTCTTAATCATTATCCGCATCAAACATTAAAAGAATTTATTAATGACATTAATTATTATTCTTCGTTACGAGCAGAGGAACTTTACCGCCAAGGAAAAAAGACAAATGTTCTTGAAATAATATTCGTCCCTTCTTTAAAGTTCATTTCTAACTATTTGTTAAACCTTGGTTTTCTCGATGGAGTGCCGGGTTTTACCTATTCATTTTTAATGAGCTTTCATTCATTTTTAGTAAGAGCTAAGTTATGGCAATACTATTTTATTTAATTTCGTTTCTTTTTTCCTTAGGCCAATTGGGAAGAATTTCTTTTTTTAACCAACAAGTTAATTTTTACCTTTACGAAGTTTTTCTTACCTTTTTTTTCCTAATTTTATTGGCAAAATATCGACTAGAACCAATATATGAAGCCTTAAAAAAAACAAAATCTGCTTTTCTTTTTTTGACAATTTTATCAATTTCATTATTAATAGGTTTTAATCAGTATTCGTTTTTTGAAAATGCGGTTGGATTACTCTATTTGGTAAGGCTACTTTCATATGGGACTTATTGGGTTTATGTGTCTTATATGGTAAAGAAGAAGCCAGATTTCAAGAAAAACCTAAATATCGGGCTTTGGATTTTTATATCTATGACAACTGTTACTACAATCACTCAATATTTTTTTTACCCAGATTTGAGAAATCAATTTTATCAAGGCTGGGACCCGCACCTATACCGGACTTTTGGAGTATTTTTTGATACAACAATAGCTGGGACGATCTTTGCGATGATTTTTGTTTTTAGCAATAATCTTGTCGTTAAAGGTATCTTTTTGATATTTTTAGTGTTGAGTTTTTCAAGAAGCGTTTATTTATCCTTAGTAATTGTTTTGTTATATATTTTTTTCAAAAATCGTGATTTCAAGAAACTATTTCTTTCTTTATTTATTTTGTTATTTATATTATTTATAGCTCCAAAACCGGCAGGTGAAGGTGTTAATTTAAAGCGCACTTTTTCGATAGCCTCGCGTACAGAAGATTATCGCGAAGGTTTTAATCTTTTTTTAAAAAAACCGATTATCGGTTATGGCTATAATCGTCTTAGATATGTAAGATCGCGGTCGATCTCCCATGCCGGCGCCTCTTTTAGTTCAAGCTATCTGACGATTTTGGTAAGCTCCGGGATTGCGGGATTAATCGGACTGATTAGTACAATGAGACTCATTTGGATAAGGAAAAAAAACGCGAGAACGCTACTTTTATTTTTGACGACAGTATCGTTGTTTGACAATGTGTTATTACACCCATTTATTCTTTTTATTTCCGGAGTTTTGCTTATTCTTTCTGATAGATGACATTCAGATTTTTTGTTTCTATGTTTCCGGCGATATCAGAGGCGACGATTTCAATAAGATTTTCTCCCTCTTTTAATCGTATATTGGTCTGAAAATTGCCTACGGCGTCAACGACGACTGGTAGATCATTGACTCTTATGAAAACTTCTTTATCGGTTAACCCTTTGAGCAGTATTTCAGATTGAGATATTGTTTCTTTGTCTTTTGGCTGGGTTATGTCTAGCTTTGGTTTTTCTTCTTTGAACAGAACGGAGTAAGTGTTAGTGGTTTTTTTAGATTTGTTATCGGAGCTAGATGCTTTTATGTAAACTTTATTGCTGCCTTTTTCTAAATCACCGATTTCCTCGGAAAAATTATCGCTGGATTTTAGATCTATCTCCTTGACTTTTTCACCGTTTAAGAAAAAGGCCAGTTTTTCGTAGTTGATAACCGATCCGGAGATAATGAATTTGGCGCTGTTTGTAGCGGTTGGGATATTGTCGATGATTATCGACCCGTAAATTTCCTCGGTTTTATTTAATGCAGGCGCCGAAGTTTTTGAAAACAGATTGGCGACAAAAATAGAGGTATTTAAAAGCAATTTAAAACCGATTGTAAAAACCAATAAAAGAGTGACAATCAAGATGATAATAAAAACCGTTATGGTTCTTGTTAATTTATTTTTTTGAAACAGTTCTGATCTTTTCATGAGCCGATGATCGGACTTGAACCGATAACCTGCTGTTTACGATACAGCTGCTCTGCCATTGAGCTACATCGGCTGGAGCGGGCGAAGGGAATTGAACCCTCTGTCTTCTCCTTGGGAAGGAGACATTTTGCCGGTAAACTACGCCCGCATTCTCGGGACAAAACCGACGGTTTTTTCCCGACGATTTTCCCTAATTGGATCGCGGCTATTCACTCATAAAGGTACGCCGCGATATTATTTTACTATATTATATTAACGAGGAATGATCAAAATCATGCCGACTTCGATCTGGTCGGCGTTGAGAAGATTGTTGGCTTGAAGGATTCTTGGCCAAGAATATAGATCTCCGTAGACTTTTTGGGCGATTATAGACAAGGAATCGCCTGGCTGGACGATGTACTTGCCTTCTGTATAAGTGACTTGTGATGTCGAAGAAGCGGAAATTTCGCCAACGGTTGGATCTCTACGCTTTACGTCGGGAATAATCAATTTTTGCCCCACTTCGATGGGTGAGGCAGAATCAAATTTATTGGCGATAGAGATGTCATAAGCGTTAAACCCAGAGCCGTAAAATTTCTCGGCAATGCGCCAAAGATCATCGCCTTCGGAGACAACATAGGTCTTTGGGACTGTTGGGGATATTGGAGCGGTTGGCGAAGTTTTTTTAGTAAAGGCTGGCAGTGAGAAAGCCAAGTCTAAAGAAATATTTTTTAGAAGAAATTTATAAGCTAATGAGGAAAACATCAAGGATACTAGGATTCCAAGAATCAAACTAAAATACTTTTCTTTTATCGTTAGTAAAAATAGCCGTTGATAGTTTAAAGCCTTGACATATTTTTTCTTCATATTGTTGTGAGGCTATTATAGTCTACTGCCTATGAAGATGTCAATTTTATTTTCTTGTTTGCAGTGGATAAAAAGAACAATTATTAATTAATTTACAGCCCTCGTAATAACTTCTTCCTAAAAACTTTTTTTTCAGAAAAGCGATGCAAATAAATCTTAATCCTCGACTTCTATATAAAATCTCTATTTCATTTGGACAATCAGAAATTCTTTTTTTGGATCCTTGTGTAGACAAAGATAATACCGCTTTTTCATCGTACGGTGGAATAGTCAATCCATTCGCCATATATTGTAAATAATATATAAAATTGCTAGAATAGAGTGTAAGAAATAAGGAGTCATAGCTCAATTGGCTAGAGCACTTCCCTGTCACGGAAGGGGTTGGGGGTTCGAGTCCCCTTGGCTCCGCCTTCGTCCGCCGAAGCTTTCAGCGGAGGCGGAATTCGCTTCGTCGGACTACGGCGGACTGTGTCCGCCGTAAATTACCTTCTCATTTTTTGCAGGTCTTTAATGGTTTGTTTGAGAAGAGGCGTTTTAATATGGGCTTCGGCGCTTTCAAAAAATTCCGATAGGTCTTTACCTTGTTCTTTTTCATATTCATAAGCCTGAATCGTCCTTTCTAAAATATCGATCTCCCAGAAAATAATCGCTTCCTTGGTTTTCCTTTCTATCATTTCATGAAACAACTTCGCATAGTCTTCTCCGTATCCAAAAAGGATAGTTCTAATCGCTTCTTTTTCAATTTTTTCCTTTTTTTTCCTTTTCTTAAGATTAACTTTAGCGCCTCTTTGAATAACAATGTCTCCTGTAGATGTTTCTCCTAAATCATGAATGATAGCCATTTTTATTAGTTTCTCTTGGTTTACGTCCAAAGATTTTGATAGAGCCATTGCTAAAACAATGACTCTAAAACAATGGTCGGCGACGCTTTCTGGTTCACTAACTTTATTCATGAGCCAGCCGGTTCTTTTTAGTCTTTTAGAAAGTCCGATCTGAAAAGCCAGATGCAAGATATTCATAAAGGCATTATATCATTTCTTACGTCTCTTTGTAGTGGATGGTACCCGCGCTCTTACCTCGCCGAAGCCTTTAATTTGTAAATAAATGTTGAATTAATATTTTAGAATTTATTTGGACTGTAATAAAGCAGTAAATTTGACTTTTGTATTTTAATATGTTACTATCATAAATATGGATGAGGTTCAATATTACGCTTTATTGAAGCATGGAGGTCTAAATTTAAGTTGTATTAAATGTCGGGCCGTTGCACTAATACCAGCCGGAAAATTTGAAGTTAAGAAAATGCTAAACGTAGAAAGAGAACATATGAAAAATACTAACCATCCTCTTTCAGCTCTTGTACCTAGACGAGACAATTTTATGGCAGAAATCCCGGACTCCTATTCTGATCTTGGTGACATATTGAAGTCTTACGATCTTGTTTCAGAAGCAGAGTTTAGAAAAGGACCAAGCCGTAAATAAAAACTTCATTACTTTTAAAACTCTTTTGGTTATTTATATCAGATTCTTTCAAAGACATAGACGATGTCCTGCCAGTCTTCGTAAATTTTTTTTGGCTTTTTAAAATGATGTTTGGTCATAAAACGAAAAAGTTTTCCTTGGTTATAGCGATTGAGATAATAGCCGTCTTTATGGAATTTGACCTTGTCACCGAGAAAAAAAGAGGGCTTGATAAACATTGACAAAATTAAATACTTTTTTGTCACTCTTGCTAGTTCTGTCAGAATTTTTACGTAGGATTGATGATGCTCGATAACGTCTTTGGTTAAAACAATGTTGAAATAACTATTTTTAAAGTTTAACCTTGCAAGGTCAAAGGAGAAAAATTTTGCTTTGGAATTGGCTTTTAAATTTTTCCTGGCAAGTTTTATCGCTTTACTATTGCTGTCTATTCCAAAATACTCGCCCTGATAGCCTTTATTATAGAGCCTGAAGGCTTCAACGCCAGTGTTGCATCCGGCATCAAGAAGCAGGGACTGTTTATTAGTATTTTTAACAATAAATTTTTCAAAAGCTTCTCTGGTATTCTTTTGGTCAATCTGATCAAAGTCATGGACAGTCGTTGGTCCGACTATTTCTTTTATTCTCTGCCAATAAGTCTTATTCATAATGTATACTATTTATATTAACAGTTTATAAATAATTATGATTGCATCGATTGGAATACTGGCGGTATTGGTTCTTTACATTGTGGCCCAATATAACGGCTTTGTTGTTCTAAAAACAAGAATTCAAGAAGCTTTGTCCGGAATTGATGTTCAGCTGAAAAGGCGTGCTGATTTGATTCCGAATCTCGTCGAAACTGTTAAAGGTTATGCAAAGCACGAGAAAACAGTCTTTACCGAGGTGACCAAGGCGAGGTCTGCTTTGATGAAAGCAGGAAGTCTTGAGGAAAAAGCTAAGGCCAATGACATGTTGACGGGAGCTTTAAAGTCACTTTTTGCCGTTGCCGAGGCCTACCCGCAGCTTCAAGCCAGCGAAAATTTTAAGGATTTGCAAAGGCAGCTAGAAGATACAGAAGACAAAGTGGCTTATTCGAGGCAGTTTTACAACGCCAATGTCCTTGATTTCAACGCGAAAGTCCAGATGTTTCCTTCCAATATGATTGCTAATATATTTGGATTTAGGGCGTTTGAATTTTTTGCGGCAACTGAAGAGGAGAGGAAGAAAGTAAACATAAATTTCTAATTTCTAATTGATCTAATTAACCTAATCAAGCCTCAAGTTCCATTTCCCAAATTGGTTATTGGTTATTATTTAGGTTAATTAGAAATTAGGTGAATTAGAATAATTTTACATGACGCCTTACTCTCAAATTACTCAAAATAAAACTAAAACTTTTTTGATAATGATGACTTTTATAGTTTTGTTTAGCGGGTTTTTTTACTTCGTAGGTAAATATTTTGATTCGCCAGGAGCATACCTTGTCTTAGGATTGATTATTTCTTCTTTTTCAAGCCTGGGCAGTTATTTTTATTCTGATAAAATTGTCCTTTTTACATCTGGTGCAAAGCCTGCGAGCAAAAAAGATTTTTTTGACTTTTATACCACAACGGAAAATTTGGCTCTAGCGGCAGGGCTGCCGATGCCGCGCCTCTACGTCATAGACGATCCTTCTCCCAATGCTTTTGCTACCGGCCGTGACCCCAAACACGCAGTCGTCTGCGCAACAACCGGTCTTTTAAAAAGATTGGATAGATCAGATATCGAAGGAGTAATCTCTCACGAACTTTCTCACGTCAAGAATTTCGACATTTTAGTCTCATCAATCGTCGCAGTCTTAGTCGGGACTCTGGCAATTATTTCTGATTGGTTGATGAGGAGCTTATGGTGGGGTCGATCTCGGGATGATGACAACAGAAATAAAAGCCCGATATTTGCTCTTTTGTTTGTTGCCGCTTTAATAATTACGCCGATAATTGCAACATTAATTCAACTTGCCATATCAAGGCGACGTGAATTTCTTGCTGACGCATCAGGAGTGTTGATTACCAGAAATCCAGAAGGCCTGGCCTCTGCGCTTGAGAAGATAGCGACTTTTCCACCACTTAGAAACGCTTCTCCGTCAACTGCCCATCTATTTATCGCCAATCCTTTTAAGAAAAAGAGTCAAACTTCATGGTTATTAAACCTTTTTTCCACCCATCCTCCTGTTGAAGAGAGAATTAGAATTTTAAGAAGTATGTGATTATGTGTGGAATAGCTGGTTTTTACGGTTTTCGTGACGACAAATTAATTAAAAACATTTCTAAACAGCTGTCTCATCGAGGTCCTGACGGTGAAGGATTTTTTTTTGACAAAGACACGACTCTACTTAATAGAAGACTGGCGATTATAGATTTGAAAAGCGGCGGTCAGCCGATTTATAACGAAGATGAGACTGTTGTCGTGGTTTATAACGGAGAAATTTATAACTATCAAGAATTAAGAAGAAAACTCGAGAAATTTAACCATAAATTTAAAACAAAGTCCGACACAGAAGTAATTGTGCACGGATACGAACAGTGGCAAGAAAAATGTTTTGATAGGTTAAACGGAATGTTTGCAATTGCTCTTTATGATAAAAAAAAGAAAAAACTTTTATTAGTAAGAGACCATTTCGGAATAAAGCCATTGTATTATTCTATTGCCAAATCCGAAATCCGAAATCCGAAATCCGAAACAAATTCTAAATCAGAAATTTCAAATACCAAATTGATTTTTTCATCGGAAATAAAACCAATTTTTTACAGCGGTTTAGTCAAAAAGCAGCCAAACGATCGAATAATTTATCGCTATTTGAAATATCGTATCCACGACGATGGTAAAGAAACTTTTTTTAAAGATATTTATCGCTTGTTACCTGGAGAACTACTTGAAATTCGAAATTCGAAATTCGAAATTCGAAAATACACTTCTCTAAAAGAAGAATTAATTAGTCTCAGTCGTCATTCTGGGGAGGAGACGAAGTCGACGACTCCAGAATCTGGACAACGATTCTGGACAAGCCAGAATGACGTTAGCCAATTTAAAAAAAAATTAGTTGAAGCAATTAAGTATCGATTGATTAGCAATGTTCCTGTAGGTACTTGTTTATCAGGAGGATTAGATTCCTCAACAGTTGTTTCAATCGTCAACAAACTGTTGAAAGAAAATGCCAAAGAAGCCAAATCGATCGGAAATACCCAAAAAACGTTTTCGGCTGTTTTTCCAGGCGGATCAAACGATGAGGAAAAATATATAGATTTACTTGTTAAAGAGTTAACGAGTTTACGAGTTAACGTGTTTAAAGTCAAGCCAAATTCAAAAGAGTTCTTTAAAGAAATCCAAGATTTTGTCAGAACCCAAGAAGAGCCGACAATCTCGACAGGCCCCTATGCCCAATATAAAGTGATGGAAAAAGCCGAGGGTAAAGTCAAGGTGCTTCTCGATGGACAAGGAGCTGATGAAATGATGGCGGGATATCTTCCTTATTATTTTGTCTATCTTAGACAACTTTATAAGAACAAAAATTATTTATTGTTCATTGAAGAATTAACGAATTCTTTAGACGTTGTCGTTAAATATTTTTTAGAAAAACTCAAAAAAACGACTAATGCTGTTAATTTATTGAATAAAGAATTTGCTGATAAATACAAAGAAGAAACTTTTTTTGTAGAAAATAATAATCTAAAAAAAAGATTGATAGAAGATATTTTTTCAAATAGTTTGCAATCGCTTCTTCGTTATGAAGACAAAAACGCGATGAGATTTTCGATCGAAGGCAGAGTACCTTTCCTCGATTTTAATCTAATGAAATATTTGTTTGCTTTGCCTGACGAAACAATAATAAAAAACGGCTGGAATAAGTATATCTTACGCGAAGCAACTAAAGATTTATTACCTAAAGAAATCAATTTAAGAAGAAATAAAATCGGCTTTACAACACCAGAATATCAATGGTTTATGGAAAAAAGAAAAGAAATATTTGAGATTTTTTTGTCAAAGAGTTTTAGCGAAAGAAAATATTTTAATAGAAAAGAGACATTGAATTCTTTTCAGAAATTCGTCGACGGGGAAACAAACGATACAATGGTTTTTTGGAGGTTGATTAATGTCGAATTATGGTTGAGGGAATTCTTTGATCCTCCTTCGCATAAAGCTTCGGAGGACAATGTGAAAAAAATTATAGAATCAAAAATTAAAATTAAAGGAAAAATTTACATAAGGCATTTAATAAAAACAAATCCTTTCAAAAAAGGAGATGACTATATTTCTAAAATTGGGAATTACGTTAAAGGTGTCCTGGAACAAATCAATGCCCGTTGGTTTATTGTTATTTCGGAAAAGATAATAGCTATATCGCAGGGGAGAAGTTATTTTATTTGGGATATTCGTCCCGGGAGATGGGCAAAATTTCTTTATCCTCACGTCAAAAAAACTCCTTATGGCATCGGACTGGGAAGTCCTTGGACGATGGAGTTGGCAATAAAAGAAGTTGGGGTAGCAAGAATTTTGGCAGCGACATTAATCTCTGTTTTGACAAAACCATTAGGAATTCAAGGAATGTTTTATCGAATCGCTGGGGAAACAGTCCGATCTATAGACGGCCCGACAGAATACTCGCTATATCCCTCGAATGTTTCTGCTAAGTTAGGACCAAGGAAGCCTCATGAAGTTGTAAAAAATATTCATGAGGCTTTAATTTCTAATTTCGAATTTCTAACTTCTAAACAATCTTCAAATTTCAAACAACAAAGTTCCAATTTCTTAGGTGTTGTGCTAATAGATGCTAACGACATCGGACGTAATGTTTTAGGTAATTCTACTGGCTTATCAAACAAGTTAATAGAGGAGATCATGAATGATAACCCAATGGGCCAGAGCAATGAACAAACACCGATTACTATTGTTATAATGAAATCATGAGTTTTGTCCATCTCCATTTACATAGCGGTTATTCTTTACTCGACGGAATGTGCCGGATAGACGATGTCATTGAAAAAGCTAAAGCCAATAATATGCCAGCGGTTGCTGTCACTGATCATGGAGCTTTATACGGGGCTTTTAAATTTTACATAAAAGCCAAGGAAGCTGGCATAAAACCGATAGTTGGCGTTGAGGCCTACAAAGCAAGAAAATCGAGATTCGACAAACAAACAGGCGTTGATCGCGACCAGTATCACCTGACGCTGCTTTGCAAAAACTTCCAAGGGTATAAAAATTTAATCAAAATAGTCACCGCCGCTCACCTCGAGGGTTTTTATTACAAACCGAGAATCGATTTTGAACTTTTGGAAAAGTACCATGACGGTTTGATTGTTTTGTCAGGATGCCTCAACGGTGAAATATCTTCGCTCATTCGTGAACAGCAGTTTGCGGGTGCAGAACGTGTCTTAGACAGGTATTTGAAAATTTTCAAAGATGATTTTTATTTAGAGATCCAAAGACATCCAAAATCGCCAGATCTCGATAAGGTTAACAGCGAGTTAATTAAACTCTCAAGAAAATTTGCCGTACCGATTGTTGCTACCTGCGACGTCCATTATCTTGATGAGGAAGACGCTTACGCTCAAGAAGTCCTTCTTTGCATCCAGACTCAAAGGACCATCCTAGAAAAAAATCGGCCGATGTCAATGTTGGACATACCGGATTATTACTTTAAATCAACGGCTGAGATGAAAGGCTTATTTATCGACCTTCCCGAGGCAGTTGAAAATACAGTTAAGATCGCTGACAAATGTAATCTGGAAATTCCTTTGGGAAAGTGGATTTTGCCGGAGTTCAAAACTCCTAAAAACGAGACGGTTGACATTTACCTTAGAAAGCTCGTCGATGAGAGAAAAAATAGAGTCTCTTCGTATGATCAAAAAATTGTCAATGCTAGAGTTGACTATGAACTTAAAATTATCATAAGCAAGGGTTATGCAACTTATTTTTTAATCGTTGCCGATTTTGTCAACTGGGCAAAACAACAAGGCATTGCCGTCGGCCCCGGTCGAGGATCGGTCGCCGGCAGTTTAGTCGCCTATATTTTGGGGATTACTGACATCAATCCTATCGATTATAATCTTCCATTTGAAAGATTTTTAAATCCAGAAAGGCCGACGCCTCCTGATATCGATATCGACTTTGCCGATACCCGAAGAGAAGAAGTTTTGAACTACGTTTCCAAAAAATACGGCGAGGACAAAGTCGCCCAGATCATTACTTTTGGAAGAATGGAGGCAAGATCGGCCGCACGTGACGTCTCCCGTGCTTTGGGTTTGTCTTATAGCCAAGGAGATCGAATTGCCAAAATGATTCCCTTTGGAAAACAAGGCTTTGCGATGACGATTGCGGCGGCGATCGAGGAGTCGGCGCCGCTTAAATTTGCTTACCAGACCGAGCCGGAGACTAAAAAGGTCTTGGATATCGCGCGACGGCTTGAAGGACTGCCCCGCCATGCGTCAGTGCACGCTGCCGGCGTGGTAATTTCCGATCTGCCGATGACCGAGTATGTGCCTTTACAAAGAGATACTAAAGAGGGAAAAATAATCACCCAGTATGATATGTACTGTCTAGATCTCAATGCCGTTTCAAACCAAAAAGCTGTCGGTCTCCTTAAAGTGGATTTTCTAGGATTGCGCAATCTGACTATCATCGAAGAAGCCCTGCAATACGTTAAAAAAATTACTGGTAAAAAAATTGACATTCACCAAGTTCCTTTGAACGATCAAAAAGCCTACCAGTTGATGTCGGCGGGCAATACTGTCGGTGTGTTTCAGCTTGAATCCGGCGGAATGAAACATCTGGCCAAGGACCTGAAGCCAACAAAAATATCTGACATTTCGGCTATGGTGGCCCTATATCGGCCAGGTCCGATGGATCTGATTCCTTTGTTTTTGGAAGGAAAGGCCAATTTAAAAAAAGTCAAATATCTTCACCCCGATCTAAAACCAATTTTGGAGGAAACGTATGGCGTCTTAGTTTATCAGGAGCAGGTGATGGAAATCGCCCATACTTTGGCAGGCTATAAGATGTCAGAGGCAGATAATTTACGCATGGCGATGGGGAAAAAGAAAAAAGAATTGATGAAAAAAGAAAAGGAAAAATTTCTCAAAGGTTGTCTCAATAAGGGATACAAAAAAACAGTCGTCGAATCTTTGTGGAACTTCATGGAAAAATTTGCCGCTTACGGGTTTAATAAACCGCACTCGGCCTCTTATGCTCTTATCGCTTATTGGACTGCCTATATAAAGGCAAACTACCCGGTGGAGTTTATGACGGCTTTGCTTTCGGCAGAGCTTCAAGGCGTGGCCGGCCCGATGAGAGAGATTAAAATGTCACAGGCAATTGAAGAGTGCCGGAGAATGAAAATAGAAGTTCTCCCTCCAGATATTAATAAGTCGGAATATAATTTTTCGATTGAGGGTGGGTCTATCCGTTTTGGTCTGTCAGCTATTAAAAACGTCGGCTCGGCCGCGATCGATTCGATAATTGAATCGAGAAAAAGCGGTAGATACATCAGTTTTAACGATTTTTTAAGCAAAATTGATCTTCGACGCGTCAATAAAAAAACTGTTGAGAGTTTAATTAAAGCTGGAGCATTTTCTCACTTTGGTAACAAAGCAACTCTATTGACCCACTATCCGACTCTCGTTGCCGAAATTCAGGCATCAAAGGCAAAAATTGAAAAAGGCCAATTTGACTTGTTTGAAGATCGCAATTTACCCAAAGAAAAGTTGGATAGCTTCAAAACTATTCCAGAGTTTAGCGAAGAAGAATTATTTTCTATGGAGAGAGATGTGATTGGTTTTTTGATCGGGAAAAACCCCTTGGCCAAATTCAAATCAATAATTGAAAAAAAAACGACTAAAAAAATTGGTGATATCGCTAGTTTAGACGTCGATAAACCGGTGATCATCGCCGGAATCATAAGTGGCAAGAAATCTTTAAAAACCAGAAAAGACAATCACGAGATGGCTGTCATTCAAGTATTTGACGAAACAGGAAACATCGAAGTCGTAGTTTTCCCCAAGATTTTCAGCAAACTAAAACAATTCTTAATGATTAACAGAATTGTCATGTTAAAGGGAAAAGTCAATGATCGCGAAGGAAGGCTAGGAATAATCATGGAAAACGCAGTTGATCTGGAAAGTATAAAGTTATGAAAAAGTATTATTCTTTTGACAAAAATTTAAATCTTAAACATGATAGGGAACAAAAATTTTTGTTCCCTACAAATAAATTAAAAAAAAACAATCTTCTCCTTGCAAACTATGCCAATATTGGTTATTATTTAGTAACTCCAATACTTTTCGGAGTTTTTTTAGGTTTGTATTTAAAAAAAGCGACTGGGAATGAAATTTTTATTATAATCGGGATAGTGATCGGAGGAATAAGCACATTTTATAATTTGATTAGAATGTTAAAACAATAAATGCCTGCCATAAGCATCAAACCAGAAATAGTCTTCCACATTCTTGACTTTCCCGTCACTAACTCGCTCCTGCTTTCTACAATCGTGGTATTTGTTTTTTTCCTGATCGCTTTGAAATACAAGAGAGAATCTTTTAATGTCAGAAAATCGTCGTTTTACTATTTTTTCCAGTTTATTCTCAAATCAATATATTCGCTATTTGAATCGGTGTTAGGAGAAAAAACCAAATATTTTTTCCCGCTTTTGTTTTCTTTTTTTATGTTTATTATCCTGCAAAACTGGTTCGGACTTTTGCCCGGCATCGGCAGCATACTTGTAAAAGTACAGGAGCACGGTGAAGAGATATTTATACCTCTTTTCCGCGGCGGAAATGCCGATCTGAATACCACTTTTGTCCTCGCGCTTACTTCAGTTATCATGATCCAGGTATTTGGAATAAAATTTTTAGGCTTCAAAGACTATCTCAAAAAGTTTGTCAATTTGACCAACCCGCTAAATTTCTTTTTGGGATTTCTTGAAATCATATCGGAGTTTTCAAAAGTTCTTTCTTTTTCTTTCCGACTTTTTGGCAATATTTTTGCAGGAGAAGTTCTATTGACTATCGTCGCTTTTTTGGTGCCAATATTGGCCTCTTTTCCGTTTATAATATTAGAAGTGTTTGTCGGTTTTATCCAAGCGCTGGTTTTTAGTATGTTAACCGCAGTATTTATAAGCGGAGCCATCGCAACACATCATTAAACAATTAAACAGTTAAAACTTAAACAGTTAAAAAAACTATTAAATCGTAAAACGTTAAATTTCTTATGTTTAGTAGTTTGAGGTTTATAATGTTTTTTTAAGGTTTAACAGTTTAATATTTAAAAGTTTTAATTAAAAGGGGGTGACAGGAAAATGGATGCAGATGCAGCAAAATCTATATCAATAGCTCTGACAATGGCTATTGGAGCTTTAGGACCAGCGATTGGAATCGGTTTAATCGGTAGCAAAGCAATGGAAGCTTTGGGAAGAAATCCAGAGGCAGAATCGTCGATTAGAACGGCGATGATTTTATCGATCGCTTTCGCCGAGGCAGTTGCCATTTACGCTTTAGTAGTCGCCCTTATATTGAAATTTACATAATATGGAAAATTTAGGAATTGATATAAAAATCATGGTTGCCCAGGCAATTAACTTCTTGCTTTTCTTTTTTATCGTCAAGAAGTTTATTGCCAAACCTTTTAGTTCTTTTTTAGAGGAAGAACATAATAAAGAAAAAGAAAAACAGAGACTGTTGGAAAGCGCTAAAAAAATCGAAGAAGATCTAAAAGTAAAAAAAGAGAGTATGAAAAAAGAAGTTCAAAAAGAAACCAAAATGATAATGGAAGAAACGAAAAAGAACGCTCTAGAACTAAAAGAATCACTTCTTGAGGAGGCAAAAAGAGAAGCAGAAGAAGTCAAGGAAAAAATGAGGAATCAAGTAGAGGAAGAAAAGCAGGCGCTTTATAAAGAAGTCAAAAACAAAGCCGCCGAGTTGAGTTTTGAAATCGTAACCCGCGGACTAAAAGATTCTTTGGACGAGGAAACCCAAAAAAGGATTACGCAGAAGATACTTAAGAATTTAAATTAAAAATCGTGAAAATAAAACCACACCTAAAAGAGGAGCTGAAAAAATACCTTATCGAAAAAGTAAGGAAAGAAGAACAAAAGATCAAAGTCTTCAGCGCCGGTAAACTGGATGACGAAGACAAAATTTTAATTAAAAGAAAACTCAAATCTTTTGACTTCAAAGATGTAGATTATTTTATTGACCCATCCATCATGGCTGGAGTCATTGTAAAAAAAGGGTCGAAGATGATCGACCTGTCACTGAAAGGAACATTATCAAATTTAAAAAAAATCGTCTATGAAAGTGATTGACGAATACATAAAAACAATCGAAAAAGAGTTGACCAGATCTCAAACGAAGATAAAAACAGAAGAGCAGGGAGTCGTGAGTGAAGTAAAAGACGGAGTCGTCATCTTGCAGGGACTCGATAATGTCTCCTACGGAGAGCTGATAGAATTCAAAAACGGAGTCGTTGGCTACGTTGTCGATCTGACCGAGGATGAAGTGGGAGCAATCGTCCTTGGCGACTATCTTGGTATTAAAGCCGGAGACCAAGCTAGAGCTCTTTCAATCACTTTGTCTGTTCCCGTGTCAGAATCGATTTTGGGACGAGTCGTTGACTCTTTGGGTAATCCGATAGACGGAGGAGGAAAAATAAAATCTGACAAACGATATCCAATCGAAAAAATCGCTCCGGGTGTTGTGAAAAGACAACCAGTCAACCAACCAGTCCAAACAGGGATTAAGTCGATTGACGCACTTATTCCCATTGGCCGCGGCCAGCGAGAGTTGATAATCGGAGATAGAGGTACAGGAAAAACTACTTTGGCAGTCGATACGATCTTAAATCAAAAAAACGAAAACATGATCTGTATTTACTGCGCTATCGGTCAAAAAACGTCAAAAATCGCCTCACTTGTCCATCTTCTCAAAACCCGCGGAGCCATGGATTACACAGTCGTTGTTGCCGCTTTTGCCTCTGACCCGGCCTCGATGCAGTATCTGGCGCCTTATTCAGCGACTGCCATTGCCGAGTATTTTATGGACAGAGGACGCGACGTTTTGGTCATTTATGACGATTTGACAAAACACGCTTGGGCCTATCGCCAGATATCTTTAATTTTGCGTCGTCCGGCCGGCCGCGAAGCCTACCCTGGTGATGTTTTTTACCTTCACTCGAGGCTATTGGAGCGCGCCTGCCGCTTAAATGAAAAAAATGGAGGCGGTTCGATTACCGCTTTACCTATTATAGAAACTTTAGAAGGAGATCTTTCGACTTATATTCCGACCAACGTCATTTCTATTACAGACGGCCAGATTTTTTTGGAAACGGATTTGTTTAATGCCGGAATCAGGCCGGCTATAAACGTCGGTCTGTCAGTCTCCCGCGTCGGAGGCCACGCCCAAACCAAAGCGATGAAAAAGATTGCCGGAAGGTTAAAGCTAGACTTAGCCCAGTACAATGCTTTGGCGGCTTTTTCACAGTTTGAAGGAGAGTTAGATGAAGAAACCAAAAAGCTACTCAACCGAGGCGCCAAAGTCACCCAGGTTTTAAAACAAAAGAAAGGACAGCCCCTCTCGCTTTCCCAGCAAATCGCCATAATTTGGACAGCAACTAATGGATATCTAGATTTAATCGATAACGAAAAAATCTCTGAATTTGAAGAAAAACTTCTGGAGATAATTAAAATTAAGGGAAAGAAATGGTCAACACGAATTGAAAAAACAAAACTTTTAGAGCAAGAAGACGAAAAAGAATTGAAAAAATTTATCGAATCGGTAAACCTATGAATTTGAGGCAAACGAGAAAAAAAATTAAATCAGTAGGAAACGTCAAAAAGATTACCAAAGCGATGCAGATGATCGCCGCAATAAAGATGAAAAAGTCGCAAACGGCAGCCATAGAAGGTAGACCATACGATGAAGAACTAAAAAAAATAATTTCTCGGGTTATCCCCATGGTAAATGAAAAATATTCACCGCTTTTGGTAAAACAAGAAGAAGCTGAAAACAAGAAAAAATTAGCAATTGTCATCGCCTCCAATAAAGGTCTTTGCGGCGGATTTAATATCAATCTTTTTCGGTTTGTCTCCAAAAATGTTGATTTTAAGCAAACAGATCTCGTAATAATCGGAAAAAAAGCGACTTTTTTGAGCCGCCTTGGAGCCAATATCTCTGCGGATTTCAGCTCACCCAACAATCTTAACAATATTTCCGCAGTTTTTAACTTTGCCTCGGAAAAGTTTCTCAAAGGTGACTATCAAGAAATTATTTTATTTTTTAATAAATTTATCTCGGTCTTGCGGGTTGAACCTGTAAAAGTTCTTATTTTACCTGTTAAGCTTGATTTAACCAAAGAAGAACCGTTGATAAAAACAAGGGCATCTGACTATTTGATCGAACCAACACCTGAAACTATCATCGATCCGCTACTAAAAAGCTATGTCCAGGAACTCATCAAAAACGCCATCATTGAATCTGAAGCAAGTGAACATTCGTCTCGAATGATTGCGATGAAAAACGCGACAGACAATGCCAGCGACGTTATCTATAATTTAACAATGTTGAGAAATAAAATCAGGCAGGAAAATATAACAAATGAACTGTTGGATATGGTCAGCGCCAAAGCATCGGTCGAAGGAAATTGAATTAAAAATTAAAAATTAATTTTATGACAGAAGGAAAAATAATCGCCATCAGAAACGTCGTAGTTGACGTTGAATTTAAAGAAGAAGAGACTCCAAAGGTCTATGACGCCTTAATTATAGAACTTAAAGAAAAAAAATTAGTTCTTGAAGTTGAGTCTATTTTGAGCCAAGGCAGAGTAAGAACTGTGGCTATGGGTGATGTTTATGGCTTGACACGGGGGATGAAAGTAAAAAATACCGGTGAACCAATCAAAGTACCAGTCGGCGAAAAAACCCAGGGAAGGATTTTCAATGTCCTTGGCGAACCAGTTGATGAATTGGGAGAAGTCAAGACTACAGAATACTCATCTATCCATAATCAAGCTCCAGCTTTAACCCATCAATCAGTAAAGGAAGAGGTATTTGAAACCGGTATCAAAGTCATCGACCTGATTGCGCCATTTATCAAAGGCGGAAAAGTCGCCATCTTCGGCGGTGCCGGAGTCGGGAAAACTGTTCTTATCCAGGAAATGATCCACAATGTCGCAAAAAAACACCACGGAGTTTCCGTATTTGCCGGAGTCGGTGAAAGAACAAGAGAAGGAAATGATCTGTACATCGAAATGAAGGAAACAAAGGTGATCGGCAGCACGAGCTTAGTTTTCGGTCAGATGAATGAACCACCTGGCAATAGATTGCGAGTCGCTTTAACCGGAGTGACCATGGCAGAATATTTTCGAGACAAAAAAAATATGGATGTCTTGCTTTTTATTGACAACATCTTCCGTTTTGCCCAGGCCGGCGGAGAAGTTTCGGCGCTTTTGGGTCGTATCCCTTCGGCTGTCGGCTATCAACCAACCTTATCTTCGGAAATGTCGGCTTTACAGGAAAGAATTACTTCGACAGATAAAGGTTCAATTACATCTATTCAAGCTGTTTACGTCCCTGCAGACGACTATACCGATCCGGCACCGGTTGCGACTTTTTCCCACCTTGATGCATCGATCACCTTGGAAAGATCTCTTGCCGAACAAGCTCTTTATCCGGCGATCGATCCTTTAACTTCATCTTCTCGGGCTCTTGACCCTGACGTCGTTGATGACCTTCACTACCAGACTGCCAGAGACGTTTTAAAAACTTTACAGCGATACAAAGACCTCCAGGACATCATTGCCATTCTCGGAATGGAGGAACTGTCCGAAACGGACAAACTGGTAGTTTCACGCGCTAGAAAAATCCAAAGATTTTTTACCCAGCCGATGTTCGTCGCCGAACCTTTTACAGGCAGACAGGGAAAATATGTCACAATAGAAGAAAGCGTAAAAGGATTTAGAGAAATATTAGATGGTAAGCATGACGGTAAAAATGAAATGGCTTTCTATATGGTTGGAAATATTGAAGAAGTAAAATAAACAGTTAAATCTTAAACTGTTAAACCTTAAAAAAACTTTTTAAACATTAAACTACTAAACATAAGAAGTTTAATCTTTAACTGTTTAATAGTTTTTTTAACTGTTTAAGTTTTAACCGTTTAACTGTTTATGAATACCTTTTTACATCTTAAGATTATAACTCCTCGTAAAGTAGTAATCGACGAGAAGATCAATTCTGTATCCATCCCTTCATCAGAGGGCGAAATAACAATCCTTCCTCGCCACGAAAATCTCTTCGTCCTTTTGATAGAGGGAATTATAAAAATTAAAAAAGGCGATGACGAAAACTATCTTTCAATCGGAGGAGGGTATGCGGAAACTGATGGAGAATCCGTCACAATTCTTGTCTCGAAAGCTTATGGCCAGGACGAAATTGACAAAAATTTGACCGAAAAAGCTCTCGAGCAAGCAAAAAAAATTCTCTCCGAATCAAAAGACGAGAAACAAAGGAGTGAAGCTCTCTCGATGATGCGGAGAGCCATCGTCGATTCCAAACTTCTTAAAAAACGTAGAAAAACTACTTTATGAACTTTAAAAACTTTATAAACTTGATAAACTTATCTCTATGGCTTTAATAATAGTTGAGTCTCCGACCAAAGCAAGGACATTTAACCGAATATTGGATCCAAAACAATACTTTGTTTTTGCTACAATGGGCCATATCCGTGACCTTCCAGGAAATAAAATCGCCATCAACTACGAAAAACAGTTTAAACCAGACTATGCGATCATAAAAAACAAAGCAAAAATCGTAGAAAAACTAAAAAAGCTCGCTACTGAAAACAACGAAATAATTTTGGCAACAGACCCCGACCGGGAAGGCGAATCAATTTCCTACCACGCTGCTTATCTTTTGGGTAAAGTCAACGAGGCTTGGCCGGAAATAGAGCTAAAAGATAAAAACTTAAAAAGAATCGTCTTTCATGAAATTACACCGGGAGCTTTGAAAGAAGCCTTAGCTAATCCTTCAACTTTAAGAATCAGTTTAGTCAAAGCTCAACAGGCAAGAAGGATACTCGATAGAATCGTCGGCTATGAGCTATCTCCTTTACTTTGGAAAAAAACAGGCAAAAACTGGCTGTCTGCCGGTAGAGTCCAAACTGTAGCTTTGCGCTTGATCGTTGAGAGAGAAAAAGAAATAAAAAACTTCAGGATTGAGGATTATTGTCAAATTTACGGAGTCTTTCAGCCTCGTCACCCTACGGGTGACGAAGGACTAAAAGCCAAACTAATTTCAAAAGAAAATATTCTTTATGAGGAAAAAACCACTTTCAAGCTTTTCAGCGGAGATTATACTTATTCGAAAACTTCGATTAATCAAAGTAATGTCGAGGAAATAAAAAAAGATTTAAATAATGACGATTATAAAGTAACAAATATTGAAGAGAATATAATAAAGAAATATCCTCCGCCTCCTTTTACAACGTCTTTACTTCAGCAAGATGCTTTTTATAAATTTGGATTTTCCTCGAAGATGACGATGAATTTGGCTCAAGGGCTTTACGAGCGAGGATTGATTACTTATCATAGGACTGACTCTTTTAACCTTTCAACCGGTTTTGTTTTCAAAGCCAAAGACTATATCACGGCGACGTTCGGTGAAAAATATGCTTTGGAAAAACCGCGAGGCTTTAAAACAAAGTCAAAATTGGCCCAAGAGGCCCACGAAGCCATCAGGCCTACGAGGCTTAATCCCGATCTTAAAACCACAGAAAAACTGACGATCAACCATAAAAAACTCTATTCCTTGATTTTCAATAGAGCTGTTTCCTGCCAGATGAAGGAAGCGGAAATAAAGATTATAAAAATTAATATTGAGGGTGAAAAAAAATATCTTTTTGAAAGCGTTGTCGAACAGGTGCTTTTTGATGGTTTTTTTAGACTTCTCAATCCAAAATTTGCCGAATCAAAAAAATTGAAACCAGAGATAGGGCAAAATCAGCAACTAACTTTAAGAGAAATCGTAGAGGAGTCTCTTCAGACCAAGCCACCGCCAAGATTCAACGAAGCTTCTCTTATCAGAATTTTGGAGGAAAAAGGCATTGGCAGGCCTTCAACCTATGCTCCGATCATTACTTTGATACAAGTAAAAAACTATATCGAAAAAGAAAACCGATACTTTATTCCTACACCTTTGGGGACAAGTATTTGCGATTACCTGTCAGTTTCTTTTCCCAGACTTTTTGACCTTGATTTTACCGCCGGGATGGAGGATGATCTTGATAAAATTGCCAATGATGAAAAAAATTTCGTTAGCGTTCTCACCGATTTTTTTCAACCTTTTAAAAATACTCTCGAACAAAGAAAAAAAGACGTTAGTTTAATTAAAATTGAAGACAAGATCGAAGGAATTTGTCCCCAAGATGGCGGTAATTTAATCACCAGGTTTTCAAGATTTGGCAAGTTTATCGCATGCTCAAACTATCCAAAGTGCAAATATACTAAATCTATCCTGAAAACCGTTAAAAACAAAAAATGCCCCAAAGACGGTGGCGATGTTGTGGTAAGATATACCAAGACTAAGAAAAGATTTTATGGGTGTAGTAACTATCCTAAATGTGATTTTTCAGCTTGGAGGTTTAAAGACTTATGAAATATATTTTCATTTCCGGTGGCGTGATTTCAGGAATTGGTAAGGGGATTACGGCCGCATCAATCTCTCTGCTCCTTAAACAATCCGGCTACAGAGTTGCGCCCTTAAAATTTGAAAACTATCTCAATCTTGATGCCGGAACCATTAATCCAATAGAGCACGGTGACCCTTTTTTATGTGAGGATGGAGCGGAGACAGACATGGACATTGGTACTTATGAAAAATTTTTGGATGAAGACATGGGTAAAGATAATTTTGTGACGATTGGAGAAATTTATAAAACGGTAATTGATAGGGAAAGAAGATTTGAATATAAAGGAGAAGATGTTGAAGCAATTCCTCATATTACCAACGAAATTATCGAAAGGATTAATTTATTGGGAAGAAAGAAAAAAGCAGACATAGTTATTATCGAACTTGGAGGTACAGCCGGTGAATATCAAAATATTTTTTATTATGAAGCTTCGAGAATTTTAACTTTGAAGAATCCGGAAGACGTTATTCATATTCATGTTTCCTTTGTACCAACTCCATCCCATCTGGGTGAACCGAAAACAAAACCAACTCAATTATCAGTCCGAACATTAAACTCGATGGGTATTCAGCCTGATTTTATTGTGGCCAGGTCGGAAAAATTGCTAGACAAAAGACGGATAGAGCGATTTGCTTTGTTTTGCAATGTCCAGCCGGAAAATATTATATCAAACCCTGATGTGCCTCATCCATATGAAGTACCGATAATTTTAGAAAATCAACAAATTGCTGAAAAAATTCTAACGAAATTTAATCTTAAAGTAATTAAGCCAAACTTATCTGCTTGGGAAAAATTACTGAAAAAAATTTATTTTAAAAAAGAAAAGGATGTTAGCATTGCTATTGTTGGAAAATACTTTGGCACTGGTGATTATCAGCTTAGAGATTCATATGCGGCTTTATTTGACGCCTTGGATCATGCTTCTTGGAAAGCAGGGGTTAATCTAAAAATCCATTGGGTTAATGCCGAAAAGGTCGAATCCGCCTTCGCCAAGGAAATAATTGGTAATGTTGACGGTTTAATTGTTCCGATTGGATGGGGAGAAAGAGGGGTTGAAGGAATGATTACGGCTGCCGGTTTTGCCCGTAAGGAAAAAATTCCTTATCTGGGACTGTGTTATGGAATGCAGCTTGGATCAATTGAATTTGCCCGCAACGTTGTTGGACTTAAAGACGCTAATAGCACTGAAGCCAATCCAAAAACAAAAAATCCTATAATTCACAATATTCCTTTTGACCCAAAATATCAAAGAATAAAGGGAGATGGCACGAGCATGAGATTAGGAACTTATGATTGCATAATTAAACCAGAGACTTTGGTCGATGAAATATATACGAAGTACGACGCTTTTAAAAATAAAGAAAAACGTTTAATTTCGGAAAGACACCGCCATCGGTTTGAGTTCAACAATGACTACCGAAAACAACTTGAGTCAAAAGGTTTAGTCGTTTCCGGATATAGTCCAGATAATTTTTTTGTTGAAATGGTAGAACTTCCAAAATCTGTTCATCCTTTTTACATAGGTACTCAAGGTCATCCTGAATATAAAAGCCGGCCGATGAGACCACATCCGATATTTGTTGCTTTTTTGAAGTACTGCTTGTAAAATAATAGACTATGGCAAATTTATTAAGCTATAAAGACAAACAATTCAAAGTTGGAGACACTCTTTCAATTCATTACAAAATCAAAGAAGGGGACAAGGAAAGAATCCAGATTTTTAAAGGAATTTTACTCAAAATTAAAGGCGATACTCCCGAGACGCGGATGTTCACAGTCAGGAAAATCACCAAATCAGGAGACGGTGTCGAAAGGATTATCGCTTTATCTTCTCCTTATATACAAGATATTGTTTCTTTGAAAAAGACTTCTTATAAAAGATCTAAAGCATATTTTATCCGAGGTCTGACAGAACAAGAGATCAGAACCAAGCTTTATCACACGAAAAAAACTAAATGACCTTATACCTAAAAAATTTAGGTAAAATCGGCGAACAAAAGGCAGTGAACTACTTAAAAAAGGGAGGCTTCTCAATTTTAAAAAGAAATTTCCGTTCTTATGGTGGTGAAATCGACATTATAGCTAAAAAAGACAATTCAATCTATTTTATCGAAGTTAAAACAAGATCAAATTTGGATCATGGTGCTCCTTACGAAGCCGTCAACAAAAGAAAAATTTATCATATAAAAAAAGCTGCCCAATATTATTTGTTGAAAAATAGCTATCCAGACTATAGACTGAAGATAGGAGTCTTTTCAATATTGATCAATGACAAAAAAACAGATATTAAATTTTGGGATGATATTGAGAGTTAACAGTTGATCCTCCTACGCTCAGGTTCGCCTCGAGGCTTGCAGCCACGCAGTCGAAACTTCGCTTCGGAGGACATAAGAAACTGTAGAACTCGCTATTGCTCGTTAACAGTTTCTAATGAAAGGGGTGATAATAATAAATGATTGATTTAATAAACGTGATCTTGTTTAATTTTTTCAAAAATCTAGGTGGTTTTATGCCAAATTTGTTTGGAGGACTATTAATCCTCATCGTCGGTTTGCTCATTGGAGGAATTGTCAAGCATTTGATCGTGACAGTAGTGACTTTTTCCAAAATTGACCTTTTGTTTCACAAAACAAAATTGATTAAAAAAGAAGAAGTGAATATTTGGACAGAAGTACTGTCCGAGATACTAAAATGGATGTTGATTATCGTTTTCTTGGTCCCGGCACTCGAAGTGTGGGGCTTGTCAAGAGCGACGACCGTTGTTAACGAAATTCTTTTCTATCTGCCAAATGTGGTCGTTGCCGTAGTCATCGCGTTTGTGGGTATTTTAGCGTCTAATTTGACAGCCGATCTAGTTCGTCACAGTGTTAAAACGATGGGATCGACAGCCAGTAATAGTTTGGCCGTTTTTACTCGGGGTACAATCGTGTTTTTTACGGTTTTGGTCGTACTTAACCAGCTTGGAGTCGCACAAGATTTGGTGAGAATCCTTTTTACCGGAATCGTTGTTATGTTAGCGCTGGCCGGAGGGTTAGCCTTTGGCCTCGGAGGAAAAGACGTAGCGAGGGAATTACTTGAAGAATTAAAAAGAAAGTTGGAAGGGTAATAAAATTTTTTTTAATGAAAACCTAAATTAAGAAGCTTTAGTGCGTTAGCTATAGCTGAATTATGTTGGGGGTTAGTTGGATGGTAATCTTTTATTAATACTAGATCCGTCACAGGTTCTATTCTCCTGAGTTTCCCATTTAGTGCGGTTTGGCAAAAAATTTGTACTTGGTTTGTGTCATTCCCGCGCAGGCGGGAATCCAGACTATCATGGATCCCCTCCTACGAGGGGATGACAATACATCGTAGTGCGGTTTGAAACTACTTTTTTACAACAAAAAGCTTGTTAAATCAATCTATTAATTTTTAAGTCTTAAAAGTGGGAAACTCAGGATAACTATACAAGACCCTTGTTTGTTATATAATTCAATTAGTTATGCACATAGAACAAATCCCACTACCACCTATTAGTCCTAACCTACCGCCTGCAACTCAAAAATTAAGACAAATAGTTAGAGATCATTACTTAGATCCTACTATCAAGTATTTACATAAAATTAATGTTTTAAAAAACGTTAGAAGCATCGCTGATATTTCGACGACTGAAATAGTAGCTTTAGGAGGGGGATACATGGGGGCAAGCTGGTGGCTTGATGTTCCGGGTGAGGAGATAGTTTTAAAATTTCAAAGAAGAGGCTGTGATGAAGAAGCAGAATGGTTAAGAGTATATAGAGAGCACGGCGTTAACGTACCAGAAGTTAAAGCTGTTGGAGAAGCTCCAGCTCAATTCTTCCTAGGAAAACCAAAAAATAAAATTAAATTTTTAGCAATGGAAGCAGTTAAGGGGCCGAATAATAAGAGAGCGATGACTGCTCGAGAAATAGATGCAAGCTTAATTCCTTCTAAGAAAATTTCAGAAAATATGGGTTCGCAGTTAGCAAAAATTTTGAAATGTACCAGTAAAAAAAAATTCGGAAACTATAACAATACTGGCGAAGAAGATCATGTATTTTCCACGTGGAGCGAATATTTGAAAACCTATTTGATTCCCCCTCATACGAAACCTTTTGCTGTGTCTGATGCTAAATGGATAAAAGTAATAAGAAAATTAGATATGATTAATTTTCCGGACGAAGGCGTTTATGGACACGGTGATTTTTCCTTTCATAACGTTCTTGTTAGAACATTGGACCCCTTGAATATTGTGATTATTGATCCAAGTTTGGTTATTGAAGATCCGTATTTTGATCTATCAAAACAATTTAGCTTTGACAAGCTAAGACAAGCTAAAAGAGCTGCTTTCTCAGAAGGGGGAAATTATATTGCTGAGTGGTGGGAGCAATCTCCAATCGATATTCCAAGCTTACTCGACGCCTATTTTAAGGCCGTAGGATCAACAGAGATAGACTTGACTCGATTACAGGCTAATCAGCTTATATATGAGATTCAGGCTTACAACGGAAGAATGGAATTTTTAAAAGGACCTCGTGCTCCTGGTCACGAGAAAAGTATTGAATCAGATTTAAAAGTAAGAAGAGATTCTATCAAAAATATAGTACAACAACTAACAGATACTTAATTTTGTGTGACCCCACGGTTTCAGAATTAAAACAAAATCGGTGACTACTTATATCTGATTAGAATATTCTGCTATAATAATAAAGATCCGTTCCGGTCCCGTCGTCTAGCGGCCTAGGACATCTGGTTTTCAGCCAGAGAATCAGGGGTTCGAATCCCCTCGGGATCACCCCGCTCAGCGGGGTGTCAGGACGCTCAGCGTCCTCACCTCGTTTTTGTTTTTTTACTATTTTTAGTGTGGAGATAAATCTGCTAAACTAATCGCATAATTTATATTACTAGCTAACTCTGAAACAATTTTTTGTAGGTTATAGTCCGTTGACAAGAATATTAATTTATTGATAATAGAATAATGTTTTATGTTTATATATTGTTTTCAGAAAAAGATAGACTTCTTTATACAGGCTATACCGATGATCTAAAATCTCGTTACAAAATGCATATGAATGGATTTGTTAAGTCGACAAAATATCGAAGACCATTAAAGCTTATTTATTATGAAAGTTATATTAATGAATTAGATGCAAGACGTAGAGAGTTGTTTCTCAAAGGAGGAAATGGAAAAATATTCCTTAAAGAACAGTTAAAGGTAACATATAAAAGTATTAGATATAAATATTTATAGATTTGGTTCCAATTCCGTATCCCTTGGGTTACATTTAGATTTTTCTAACAATAAGAACTCTACTTAATGATATAATAAAAAAGTGATTGAAAGATTTGCAGGTATTCATAAACACGAATCAGGAGGAGAATATGGAGTATATGGTTTGGCTACTCGAGTTAATGAAAAAGATTTGATAGGAAAAAGAGTTTTGAGAATAGGTACTCTCCTCTATCAGTTGCTGGATATTAAGAGTCACCAACGCATGAAATAAGCGGTAAACCAAGTAGTTTATGAGCAGCTATATCAAGGAGGTAGATATCCAAATGGTCAATTTTGGTGGAAGCCGGTAAAAAATTTTAAAGAACTTTTACTCACTCAAATGCCGCAGCCGTTAGAACCAGTTCAGATTGCTCCTCACTGACGAGTGCGCCATTAAAAAAGCAATCTGTCAAAAACTGGTTCTAAAATAACTATAACAAATTGGGCTCAGTAAAAACAAGTCAAAATATGTATAATAGTCTTGATTATGAAAAAAGTAGGATGGCAGTCAATTTCTCCTATATTTGCAGATGTAATGATTTCTCCTTGGAATTTGTTGGTTGGCGGATTATTAATCAAATTTTTACCAACAACACAAGCTTTTTTATCAGTAATAATCGGTTATACAATTTTAAGTATTTTGTTTGTTTTCTACGGCGGATTAGGTTTTAAAGAAAAGAAACAATCTGCTGAAATAATCAATGAAATCTTTGGCTCGAAAATAACAAAATACTTAGTACCTGCAATTTTAGCAATTGGTCAAATAGGTTGGGCTAGCATAAACATTGAACTTGGCGGTAAATCGTTAGACTACATTTTTTCATCACCGCTATTGATTGGTATAGCTATCTACGCTTTATTTCTTATGGTAATGGGCATATTAGACCTTTATAAAATGGGCATCGTTAAACTGCTAATAACGATTTCTTCTGTTACACTATTCGGTTACCCCAGACCTGTTTCAGATTGACGGTAATAAAAATTCTGCAACAGTTTTTTTTACTCCACTTTTAGAAACAAATATCTATTACATCTCTTACTCAACCAAGCCAAACGCTGAAGATCATGGTGCGTCTCTTACGCTCTCAAGTGACGGTGTACAAAGTTATACGATCGATTATCTAAAACCAAATGAAATCTACTATGTCAAAGTTAGGGGACAAAAAGGTTGTGCCACCGGAGATTGGAGCAATATATTAGAATTTTCAACTAATAATCGTAAATACTACGAGTATGGTCAATCACAAAACGATATTATAAACTCTAATTCATCCTCTCTTAGTTCTACGCCGACTATTACTACGATACCAAAAGTCTCTAAAGCTATAAAAAAACCTGTCAAAACCCCCGCTCCCAGTATGAGCCCGAAGCGTTGTTTTCTTTGGATTTGTTTTTAACTAGTAAATAAATTAAGTCTTCTAGTGATATAATAATATGTGTTTTGCGGAGTTTGATTTTCACCCTGTCGTCATATAATTGAAGACTTCTTGTTGAAGTTCAAGATTAATTTGAGCATCTTTAATAGAGTCCAGTACTTCTTCTAAAAAATCAATATTATATTTTTCAGGAGTTTCTGGGTCATTTTTTAGGCAAAATTTGCCTTCAAAATCACTTAACCTTTCATCAGATAGATCTGTATTTTTTTCAAAATCATTAGTGACTCTTCCTTGTTGCCCGAAAGTATATCTTACCTTGGTAACTTCTCTTTTTTTTCTATATAATAGCCTTATAGTCAGGCTAAATGGCGGTTTATCTAATTTTGCATCTGATTTTCCATCAACTACAATTACAATTTGTGTTTGTTTCTCTTTATTATCAAGAATAGCAAATTTAAGAAAGGGATTGTTTTCATCGGCTGTTTGTAAGGTAGATCTATTATCGAGCACTTCTAATATTTTTTGCGTCAACGGCTTAACTATTGTTAAGTAATCAGGAGATCTTCTAAGTCCGAGATCTTCTTTGTATTGTAATAGCTTTAATACACTTCTAGCATTTGTATCAAATTTTCTTGGTAAAGTACTTTCATTCATTTTAATTTATATTGTAACAAGAAAGCTCGGGTTTTGGGAATATTGAGACTAATATTCTTTCTGCTAAATTACAAAACTTGACATTAATATATTAGAAGAGTACAATGGCCTCAATTGTAAAATTCTATTTTAATGTATGCCAAAAGACGGCCCACTTAAAATAATTCACAGTCACGAATCTTTTGCTGATTTTGCTTCGTTTATAAATAGTCAACCAAAACCTACAGAATGGTCTTTAACCTCTTTATTTAAAGAAACACCTCTTGAACTTCCTAAGCTTTTAAAAAACATAAAGGGCCTACGTTTATTAGAGGTACCTGTTACTCCTGAAGAACTAAAATTAACGACTAAAAGAATGGAAGCTCCGGCAAAACCATATACATCTATTGTAGGAGTACCCGAAAACAAGACGCATAAACCTTTTCACGTAATGATTACCAGCGCTATTCATAATGGCGACGCCGGAGTTCAAAACCCAACTGGTGAAAATGGAGAAGTTCGGGCAATTGCCTTAGGAGGCATAAGAATTACTGGAAGAGAAAATCCAGTCGAGGAAGCTCTAGGGCTTTCTATGGCAATGACTTACAAGTGGGATGCATTGATGGCTTTTTTAGAATTTATGAGAAATAAAAGTATAGCAACACAAGAACAAGTAGATGCAGCCCGCATGGGAGGAATGAAAACAGTTATTAAAGCCAGCGATCAAGAGGCATTTGATGCGATGACAGATGAGGAAAAAGCCTATTTTTGGTCAGAAGTCGTTGCTACCCATTTCAATTTGCTAGATGGAAGAGGCACAGCTGCTCCGGATATGGGAACCAGTTCAGAAATTATGGATAAGATAGCAAAAAATACAAATTGGGTCGCTTGTACAACAGAAACAACCGGTAATCCCTCGCCGGTCACTGCGGCTGGAGTTTGGGATACTACAAAAAAAATGATAACTGCTTTAGAAAAAGATCAAATTTTAGAGAAGGAAGTTTCGTTTGCAATTCAAGGCATAGGTCACGTGGGTCAACCTTTATTAGAAAATATACTTATTGATAATCCTAAAGCTACAATATACGTAACTGATAAACCAGAAGAAAGGGCGAGAGTTGAGTTACTTATTAAGCAATTAAATCAAAACGAAAAATTTCCCGAAGCAAGAATTATTTTTGTGGAAACTAATGATATATTTTCCGTTCCCGCTCAAGTGTTTATTCCTTGTGCAGGGCCACAGGTACTTAATGAAGAAAATTTAGAAAAGTTAGCAAGAACAAATACAGTTAGGCTGTTAGTTTCAGCTGCTAACGACCCTTATCCATTAGACGAAGCTGGACGACCAAAGACCGATTACATTGATAGATTATATAATATTGGAATAGTAGCTCCAGCTGCCTGGACAGACAATATGGGCGGTATAGCAAGTATAGCTTTAGGATTAGAAGCAATGAATTTTATGAAGGGATTGGGCGATTGGATTGTAGAAATTTATAAAAGAGCTAAAATAGAAAAAAGGTCAATGGAATATGTTTCTATAGATATAATTCATGAATATCATGCTGCCTTATGTAAAAAATTGGGTTTACTAGACAAACCTCTTATTCAATAGGTCTAAAATTCGTTCTTCATATTGATATAATATTAATTGTATAAAAATATATAAGCCGCGGTGGTGGAATGGTATACACGCAGGACTTAAAATCCTGTGATCGAATAGATCGTGAGCGTTCGAGTCGCTCCCGCGGCACCATAATGCCTGCTTAACTCAGCGGTATCCGCCTTCGCTGAAGCTACGGCAGGACAAGGAAGTAGCTGTTTTGCTTGTCCTCCGAAGTCTTAACGAAGGAGGATAAACAGCCGACCTAGCTCAATGGTAGAGCACCTGTTTTGTAAACAGGTGGTTATCGGTTCGAGCCCGATGGTCGGCTCCAAGAGCCCATAGTTCAACCCAAAGTACACTTACTTGCTCGCGAGGTTTACATCCTCGCCTCGCAAGAGCGCGACTTCGGGGCAGGCGAATAGAATAATGAGTCTGTAGTTCAATGGACAGAATAAATCCCTTCTAAGGATTAGATGGCAGTTCGATTCTGCCCAGACTCACCCCGCTCAGCGGGGTGTTAGGACGCTCAGCGTCCTCACCTCGTTGTGTTAATATATATATCGAAATAATTAGACCGCTATTTAGCTACAATGTATAAGTTATGTAGGTTATAAGCGATTGACAAAATTTCTATTTTAATAATAATAGAGTAATGTTTTATGTTTACATATTATTTTCAATTAATGTATAATTTAATTTTCCAATTTCGTATCCGATGGGTCACAATTAATACGAATTTTTTGAGATTTTTCTTCTATAAAAGTGGACTTCCAAGAGATGTGTCAAACCAAAAGTAAATAAACCTATAGCTAGTTCCGGATTTTGTTGGATAAATTCAATAGCTGAAGCACCTAAAGACAGTATACCTAAAACGTTTGGAATAATTCTTTTTAAATTTCTAAATTCTTTTACTGATTTTTCTACATCCACCGTTTTAGTTTGACCTTTTATTATTGGTGCGTGTTGAACAATATTTATAAAAACATCAGTTAAAGCTCTGATATTTGGCGATTTTTTTATTCGATTCTCCCTTATAAACTTACTAGTAGCCCATCCACCAAAACCGATTAAACCATATAAAATTTCCGTAGCCATAGATAATTATACCAAATCCTATAGTATTTTATAAACTGATTTTTTTTATTCAATAGAGGAAAATATCACTATCAAGAAGTATTAAAGCTCAAATATTAAATATCAAGGACCGTTAATTTTAGATGTTTTAAAGCTTTAAAAGTCAGTTGTCTTCCTCTTGAGGTTTTTTTGAGGAATCCTATTTGTAGCAAATAAGGCTCTATGAATTCTTCGACAGTGCGAACGTCCTCTGATAGAGCTGAAGCAATCGTCTCGACGCCAATTGGTTGGTTATTGAATTTTTCCGCCAAAGTTTTCAAATACTCTTTATCCAGATCTATTAGGCCGATCTCGTCGATCTCAAGCAGGGTAAACAATTTTCCTAAAAGTTTCTCGTCGATCTCAATGTGCTTATCAACCTCGAGAATATCACGTGCTCGTTTTAAGATCCTGTTAGCCAACCTTGGGGTTTTACGGGCTCTTAGGGCAATTTGCGAGGCAGCTTCACTGGTAATAGGAATTCCTAGTATTTTTGCCGACCTTTTGATAATTCTTTCAATTTCCGGAATCGTGTAGTAGTCGATCCGAAGTAGAAGGCCAAAGCGGTCCCGAAGAGGCGCTGAAAGTAAGGCTAATTTAGTTGTTGCGCCGATAATTGTGATTCGCGGTACTGGCAAACGAACAGTTCTTGCCGACGGCCCTTTACCAATGATAATATCCAAAGAGTACTCTTCCATGACCGGATAGAGCATCTCTTCAACTGGTTTAGGCAGCCTATGGATTTCGTCGATGAACAGGACATCGTTATCTTTCAGATTGGTTAAAATCGCCGCCAGATCACCGGTTTTTGTGATCGTAGCGCCTGAAGTGACCTTAATCTCGCCTTTTAGTTCATTTGCGACGATATAAGCTAGAGTAGTCTTTCCTATCCCAGGCGGTCCATAAAAAAGAATGTGCTCCGAAGGTTTACCTCTTTTGATAACGGCGTCGATAAATAATTTTAGGGTTTTAACGATATTTTCCTGGCCAATGTAATCCTTCAATAATTTAGGTCTCAAGTTTTCTTCGTTTTTATTAACACTCATGCAAGTTATTATACTTGATTCCCTCCTCCGCGGGAATGACATACAAAAGTAAAATGTAAGCAAATAATTATTTCGTTTTTTTTAATGATTCTTTGATTTTCTCTTCTATAGAAAGATTTTTAGGCAGTTTACTAAGTAGTTTTTTAGCCTCGTGGGATTTATAGCCTAAAGACACTAAAGCATCAATAACGGTCTTGTCTTCTTCACTCATTACCATATTCTTAATGTCAAACTCGCTCTTTAGTTTAGTAGACAATTCCAAAATTATCTTCATAGCAGTTTTTCGACCAAGTCCCGGCACCCGCGTGAGGACGTCAACGTCATTATTCTTCACGCATGAGACTAATGAGTCTAATGAGACAAATGAAATGACGGAAAAAGCTGTCTTCGGTCCGACGCCGGAGACACTTAAAAGCAATTTAAAAAAATCGTGTTGTTGTTTGGTCTCAAAACCGAAGAGAACCAGGGCATCGTCGCGGACTTGGAGATAAGTATAGAGCTCAATAGGTGATAGATGCTCGATCTTAGATAATAGAGATGGGGGAAGATAGACCTGGTAAAAGACACCGCCGGATGTTTCGATTAATCCGACGTTGCCATCAACTTCGACAAGCTTGCCTTTGAGTTTACCTATCATAAATTAAACAGTCAAACTGTTAAACGGTTAAAACCTAAAAAAACTATTAAACGAGTTTAAACGTTTTAAATGTTTAAAAGTTTTTTTAACTGTTTAAGTTTTAAGGTTTAATGTTTATCTCTCGTTCTATCTCCAGCAATCTATTATACTTCGCCACATTCTCTCCGTGGACAGGTGGGCCAAAGTTGACAAAATCTGCGCCGGCGCCGACGCTGAAATCTGCAATAAAGCTATCGTCGGTCTCGGCAAAATCAGAACCAATAAGGCAACTCAATTGATTTTTTTTAGCGATATTGATGAGGCCCAGGGTTTCGGTAATCGTACCGACTTGACTCGGACGGATGGTGACGGCGGAACAGTTCTTTTCGCCGATCACCTTTTCCAATCTTTCTTTATTAGAACCGATCAATAAATCGCCGACTAAATAAATCTCTTTGGAAATAAGGCTATTCAGCTTTTTCCATCCGTGCCAATCATCGTGGCCTAGGGGGTCACTTATAATTAAGGGAGAATATTTCTTTATCAAAGACTGATCAAGAAAATTAAGGTATTCGTCAACTGGCACAGATTGCTGCTTGTCTTTTATAAAATATCGATTGTTTGTCAGGTAAGACGAGGCTCCAAAATCAACTCCCAAAAAAATATCCCGTCCATAGACCAACCCTTTCTTAGTGACAGTTTCTTTTATGGCTTCAACTACGTCAAGGTTAAAGTTGAAATTAAATTTATATAGTTCCCTGATCAAATGATAAAGGTCTACGCCGACTTGATATGATCGCGAGTAGCTAAAAGACGAAGAAGGAAGAATCTGAAATTCTTTAAAATCCAAATCCACCTGGCCGTGTTTTCCGCCCATGAGCAAAGTAAAGATCGGAGAGGGCAGCTTGTCTAAACTAGAACCTGTTGGAAAAAGCTTTTCAAATAGAGAGTTGATATATTTAAATAATGGCAGTTTTAGCTCGTATGACGCAGCTTTGGCAATCAGATAAGATATTGCCAAAAGAGTATTGAGTCCCAATTTACTCTTGTTTTTTGTGCCATCAGCGGTAATCAGCCAATTATCAATCTCTATCTGTTTGGTCGGGGAGACTCCCTGAAGTTTTGGACCCAATAGATCGTTAATATAAGATACAGCTTTTAAAACGCCTCTACCATTATATCGACTCTCATCCTGATCCCTTAACTCGATGACGAGATCATTTTCTGTACCTTCAAGCGAAGGGACGCTGACGTTTATTTCGTGATCATCACTCAAGATTAATCTTGCGAAGATCGTCGGATAACCTCTGGAATTGATGATTTCCGAGGCAGTAATTTTCTTAATATTCGCCATATATAATTAGATTATAGATGATAGATTTTAGATATTAGAAGTCATTTTTTCTTAGATGAGAATAGTTTTCTCTCTACATCAAATACTATCTGTCTTGTCCTATCGATGACGTCAGGAGTGACGGAGAGACTGGTAATTCCTGCTTTAACTAATTTTTCTACAATTTCCGGATAGTCTGAAGGCGCTTGACCACAGATTGAAGATGTAATGCCGTGTTTTTGGCAGGTTTTAACAATATATTCTAAGACTGAAAGGATAACAGGAGTTCTTTCATCATACAAAGCTGCCACTTCTTCATTGTCCCGATCGATTCCTAATAACATCATTGTTAAATCATTAGTACCTATTGAAACACCATCTATTCCAATTTTAATAAATTCTTCTAAGCCTAATGCAGCAGCAGGTACTTCCACCATTATCCATAACTTAAAATCTGGGTAAGAAAAAAGTCCAGATTCTTCGACAAGCTTTTTTATTTTAATTAACTCCCAGGAAGTTCTTATAAAAGGAATCATTAAGTGGAGATTCCGATATCCTTTTTGCCAGATCTTGAGAATAGACATCAATTCTAGTTTGAAAACGTCTGGATTAGATATATATCTAAAAGCACCTCTAAAACCTAGCATGGGATTTTCCTCATGCGGTTCAAATTCTTTACCACCAACCAAATTTCTAAATTCATTAGTTCTAAAATCTGTAGCTCTATAGATTACAGGTCTAGGAGAAAAAGGAGCGGAAAATTTCAAAAGATTACTTGAAAGACTTTTAATAAATAATTGCTGTTTTTTTTCTTTAATAAACTGTTTCGGGTGAATTCCTATTTGAGCAAATATAAATTCTGCTCGAAGGAGACCGATGCCGTCCACATGCATCTTCGATACCTTTAAAGCATTTTCTGGCTCGGCTAAATTGACATAAACTTTTGTAGCTGTTTGAAGTTTTTTTATGGCAGTCGAACTTTTGGAAGTAGTTGCAGTAAAAGCTTTTCCTCTGAATATTTCACCGGTTGCACCGTTGACGGTAATCACTTCGCCTTCCTTGACGATCTTGGTCACCCTTTCAGCTCCGACGACCGCTGGAATTCCCAACTCTCGAGAAACAATAGCTGCATGAGATGTCCGACCGCCTTTTTCAGTGACGATGGCAACCGCCCTTTTCATCGCCGGTACATAGTCCGGGTTAGTCTGTGTTGCCACAAGAACATCACCAGCCTTGACTTTGTCAATTTCAGATGGCGAAAAAATTATTTTAACCGGCCCAACTGCGATACCTGGGGACGCGGGAGCACCTGTGAGAATAGGCGCTTGCGATTTATTAATCAAATTGGAATCATTAGATTTATTTACCTTGTTGGTAGTAGTCACCGGTCTTGACTGGGTGATATAGACTTTTCCTTTTTCAATTGCCCACTCAATATCTTGGGGAAAATAATAATGTTTTTCAATATCTGATACTAATAAAGCAATTTTAATTACTTCTTCGTCAGAAATTTTTTGATTAGTTCCTTCTTTACCCAAACGCACTTCTTTATTGAAAGTATTGGATTTGACCATTTTGACTTGCTGTTTTTTTATTTCCTTTTTTGTAATAAGGAACGAGTTCTTGCTCACCTCAAAATGATCAGGAGTAACCTTTCCCTGAACTATATATTCACCTAAACCTAAAATAGCTTCAATGACGATTTTATTTTTGTCATTGGTCACCGGATCTATAGAAAAAGCCACGCCTGATTTATCCGACTGAACCATCCTTTGCACTACCGCTGCCAAGCCGATTTTTTCGTTGTCAAATTTTTGCTCGTGACGATAGTAAATGGCTCTCTCTGTAAAAAGCGAAGCAAAACATTCTTTAATTTTTTTCAAAAGATGAGCTTCACCTCGCACATTTAAAAATGTTTCTTGCTGGCCGGCAAAAGACGCTCCGGGCAAATCTTCGGCCGTCGCCGAGGAGCGCACAGCAACAAGGGGAGGAGTATATAAATTCTTGATTTTGACGAAGCTTTTTTTTAACAAGTTATTTTGACGATTATAAAAATGGTTTTCTTTTATCGAAAGATCGTCATAATATTTAATAATTTCTTTAACCAAATCGTTGGGAAGATGTGAATTATTAATCAACTCCTTAATTTGAATCGAGGCTTGTCTTAATTCATCAGGATTATTGTAGTTCAGAGTAGAAAGTATCGAGGAAATTTTTCCTTCCAAATTTGCCGATTTTATGAAATTAAAGTAGGCGGCGGAAGTAACTATAAACCCATAAGGAATTGGTAGGCGAGCATTGGTCATTTCCCCTAAATTTGCTCCTTTTCCTCCGACCAGACCACCTTCATCTTTTCCGACTTCTTCAAACCAGACGATGGTTTTTTTGTTGGCCATTTATCACTAAGAGTAGAAAAAATTAATAACCATGTCAAGCGAATTAGTTTTTATGAGGTAATTATTTTTATCATTGACAAGATAAAAATCTTCTGCTATTATTTGGGTTACCAATGAAAATTTCGCTATCCTAAAGGCACCATTGGATGCACAACTTGCACTCCGAACAGCCTCACATAATTAATTTTTAATTTGAAATTTTTAATTTTTAAATTGTGTTTGGGGTTGAGGGCTCGTAGTTCAGCTGGCTAGAACATCGCATTTGCAATGCGAAGGTCACCGGTTCAAGTCCGGTCGAGTCCACGAGCACTTTAACAATCCGGTTGTTGAAATTTTTAAAGTAGGTTAAGCAATTTTTTATTGTTAACAAGAGTGATGGGAGAAATTAAAGCTAATGGCGAATGCCTTGGCAGTTTAAGCCGAAGAAGGACGGGTGCTAACGCCCGAAAACAACGATGAGCCCGTATGTAGGCGCTACAAATCGTTGGTTTCCGAATGGGGCAACCCCATCTTGCGTAAGCAAGGTGATCAGGTACCGCATGGTACCCGAGGGTAAGCTGGAGAACTGAAACATCTCAGTATCCAGAGGAAAAGAAAACAACCAGCCTCGCTTAGACGCAAGTCTAGGCGGGCAGTGATTGCGCAAGTAGCGGCGAGCGAAAACGCAATAGTCTAAACCCCGCTCTGCGGGGGGTTGTGGGGCAAATAATGTGGAATCTCATCTTGGGTAAAAAAACGTTCTGGAAAGGACGGCCATAGAAAGTGATAGCCTTGTATTTTAAACCTAAGATAGTCCTATTTTGTTCCCAAGTACCACGAGGCACGGCAAACCTTGTGGGAAGCAGGGTCGGTCACGACCCAAGACTAAATACTTAAACTGACCGATAGTGAACTAGTACCGTGAGGGAAAGGTGAAAAGCACCCCGTCAAGGGGAGTGAAATAGATACTGAAACCATTAGCTAACAAACAGACAGAGTCCCGCTTAGCGGGATGATGTCGTGCCTATTGAAGAATGAGTCAGCGAGTATACGTTTTAGTGTTTTTTGTTTAAACCCGTTTAAATCGGGAGTAGGCAAAGCGAAAGCGAGTCCTAATAGGGCGAATTTACACTTAACGTATGACCCGAAACTGGGTGAGCTAACCATGGGCAGGATGAACCTCGATGAAAATCGGGGGGAGGTCCGAACCCGTTGTCGGTGAAATGACATGGGAAGACTTGTGGTTAGGGGTAATATGCCTATCGAACCCAGAGATAGCTGGTTCTCCTCGAGATATATTTAGGTATAGCCTCGTTATTAATTTTTCGCGGGGTAGAGCGACTAGATGGTTTTGAAAGCGTAAGCGATCAAGACCAACTAAACTCCAAATACGCGAAAAAACTATTCGAGAGTCAGTCGAGTCCGGATAAGCGGATTTCGGCGAGAGGGAAACATCCCAGACTCTCATCTAAGGTTCCTAAATGACTTTTAAGTGAAAAGGTCGTTGCGTTTCCAATACAGCTGGTAGGTTGGCTCAGAAGCAGCCATCCTTTAAAGAGTGCGTAACAGCTCACCATAATATCCCCGCTCTGCGGGGAGGAAGCTCGGCGCCAAAAATGATCGGAACTAAAAAGTCTACCGAAGATGGAGATGTCCCGCTCTGCGGGACGTGGTAGAGGAGCTTTCCAAAAGCAGCGAAGTATTACCGTAAGGTAAGATGGAGTTTTTGGAAGTGAGAATGCTGACATAAGTAGTGAATCTCCCGATAAAAACTCGGGATGCCGAAAGTCTGAGGTTTCCCCGGCAATGTCAATCATCCGGGGGTCAGTCGAATCTAAGGGGGTACCGTCTGGTACTTCCGATGTACAAATCGTTAATATTCGATTACTTATTTTTTGGCGTTATTACTTGATTTATGACGAAGTTTGATATTCCTGCCCTTCTATATGAGGGGTTAAGTAGTGAGTTAACTCGCAAGAGTTAACAAACTACGAATACAATTCTGTCGCAAGACGGGAGAGTGGGATGACTTAAGCTTCCGGGAAAAATAGATCAAGGAGTTAAAAAATAATTCGTACCGCAAACCGACACAGGTAGACTGGTAGAGTATACCAAGGCAGACGGGTAATGGTTGTTCAAGGAATTCGGCAAAAAAACTGAGCGTAAGTTATACAAGATGCTCTGGAGGTACCGTCTGGTACCCCCTTCAACAAAAGTTTGTCAACCGACTGTTTAGCAAAAACACAGGTTCCTGCAAACCCCAATAGGGGATATATAGGAGCTGAGACCTGTCCAGTACTGGTAAGTCAACCGCTTTGGGTGATCTAATTTATTTAGTTAGCCCGAGGTGTAAGCTCCAGTGAACGACAGCTCTAACCCTGAGAGTTCTAAGGTAGCGTAGCCCCTTGCCGGGTAAGTTCCGGCCCGCATGAAAGGTTTAACGAGTTGACAACTGTCTTGAACTGCCGCCCGACGAAATTGAAATGGCTGTGAAGATGCGGCCTACTTGCACATGGACAAAAAGACCCCGGGAGCTTTACTGAAGCTAGGTATTGATGGAGTGAAATTAACTGTTGAGCGTAGGAGGGACCACGCTTAGCGTGGGACAATGAAACACCTCTCTTTGATTTTTCTTTATCTGAGCCCGCTTAGCGGGCAACAGTGCTTGGCGGTCAGTTTAACTGGGGCGGTTTCCTCCAAAAAGGTAACGGAGGAGCACAAAGGTCAGCTTGGTCCGGATGGAAATCGGACTGTACGTGCATACGCATAAGCTGGCTTAACTGCGAGAGTGACCACTCGAGCAGATGCGAAAGCAGGTGTTAGTGATCCCCTGAATCGCAGTGATTGCGGTCAGGGCTTAACGGATAAAAGCTACCCCGGGGATAACAGGCTAGTCGTTTCCGAGAGTTCATATCGACGAAACGGTTCGGCACCTCGATGTCGGCTCACCGTATCCTAGGGCTGAAGTCGGTCCTAAGGGTTGGACTGTTCGTCCATTAAAACGGTACGCGAGCTGGGTTCAGAACGTCGTGAGACAGTTCGGACTCTATCCTGTGCAAGCGCTTGAACTTTTGAGGAGGTACTCCTACAGTACGAGAGGACCTAGGATGTGAAAATCCCTGGTGTACCGGTTGGTTCACAAGACCAGCGCCGGGTAGCTATATTTTCAATTGATAAACACTGAATGCATCTCAAGTGTGAAGCAGACTCCAAGATTAGAAGTTCTTATTAGCTTTCCAGAAGAATACTGGACATATAGGCCTTAGGTGTAAGCCCTGTAAAGGGTTCAGCCGAGAGGTACTAAGTAGCAATCTCCCATCGCTTTTGTTAATATAATTCCTACATGATTATTCTTGCCATTGATTCCGGAATCGAAAAAACCGGATACGCAATATTTAAGAATAAGAAGTACGTCACTTCCGCGCTTATTAAGACAAAAAAAAGTTTAACCACGGAAAAGAGATTGATGGAGATTTATTTTAGATTAAAAGAGATTATTAAAAAACATCAACCGGATAAAATTATTTTAGAAAGACTCTTCTTTTTTAAAAATCAGAAAACTGCTATTTTAGTTAGTCAAGCACAAGGAGTTTGTCTTTTACTAGCTGCACAAAACAAAATCTCCGTCGGTTTCCTAACACCGCTTCAGATTAAGCAAGCAATCACCGGCTACGGCCAGGCAGACAAGAAATCCGTTCAGAAAATGATTAGATTAGAAATGGGAATTGATATCACGCAGGACGATGAGGCCGACGCCGTCGCCTGTGGACTTGCTTATATACTCATCGGGAAGGTGTAATGCCACTGATGTCTTTTATCCACTTTAAATATTTAGTTACATCAGTAAATTGAATTCCGCTCGAATCAATTCCAACAAGATAAGACTTCCTGAGCAAATAATCATTAATAATCAGAGGACTCCCTGAATCTCCAGGTTGGATTCTATAACCATCATTCACATAGGCTGCAATAACTTTATCAGAAAAAGTTGTTCCTAAAAACGTGTTAAAAGCTAAAGTTATTATTTGCGGCTTTTGAATAGTCAAAGATATTTCTTTAATAGTATCTGAAAAAATAAGATTTCCTTTATTATCAATTCCTATCGCGCCCCAACCTATCGCTGAGGCCGGTTTTGAAAAGTCAATTTTTTGTGCAAGAACAATTGGGTAATAGGGTAAATCGGATACTCTTATAAGAGCCAAGTCATTAATAGACATTATTCCCTTATCTAAGATAGTATTTATTTTAAATCCATGATTAGGATACAAATCATAAACCGTCGGAAATCTAACTTTTGAATAGTCAAATCTCTGCTTCTTTAAATCATAATAACCAATTAACACGGCTATATTTTGATCTTTAATAATATTACCTTTACTGTCCAACATTGGCGACACAATGTGCTGCCGTAATAATCCAATTCTTATCAATAATCGCGCCTGTGCATTTACGGGAAGAACTAAGTTTTGTTTGATCAATAAAACCATATTCGTCCACGGCTTTATTTCGATTAAATAGCATAACAACATAACTTATGGCATTTTTATCCAGAGGTTCAAAAGACTTTGATTGATCAAATAAGATAATATCCGACAAAGATGGTTGGACAGAATTGGCCTTAGTCCTGAGGAAAAATTTGTTGTTTAAAACTAAAGCTAATACAAAGATAAGCACAAGTAAAATTATAAGAGTAAGTACGTTATTATGTTTTTTAGTTTTTTTCATTTTTAATTAGCCCCAATTCGTCCTAATTTTTTCGCTGCATATTCAGCTGCCTTTTGCATTGCGGGTATTACGCTTTTTGTTTTTATGTATTGAGTAATGAAACCAGCGGTATAAGCATCTCCGCAACCGGTCGTGTCGACTATTTTTTTTGGCCTGACTGCCTCTTGAAAATAAATTTTTCCTTGAGAATAACCAAAACTTCCTTTTTCCGCATCGGTAACTATCAAAATTCTGTCTTTCAAATAAGGCAGTCTTATTTCCAACTTCCTAAAGTCAATCTTTTCATAAGGCCTTTTGACGAGTTCGGAATATTCGTGAGCATTGATTATTAACACATCTAAGGCGTCAAAAAAATCCGTCAAATCTTTTATCGGTCTTCTACAGTCAAGGGCTGAAAGATTAACAAAAGTCAGTGTTTGCTCGCCTTTTAAATAAGTAATCATTTTTTTCTTTTCCTTCAAATCTAAATTCTCTAATGGTGAAAAATAAATATGTTTCGCCTTTTTCAAATCTTTATGAAGAAAAAATTCTTTTAATAAATGACTCGAAGTCTCATAATGAATAATTGTTCTTTCTCCTTTATCCGTAAGAATTATTGAAGAAATTTTATAATAATCTTTCTCTATTTGACAAAATTCTGTTGAAACATTTTTGTCCGTCAGTTTTTTGAAGATAACATCAAGATAGGGATTATCACCAACTTTACCAAATACAGCACTCCGAAGACCCAATTTAGCTACTCCAACAGCAACATTGACTCCACCGCCGCCGATGTCTTCATGGAAAAAGTCAGAATAGTACTTGCCCCCGATTGCGAGATGAAAACGATCTTTATCTTTTGTAAAAGTAGATCCTTTAAAATACAAATCAATGCTGATATTTCCAACGGAGATAAGATCGTACATAAATTAAGAATAACACAATTTTCAGTTTTCAATTTACATTGAATTTTCAATGACTCAATTTTCAAACTTTAATAATTAAAACATGGTAAATTTATTGAAAATTGTAAATTGTTAATTGAAAATTTATAATATTAATATGCTTACGATAATTTGCGGTGAGGATTCTGTCTCCTCATATAACTATTACTCTTCACTGAAAAAAAACTACAAAGATAAGGATTTTCAAGTAATAGAAATTCCTTCTTCAGAACTGGAAAACATCCCTTCGTGGATGGGGGAGTCCCAATCTTTATTTAAGCAAAATAAAGTTTTTTTTACTCAAAATGTCAATAAGAAACTATCGAGAAAATTAAATTTAAAAATCAATCGAGTCATAGAAAAATTAATCAAAGATAAAACTATCCAAGTCGTTACATGGGAAGAGGAAATATCTTCGCGGTTTCTGAAGTTTCCTAAAGGTTCAGGTACCATGCGGTACCTGATTAAAGAATTCAAACCGTCACAGAATATTTTTAAGCTCCAGGACGCGATTTATCCCGGGAACTTAAAAAACTTTATCACTACCCTAAATCAATTAACCGAGTCTGTTGATGAGAATTTTGTGTTCATTATGATAATGCGCCATATAAAAAATCTCTTGCTTGTAAAATCCGGAGACGGTTCATCCAAGCTTCAATCCTGGCAAATTGCTAAACTTAAAGGACAAGCTTCAAAGTGGCAGCTCGATAAACTAATTAATTTTTATGACGCCTTTCACAAGATCGACGTCTCCCAAAAAACCTCCAGCAACCCCTATTCAATAAAGAAATCCCTTGACATTCTAGCTTGTTATTATTTATGATTTTATTCTATGGCACAAATTCCCGATCATGTTTTTCGCGGTTATGACCTAAGAGGAGTCGTCGGAACAGAATTAGACGAAGAAAGAGTCGAACTCTTGGGAAAAGCATACGCTACTTGGCTTCTTGAAAGAAGAATCTATGACTGCGTCATCGGTTACGACTCAAGAGAATCAAGTCCAAAATTTTGCGAAGTGATGGTCAAAGCACTAACCGAATCAGGAATAACAGTCTATAACATTGGAATTACGCTGTCTCAGATCGCCTATTTTGCACAATACTATTTCCGAACTAGAGGGATGGTGATGATTACCGCGTCACACAACCCAAAAGAATACAATGGTTTTAAATTTGCTACTGGTTTCTCGGCAACCATGGAAACAGATGAAGTAATTGCTTTTCGTGAATTGGTTAGATCGGGAAAGTTTATAAAGTTAGACAAAAAAGGGTCTCATATAAAGAAAGATATTTTCCAGATTTATAAAGAAGATTTGTTAAAAAAAATTGGAGCTATAAAAAAATTCAAAGTCGTTGTTGATTCGTGCGCTGCAACTACGGGTTTATTTTTACCGGAAATTTTAAGAGCAGTGGGATGTGAGGTCATCGAACAAAATACTAAACCAGACCCGTCATTTCCAGTTGGGGTCGCGGATCCGACCGAAAAAGAAGTCCAAGAAAGACTCGCTAAGAGAGTGGTTTCAGAAAAAGCCGATCTAGGATTTTCTTACGATACTGATGGTGACAGAATAGGGATAGTTGATAATGAAGGAAGCCTCATCTGGAACGACGTTCTTGTTTCTATATTTTCAAAAGATATCTTAGATTTTCTTCCCGGAGCGAAGATTATTTATAATGCTCTTTGCTCAAAACAAGTTACAGAAGTCATTGATCAGGCAGGTGGAAAGGGAATTTTGTGGAAAGTAGGACATTCTTTTATTAAAGCCAAAGCTCGTGAAGAAGGAGCTGCATTTGGAGGAGAATTGAGTGGTCATTTCTTTTTCCTTGATAATTTTTACGGCCACGACGATGGCGCAATTGCTTCTCTTCGATTATTAGCATATCTTACAAGAGTTAATAAATCTTTAAAGCAAGTTATTTCCGACCTTCCGCATTATTTCTCCAGCCCCGAAATAAAAGTCGGATGCGCTGATGCTATCAAATTTCAATTTGTTTCCGACAAAATTGGTGACGAGTTGAAAAAACTCTATCCTCAGGCAAAATTTAATACTATCGATGGTGTTCGAGCCGACACAGAAAACGAAATGATTATTTTTAGAGCTTCACAAAACGGTCCTTATTTAACCGTGAAGTTTGAAGCAAAAACTCAGGAGAAATATGATTTTCTGAAAAAAAAGATAGCGGAAATTTTACACAAATTTTCAGAAGTAGATTTCAAATCAGGAGTCAATGTTGATTCATTGAAGTAAACATGGTTTTAACTAAAAAAGATCTGAAGTTTTTAGAAGACAAGTCTTTTGAACTAATCAAGAAAGCTGATCGAATGATACTTGAAGGTTTTCAAAAAGATAAAACAATAAAAAATAAAGATATCAGAGACATCTCTACAAATATCGACGTTTCAGTTGAAGAATTCTTAAAAGATAAACTCAAAGAGTTACTTCCTGAAGCGGGCTTTATAATCGAGGAAGGAAAATCTACTCCTAGCAACGAGTACAACTGGGTAATAGACCCTATCGACGGAACAAAATACTATAGCGGAAAAGTCCCTATGGTCATAACGCAAATTGGACTACTTTATAAAAATAAATCTATCTTGGGTCTATGTAGTAATCCATTTACCGGCGATATATTTTCAGCCTCTCTTGGTAATAATACAAAAATAAACAAAAAGATAGTTAAGTTGGATATGAAGAAAACTCCGAATGAATCAATTGTCGACTGTGATTTTGGGGGTCTTGACCAGAATATCGACTCAAAGATTGAACTATTCAGATACCTCGTTAATAATTTTTATCGAGTCAGAATAACAGCCGGTTTCCTGCACCCTTATCTTATAACCGGCGCTATAGATGTTATTGTAACCTATCTTAAAGACCGAACCCAAAAAAAAGAAAAATTCACAATTGATTATTCACCAAGATTTATTCTTTATGAAGAACTTGGTTTTGTCAAAAAAGACTTTATATTCAAGAACTTACCAATCATGGTTATATCTTCTAAAGATTTAATGAATTCTTTTGTAAAAAATTACGAACAGTTTAAACCTATATGAATACAAATCAATGGGATAAATATGCCAAAATCTTTGATCAAGGAATAGGTGACGGAAAAGAAAAACTTCACAGCCAATATATTGATCCTCTAATTTTTAAATATCTCGGCAAAAAACATTATGGTCATATTGCAGATTTAGGCTGCGGAAATGGTTATCTTTTAAATCGCCTAGATAAATATTCTGAAAAAATTTCTGGCTTAGACTACTCTAAAAATCTCTTAAAAATCGCTAAAAATAGAATTAAAAATAAGACAAAAATTTCTCTAATACAGTGTGACTTAGAAAAGGAAATTTTGTTAACTAATGAATCTTGTAATGTTTTAATCGCAAATATGTTATTACAGTATTTACCGACTCTAGAAGCATTTTCAAAAGAATCAGCGCGAGTGCTAAAAAAAGATGGAATTCTAATAGTTATTGTTGATCATCCTGGGCACGCATTGTTTTCAAGAGCGCAGGAGCTTGCAGGAAAGAAAGATCCGCATTTTATAACTACAGGATGTTATTTCAAAAAAGAAAAAAGGCTAAAAAAATCTCTATGGGGTAAGGCTGTTCTTGAATACTATCATCGACCGATTTCATCTTATATAAGTTCCTTTCTTTCTTATTTTAAGCTTGAGCTTATTGACGAAAATACTCAAGACGGAGAAATGCCAAGGATCTTAGGCTTAAAGTTTATTAAGGACAGTTCCTAAAGGAACTGTCCTTTTAAAGACCGTCCCAGAAAAAAACCTAATTTCTGCTATAATATAGGCTGTATGGCGGAAGATAATAAAATCGCTCTTTCAGAGTATACACAGGCTCTTTTAAGCGCACTAAACAGCATCAAATCAAAAACCAGACCAGATGATGTTTCTGCTCTCTCTGTTTCTCAAACAGTCTCATTTTTTGCTCTTGTATATGAAAAAGTTAGAAACGCTGTAGAATTTCGCGAAGACCATCTTATCTTACGGGCTGCGATTGAGCGGATTTTAAGACGGCGTTTCTCTTTAAATCCAGACGGACGGGGAGAGGCGGAAAATCTCCTCCGCGAACTTCTTTGGGCCAGGTACTTTGATAATGCCACGCTCGGCGGAGAAGACGTTATCAAAAGCCAAGAGCTAATCGACAAATATACAATCCTTAAAAAACAGTTAGTCAGCGGTCGAGATTCGGAAATGCAGATCTATCTAAACCAATTTTTAATCGACCTTTTGACATGCGAGATCGAAGAGAATTTAAAGCCTGAATCGGCCCAAACTCATGCAAATTTCACTTTCTATATCTACCAGGTTTTGAGGAAAAAAATCAAAATTGAAGGCTTAAAAGAAGACCAAAAGGATGCTTATTTTTTAGTAGCCGTCGAGAAAATTTATGGAAAAAGCGACCGCTCCTACTTACGCTATCACCTATTTATTACTTTTTATAAAACCTTGGCCAATTACTCAACTGATGAAATTAAAAAACTTTCGACTTCGCTTCCGTCGATCTTCAAAAAGATTGACGACATGATCGCCAATCCATACGTAGACAACCTGACAAAATTTACTCGAAAACAGCTGCCGCCTTTTCTCGTTCTTTTTGAACTTTTTAAAAATAAACTTCAAGATATCGCTGGCATTTTGACTGACAAAGAAAAACTTTGGAGCGAAGTCGATCAAACTTGCCGAGACAAATACCAGCAGCTCGGGGTCAGAATCAGAAATCTGGCGATAAGAAGTTTTATATATATACTCTTGACCAAGATGCTCTTTGCCTTGATTCTCGAATTTCCCTTATCTCTCTATATATATGGCGATGTTAACAGTACTTCTATTATCATCAATAGCATTTTTCCGGCGATTTTAATGGCGGTTATTTTGGCATTTTTTCGAGTCCCAGGCGAAGAAAATACGAAAAAAATCTATCAGAGAATGGTCGAGATTATCGACGAGGATAAAAGCTTTGAAACCCAGGTAGCCTTTATGCCGAAAAAACCTCGTTACAGACGACCTCTTCTGATATTTGGCTTTACGATTTTTTACTCACTGACTTTTTTCGTCACTTTATCACTAATCTATGAAGCGCTGCTTTATCTCAACTTCAATCTTGTCAGTCAAATTATTTTTATTTTCTTTGTCAGTGTCGTTACTTTCTTCTCTTATCGGATCAGGCAAGTGACAAAGGAATTGAGACTCGAGGATAAACAAGGAGTTCTTACTCCGATTGTCGATTTTTTCTTCATGCCGATTTTATCATTGGGAAAATTTTTCTCTCAAGAAATAGCAAAATTGAATTTCTTTATTTTTATCTTCGACTTCATCATCGAAGCCCCATTTAAACTACTTTTTGAGGTGGTTGAAGAATGGATTTCTTTTGTACGCAAACGCAAGGAAGAAATTATCTAATTAAATAATTACAGATTGCTGATTACAAATTAATTTGTAATTTGAAATCCGAAATTAAATAATCAATTAATTAATTCTATAGTAATACGTCGAAAACGGCAATTTTTCTAATTTCTTGAATAATCTTTTCTCCCAACCTTTTACTGGAAAACCGTGAGAAATAACAACTGTTCTTTTTTTTAATTCTTTGTTCATCTTTAATGCCAGTTTTTCAATGAGCTTTGGCATCAAAAATAAATAAACATAGTCGGCTTGTTTTAAATCACTGTCAAAAATATTTTCTGTTTTAAATTTAATGTTATTTGCGCCTAAGATTTTAGCCCAGAAAATCAATAAGGGGTTAATGTCTACTCCCACCCCCTTCACTCCATATTTTCTCACCGCGGTTCTTACTATCCTTCCGTCCCCACTTCCCAATTCTATAAATAATTTTCCTTTCTTAAGCTCGACTTCCTTCAATATCTCTTCGATTCTTTTTTTCCTGGTCGCAACATAAGGCGAACCCATGATCGAAGAGTAAATAAGGGAAAGGGTATAGATTGACATTAACATTAAAAATAAAAGTAGCGATAAAATCAAAATTAAATAAAGAATTAAGTAGAGCATCTTTTTAGTATAATATATTTAGATTTTTTAAGCGCCCTTAGCTTAACGGATAAAGTATCTGTCTTCGGAACAGATGATGGGGGTTCAATTCCTCCAGGGCGCACCAAAACCAGGGTCCGTAGCTCAACTGGTAGAGCAGTGCCCTCTTAAGGCATTGGTTGAGAGTTCGAGTCTCTCCGGACTCACTTTTTGTTGTTAAAATAAGCTAAATAATTTCAATCCTCATGGAGTTGAATGAGAGGATGATTTTGAGGTTATATTATTTTATAAATAATATTTTTTTATTACTTAACAAATGAGTTGAGTTTGGTTTTAAATCCTTTAGTGATCCTATAGGTTTTTTTTCTAATCTACCTTCTCTCATTAACCTTTTTTTAAAACCTACAGCTTGATTCTCAGGCATATTCCTAAAAATATTATTGCCTAGAAGCCCTGTTAAAGCTTCATCTCCAATTGCGAAATGATGTGCTAGTATTTTCCATGCCAACTCATTATAACTAGGGTGTCCGTATTTTAATGTAAGCTCTAATCTTCCACTATGAATTCCTCTATCTTCGCTTACCGACTCAATAAATTTTTCTAATTCTATTTGAGATATTTGAGCTAACTTTGATTCTAAAGTCTTAATTGTTTGAGGTATGCAAACTCTACCTAATTCGCCCTCCGATCTCATAAGAATATCATCAATATAGCATGCATAAGTCATTCCGTTAGTTCCCTTAACATACGCAAAACCCTCATCTATATTTACATCAGTCGCTCGCTCATCATCTGATATTATGGAACGAACACCTCCATAACGAGTTTCGATTCGGTAAGACATAAGTATATTATAGGATATTTATATAGAAAATAATACTTAAACAGTGTCAATGCGCAGGGATATGGATTATCATCGTATCTTTATTTATAGTTGTCTAAATGTTTGATAAACCTTATGCATATATATTTCCAAAGAGTTCCATTCTGGGAACTCTTGGCTCACAAATTATTAAGAAGCGTAACAAAAAACGGTTGTTTTCAGTTAGAAACAGAGCGGTAGAGTAACCCGCTCTTTTTTTGTCATCTGTACCCCTATCAATAATGTAATAATGACATAAATATATCTATTCATATACCCCATCTATACCTAATTTCATACTATTATTACGAGTAAAAGTTACTATTTTACCAACCGATTTTGTTATAGTTCCAAATTATTGTCATGACAAGCTTAAATAATACTTACTACAATAAAGTTCTGTCGAAAATTCTTTTTGAAGACTACAATTTTTATGAAACTTTTATTTTCTGATTTTCTTTCAGCATTCCGTTCGCAACTGAAGTTAATGCTATTGGAAATTCTAAAGCAGCGAGACCTATTAATGGACTAACAGATTTTCTTAATATAGAATCCACAAACCCTCCAACAAATAATATAACTTCAACTATAAGGTGAGCATGTGCGATTCTTCTTGCCCACTTTTCATTTTGTGTAGCTTTAACTCGCGTACTTTCACCTGACGACACAATTAGGTTTATTATACTTTATCGAATAGCAAATACAATAGTTTAATAGAAATTAAGAGAAAACTGGCATTATGATTTTGTTGCTGCTAAAATATTCTAATACTCGGTTGACAAATATATTAAAAGAGTTCTAAAAGTTGCCCTCCGAGTTCACATTTTTGAGGATTAGATCTCTTTTTAGACTTCTTTTTCCGTGCCAATGTCGGCGATGATTTCTGACGATGTTAAAGCAAATCCTACCTTGAATAATGGTATCACATTTATTATAGTTAAATTATGCTCAAAAAGGGTCTTATTTATTTTGTTCTTTTTCTGTGTTTGTCTGGTTTAAATTTTTTCCTTGTTATAAAAACCTATGGCGTATTTGATAAACAAACTCAAATCGAAAAAATCCTTTCTGCCATAGCAGAAGAAAAAAATAAGCCCAATGAAGGTTACCGCGCCGAGGCCACTGTCGTTGACGGTCGAGTCGCTAACCTTAAATCATTTTTCCGAAAATATAATTCGCCTCTTTATAACAACGCGGAAAAGATCGTCGAAGTATCTGACTTACATCAATTTGATTACCGGCTGTTACCTGCAATCGCCATGCAGGAATCTAATCTCTGCCGCGTCATACCAGATGATTCCCATAACTGCTGGGGATGGGGGATTTATGGAACGACGGTAACACGATTCGAATCATATGACGAAGCAATTGAGACGGTCGGACGAGGTATAAAACGGGAATACATAGATAAAGGTTTGGTGACAGCAACCGCGATCATGGAAAAATACACTCCCTCATCAAAAGGCAGCTGGGCCCACGGAGTCAACACATTTCTTAAAGCCCTTGAATAATTTTCAATGAATTAATTTTCAAATATTGATAATTAAAATATAGTAAATTTATTGAAAATGGGAAATTGTAAATTGAAAATTTTATTGCACTGATCTAGCAGATTGTAGTTCTTGACTTAATGAATATTGAGTACCTTGTTTTTTGCTTCTTGCGGCAAATAAAGAACCTCTTTTTTTCTTGCGCGTCATTAAAGCCTGTAACCAAGTTTTTGACTCGCCAACCTTGGCCCGAAGTACCCTTAAAATATTCAAAACGATTTCCAAAAACCTGATATGATAGATGCCTGGCTTTTCTGGGAGTTCATTGATCGTCAGTTTTTCAATATCTTTGACTTCCTGGATGAATGAAGCGTCGGCTTTTTTGAGAGCTTCTACTTCGCGTTTTATCTCTTGGGTCAGTTCTTTAATCTGTTTTTTAACAAGCGTGTCCTCATAATACTCGCTATAGTTAAATACCTTCATTTCCTGCTTTTTTCCGGTTTTTTTCGCCTCTTTTTCGAAGGGTTTTTGAGGAAATTCTTCATCGTCCGATTCATAATCGCCAAAAAACTGGTCGAGCATGCCGCCACCGATTTTTCCGAAAGCATTAGCAGTCTTTTTGGCTGTATTTGTTCCAAGATCACGAAGAGATTCTAGGGGATTTTTGTAAGGCACCGGCGTTTGCGATTTTTGATTTGAACCTGATTTTTGCATGGCTTTATTTTACTACAGGCCAATCAGATAATCAAGTGTTTTCTGTTTTCTCAAGATCGAGGCATAATAGTAGCTATTTTGCATGGCCAAGGCGCGTTCTTTTTCGTCTTTAATATTCCTCAAAAGTTTCTCTAAATCCTCTTTTTCTACTTTTATACTTTCTTTATCCGCGATTTCCGCCAAGATAAATTCTAGCTTGTAGGTGTCTTCTATTTCCCTCTTGTAGTTGGCTTTGAGTTGATCCATCGTCAGATTTTTTGATTTCAGATAAGCTTCGGCGGTCAAACCGATCTTTTCGACATCGTCAACAAGCCGTGAAAGTCTATGATTTAATTCTTCGTCGATAATAAGGTCAGAGATCTCCACCTTGACTTCTTTTAAAATCACCTCAAGAATAGGATTGATCAATTTGCTTTTGTTTTGTTCGGATTTTTTTTCGTCAGCAACTTTGTCTTTCCCGGGAATCCAAATATCTTCCTTTTTAGCTTCGATTTTAATCTTTTTTACTGCGTCTTTGTAGTTTTTAAGATCAACAATGGGTTTTTCGGCAATGGAAATTTTTACCTCCCAATCCTCGCCTTCTTTTGCCTTAATAAGTTCGATACGGGGATTCATTATTGGCTTAAAAGACTCTTTTTTTAAGATTTCCTCGTAAACTTTGGGTAAAAAAACTCTTATCATCTCTTGATAGATGGCTTCAGGAGAAAGATGTTTCTCCGCAATAACAAGAGGAACTTTGCCTTTTCTAAAGCCTTCAACTGTCAACTCCTTTTGCAGCCTTGAAAAGGCTTCGCTTTTTTCTTTTTGGATATCAGATAGCGGGATTACAAGATTGATTTCTACGGTACTTTTTGGAAGCTTTTTGAATTTATAGCTATACATTTAGATTATAATTTTACAGGAATTTCTAGTGAAAGCAACGACAACCTTTTTTCTTCTTTCTCAAATTCCCGCTTAAACCACTCTACTCTAACAGCCCAAGTAGCGCTTTCCGAATAAATCGGGCCAATTTCATAGATACCGAGGCGGCCGCGGTTTAGATAGTTTTCTCGCAAACCTTTTCCGACTGTGTCTATACCCTCTGACCACGAATTGAACATCATAAAGCCACGAGCCCAACCAAAAGCATTATACGAATTTGGCCAGATAAAACGACCAAAAGTTGACTCAAGACCCGCGATAGATGGAAGCAAATAACAATCTAGATTATATTTAAGACATGTTTCGGTAAAGCTTGAGGCCGAATCAACCATTGGTGAATTATAACGATTTAAAACAGATTTTATAGCCAATTCTTTCCTTTTTAGATCAAGGGTAATCTTTTCTTCCTGATCCATTTTTAAGGAGAGCTGGGCAGAGTTACCCGCCTGTTTTTCCGCCATAACAGGTGAAGCTGAAAAAAATAAAAGACCTGTAATGATTAAAGATAGTAAAAAGTATTTCATAGTTATCCGCCTTAAACTTACCTCAAGACTTAACTCTTCGCTATTCGCTCGACGTCTTGAGGGGCGTTTATTCGGCGGATTAGAGTCTGTAATCCCGCTAAGCGGGAAACAGACTCTTAAAAAAAATCCTAAAGCTTTTCGAGAAAAATCTGAAAAACCTTAGGATCTGAAAGTATTATAGCATATAACTATAGGTATGTCAATAAGTTTTAGAAAAACCCTATAATTAATAATTAAAGGATTACAGATTAAAAATTACTAATTAATTTGTAATTAGAAATCAGAAATTAAATAATTGTTTTATAATAGTTTCGTGAAAAAAATGAGTTTCTTTAGTTACAGCTTCGGATGCCGGGTAAATGAGGCTGAAAAGGAAGAAATCGATTGTAAAATGAGCCTAAACGGCTTTAGATTTGATAAAAATAAACCCGATATTTTTATCATCAATAGCTGTTCTGTCACCAATAAAGCCGAAAGGGAAGCTCGACAGTTGATCTACCAAACCAAAAAGAAGTTACCAGAAGCTAAAATAGTCGTAACAGGCTGTAGTGCCACATATTGGCTAAAAAATAACCTCTACAAAGACCTTCCTATTGACATTATTATCGATAATGTCAATAAGGAATATTTGGTTGATTTAATTAAAAAACGCTTAAATATAGAAAATTTAGCCTCCTTCCACCTCGGAGGTGGAAGTGGCAATTTTCAAAATCAAAATAAATTTATCGATTCTGGGAGGCTTATGGTCAAGATTCAAGACGGCTGTCAAAGGTATTGCTCTTTTTGCATAGTCCCTTATCTTCGTGGAATGCCTAAGTCAGAAAGAATTAAAAGTATATTATCAAGAATTTCCTCCTACGCCAAGGCTTCGGAGGACAAGAAGAATTTAGGTAGAGAAGTCAAAGAGGTAATTTTCACGGCAATTAATACAGAAGCGTTTGGATACGATACCGGGGAAACGCTGATTCAACTGATTCAACAGACTCTGACTGATTCAACCGTTCCAAGGATCAGCTTCGGGTCAATTCATCCCTGGAGTATCAATAATGAATTTATTAACTATTATAAAAATATTTTACCCTTGAAACGTTTAGTTAATTTTTTTCATGTTCCAATCCAATCAGGGTCCAATAAAATATTAAACTTAATGAAGCGTGGCTACACACGGGAAGAAATGATGGAAAAATTGCACAAATTACATAAAATTAATCCTTTAGCCCTGATCGCAACCGATGTCATCGTTGGTTTCCTTGATGAAACGGACAAAGACTTTCAGGACACATACAATTTCCTAAAAGAATCTCCTATAGATAAGTTTCACGTATTTAGATTTTCAAAACGAACAAAAACAGCCGCCGACTATATGGAAAAAAGGCTAAATGAGCCTAGCGTCGCAGAAAAAACTAAACGTGCGGCAGCATTGATTAAGCTTGGCAAAAAGAAGTACTTTCAATTCAAGCAAAAAAATATTAACAGAGTGTCTTTGACTTTGTTTCTTCAGAGGTCAGAAGAAGGTTTTCGTGAAGCTTTATTGGACAATCAACTCCCTATTTGGATTGCTGACAAAGGCCGATCGGCAACCTCCGAGGTTGCGGAAACCGGCAAGATAAAAAACGTCAAAATAATAGAATTTAAAAAGGGTCGATTGTTTGGTAAAATAGTTTAATAAATGGTCGCGTAGCTTAGTTGGCTAAAATTTGTGAAGGACGGTTAGCTCAGTTGGCTAGAGCGTTACATTGACATTGTAAAGGTCAGAGGTTCAAGTCCTCTACCGTCCACAAATTTTAGTTCGTTTAGATGTCCATCAGACAGGCCACGTAAACTTAGATTGTCTTGACAAGAAGAAGAAGAAGAAGTAAAATACTTACTAAATAATATATGCCCGACAAAAAACCTGGAAGAAAAGTTTTTTTATTTAAATCGTTTAATCGCGGTAAAAATGCAACTCGTCTTGTCAGCAGTGGACCTGATAGCGATTATAATGCTCTACATATATTAAGTAAAGATGTTAAAAAAACTGCTATAAAACTACTTCTCGGTCTAACAGCTGCTTGTGGCGCTGGAGGCGCTATTTTTTATTTTTTAACCCACTAACTTTCTTGTCCTACTTGAATTTGAAAAATTTTGGTGTATCATAAAATTATGAAAAAAGAAATTATTGTTGCTACAACTACTGTCTCCTGTTAAGGAGGGGTAGTGTTGTAGTATAGATTATCCCTCCGAGAGGAGGGTTTTTTTATGCTACAATCTTATTAATAGTTTAAAATAAATAACATGGATAACAAAAATCTAGACAGTTTAAGACATTCGTGCGCCCATTTATTAGCCCATGCGGTGAAGCAGTTATACCCAGGTGCACTAAATGCGATTGGTCCTGCCATAGAAAATGGATTTTATCAGGATTTTGACATGGGCAAATGGAGTATTTCAGAAGAGGACTTCCAGAAAATAGAAGCTAAAATGAGGGAGATCCTCCCAAGATGGCAAAAATTTACCTTCAAAGAAGTAACGCTTGTTGAAGCGAAAAAATTATTCAAAGATAATAAATATAAAGTTGAGATGGCCAAAGAATTTGCCAAACAAGGAAAAAAGCTCCAGACGAATGACCCCGGAGACTTTCTTGACCTTTGTAAAATGGGCCACGTAGAAAACCCGTCAAAAGAATTAAGGAATTTTAAGCTTCTTTCGGTAGCCGGAGCCTACTGGCGGGGCAGTGAAAAAAACAAAATGTTAACAAGAATCTACGGAACAGTCTGGCCATCGGAAAAAGAACTAAAAGAACACCTTATAAGACTAGAAGAAGCAAAAAAAAGAGATCATAGAAAATTAGGTCAGGATCTTGACCTTTTTGTATTTTCTGATTTAGTCGGAAAAGGTCTGCCTCTTTTAACTCCAAAAGGGGCAACAATAAAAAGGATATTGGAAAGATTTATAGTTGACGAAGAGCTGAAAAGAGGGTATTCCCATGTATCTACGCCGCCTATCGCCAAAGTTGATCTATATCGAACTTCTGGTCACTATCCATATTACAAAGAAACGATGTACCCGCCGATGGTTGTCGATGATGAAGAACTTATTTTGCGGCCGATGACCTGTCCTCACCACTTTGCCCTTTTTAAAAGTCGACCAAGATCTTATCACGAAATGCCTGTCAGCTTTGCAGAAATTTCGCCACAATTCCGTTATGAAAAAAGCGGCGAACTAACAGGACTGATTCGAGTTAGAACATTTTTACTGTCAGACGCCCATATCATCACTCCAAAAGAAAAAGCAGAGGAAGAAATAAAAAAAGTTTTAGACCTTATTTCTTTCATAAATAAAGCGTTTGGCCTTAAGGCTGGAAAAGATTACCGATTTAGGCTATCTTTAGGAGACAGAAAAGATTCAAAAAAATACTATAAGGATGACAAAATGTGGGACTATGCCGAAAGTATTCTAAGAAAAGTTTTAAAAAACCAAGAAGTACCATATTATGAGGCTGAAAACGAAGCGGCCTTTTACGGTCCAAAAATCGACGTTCAGATGAAGAACGTCAACGGAAAAGAAGATACCGCATTTACTGTCCAATATGATTTCGTCATGCCTAAAAGATTTGAACTGAGATTTATTAATCACGAAGGAAAGGAAGAAGAACCTGTTGTTATCCATCGGGCATCAATCGGAGCCTTTGAGAGAACAATGGCTTTTTTGATAGAACATTATGCCGGAGCATTTCCTTTATGGCTTGCGCCTGTTCAAATCGCAATATTGCCGGTTTCAGATAAATTTAAAGATTATATTCTGAAAGTCGAAAAGACTTTAAAAGAAGCAGGATTAAGAATCGAGGTTAACCAGGATAATGAAACTCTTGGAAAAAAGATCAGAAAAGCCACCTTGCAAAAAATTCCTTATATGATTATAATTGGAGAGAAAGAGGTAGAGACAGAACAATGTTCTGTCCGTACGCGCGATGGAAAGGATTTAGGACAATTAACAATTAACCAGTTTATTTCAAATCTAAAATCTCAAATTGAGAAGTTTTTATAGACCAAGACCAAAATATCAACCCCGTAAGTATTACGATATCAACTATCGGATTAACTCACCAACACTAAGAGTCATTAATGACAAAGGTGAACAAATAGGAGTGTTAACAAAAGAGGAGGCATTAAGAAAGGCTCAAGACTTAGAATTAGATTTGGTTTTGATTGCTCCAAAAGCCCAACCTCCTGTTGCAAAAATAATTGATTTCAAAAAATTTCTTTATCAGGAGGAAAAAAAAGCTAAAGAAGCAAAGAAGGGAATCAAGAAAAGTACGACAAAAGACATCAGTCTAAGCTTATTTATCGCTCAAGGAGACCTTACAAGACTCGAAAATAAAGGTAAAGAATTTTTGAAGCAGGGTCACCAAGTAAGAATCAATTTGACTTTAAGAGGCAGGGAAATGGGAAAAAAGCAGATGGCTTTCGACCTGATGAATCGATACATCGTAAGCCTTGGAGAAGTCAACGTCTCCAAGCCTCCCAAGCAGGAAGGTAGAGTAATCCGGTCTGTGGTTGCTAAACGAAAATAAATATTTTATAATTACAAATCCTATGGCTAAAAATAAACAAAAAACTAGAAAATCTGCAGTCAAAAGATTTAAGGTTTCCGCCCGCGGAAAACTAACTCATCGAGCTAAAGGTTTCCGACATCTTAAAGCGAAAAAAAATAAAAAATGGCTTCGTAGACTGAAAAAAACTGTTAATGTTAAAGGATCTTACAAAAGGAAAATATTAAAAATGCTGGGAAGAAAATAATATGGTACGCGTCAAATCAGGAATTCAGACAAAAAGAAGACATAAAAAAGTCTTAAAGATGGCTAAAGGCTACTGGATGACCAGACATAAACAGTTTGGCAAAGCCAAAGAAGCTGTCTTACACGCCGGTGAATATGCATTTGCAGGAAGAAAACAAAGGAAACGGGAATTTAGAAAGCTTTGGATTATAAGGATCAACGCTGCTGTTCGATCCTTTGGTCTAACCTACAGCCAATTTATCCAAAAACTAATCACCAAGAAAGTTTCCCTTGATCGAAAGATTCTTTCTAAATTAGCTCTCGAATATCCCAAAGTCTTCGAAAAGGTTGTTGAAAAAATCTCGCATAAAATATAGTAATCTTTGCTATAATCTTTTTCATGGATTCAAAAACTTACGAAAAAGAAATAAACTTGACTGATTCTTCAGATAAACTTTCGCAATTGGAAGTAAAATATTTAGGTCGAAACGGAGTAATAAACGATCTTCTCAAAAAAATCAAAGATATCCCGTCAGATGAAAAGAAAGATTACGGCCAAAAAGTAAATAAATTGAAAACTTCGATTAAACGTTTAATCGAAGTAAAGAAAAAAGAACTTGCTGGAAAAAAATCAGAAAAATTCTTCGATGCAACTTTACCAGGAAAAATTTATCCAAAAGGAAGCCTTCATCCAATAACCTATACGATAGAGGAGATCGCTTCAATCTTTCAAAAATTAGGATTTATTCGCGTTTCTTACCCTGAAGTAGAATGGGAATATTTTTCATTTGAAGCTCTCAACATGCCCAAAGGACATCCTGCCCGCGACGACTTTGAGTCTTTTTTTATAGACTATCCCGAGCACGAAAAATTCGGAAGAATGGTTTTAACACCTCATACATCTTCAGGACAGAATAGAGAAATGAGAAGGCTAAAAACGCCTCCTATCAGAATGATCAATATCGCCAAGTGTTACCGTCGAAACTGGGATGCCACCCACGCGCCGATGTTTTACCAGTTTGAAGGCTTGTGTGTTGATCGAGGAATAAACATAACCCACCTCAAAGGAACAATAGATTTTTTTGCCAAACAGTTCTTTGGACCTGATCGCGAAATAAGACTTCGACCACATCACTTCCAGTTCACAGAGCCGTCATTTGAAACAGACATTAATTGCAACATCTGCAAAGGAACGACTAAAATTAATGGGAAAAAGTGCCGAGTCTGCAAATCCGGATGGCTCGAACTAGGAGGAAGCGGTATGGTCCATCCGGAGGTTTTACGGGCAGGCGGCATTGATCCTAACATCTATACCGGATGGGCATTCGGTTTTGGACCGGAAAGATGCCTTATGATGAAATTGGGACTGGATGAGATTAGAGATCTATACGGAGGAGATATAAGATTTCTCGAACAATTTTGATATGAATATAAAAATAACTCACAATTGGCTACTTGAATATTTAGATACGGATGCTACTCCTAAAGAAATTAGCGAATATCTATCCTTATGCGGTCCATCAATCGAATCAGTTACTAAAGTTAAGAACGACTGGGTCTACGATATTGAAGTAATTTCAAATAGAATTGACTATGCTTCGGTTGTTGGAATTGCAAGAGAAGCTGCGGCAATCCTACCTCGTTTCGACAAAAAAGCTAAATTAAAAAAGAATTTAGCCTCCTTACACCTCCGAGGTGGAAGGGGTGGAAGGGGATTGACGGAATTAAAAATTATTGATGATGATAATCTTTGCCCAAGGAAACTGGCAGTTGTTATGGATGTAAAAACAGGAAAATCGCCTACATATATAAAAGAAAGACTGCAAAACTGCGGAATCAGAGCGCTTAACAACCTAATAGATGTGACAAATTATGTCATGCTTGAAACAGGCCACCCGGCTCATGTATTTGATTTTGATCGAATCAAAACTGGAAAAATCCTTATTCGTTATGCAAAAAAAGGTGAAAAGATCGTTACCTTGGACAAAAAAGAATATCAACTTGATAATCGAGATGTAGTTTTTGACGACGGTACAGGAAGAATAATTGATTTACCAGGAATAATGGGATTGGAAAATAGCGTTGTCACTGACGAGACCAAAAAAATCGTCTTTTGGATCGAGACCAACGATCCGAAGGCAATCAGAAGAACTTCAATGAAATTAGGGATAAGAACCATAGCCGCTTCCATCAATGAAAAAAATCCTGACCCCAAAGCGGCCAGGATGGCTTTTGACAAGGGAATCGAACTTTACGAAAAAATTGCAAATGGAAAAGTTATCAGTTCTTTGTATGATATAAATTCTGAAAAAAGTAAATATAAAGCCGTGGAGACAGATTACGAAATTTTTGAAAAAATTATTGGAGTAAAAATTGAGAAAGAAGATATAGATAATGTTTTAAAGAATCTGGGATTTGAAATATACCATCTCGACAGCGACCGCGCAAAGATGGTACAACTAAAAATTCCTTCGTGGAGAAGTAACGATATTTCTATTCCAGAAGACCTTGTCGAAGAAGTGGCAAGAATCTACGGCTATCACAAGCTTCCAAATAACTTACAGCCTCCTGCTATTGTAGAGCAGCCAAAAGAATTTGAAAAACTATTTTTCATAAACTCAAAAGTTAAATATTTTCTGAAGCATCTGGGACTCAACGAAGTCATCAACTACTCGATGATATCGAAGGAAATGATTCAAAATTCAAAATTGAAGATTGAAGAACATCTAAAACTATCTAGTACGATTTCTGAAGAAATCGAATATATGAGACAAACATTATTACCTTCTCTTTATAAAAATGTTGATGATAATACAGGGAAAAAGGATGTTTTGAAATTCTTTGAAATTGCTAAGGTTTATCTACCTAGAAAGAATGAGCTTCCAGAAGAAACTTATAAGTTAGGAGTCGCTGTAAATACTGATTACTTTGATTTGAAAGGAATTATCGAGGCGTTATATAGGGAATTAAACGTAGAGATAATTCATGAATTATCCCTACCAGAGATTATTGAACGTGACGGCGTCTTTATAATCGAAATCGATCTTCAATGGTTGATTGACAGATATAGACAGTTCTCTAAATATCAGCCGACTAACCCCTATGCTGTTATCAAACTAGATAAAACTTTTAATCTTTCACCTCAACTAACCTATGAGGTTATTCGGAAAAAGGCATTTGGGTCGAAACTATTGCAAAAAATCGAAGTTGTCACTCTTTTCGAAAACAAGCTGACATTACGTTTCTATTATTCATCATCCGAAAAAAACATCACTGAACAAGACGCAAAAGAAGAACTCAATAGAATATAAAATCATCAAATAAGATTACTGATTTAAATATTGGAAAAACTTCCAATCAACTTGACTGGCGAAACCAGCGCTTTGAGGTTCGCACCAGGCCCAACCACCATCATTATAAAAGTTCCTGAAAGCAGAGGTATCTTGAATAATAGAATCCTTATCTGTAAGGACTTTCCTGATTATCGTATCTTTATCTTTTTGTTTTGAGATGACACTGTCTGTATCAGCTTTTAAAATAAAATAGTCATCTTTCTTTAGGTTAGAAATAAAATATTCGCCATTGTCATAGTAAAATCCATAATATACCTTTTCCCCTTGGACTAAGCAATTTCTAACCTCAATTGGGGATAAGTCAACTTTAATCTTCGCTTCAAAAATTTCACCAAAGAGAAAGCCAGAATCATTTTTGAGCTGATATTTACTGCTATATTCACCTGGACTAGGAGGAGCTAATAATCCCAAAGCTAAATTAACGTAATTTGACGGCAGAACTTTTACTGAAAGAGGGACACTTATAATATTCAATCTATCTCCAGCTAAATAAACCAAAGAATAGGAAGTATTCCAAGTACAGTCTCCTGAATTCGCTATTCTAAAAGTTATTTTTATAGTATCGGCTGGTTCAAAGGAACTCAAATTTGGCTCTGTATTTATTTGAATCAAAGAAGAGTTGTCAATGCATTTATTTTTTGAATTATAAACTGCCATCGTTGGAAGTGGGGTTGGCTGAACTACAGTAGAGGCTGGAGTAATCGAAAATGTTGGCATGAGTGTAGGACTAACATAAGTCATCCTTGTTGCTGCGTAACCAGGCAAACCTTCAATAGTTTTTGGTTCTTTTGCTATATCAAAGTGCCAGTTAATAAATGTCTTTTTGTTTGAAGAGTCTTTTTGATAAATAGGGACATTTTGATCTTCATTATCATATCCATAAAATAATGATCCGATTTTTATATCACCAACTGAATTGACATCTGCCTTTTTGCAATAAATATTTGTTTCATAAGTTCCTAGTAATTCCAGATAGCATTGTAATTTTTGCCCACGAATATCTCTTTGACCATAGTAAAAAGGAGTACATTTTTTGCTTTTTACAAACTGTCCATTTTCACAAGTATAACCGGTCAAAGCATTTTCGTAGGCGGTACCAACGCCGATTTTATCATAAGCCCTAACCCGGTATTCACAAGTATTTGATTTTATATTACTAGTCTTTGCCTTATGTATTTTATTATCATATATATCAAGATAGTCATATCTTCTTGAGCAGGGACTAGGTGAAGGAGCTAATTGATTAGGTATAGAAGTTATTCCTTCAGCCTTTGAATTAAGAACTTTTTTTGAAGAATTTATATAACTTAAAAAGTAGATTAAACCTACTAAAAACCCGATAAAAAGTGTTAAGTAAACAAATGTTTTAGAAATACAAACCTTATCCTTCATTATTCAAATAATATATATATATAAAAACAAATTCAAGAGTATTATAGTGTTGGTGACGGTATAACTGTTGGCGTAATATAATCCCAAGGCTTATTAACTCCAAATTTTATTGTGGATTCTCCTTGCTTATCTTTTTCATTGGTGGCGACTACTTGTAGTTCATAAGCACCATCGACCAAATTAATAGTTTCATTTACCTCCTCCTTATCTCCATCGATAGACTTCACCTCACTACCATTAATTTTTATTTTTACGTTTTTTATTTTAGCAATGCTGATTATTTTAGCCTTTATTTCAACATTATTTGAATCTACGGTTTGCTGACCCGATGGATTTTTTATGGATATTATAACATCATCGGTTGAGGCATCTGAAGTCTCGGTCGGAGGGTGAAACTTGGGGTCGCCCTGGTCTTTCAACCACGCATCTATGCCTTCCTGCCAGCGATTTTTTCCGTCTCCTGACACAGGATCGCTTTCAGTAATAATGACAAATTCCTTTTCTTCAAAATTTCCATTTTTTATTTCCACGTCGTTGGCTAATTTTCCATTGGCTTTGGAAAGCTTTAGTTTTTTGTAAAAAGGCGAAACGTCTTTCGGTTCTGTACCTTCGATAAAGTATTCTGATCTTGTTGGGTAACCGTCTTTTGGAAGTCCACCCAAATAAGCATCGATTGTCAAAGCTTTCACCTTATCAGGCTTGTCCATAATCCCGTCTTCATGATCTTTCAATAATTCTCGCATCAGACGATAAAAAATCGGAGAAGCGCCTGTTGCTCCTGATGCAATCTTCGGATTCATCGGAGAATTGTCATTATTTCCTACCCAGACGCCAACCGTAATCGACTTGGTATAACCTACCGCCCAGTTGTCCCGTTTGTCATCTGTCGTACCAGTTTTTACAGCGACGGTTTTACCGGGAATATTTAGGTAGGAATTTGGACCAAAAACTTCAAGACGGGCGTTGTTGTCTGAAAGGATATGAGAAATCAGAAATGCTACTTCTGGAGTCAAAACTTGTTTTTCTCTTACGCGAACTTGCTTATAAATTTTTTTGCCTTTGAAGTCAGTGATTTCTGAAATAACTCGCCTTTCCTTTTTATTGCCGTTTCCAGCAAACACAGAAAAAGCTGAAGTCAGATCAAGAAGAGTAGTCTCGCCTCCACCCAAAGTCACTGATAAACCAAAGCGATTGAGGTTTTCTTGGGTGGGGGCAAAGGTCGTCATCCCCATGTCGGTTGCTTTTTGTAAAAAATCACGAATTCCAGCAATTGCCAACATTTTGACTGCGGGAATGTTTTCCGAATTGCCTAGAGTAAACCTTATCTGCATGGGTCCGCGGAACTTTCCGTCATAGTTGACTGGTGTATATGGTTTATCGGCGCTATTTCCTGATGAAAATTCTGTCTTGACATCCATTAGGACCATTGAGGGTGTATAACCTTTTTCCAAGGCCGTCGCATAAGTAATCGGCTTGACGGCACTTCCTGGCTGGCGGAGACCCAAAGCAGCGTTAAACTTTCCAAATTTTTCGTCGTTATAATCATAGCTTCCGACCATCGCCAATATATCACCGGTCTTTGAGTCCAGTACGACAACAGCGCCGTTTGTGGCGTTTAGACCTTTAAGTTTTTCAATTTCCTCGCTGACAATTTTTTCCGCGGTTTTTTGGACTTCCAAATCGAGAGTGGTCTTTACCTTTATCCCTTGATCAATGAGCTTTTCGCCGTATTCTTTTTCCACCTGGTCTTTGGAATAAAAAACAAAATGAGGAGCGGAAATTGCCAATTTTGGAGCGGTAAAGCGAATTTTTTCCAAATCAGACAGTGCCTTTTTTTCTTGATCACGCGTGATATAGTCGTCTTCCCTCATCCGTCTTAAGACGTCTTTGGCCCGACCCCTCCAAGCGTCGTTTTTACCGATAAAGGGTGAGTAAAAGCTCGGCGATTGGGGGAGTCCGGCGATAATTGCCGATTGCACTAAATTTAGATCCTTGACTTCTTTGCCAAAATAGCCTTTAGCAGCCGTACCGACTCCCCAAAAAGTCCCGCCATAAGGAGATTCATTCAGATACATCAATAAAATCTCGTCTTTTTTGTAGCGGCGCTCGACCTCAAAGGCGAGAATCATTTCCTGGACTTTTCTGGCAATAGTCCGGCGCGATGTCAAAAGGACATTTTTAATCAACTGCTGGGTAATCGTCGATCCGCTCTGAAGACCTCGACCAAGGACGATGTTAATCGCGGCTCTCAATATCCCAAATTGGGAAATCCCAGCGTGTTTATAAAAATTTTTATCTTCGATTGCGATTGTTGCTTGTTTTAAGTAATCGGGTATTTCTGTAAAAGTCACCGGAACGCGATTCTTGTCCTTATACATGTCGTAAAGTACTTTGCCGTCGCGATCAAGAAAAACAGTCGAGTAACCAGAAAGACTGGAAAGCTTGGAAGGCGAAGGCAGATCCTTGGCATACCAGGCAAAGATTAAAAAAGAAAAAATAAAACCAACGACAATTACGGCCAAAGCTCCGATCAAACCATAAGCCAAAAGCCTTTGCTTAAAATATTGTTTTTGGAAGCGTGAACGGCGAGATAGGTACATAGATTTATTATATAGGTGAAAAATAAAATTGTAAAAATCAAATATTATCTTATAATATGAGAATGTCAAAACGAATTGAAGCAATCGTTCAAATGGTAAAAAAGTCAGAAAACGAGCCAATTGAACTTAGCAAATTATTTTCTGAAGCAGAAGCACACCTAACTGCATTCCAGTATAAAACAAAGGGCTTTGAGCACCGAGGACTCTACAACAGAGAAGTGGTAGAATTTTTAAAATTGAGTTTTCCTGATATAAAAGATTTTGATCGGTTTCTCGACCTGCTAACTAACCTTGGTTTAAAAAGAGGAATCATGAACAAGGATTTTTTTACAGACGCCTATATACTTTTTGATCTAAATAAATCCGGCTTTATGTTAATACAACAATCTATGCAGCTAACAAGTTTGGCTAGAAACGATTTTTGCCTTGCTTATACTATCGAAGCCGGCAAGCCGACCTTAAGAACTTCAGGGATCAAGAATGGAAGACTAATCAGCAGCGAATACACCTTTAATCCTACAGATGAAGCTTATATCCGAACAGCTCTTAACGTCGGCGTAGAAAAAAATGAAATGGCTGATTATGAAATTAAACCGATTGCGTTAGAGAAGTTCTTAAAAAATCCTGATAGTATACTTTTTTCGGAAAAAATGAGATCTAAGGCTGGAAAAAAAGATTGGATTTTAAGTTTAGGTAATAAACCCGTCCCTAACTTAACTTACCTAATAGGCTTTCCTAACATTCCTCAAAAAGTCGCTACAAATTGAATTCTTATCTTGGAAAACCTCCTTATTGGATTACTCCGACGATAACTCCAAAAGCAACTCCAACTTCATCTCCTCTCAACCGAGGGAGATAAAACACGGATGGCATATCGAAGGAAATTAACTGTCATAACCTTCTAAAGTTACCCTTTTGTAGCGTATAGTCTATAGACAACGTATTTTAGTTATGTTTTAATAGGACAGTCTTTATTAGGGACTGTCCCTTTAAATTATGCCTGGAAAAAATGCTCTTAAAATCTATGTAGAGAAAGGTTTTTATCACGTTTATAACCGCGGCGTTAATAAATTACCAATCTTTTTTGACGAACAAGACTATCGTGCTCTTTTATCTTATATAGACTTATATTTACTTCCTAAACAGGAATTAATAGAGAGGATAAAAATGAACAATTTACTATCTGAAGAAGAAAAAAATAAAAGAATTGCAAAATTATTATTTTTAGATAATTTTTATGAAAGAATAGAAATTCTTAATTATGTATTTATGCCTAACCATTTTCATTTTGTGTTAAGACAAACTGATAAAAACGATATGAAATTATTCATAAAGAGTTTGTTTACAAAATATTCCCAATATTTCAACAGAAAATACATGAGAGTTGGTCATTTATTTCAAGGTCGATATAAAGCTATACTAATAAAAAAAGAAGAATATTTATTACATTTAAGTCGTTATATTCACCTTAATCCCAAAGAGTTACTTAAAGAAAATAAAAATTTATTTGATTATCCCTGGTCGAGCTATAAATTATATGTCAAAGGAAACGGACCAAAATGGTTAAGCAAAGATTACATCCTTTCTTATTTCAAAAAAGATCAAGATCTCGGATTTTCCTCTTATCAAAGTTTTGTCGAAGGATATAAAGAGAAATCGGAACGGGAAACTGATGTTTATGAAAAACTCATTATAGATTAAGGACATACCTTTTAGGGACTGTCCCTATTAAGGACCTGTCCCTATTAAGGACAGTCCCTTGATTTATTATATTTGGAGTAAAATAATTTTATGAGTGTTAATAAAAATTCAATTTTATACTTAGGTTCTATTCTTTTAATAAGTTTAGGATTGAACTTTTATAGTTTATTTAAAATTCTTAAAACAAAAGCTATAAAAAATAATTTTTTTGAAACAACAAAAGTCAACCGGGTGATAGACGGAGATACTTTTGATATTGAAAACGGAGTTAGAATAAGACTTTATGAAGTTAACGCACCGGAATATCCTAAGGATTGTTTGGGGGTCGATGCTAAGACAAGGATGGAAGACTTGATTTTAAGTAAAATAATTTCTCTGGATAAAATCGGAAAAGATAATTTTGGCAGAACTTTAGCCTATGTCTATCTTGACAAACTATCAATCAATGAAACAATGGCTGAAGAAGGTCTGGCATATTTTGAAAAAGGAAAGACGATGACGGAGAATTCCTTGATAATCGAACAATCTCAAGAAAAAGCTAAATCTGCTGGCAGGGGAGTCTGGTCAAGTTTTTGTCAGACAAAAAAAGAGGGCTGCCTGATCAAAGGCAACTATCGTCCTGCTGACAATACCAGAATCTATCACACTCCTGATTGTTATAACTATGATAGAATAACTATCAAACCAGGTACATCCGACCGTTGGTTTTGCTCTGAAGAAGAAGCAAAAACCGCAGGATTTAGAAAATCAAAAGATTGCCCGGATGGAGAGAGCCTATGAGAATATTGGGGAAAAAGATAAAAAAAGATTTTATTTGGAAGATTATCGTAGTTGTTTCTTCTTTGTTGTTGATATTGTCGTCACTGGCGCCGTTGTTTATTAAATAATTTTCAGTTTTCAATTTTCACTGAAACTTCAATGATTCAATTTTCAAATATCGAGACTCTTCCCAAGACTAGTTCTATAACTATTAGAAAGTTCAAGTCTCTTGGAATTAATACTTACTTCGATCTTCTTAACTATTTTCCTTTTCGCTATGAAGATTATTCATTGATTTCTAAAATTAAAGATGCTCAACCCGGAGAAACAGTCACAGTTATTGGCGAAATTACAGAAGGAAAATATCAGGTCACTCAAACCGGTTTACGAATTCAGGTCTTTAAACTTCAGGACGAAACCGGAGAAATTGAACTTGGATTCTACAACCAACCATATCTACTAAGACTATTTAAAAAAGGACTAAACCTAAGTGTTGCCGGAGTTATCGAACAATACGGAAGAAAATTATCAATGAAACCAAAAGAATATGAACTGACAGATTCTGGACAAGCTTGCTTGCGTAAGCAAGCCAGAATAACATTTAAACACGTAGGAAGAATCATCCCTATATATCCAGAGAAAAGGGGATTATCATCAAGAACGATAAGAGAAAAAGTATCGCTAGTTTTTGCCTCCGCAACCTCGGAGGTTGCCGATCGGCTTGATGAAATGCTCCCAAAAGAGATAATTTCTTTAAATAATTTAATAGAAGAACAAACGGCTTATCGACAGATTCATTTTCCCGAATCAAAGGATGCGGCACAGAAAGCAAGAGAAAGATTGGCGTTTGATGAATTATTTACTATTCAATTATCGTCGCATTTAGTCAAAAAAGAGTGGCAAAAAGAAAAAGTAGGGAATAAATTTACCGTAGGGACAATTCATGAATTGTCCTTACAGAATTTTATTGATAATCTTCCGTTCAGATTGACTAATGCTCAAAATCGCGTCTGGAGCGAGATAAGGACGGACCTTTTAAGGAGCGTCCCGATGAATAGATTTTTACAAGGTGAGGTCGGGAGCGGAAAGACGGTTGTTGCCGCTTTAGCCTGTTATTTGAGTTATCTGAATGGTTATCAATCGCTTATGATGGCACCAACGGAAATATTGGCACAACAACACTATAACACATTAATTAAATTATTTAAAAATTATGAATTACGAATTACGAAAATAGCAGGTGCAAATAAAATCCGTGATCTGCAATCCGTAATTAATAAATCTGATTTAATTATAGGAACTCATGCATTATTAAATAAACGATTTAAAAAAGTAGGTTTAGTAATTATCGATGAACAGCATCGTTTTGGCGTCTCACAGAGAGCCGAGTTAAAAAACAAAGGACTCAATCCACATCTATTAACTATGACGGCGACACCGATCCCCCGTACCGTCGCTTTGACTTTATACGGCGAACTTGATTTGTCACTGATTGATGAAATGCCTTACGGTCGATTACTCGTTAAAACCTATCTCGTACCCAAACACAAAAGACCGTCTTGTTACGATTGGATTAAATTTCAAATTTCAAATTTCAAATTTCAAATTTTTATTGTTTGCCCTTTTATCGAAGAATCAGAAATCGAAACTATGAAATCAGTCAAGGCGGCAAAAAAAGAATTCGAGAACCTAAAAACAATATTTTCCGGATTTAAACTCGCTCTTCTTCATGGAAAAATGAAGTCAAAAGAAAAAGAAAAGATTATGAACGATTTCAAAAACCAAAGGACCGACATTTTAGTGACTACACCTGTAGTTGAAGTCGGCGTAGATATTCCCAATGCAACAGTTATGCTTATTGAGGGGGCTGAACGATTCGGTCTTGCCCAGATTCATCAGCTTAGAGGTCGAGTGGGAAGGAGCGATAAACAGTCCTACTGTTTTCTATTCACAGAGAAAGAAGATTCAGGGATATTAGGACGATTAGGGATGTTCACCAAGACAAACGACGGCAATAAGTTGGCTGAAGAAGATTTAAAAATCAGGGGTCCGGGCGATATCTATGGCATGAGACAACATGGATATTTGGATCTGAAAATTGCCTCACTATCTGATTATCAACTAATTGAGAGGACAAAGAAAGCAGTTGAATATTTTGAAAAACATTATGAGATTGAAAAGTTTGGGGAGTTGAAAAAAAGAGTGGAGAAGTATAGAAAAGGAAAGATAACTAAGGATTAATTAACCTAATTAACCTAATTTCTAATTGATCTAATCAATAACCAATTGTTCCCAATTAAGAATTGGAATTTGGACATTATTTAGGTCAATTAAGTTAATTAAAAATTAGAAATTATTTAAACGAGCTTGTCAGATTGTAGATTGGCGTTATCACTGATAAAACTAGAAAACCCACTCCAAATCCCAAAACCACCAAAATCGCCGGCTCGATCAAAGTCGTCATCGCTTTTATTGATATTTCTGACTCCATTTCAAAATATTTTGAAAGGCGAAGAAGAGTGTCGTCGAGGTTACCTGTCTGCTCTCCAACCTGGCTCATTTGGACCAAAATCGGAGGAAAGATACCCTGTTGGTCAAGAGAGGCTCCCAGCGATTGGCCCTTTTCTACTTTCCGACTGACATCAATAAAGGCTCTTTGGTAAATCAAGTTGTCTGTCGTTTCTATGATAATTGACAAGGCTTCCAATATCGAAACACCTGCCCCAATCAGAATCGCCAAAGTTCTTGTTGAATCGACCAAAGCAGAAACGGCAACTACTTTGCCTATAACCGGCAGTTTTAGAGTCAATTGGTCAAAAGAATGCTTTCCCTTTTTGGTTTGGAGATACTTTTTCAAAAAATAGCTTCCTCCAAAAACTCCGATTATCATCAATGGCCAAAAATGAACGGAAAAAGAAGAAATCATAATTAGAATTTTTGTGGTAATAGGTAACTCAACATTGAAATCTTGATACAGTCCCAATAATTTAGGAATGACAAAGGTAATCATAATAAACATAACGACAAACATTCCCACCATAATTAGAACCGGATAGATAAGTGCGCCTTTAAGTTTACTTTTAAATTCTCTTTCTTTTTCAAGGTTGTCTGCCAAGCGAAGAAGAATTTCACCGAGTTTGCCCGAAGCCTCGCCCGATTTTACCAAAGCGATGTAGAGGCCGGAAAAATTCGACGGATATTTTTTTAAGGCCGAGGAAAACGATCCTCCCGCCTTAATCGTACCGTCGATGTCTATGATCATCTTTCTCATTCCCGGTTTCACAAGCTGTTTTTTTAGGATTTCCAAAGAATCAATTATGGTCAGGCCAGCGTTCAACATTATGGCAGTCTGGCGAGTAAAATCAACTATGTCATTGAAAGTGACCTTGCTCGTGAGCGAACTAAATATGCCATCTTCTTTTTCTTTTACCTCGGTAACAGAAATGGGAAAATAGTCGTTTTTCTGCAGGTAGTCGATGACCGAGGCGACTGAAGCCGCTTCTATCTGTCTCTCGACTGTATTTGTCCCTTTAAGGGCCTTGTACTTAAAAAACATATTTCACACCTTATCTATCTTAATAAACTTCTCCAGCTCTTTTGGCCTGATCGCGAAGGAAAATGCCGTTTCTTTAGAAATCATGCCGGCTCGATAAAGAGAAAGAAGATTTTTTTCAAAGAGAAGCAAGCCCTCGGCCTCACCAGTTTCGAGAATATTATTGATCAAGTAAGTTTTGCCTTCCCTAATTGTTGAGGAAACAGCTGAATTGCTAATCAGGATTTCGACAGCTGGAATTCTTTCAACACTATTTTGCTTAGGAAGAAGTCTTTGGGTAATGATCATTTTCAGTACCGTCGCGAGCTGATTTTTTACCTGATTCTGCTGATGTGGAGGAAAAATATCAATAATCCTGTCTACCGACTCGGGCGCAGAATTGGTATGTAGGGTGGAAAAAACCAGATGTCCTGTCTCGGCGGCTGTAAGGACTAAAGAAATTGTGTCAAAATCCCTCATTTCGCCGACCAGAATGACGTCGGGATCTTCGCGAAGAGCTGATTTTAAGGAAACGGACCAAGAATGCGTATCTTGGTGAAGCTCGCGCTGGGAAATGATCGACTTGGACTGTGGATAGATATATTCAATCGGGTCCTCAATTGTGATGATATGGCGAGAATATTTGTAGTTGATTTCGTTGATGATCGAAGCGAGAGTAGTGGACTTGCCTTCACCTGTCGGACCGGTCAATAGGACCAATCCTTGGCGAAAATCGACGCACTGCTTAAGAATTGCCGGCAGACTTAAATCTTCAAGCGTGCGAATCTTTGCTGGAATCAGTCTAAAGCTACCGCAGATAACTCCTTTGGCATAATACAGATTGACACGAAAACGATTTTCATTATGAGTAATCGCCAAATCCAACTCTTTGTTGGCTAGGAAATTCTCCCTTTGTTCTCCGTTTAATGGCGGTAACACCATCTGTTCTACCATCGAAGGCGTTATCATAGTCAGGGTAGTTAGCTGGTGAAGCTCTCCGGCGACTCTAATTGTGGGATAATAACCGGGAATAAGATGAAGATCCGAGGCTTGTTTATCAATTACAAGTTGTAAAAGCTTATTTAGATCCATATTTTAAATTTTAAACTGTTTAACTGTTTTATGTCTCTGCAACCCTAAGGACTTCTTCTATAGTCGTTATTCCTTCGAGCGTCTTTAGATATCCGTCCTGCTTCATCATGATCAACCCTTCTTTTTTCGCCTGTTCCTCAATGTTTTTGCCTGATTCTTGCTGTAAAACCATCCGATTGATCGAAGGAGTAACCCTCAAGACTTCAAAAATGGCGACTCTTCCCAAATAACCAGTCTGATTGCATTCGCTGCAGCCCTCGCCTTTTACCAATTTTAACGGTTGAGTCTCATAGTTTTTTGGGTAGAGAGGACCCAAAACTAACTTGATGTTTTCTTTGACTTGGCTGACTGGTTCATAAAAGGTACGACAGCTTGGGCAGACGCGTCGACAGATTCTTTGGGCGATCACGGCTGCCAGAACCGAAGCGATTAAAAAAGGCTCGGCGCCAAGATCGATCAGCCTCGGTATCGCCGTTGATGAGTCATTGGTGTGCAGAGTGGAAAAAACCAGATGTCCTGTCAAGGCTGCCTGGATAGCTAGTTGGGTTGTCTCTTTATCACGAATCTCTCCGACCAAGATGATATTGGGATCCTGACGCAAAAACGATCTCAATCCTGTGGCAAAAGTCAATCCTGCCTGGGGATTGATCTGAACTTGGTTAATTCCGGGGATCTGGTATTCAACCGGGTCCTCCAGCGTCATAATGTTGACGCTTGGCTTATTGAGGCGGGAAAGGATTGAATAAAGAGTAGTTGTCTTACCGCTTCCGGTCGGACCGGTTATGAGAACGATTCCATAGGGCTTCGCTATCGCTTCTTCTATATCTTTAAGCTGCGGACCTCGAAGTCCCAGTTCAAGCAGGGACGGAATCCCGCCAGTTTTCTTTAATAACCTCATCACTACTTTTTCACCGTTAACTGTGGGCAAGGTCGAGACACGAAGGTCTACTTCTTCATCGGCAATCTTAAAAGTGAAACGGCCGTCTTGGGGAATTCGTTTTTCATCAATCTTCATCTCAGAGAGAATTTTAATCCTCGAAATGAGAGCGTCGTGGATTGTCTTCGGAAGCGACAATTTTTCCTGCAATATACCGTCTATCCTATATCTTACTTTAGTCCGGGTTTCCTCGGGCTCGATATGGACATCTGAAGCGCGACTTTTAATCGAAAATTCCAAAACCGTTGAGACAATTTTTGCAATCGGCGCTTCGTTAATCGCCATCCGGCCGAGGTCGACCTTTCTGCCTCCTGAATCAGGAATATACTCTTTAAGAGCTTCTCTTACTTCAGGAGATAGTCCTTGACTATATGCCAAATCGATAGTTTTTTCTATCTGATTTTTGTCCCCCAAAGAAAGGATGATTTTTTTTCCAGTTTTTTTCTCTAGAAAATCTATAATCGAAACATCATAAGGATCAGTCGCCCCAAGATATATCGCCTCTTCTTTGGGCTCATAATGATAGGGGATGACACTGTATTTTCTCGCGATTGCCTCGGGTACAAGGCCGACAGCTTGAGAATCAATCGGCGAAGTGGAAAGATCAACATAAGGAATATTTTCCGTCTCGGCAATCGCCTTGATTATTTCAATTCTGTTGAGGTTTGACTTTTCAAATAAGTATTTTTCAACTGGAATGTTTTTTTGTAAACTGATAACCTCATAATGATCAGCCTCTTCTTGAGTTAGTTTTTGATTTTTAACTAGCTTGTCTAATAGAATTTTCGGAGGAATGTCCATAAATTAAATATACTCAAAAATTGTGTTAAAATGCAACTATGATTCCATTGCTTTTAATCTCCGATGATTCAAAAAAAATAAAAAATTATTTAAAAACTATTCTTGACAAAAATGGCTATTTTTTTCAAGTCAGACCTGAAGGAAAGGAATATTGTATCGGAGAAATAAAAAATTTAAAAAAAGAAACAAATATTTTTAACAAAAATGTCCGACTTTATTGCCTAGAAAATTTTCACGCTTCCTCGCTTGAAGCCCAAAACTCAATTCTTAAAATCCTTGAGGAACCGCCGAGAAATGTCTTGTTTGTCTTGACGACCGACAACGAACAAAAATTGATCCCGACTATCAGATCACGGACTAAAATCGTCTATCTCGATAAAAAAAAATCCTTACCACTTGGCTCCCAAGCAAAAGAAGCACTAACAAAGCTTATTAAGGATAACAATTTAAAATTGTTGTCCTCCGATCAGATAACACTTGAGGATGTTATTGCTTTTTTTAGAGAAAGATTAATGACAGACAAAAAATCACCACTAATCTTAAAAGAAGCCGTCAAACTAAAAAGCTTGCTCGAAAATAACAATCTGAATCCTCAATTAACAATCGATCATATGTTGATTTTTATTAAAAAACTCTACTTTTAGCCTCCATCCACCTCCGAGGTGGAAGAATGGTATTTCAATAAATTTAGACTTACTTAATAGTCTTTCTTGAATTTTTGTTTGATATAACCTACTGACAAACTAATATTTATGACCCAAAATAGAACAATGTATAGAAAAGAAAAATTCTTAGAAAGTGAAATTTATCATATTTGTAATAAAAGTATTTCTAATTTTGGAATTTTTACTTATCCTTCTAATATAAATAGATTTATTGAGACGTTAGATTTTTATAATAATGTTAAATCTGAAAGAAAATTTTCTAATGCTTTACGATACAAAAAATATACCTTTCAGAGTTTAATTTCGGAAAAATCTAATTGTTTGATTAAGTTCTTGGGATATTGCATAATGCCAGATCATTATCATCTTTTAGTAAAATTACTGAGAAGCAATTTCCTTTCGAAATATATCGGAACGGTTGAAAATAGCTATACTCGTTATTTTGACCTTAAATCAAGTCGAAGAGGTCCTTTATGGCAATCAGAATTCAAGTGCGTATTAATACAGAGCAACGAACAACTCCTTCATGTTTCACGCTATATCCATTTAAATCCAGTCACAAATTATCTAGTAAATAAGCCTGAGGACTGGGAATATTCTTCTTATAACGATTATATGAACAAAAATATTTTGAAAAAGTATTTAACCGAAATTTCTATAAAAAGTCCAAAACTTTATAAAAAGTTTGTCGATAATCAAATTAATTATCAAAGAAAACTAAAAATGATAAAAAAACTGATTTTAGAGTAGTTCTTAGCCTCCATCCACCTCCGAGGTGGAAGGGGCTTGATTTTTAGTAATAAAATAGTTAGCATTGATTAAGAAATGAAAAAGGCATTCACTTTAATCGAACTTCTCGTTGTCATTGCCATTATTGGTATGCTTTCGGCTCTTTTTTTGCCAAATTTTATGGGGGCGAGGGAGCGGGCGCGCGACGCCCAAAGAAAATCTGACCTGAAACAGATCCAGAAAGCAATGGAAATGTATAAACAGGATCAATCTCCTCCGGCTTTTCTTTCGGAAGGAGCAGATAATAGCTTTCCGATAACATCAGGAGACTGTTGGTCAAGCGGCGCTAACTGTACTGAAAATATCTATATGAACAAATTTCCCGGTGATCCTAGCCCTGGAAAACAGTATTATTATGATGTAGACAATAGCGCTTTAACTTATACTCTTTGCGCGTGCCTGGAAAACAGCGCCGACCCGGACGGCGATACGACTTGTACTGTCTGTGGAAGTTGCGCAAGCGGGAAGTGCTATAATGTAATACAGCCTTAAAATTATGAAAAAAGGATTTACATTGCTAGAGATGCTTGTTGTCATCGGAATTATTGCCGTACTGGTCAGCATGGGAATTGCTTCTTATTCGACCGCTCAAAAAAAGGCTCGCGACGCCAAAAGAAAAGCCGATTTGAAAGCCTTTCAAAACGCCATGGAACAGTGTTATTCTGTCGATAATTACTCTTATCCGGCGATCACGGGGAATGGTACGACCTCAATTGCTGAAGACTGTACATCAGAAACCGGACCAGATATGACTATTACCGACCCGACTACAAAAACATATACTGTCACTTCAACGTCGTCAACCTACTCTGTACAAACTACCTTAGAAGATGGTAGTACTTTTAGTATTTCCGAACTTCAATAATTTATGAAAAAGTTGAACGGATTTACTCTGATCGAGATTCTCGTCGTCGCCACGATTATTTCTCTTTTGGCTGCCGCTGCCTCTGTTGCTTATTCTCAATTGAGCAAGCAGTCTCGAGACGCCAGACGCAAGACCGACCTGGAGCAGGTAAGGGCGGCTTTAGAAATGTACCGAAGTAATAACGACGACTACCCAGTCAATTTGAGTAGTTTGACAGCGCCTACTGTCTATGTTCAAAGTGTTCCTACTGATCCAAAAAGCGACACCTATTCATATTATTTTAATAGAATTTCAACCTCCGACTATACCTTAGCTGCTTATCTGGAAACTGGCGGAGCTAACTGCGTCGCCGGTCAATGCGGAGGTAATTGCAACTATTGTGCTGGACCTTATGGTCAAAAATAGTTTTACAATAATTGAACTGCTCGTCGTCATAACCATAATGGCGATTTTTTCTACAGTTGGTTTGGCTTACTATAATAACTATAATCAAGAGACTAAATTGAAAAGCGATGCGAAAAAACTCGTTGGTATAATCGAGTTGTCCAAAAAAAAAGCTTATTCAAGCGACCTTAAAGAGAGTTGTTCAGATTTTTCCGGCTACCGCGTAACTATCAACGCTGGATCTTATTCTTTTAGTTTTGGTTGCGGTGGTAGCTATGAAACTGTACAAAGTTATAGTTTTTCAACCAGCATTACCGCCACCATTGGAACTGGTAACCTTGACTTTAAACCTTTAGGATTAGGAACTAATTTGACTATTAATTCTATTCGACTAAAAAATTCCATTATCAGTCAATGCCTCGATATCACTATTTCTCCTATCGGAATCGTCGAAATGAACGAAACCTTATTCTCTTGTTGATCGTGTTATACTGAAATTGATGTCTAAAAAAAAGGGTTTTTCACTTGTTGAGGTTTTGGTTTTTGTGACAATTCTTTCTCTTTTTTTTGTCGCTGCTATGGCGGTCACAACATATTCTTTGAAAAATATGAAAAATCAAGAATATAAAATTATTGCTAGCCATTTAGCTGAAGAGGGAATGGAGTGGGTGAAATCGGAAAAAGAAGGCGATTGGACAGATTTTTCATCTAAAGATACAGGGGCAGGAACAACCTATTGTCTCAAAGACCTAAATTGGGATAGTCCCGATCCTTGCGCTGATTATACTTTGGGAACTCCGGCTATATTTAAAAGAGAGATTGAAATAGATAATCAAGCAGGAAGTCCCGTCAGCTCAATCGACGTCCAAATTACGGTCAGTTGGACTGAAGGGACAACTATTTTTCAGGTGCCAGTTAAAACCGTTTTAAATATATGGGAGTGAAAAAAGGCTTTACTCTAATTGAAACAATCGTTGTTCTTGTTGTTTTGAGTCTAACGATACCGACTATATTTGCTATCATTTTTGGTATCGTCAGACAGCAAACAAAGATATATAGGTTATCAAAAGTCAAAGAAGAAGGCGATTTTATCCTTAATACTACCGCAACACTTATAAAAAATAGTGCTTTGAGCATCCATTCAGGCAACCCTCCGTCAGACGCTAATGAAGAATGCGCATCGTCAGGGGAATCTTACTCATCTACCTCGAGGCTTTTTTTCAAAGACCAGGAGGGAGATTGGTTTAGAATCTTATTATCAAGCGATAAAATCTCATCTTATTCATCCTCAACTACCACCTCCGTTTTCCTTAATTCGGGCAAAACTATCGTCTCCGGACTTTCGATAGGTTGTGATAGAGTAGCTGATTATTCTCCCCCCGTTGTCAATCTTTCTTTTGATATATGCTATGTTGTTTCAACTGGAAACTGTACATCAACCCGACCGGAAGAAACCGCTTCTCTTCATTATCAAACTAAAATAAAGTTAAGAAATTTTTGATATATTAGAATTATGGCTGATAATTATTTTTGTCTCGATATTGGAGAGAAACACACTAAAGTCGTCGACGGGAAGAAAATCGGTGACATTTTCGAGGTTTCTAATCTTGGAAAAATTGATACCGGAGAATATTTTTATGCGACTGAACTGGAAAAAAATTTAGAAAATCAAGCCAGTTCGATTAGCAATTTAGTCTCCAGTTCAAAAATAACTAAAAAAAACGTCAACGTAGTTATTTCTGATTCTCTCACCTACAGCCAGATTCTGACGATGCCCTACCTTAACGAAAAAGAATTAATTTCGGCGATCAAATATCAGGCCGACCAATTCATACCGATGCCTATTGAAGAAACAAATATTGATTTAGAGATCATCGAGGAGTATAAGGCTGAAAAAAAAATCTTAATTCTGATTGTGGCCGCGCCGAAAAAACTAATCGAAAAAATTCAAACAACTGTCGAACTTGCTGGTTTAATTCCAGAGTCTGTTGAAACAGAACTTTCAGCTAATTCAAGATTTATCAGTAATTTTTATAAAAACTATCGATCTACAAACCAAGGAAATTTTCTTTTAGCCAATTTTTCTTTCAATTCTAGCAATCTTTCATATTTTGAAAACGCCATTCCCATTCTCAAAGAAAACCACAATCTTTCTCTGGGTTACCAATTGTTTTTAAAAGAAATCCAAGTCAACACCGATACCGACAGCAAAAAAGCCGTAGAAATTTTGAAAAACTACTTTATCGATCATCCTTCAAGCTATCCTGTCGAAACAATCATCTCGCCACTGCTCCATGAATTCGTCGTCGAGATTAAAAAATTTATTGACAACCGTAAATTGTCAAACCTTTATCTAATTAATAATATTTCATACTTTCCTGCTCTGACTAAATTGTTAGAAAAACTGATATCAATACCGACGTCAATCATAAACCCCTTGTCGTCAATTAAAAAAACGCCATTAGTCGAAGGACAATCCTTAGAATTGCCTCTCTTTGTTTCGACAATTGGTGGCAACCTAAGATGAAAAAATCAAAAATCAATCTCATCGTCAACAGGGAAGATTATCAAAGATATGAGAATTACTTTAACTATTTAAAAATAGGATTAGCCATTTTTTTAGGAGTATTTTTTGTCGTTTTTTTATTCTTGTTTATCCTTGTAAAAAAAAGGCTGGACATTGTTGAGAAACTGGAACTAACGAAAAAAAACTATTTAGAAATTCTTAAAGACAAAAAAACCGACGAAGCTAAAATTAATTACATAGAGAAAAAGTATCAGGATTTAAACAGTTTTTTAAAAGAAGACGCTTTTTCCTCACCTTATTATTCCTTACTAAATTCTGCCCTTACCGAAAGCTCCGAAGCAGCCAAACTCAAGTCTTTTGAAATATCCAAAAATAGAGAGGTAGATTTTATCATCGAATTTACGGACTTCCCTAAGTTAATGAATTTTTTTAAATTTATCGAGTCAGAAACATTCTTAAAAAATTTTGAGACTATATCGTTAAAAAGCTTTACGGTAATCGGCGCCACATTGGAAAAAGAAGAGAATTATGAGTTGAGTTTTAGCGGCATATTTATACAGTTAAAAAGAACCCTTTAAAAAATATGAATCTAAAAATAAAGCCATATTTTTTCCGTTTAATAAAAGAAAATCTCACCTATTTAATTTCTAGCTGTTTTCTTTTCATTATTTTTTTAATTATGATTAAAGTTGGTATCGACAAAATTTCTTCGGGTGAAAAAAAGATAAAAGCTTTGACAAAGGAAGTAGACAAGCTACAAAAAAAGGTGACTCTTTTTCAAACAGCGCTCCCATCAACCGAAAAGCTCGACGAAGATATTAAGCTACTCAACAATCTTATTCCCAATATCGAGGATTACTTTTCGATTATTTATGCCTTGGAAACTCTTTCCCAAAAAACTGGTTTTCTCGTTACCGACTATTCTGTTAACATTAGCAAATCAACGGTAAATAAATTAAAGTTGACTGTTACGGGAATAGGGGATAGCAATTCTTTTATCAGATTTCTTGACCAATATAATTTTTCCGGCGGCAGGCTAATAACTTCAGACAAAATCGAGCTCACGCCCGAGCTTACCGGAGCGATAAAAATAGATCTTACCTTTTATAGCAAAAGCCAAAAAATCGGCACCGAAAACGAACTCCTTGTCAACGAAAAGGCCTTTCAAGACTTGGAATCTATAAAACGAAAGGTAAGTTTTAATTTAATAACAAGTGAAGAAGAAAATTTAGACCTAAATTATCCAAAAAAAACTAATCCATTTTAGATCTTTCTGTTTTTAAGGAGTTTGCGCAGGCCTTCGGAGATAACGGCGCCACGACTAATCCAATAGTCGAATCTTTCTTTGTCTAGTTTAAAAAAAGCTGGTTCGACCATCGACTCATATTTGCCTATCTCTTCTATATAGGCTCCATTTGATTTATAGCGTTTATTAACGACGACAACCCTATACGAAGGTTTGCTTTTTTTTCCGATCCTGTAAAGTCTTAGCGCTACTGCCATATTTAAAATTAGAAAATGGTTACTGGTAATTAGTTACTGGTTATGGAAATTAGAGAATAGAGAATAGAAAAAATCAAATTTCCACTTTCCATTTTCTATAACTAGTAACCAATCACTAGCAACTAATTACTATTTTCAATATTCGATAATATCATAGGTCCCTTAGATTTTCAAAGGCTTTTTTTGCTGCTTCTTCTTCAGCTTCCTTTTTCGAAGGAGCGACGCCAACCCCTAGTTTTTTACCCCTAAAGTAGACCCCGATTTTAAAAATCCTTTTGTGTTCCGGGCCTGTTTCCGTCTCGACCTTGTATAGGGGAGTCGTCTTGTATTTGGCTTGAATTAGTTCTTGGAGGCGGCTTTTTGGAGACAAATATTCCTTGCTTTTTACTAGCTTATTCAATCTGTCTTTAAATAAAAATTGCCCGACAAATTGATAGGCTTTTTCAAAGCTGGAATCCAGAAATATCGCACCGATCAAAGCCTCAAAACAATCAGCCAAAATATTCCTATTGGTCTTTCCGCCGCTTTTTGTCTCTCCTTTTGACAACAATAGATATTCGTTTAGCTCTAATATTTTTGCCGAAGTCGCCAAGCTATCTGTTTTGACGATGGCGCTTTTTATCTCGGTATAATCGCCCTCCATAAGGTAGGGAAAATTTCTAAAAAGGTAGACCGAAGTAATAAGAGACAGGACGCTGTCACCTAAAAATTCTAGCCGCTCGTTTGACGGCAACTTGGAATCTTTGTGCTCGTTAAGATATGAACGGTGGATAAAGGCGTTTTGCAGTAAAGAACTACTTTTAAACTTAATGCCAATTTTAGCTTCCAGTGAACTAAGTTTTTGAATCATAAATTTTTCCGAGAACGGCGTTAACAAAGGCAAAGGATTTTTCGCTCCCTAAATCCTTGGCCAACTCCACGGCTTCGTTAATGATAACTTTAGCCGGTTCTTTTTTTTCTACAGTTAATTCGAAAATCGCTAATCGAAGGATCGCCAAATCGACTTTAGCAATTTTTTCTAGGGGAAATTTTGGGGCGTGTTTTTTAACAAGGTCATCGAGGGTCGGGAGCGCCTTAAGAATCAAATTGGTCTTATTGGTCAAGTTGGTCGGATTGGTAAATAGTGTGCTATAAAGCTCTTGAACAATCTTTAACCGCAGTTTATGTCTTGGATCCATGATTATTTACCACAATACTTACAAACTCTGTGAGGTAATTTTGTTTTGCCACAGTTACTGCATTTGACCAAATTTGGCAGGGATTTCATCTTGGAGGCTTTTCTTTTTCCTGATCTTCTAGTCGAATGTTTTCTTTTTGGTAGCGGTGCCATTGAAATATATTAACACATAATTTACCCCTTGACAAGGACAAAAAAATGCTTAATAATGAATTTAATATGAAAAATCTTACAAAAGGTTTCACGCTTATTGAACTTTTAATCGTCATTGCTCTTCTTGGTGCTCTCGCAGTTGGCCTTTTAGCCGCTCTCGATCCATTTGAACAGTTGAAAAAAGGAACCGATACCGGTGTCAGAAATACTGTATCTGAATTTCATGGCGCTGTAGTAAGATATTATGCGATAAAAAATCAGATGCCATGGTGTGCTGATGCTACTTGTACTATGGAAGCAGGCTTTACCGAGGATACGGCTATTACTCTTGATACTATCCCTACAACAATTGAAAATATCACAGATACAGGAGAATTAAAAACTGATTTTTCAACATTAGCTGGAGATGCTACTCTTGAGAAGATAACCGTTTTTGGAAACAATGAAAACGCTACTGTAACAGTATGTTACAAACCAACAGCAAAATCTTTTGTCAGCGATCCAAACACCAAATTTACTGCCACAACTGGAGTGGATGACTGTATATCCGATCCTGATCCAGCTGTAAATACTTGTCTTTGGTGCGTAAAATGAGATTAAAACCCGGCTTCACGCTTATTGAACTTCTCGTTGTCATTATGATTTTAGGAATTTTGGCTGTCTTAATATCTGGAAATTTTTTTACTTCTTTAAAAAAGGGAAGGGATGCTAGGCGAAAGGCTGACTTGGAGCAAACCCAGCGGGCACTAGAAATGTATTATGAGGACAAACGAGCCTATCCGACTCAGGCTGCAGGCAATGGATTTGTTTTTAACAGCGAATTTTCCGATTCGGGAAAGATTTATATGAAAAAGGTCCCCAACGATCCTGTTTCTGGAAAAGACTATAAATACGTCTACGATTCAACAAACGATGGTTATAAACTTTATGCTTGTCTGGAGAATACCCAGCAAGTCTTGCCTTATTCAAGCGTCTTAACACCAGAAGGCGGGTTTACCTGCTTAACCAACTGTTTTGCCCAGGACGGAGCAACACCGATTAGCTGTATCTGGGGGATCTCCAGCCCGAATATCAGTCCTTAAAGCAAGCCGTATTTCTTAAGAAGGTCATCTTTAAGAATAAGAGCGTCTTGAAAATCTTTTTTTAGTGCAATAGCTTTGTCAATTTCCAAAAGAGATGCCTGTTTTGCGTTTTCCTTAATTGACTGTTCTTTAGCCTGATTGTAAATCAGCTGGTAATAAACTGCCAAACTATAAGGGATCTTCGGGTCAGTCGGCGCCAGTTTCTGCCCGGTCAGCAAAACATTAATACCTTCTTCTAAATCTTTATTATCTAAAGTTACCTGATAAAAAAGATATTGATTTTTTGCCCTGGTTTTCCAGTAGAAAATATTTTTCGAGGAAGCATTTAGACTTTTTTTATTGTAATAGTCGCTCATTTTAATTATTTGATTGGCTAAATCAGTCTGCTTTTGATAAAAAGCTATGGCGGCCAAATAAGATAGACTCGAAGAAAATTTGTCTTCATAGACAGGTTCCACTCTTACCTTCAAAGCACTTTCAAAATAGCCGGCGGCTTTTTGAAAATCAGAAATTCCCGGCTTTAGATAATTAAGACCCAAAGCATATTGGGTATCGGCAAACCAATATGAAAAGGTAGCTAATAGTAGATAGATCGTAAAACCGGAAATAATAAAAATGGAAAAGTATTGATAGTTTGTATGTCTCTTTGAAGAGATTGCTTCGTCGTCGACTTCGTCTCCTCCTCGCAATGACATGGTAAATGCCGGAATTAAAAAGAAAAATAGATTGATCGTCGTAGTGGAAAAGCCGAAAAAGTTCGTAATAAGAATTGTTAAATAAGAGATTAATAAACACATAAATAGAATTATTTGATTTGATGATTGCGGATTACGGATTACGGATTTTTTGTTTTCCTTTTTTAATTCGTAATTTTTAATTCGTAATTCTTTAATTAAATAATAAAAAAAAGAAATTATTAATAACAAATAAGCTCCTAATCCTATGAATCCTGTAGTAGCTAGATAGTTCAAAAACTCATTGTGCGCCTTGTTATAAATAAAGTCCCACTCGCTCGTCAGATTGTGCTCGACCGGACGGACAAAATAATAGCTATAAGCGAAAGTCTCGACTCCTGTCCCAAATAGCGGGTATTTTAATCCGAGATCGACAGCGCCTTTCCAGACGATTTTTCTGATATCTAGGGATTCTGTGACACCTGAATTGTTAGAAGATGGAGGTTGGTTTTTGGAAGCTGGAAGCGGGTTAGGAGATTGGAAGATGGAGGTTGGAAATTTTAAAAATTTATCAAACTTATCAATTCCCGTTTTAAATAAAATCGCTGGAATAACAGTAATAAATAGTAAAGTAATAATTAATTTTTTAGTATTTAATTTAATAAATAATAGATAATAGCTAATAAATAATATCAGTCCGATTGAAACAGCGGCCAAGGCTGAACGCGATCTCGTAAATAAAATAAAAGAGAAGTTGACAAAAAGATAAACAAAAGCTTTCCAGTCATTCTGGCTTGTCCAGAATCCTCTTTGAGATTCTGGATGCGCTCCCTCGTAATTACTCGGTCGCTTACCAGAATGACGCAAGTAAAAAACATAAAAATAGATTCCGATAAAAAAGTTTATCGCCAAATAGGCGCCCAGCCAATTTGGCTGACCCAAAGTAGAAAAAGACCGATTAGCTGGGTCAAAGACATTGGTTTCTCTTGACCAACAGCTGTTGTCAAAAGTCCTGCCGGCGCTCACCAAAAAACAAGTCAGATCGTGCCCTAATTTTCCGGGCAGACCGTAGATCATCACCAAGACTGATGACCAAAGAGAAGTTTTTAAAAACGAAATTATATTAAAAGAGTTAGATACAAATCCGTAGTAAAGTATGATATAACTAATTGTTGATAAAAGTCCACCGTTAAACCTGCCGTAGTAACCAAAAAAAGAAACGTGGCGATCAATAGAAAAAATAGACGAAGCTATTTGACTAATAAGAAACAATAATATCGGGGTGTCTAAGGGGGTTCTTTTAAAATAAGTTTTTTTTGCTAAAATCATCTTAAGAAGCCAAAAAAATCCAACGAGAATAGTAATGACATAAATAAATATTATTTTATTGAATTCGAATAGCTCGGAAGTTAAGGGCGCAAATATTAATGGAGTTAAGAAAAAAAGGCTTCCGTATAAAAACTTAAGAAATTTATCGATCATAATGATTAATTTTACTAGCTGGCTGTCAAAAATCAAACTGCCTTTTTTTTCTAACTTTGAAGTCTATTTTGATTTGGGAACATCGGTGACAAAAATTGCCATCAAAGACAAGGGTATCATACTTCGCGAGCCAACTTTTTTAGGATTTAACAGTCGGATTAATCAATATTTATTTTTTGGAAACGAGGCAAAATCAATAATCGGTAAAACGCCCGACTTTATCAAGATCGTTCGGCCGGTCATCGCCGGAGTGATTTCTGATTTTGACGCCGAAGTCTCACTGATTAACAAGTACTTGGAGAGGTCGATCTATCTGTATCTAACGAACAAAATGATAAAACCGGTTATGGTCGGCGTGACAATAGTTCCAACGATCGCGACCGAAATCGAACAAAAAGCCGCCCAGGAAGTCTTGTATAAAGCGGGCCTATCTCAAGTTTTCCTAATCGAAAAGCCTTTGGCAACAGCTGCCGGCTGCAACCTAAATATTTTTTCTCATCAACCGACGCTCGTCGCAGATTTGGGAGGGGGCTTGATCGAACTTTCGATCATCGGATCGGGCGGGATAATCTCTCAAAAAACCCTGAAAAACGCCGGTGACAACATGAATCGGCTTATCTACAACTATGTTTATCTCAAATACGGGGTTATTTTGGGCGAGGCGACCTGTGAAGGATTAAAAACAGATCTCTTAAATTTTGAAAATAGTGAAAAGACAGTTACTATCCGTGGTAAGTCTCTGGAAACTGGGCTTCCTAAGTCAGTAAGAGTAAAAAGCTCGGACATAAAAGAAGCGCTTCTTACCAATTTTAATCAAATTACAGATGCGATCAAAGAATTAATCGAATCGTCTCCTCCGGAAATTGTCGACGAGGTCATGAAAAGGGGAATAATATTGACAGGAGGACTTTCAAGAATTGGGGGACTGGATAAATTTTTCCGGGATGAAATAAAAATTGATGTAATAACTTCGAAAGATTATCAGTACGCGACAATTAACGGCCTGATAAAGCTAGCCAATCACAAAGAAGAGCTTTCTAAACTAATTATCCGCTGATTTTATAATTATGGATTTGAAATAACCTTGGATAACTCTTGTGCAAATTCAGAAGAAGTTTAATATCTCTCATCAGGATTTTCTGCTAATCCTTTTATTAATATTTCAATAAGCTTCTTTTTATTTTTTATACTTAAGTTATATTTAAATTTATTTGAATCAAGTATGTTTGATTCTATGGCCTTTTTATTTATAATTCCCCAAGAGATTTCTGGCGGGGTTTTATTAAATAAAATATTGTAAACTGTCGCTGCAAGTGAATACTCATCAGACCTAATATCCCTTTTACCGCTAAATGACTCAAAAGCTGTATACCCAGACGTCGCTGTTCCCATTTTATGCACCCAATTTGAAGATCCAAAATCTACAATTTTGATATGCGGTTGAGATAAGAGTATATTTTTGGGTTTTATATCTGCGTGAGTTAGACCTTTTTTATTCATAAAATCGATAGTATTTGCTGTTTGAGTAACAATACTTGATATTTCATCAAGAGTTAATGACGCTTGTTCATCGTCATCTATCCTATCGTATAAAGATTCACCTTCAACTAGTTGCATTATCATTATTGGTGTTTCATTTCCGTCAGGAGTTGTAACTACATTAAAATCATATATTTCAGGTATTCCAGGGTGATTTATTCGTGTCATGGTTTTTGCTTCCAATTCGATCGAACTTCTGTAATCTTCATCCGCAGAAAACCAATCTTGCATTTTCTTAACTGCTACATATTCACCTAGTCGTCTGTCCCAGGCTCTATAAATATCTGACATTCCACCGTTTCCAACAAGTGCATTTCCTTCAACAACATAACGAGCGTCACCAGAAACTTCATTATATTTTGTTTCTATATCAGGTTCAGGTATAGGTAAAGGAGTCATATTTCCCATCTGTACTGGAATTCTTTCTCGAATTTCCCAAGCATCAATTCGTTTTGTATCATAAGGTAAAGGAAGTTTATTAAAATCTGGCGGTGGAGCCGCATTATTAAATTTTGTTAGTTCTGGAGAATCAATTCCCATAGTTATATTATAACCTGATAAATAAGGTTAATAACCTTAAAATAATGTCTATCCTTATGGGGTTGGATTAGCGGATGTTTTTGAGGATGATTTTTAATCAGGTAATATTCCAGTTTTACAATAAAAGTCTATTAGAGAATCAGCAAATGGGTCATTATAAACAGTCTTATTATCTTTTGTTTTTATTCTGTCAAGAAAACCCGCTAAATCTAAAGGTAAGGATATTTCTTTTATTAATTTTTTTAGTTCGGCCATAGCATCATAATCATGAACATTTTCAATGTTATTATTTACCAATGGAAAAGCAAAAATATCTTCATAAAGACATAAAGGCAGTAATAAAGGGAAACTTGCTTTTTGAACTATAGGTTTTATCAATTGATATCCACGATTTTCTAAAGCAGCGTATTCGGGTCTTGCATATCTTTTTGCAACAATTTCTAATTCTGGATTTACCGCTAGTAATTTATAAAAATCACCTCCTAAACTTAATGCCTGCCAAGGTTTAGATAAAGTAGGTAAATTTTCACCAGAAGAATGAATTTTATAAGAAGCTTGTAAAACTTTTAATTGTTCAGTAATTTGTTGTGATAATCTTTCTTGTCCAACTGACATATTATATTTTATCAAAATAGTTTATTAGATCATTGCGTAATTAGTAATCAATTTGTCATTCTGGCTTGTCCAGAATCTACAAATTGATTAACAACGATTCTGGATGCGCTAAAACTTCGTTTTAGCTTACCAGAATGACGTAAGGAATGATTAAATTTTCTTATTACACAATAAGTCTATTCTAATATTCTTAAAAATGTCTATCGTTATAGGGCTGAATTAATAGGTATTCTTGAGGCTGACTTTTTGTGGTTGCTTTTTTAAAAATAGTTTTATAGAATTGAAGCCTGCCTGATTTTTTTGCACTTTGAAAATTTGAGACAGTTTTCTTAAGCCAATAATTTATTTAGTTTCATTAAACGGGTTAGGATTCATTTTTTTAAGAGTTTGATCCTGGCTCAGGATGAATGTTGGCGGCGTGCCTGAGATATGCAAGTCGAGCGACCCCATCGCAAGATGGGGAGCGGCGGACGGCTGAGTAACACGTAGGAACTTACCCCTTTCTGGAGTATAGCTCGCCGAAAGGCGGGGTAATAGTCCATGATTCCCACCTTTGGTGGGGTAAAGAGCGTAACTGCTTGGAGAGGGATGGTCCTGCGTCTTATCACGGTAGTTGGTAGGGTAATAGCCTACCAAGCCTATGACGAGTAGCTGGTCTTAGAGGATGGTCAGCCAGAGGGGGACTGAGACACGGCCCCCACTCCTACGGGAGGCAGCAATCAGGAATAGTCGGCAATGGGCGCAAGCCTGACCGCGCGACGCCGCGTGTAGGAATAAGCTCTAACGAGCGTAAACTACTGTGGTAAGGGAAGAAGTTCCGCCTTTGGCGGGATTGACGGTACCTTACTAGAAAGGGGCCGCTAACTGCGTGCCAGAAGCGTCGGTAATACGTGGGCCCCAAACATTATCCGGTTTTACTGGGTGTAAAAAGTAGTGTAGGTGTCCCGATCAGTCCTTTTTTAAATACTGTGGCTCAACCATAGGAAAGGATAGGATACTATCGGGATTGAGTTATCTTTAGGGAGATTGGAACTCAAGGAGGAGTAGTGAAATGCGTTGATACCTTGGGGAACACCAGTGGCGAAGGCGAATCTCTGAAAGACAACTGACACTGAGACACGAAAGCTAGGGTAGCGAAGCAGATTAGAGACCTGCGTAGTCCTAGCCTTAAACGCATGCTTGCTAGCCGCATTTTTTCACCTTCGGGTGAAGAGGTGTAGCGTAGGTAACCCGTTAAGCAAGCTACCTGGGGAGTACGACCGCAAGGTTAAAACTCAAAGGAATTGGCGGGGAGGCACACAACCAGTGGAACATGTGGTTCAATTCGATACGAACCGAAGAACCTCACCAGGGTTTGACATGCTATCGTTTATTCTGCTAGAAATAGTGGAAAATCCGCAAGGATGATAGCACAGGTGCTGCATGGCTGTCGTCAGCTCGTTCCGTGAGGAGTGCCCTTAAGTGGGACAACGAGCGCAACCCCTATCTTGTGTTAAATCTGTCACAAGATACTGCCCCGACTTAGTCGGGGAGGAAGGAGGGGCAGACGTCAAGTCAGCATGGTCCTTATACCCTGGGCTACACACATGTTACAATGGGATGAGCAACGGGCTTTGCCAAACGGCAACGTTGAGCAAATCCCTCAAACCATCCCTCAGTGGGGATTGAGGTCTGCAACTCGACCTCATGAACGCGGAATTGGTAGTAATCGCGGGTCAGTCATACCGCGGTGAATACGTTCTTGCCTCTTGCACACACCGCCCGTCAAGCCAACAAAGTCGGGGATATTTGAAGACCGCTTAGCGGCCGAGAATATCGCCGGCGATGGGGGTTAAGTCGTAACAAGGTAACCGTTCTGGAAGGAGCGGTTGGATCACCTCCTTTCTAATTTTTTTCTTAAGAAAAAAATTAGTCCGCCGTAGCTCGAAGAGCGAAGGTGGACTTTAAACAATTCTCCTGACCCGTTTAATAAACTAAATTTTTTAAGAAAGTAATTCTATAGAGCTTCCAATTTTGGGAAGGTTAAATTCTTTTAAGCCAGTAGTCGGATTTTCTTCTGTAAAATGCCGCCAAATTGATATTTCAAGAAATCGATTATCGCTTCTACCTGATGATCCCGGATAAATAACAAGTTCTCCTGGAGTCCCGCCAAACAAATTTGCCACAAATTTAGCTTTTTTTGTCGTATTGTTGATTTTTATTGTCACAAGATCTTCATATTCATATTTTCCTTTAAAATTTTCTTGAGTAATCGTGGTTTTTATGTTTCCGTGATTGTCAATGTGCCCAACATAATATCCTTTAAAATCGGGAATAACATCTACAGCTACCTCTTCAAGCTCAAGTTCATCTTCTAAATAGTCCATTAAGTGGGCAGAAATTCTTGAAAATAAATCACGGGAATGAAATTGCCCTTTTTCGTTTATTCCCTTATATTCAAACAGTTCTTCAACCTTATCTTTAATCATTGAAAAATCATAACCTGCATTTGGACCAAGCAGATAAATGCCTGACTGTAACCTTATAATTATTGGCTTAGCTCCTTCTGCTTTCATTGTACTATTATTCGTATGAAGCCTAGGATCAGTATTTTGAAATATTACCGTTTCCAAGGGTTGTCCGAATCGCTCCGTATCCAAAACTAGTTGGTTGACTAAAAAACTAGTCTGGATTGTGGAGGGAGTTGAAGAAACAAATATTATATTACTAGTACTGCCGTTTTTAAGATACCCTTCTACAGCGATTTTAATTTCAGCGCAATTTAAACTATCAGAAGCCCAATCGGCAACAACTATTAATTTTTTCATAATCTGTTATATAAATCGAGATCATCAAGAGTAATCACGCCTTCTATATGTTTTTGCTCGTCAATAACTGGTAATGCATAAAGTTTGTATTTTAGCATTTTTTTGATAACAATCTCTTTGGGTGTAGTAAAATGAACGACGATGACGTTTTGCGTCATAAATTTATAAACCGGTGTGTCTAAATCTTGCATGAAAAGAATATGGAGGCTAAAAACTCCTACCAACTCTCCAGCTTTATTGACGACGTAGATATAATCCAAAGCAGAAAAATCTATTGTTTTACTTCGAATTTGACTTATAGTTTGACGGGCACTATCTTCGGCGCTGACAACGAGGAATTCGCTGGTAATCATACTTCCTATAGGATTTTTAGAAAGTTCTAGGAGATGAAGTATTTTAGTTTTAGTCTCCGGATCAAGCAGTTTGATTATTTCTTCTTGTCTCTTTTTCGACAAAGTCAGTATGACATCAACTGCTTCGTCTGGGTCGATAAATGATAGAAATTTAGCAGCTTTTTCAGCGCGAAAGCTTTTGAAAAGGGAGGTTTGGTAATTGATATTTAAATTGCTTATTACTTCAGCTGCTTTTTCCGTCTCTAAAATTTTCAAAAATTTTCTGGCGTTGATGACGTTAGTTTTCTCAAGATAGTCAGCGAGATCTTCCGGTCTGACTTTTTCCAATTTTTCTTCCTTCTTTTTAAGTCTTACTTGACCTCGAATTAACTCTAGAGGCTGGATATCGGACCATGACAAAAATTGCGAAGTTATCTTTATATTAAACAGTCTTATCAGCTTATAAAAATTATCACCGCCAAAAATTCTAATTCTCCTCATAAGTCCCAGGATGCCTATATCAACTCCAGCGATAGAAAGTTTTTCTCTGTCCTCATTTAAGGCTACGTCGTTGACACGGACAATTTTATTGCCTTTAAGATCAATGATTTGTTTATCGAGAAGATTTTTTACCAAAAATAGTTCGTTTTCTTCCAAATACGTCGAGAGGAATTCTTTCTCTATCGTCAACGAATTGTTAATCTTCTGTAAATAATCTACGGCAATAATTAGTTTTTGGCCGGTATTATTTCGAATGACTATTTTGCTGACGATGGGATTATCGGAAATTAAAAAAATGAGGTCTTCGAGCTTGCCGATAATAATTTTATCTTCTGTATAAACCTTTTTTCCCGCGATTTCGGAAAAATAGAGCATAGTCTGATTATAACAAAATTCTTGTGGTCGCTGAGGGATTTGAACCCCCAACATCTTCGATGTAAACGAAGCGCTCTGCCGTTGAGCTAAGCGACCTACAAGTGAAGTGTGCAATTGTACACCCTGGCTCGAACTTATTTTATCAAAAATTCTTAACCCAAACAATCGCAACTTTTTTTCAATAATTGCGACACTTCGCTATCAATTTTGCGACATGACGAGCTTCAAAACTGGGGGCTGGGGACTTCCACAGCGCTGACGACCGGAGCCGACCATTAAGGAAGTTTGCCACCTGGGGTAAGGATTTGGCCGTCTGGGAGCTGGGGAACTTCAAGCTTTCAACCAACCAGTCAACCAGTCAGACAACCAAACCCCAAACCAACCGACTGGCCATTCTGTCAGCCGGGCAGACTTTCAAACACTGTCCCGCCCTCGCTAATCGCTCGGGCATCTTCCTCCTCCGCTCAAAACTACGGAGGATGAACCGCCTCCCTGATGACAACTCTGGTCGGCGGATACAAAGGTATATCTATAGTCGCCCGCCCAGCTCGACTCCTACACGTGCCAGAACTATCAGCCCTCGCTCCCGCCCGACTGAGTCGGTGGTCGCTTCGGGCTTATCCCGCCTCCGCTTCGCTCCGGCGGTTTTCCGATTCATTCCTTTTCCGGTTGGGGGGAAGTCGGCATTTTTTATAATTTCAATTCATTTGATAGTGTGTTATGTGTTATGTTTTTATATCAATAATTTTTATATAAATTTTTATATATATTGACTTTTAAAAAGCAATTTGAGATAATAACTCAAAATGGCAGTACCTAAAGCTGAAAAGTCTGATAGATTAAAAAATGTTGAGGCTACTTTTGGACCCGGTTCTCCGGCAAGAATGTTATTAGAAATAGATGTGCTAACACTAGAGCTTGAACTTGCAAAATTAAGAAAAATGGCTGTAATCGTGACTGGGTTCAGTGCTCTTCCAGAACAAGGTATAAAAAAGAAAACAACTCCTCCAACCCCATAATTTTTTCACTAAATTTTATTTAAAGTTCCTTATTTTTCATGGTTATATTTATATTTAAATTAATTAAAAATATTTTTTAACCAATTCTTTTAATTTATTACTTATTCTCCATTGCTTTTGGTATTTAATTTTGAAGTCGATATGGTTTGATAAGACAGCGGCACGGCTTCCGGTAATACCCATTATTTTTCCAATATCCTTGAAGATCAAACCTTGTTGACGAAGTTCCCAAGCTTGATAATATCTTTTAATATTTCTTGCCATAGGTCTTATATAACAAACAAAGCTCCCCGTCAGCTGGAATCCTTTCGGATTCCCATAACCCTTTCGAGCTATGACCGCGAAGGTTGCTGAACGGAGAGCTACCGTTCTCCTTCGCGGATTTCTGCCATGTCCCGACTAAGTCGGGATTTAGGCAAACGAATTGTTAGATAAATTATAGCAACTTTATAATGATAAAAAATAAAAAGAAAAATAATTTCAAAATGTTGTTTATAAACAACAAAGAATAACCTGCCTTTTAGCCTTCTTTTGTAGACTATAAACGACAAGATATGTGTATAATAAGATTTGAAATAAATTTTAATTATTAAATTAGAACTTTAATGACACTATCTCAATTAATAGATAAGTTAAAACAAATTAAAGAAAAGGGCTTCACTGCTACACATAGAGTTAATGACACAGGTATCGGAAAAACACTCGAAGATTTATTAGACGTTAAAGAAAATAATTTAAGATTACCCGATATTGGCGAAATTGAATTAAAAGCAAAGAGAATTGAATCTCAAAGCATGCTTACTTTAGCAACAAAATCTCCGGAACCAAAAGGAATAAACAAAGTTTTATTTGAAAAATATAAATATCTTGACAAAGAAGGTAGTTATAATCTTCATTCAACTGTTTATGGTTCAAGGTTTAATCCACAAGGTTTTAAGATTAGTTTAAGAGATAATAAATTAATTTTAGAAAATAGAAATAATATTGAATGTTATTATCCTATATCAATTTTTAAAGACGTTTTAATAGCAAAGTCAAATAAAATCCTGTTAGCATTTGCAGAAACAAAAGGAGAAAGAAAGACCATAAACGAACAGTTTCATTTTATTGAAGCTTATTTGCTATCTGATTTAAATATAAATAAATTTCAAAAAGCGGTTGAAATAGATAAACTCAAAGTAGATATTAGAATTGGTGTTTATAGAAGTGGAAAAAATAAAGGGAAATATCATGACCATGGAACAGGTTTTAGGATAAGTAAAAGAGATTTTTTGTTACTTTTTGATAATTACAAACAACTTATTTAATTTTTTTCAAAATTACAATACTTTCTTTAGTCATTGTATCTTCTAATGCTCCAACTTTATTTGTTGGTGAATTCTTAATAGGCATTCTTTTTCCAGGAATATTTCTGACAAATAAATTTTCACATGAAAATCCATTAAGTTGACCTAATTCTGAAATAATAAAGTCTGTTGGAATTCTAACTTGTTTTACTAATCTGTTACCAATGACAATGCAGAAATATTTTTGAGGTTTCAATATTTTATACGCTCTTTTGATACATTTTTCCAAATCAATAAAAAAACTTAATACTTCTCTTGCTCTTTTTTCATCCTTTAATTTAATTTTTTCGATAACACTGTATAAATGTTTAGAATTCAAGGTATGATTAAAATCTATCGTTGCTTTACCACCAAGTAGGTCGTTATCAATCTGTATTACGTTATCAGATTTATCAACAATATCTAACCACTGCAGTGATAGGCGTGAAAATTGACCATACGCAACAGTCGTTCTACTATCTCCATAAGGTGGTGAAGTAATAATACAATCTATAGAATTTTCTTTGATACCATTATCTTCTGATGAATCTCCAAATATAACTTTAGCCCAAGTACTCTTATCTACATCTTTGTAAAATTGTGTCATTCCTTCAAGACTAATTTCTGCCTTTTTTTTAAAAATACCAGTTACATCTGGATCATAATTTTCTAATTTCTCTTTTGCATATCTATACAACTTAAATTCACTACTTCTTGTATTCGAAGACAGTCTAACTGTTTCGCTAAAAACAACCATAAAAAAGTTTCTTATATCTTCTTTTTTTATTTCATTAATAACTTTTTTTAATTTTGCTAATTTTTTTATTACCTGTGGTTTAAACCAAAAATCTATATTTTTAAAGTTTGGGATTGTAATTTCTTTATCACTAATAAATTGAATATCATCAATTAATTTAAAATATGTTTTATAGAGTAATCTACTATCAATTTCTGTGGTTTTAACTTTTGCTAAAAAAGTAGCAAGAGGATTAAGATCAATGCCGTAACTGTTTCTTCCTAATAATCTGCTTTCGACTAAAGCTGTCCCTGAACCACAAAAAATATCACATACAGTATTGCCTTTATCACTATATTGTTCCAATAATCTTCTGGCAACTTGAGGTATAAACATTGCCGGATAAGTATGCATACAATGGGTATAAGATTTTGTTTTCTCACCCTTATAATCCCATGTAGAATCTATTTTTCGCATGTCTTTATCTTTAGGAAGATTTATAGATTGAAATTTTGCCATAGTGAAATTATACAATTCTTAATATAAAATTAATAATTTAAGTTTAGGTGAACGAAAGTTCAGTATCAAGCATATTTTTATATAGGATAAAAAATAAAGTTAGATTTTAGCCCCTACATCCTTTAACCTCTTGAAATACTTGTTACTTGGGTGTAAATTTAACCTAAAAATAACGTGGAAGAAAGAAATTATAAATAAGCTTAATTAGTTATGAGTAATTTTTTAGGAGGTAAATTAGACAATCAAGAGATAAGAGAAAAACTTTCTCTGTATCGTTATTCTTCCGGATATAAACCATCTGAAAAACTAATAAATAGTATTATTGAACAATTCTGGTTTCATGATTTATATAACAGTTTTATTTCTGATCCAATTTTTCTCGAGTATCTTATTCAATATCTGGATAAAAATAAATTAAGTAAATTTAGCCGTTACGATTTTTATACTTTCTTATTTAATCAAATTATTAACAATAAAAAGGCCAAAATTGTTTTGCAAGTTTTTTCCTTAGTCTTTGAAAAACTTCAAACAGACACAATTTTAATGTCTGAGTTAAATAATTTATTGAAATCAACAAAATTTCCTGAAGATTTATTTTCTATTTCACAGTTAAAGGAAAGCAACTTGATAAAATTAGAAAAAAAAGAAGATAAAGAATATCTTGTATGGTCTAATCACACATTAACAGAATATTTAGTAGCGGAATATCTACTTGAAAAGAAAAATTTTCTTGATGAATTTCAGAATTTTGCAATCCTGAAGCAAGAAGGGATCGTCGCCTTTAAACCCTCGTGGTTCGGTGTTCTCCGTTTTCTAATGGAATCTAAAAAAGGAGCAGAAGTAACAGTATGGCTTATTGGCTTCTTAGAAAAAAATAAAGACAATATTGACGATAATTTATCAGAACTTCTTGTTTTTGTAGCAAATAATATAAACAAAAAGATTGAAAAAAATATATTCAATCTAATTTACAACACTTACTTTGAACGAATTCTCTGGCTTCCTATATGGACACGCCATAGGATATCAAGATTTGTAGATGCCGAAATTTATAAAAGGTTAAAGCATGATCTTAAAAAATGGCCTGATCAAACAAAAACATTTGTTAAAAGAGGAAATGTAATAACGATTATAGAAGGGTTTTTAGAAAGCAAAAGTAGTATTCTAACAGTACAAGAAAAGGACTTTTGGCGTAAAACTCTTATTGATTTTTCCAATAATCCTGATGATGGAGGAAATGGCGTATTGCAAAGGAACAGTCTTTCTGCCCTTGCATATTATAAGGATGAAAAGATTATTCCAGAAGTCGCTGATAATTGTTTCGAAAAAACACAAGATACACTAGTAAAAGATGAGTTTATTCAATTTTGTTATAATTCCGCACCCAATTCAAAATACGCAATTAACTATTTTATAAAAGGAATTAAAAGTAGAGCTGGGATTTACGCCCGCCATGGACTTTATAAAATTACTAATAAACAAGCAATAATATATTTTCTTTCGAGTGTTTCTACGGATGATCAGTTTTTTAAATCATTTTTAAAACATGAAAGTATCTTTGATAAAAAAAGTGGCGATGAGCAACTTATAAATAATATAAAAAAATATCATGATAAAAAAATTATCTTTCTTTTAAAAAAAATTATTTTTAGAATATTTCTAATCGGCGATCTTTATCAAGAAGAAAAATCTAATTTTATTAAACAAATAGTTTTAATTATCAATAATAAAGACCAAAATTTTCTCTTTGAGATTTTGGATGAAATAAAAAAACAAGAAAATGAAACAAAATCATCACATTTATTTTTTGATTTTCAAGAAACTCTTGCAATTTTACTTACACCAAAGAATGTAAAACAATACTTTGATAAAGCAAAAAGTGTATCTGATAGACGAGTTGACTCTGCGATCTATATAGCTAAAAGAATCAATGGGGAGACTGGTCAATCTGTTTACGAAAAAGCCGTTAGTCTCAAATTAGTTGAACCTATAAATGATAAGGTGGACTTATATTGGGAAAATCAAGAAAAGGAACGTAAGCAGAAACGAATTAATGAGTTCCTACGTTTACTTGAACCAGCTCCTGGTAAATTCTTTCCCGAAGCTTTTGAATACTACAAACAAAATCAGAAAGAATTCGATGAATATTTTAAAACTGAAAAAGGATCAAAGTCAAAGGATAGACTTATTAAACTTGCGGTTGAAGAGGGAATAAAAAAAATTGATCCAAGTAAATTTAAGGTCACAATCTCAAATAAAGAAGAAGGTAATCATCATTTTACATGGACTGCTGCAGCTGCTTATTTTGGAGATATGCTTTCTGTAATAAAAATATTTGCTCCTAATGAAATAGTAAAATATAAGCAAAAAATAATAGATTTTGTTCCTTATGCCTTCTCTGATGACATGAATCAGATTATGGATTTAATTCCCGATATTAACGACAGAGATTTTGAATTTGTTAATAAAGTATTAAGTGATCGAAAGGACGATAGACGTTACCTTATACCAGGAACATATATTTATCTCGTCGGACACTATGCAAAAAAAGGTTTCAAATTAAAAAAAGCCAAAAAAATATTAAAGTCATTTATTTATGATAAGTATATTGCTGATTACGAACAACGATCTTCTCTTGAAAATCTTCAATATTTTATTGATGAAAATGATAAGGAAATGAAATCATTTCTCAAAGACATATTTGAGAAAAAAGATATCAATGATCATCACAGACTTCTTGCTCAAATCGCCAATGCTTTACTTATTACTATTTATAAAGACGAAACTGCCATCAATTGGCGATTTAATCAAATAAAAAAACCGTTGAAATTTAATCAAAGAAATGTAGAAGGAGTTGTACATTCAGTTGGGCCTGAAGAACAAGAATTAGATTCTCTTGCCTTTGCTAACCCTCTTTTAGATCTAAGAGACGAAAAATATCTAAATAGATTTTTTGAGCTTTTAAATTATTCTTTCAAAATTTTAAAACAGAAAAAAACAGAGGAAGAAAAAAAGAATTATTGGTCATACATAAATTATATATGGCGGATTGTCATAGTTTTTGTAGAAAATCTTAAAGAAAAAAATTCATTTAAACCACTTTCATCACTTGAAAAATATGTTTCTAAATATTCCGACTACGAAAATTCAAATTGGCTGATGTCCAGAATTCGGGAGCTGAGAAAAACCTATATCGATAGTATTGGAAAAATTTATATTAAACCATGAGCACAGTTACTAAAATAATTTCCGCAAAAACAACTATCATCAATCACAAATACAAAACGACTTATAATATTGCGGATAAAGAAACTGAATTTACACTTGATGAAATTACTGGAACAGATAGAATCAAAAAGTTTCTTTATAACTGTTCAATAGGCAAAGGTAATTATTATCTTGAAAAAATCCCATACATAGTTAAATACGCAAAAAGGTATAAGTTAATTAATGAGTCGCTCAAACTAGAAAGTGAAGGTGTAAATTTTATTAATTTACTATCAGAAGATTCAATCGATAATATTAAAATAGCATTATTTCTTAAAAAATTATTGCGTAACAATAATGAAGGATGTGGAGAATGGATATTAAATAAAAACATTCATGAGGAATACTATATATTTGAGGCGACAAACGAAACAGATGCCTCTTATAGATATGTGATGTTTCTATACGATCTTGGCTTAATTGAAAAGATCTCGACACCAGATGACAACGACATTTATTTTTGTAAAAGGACTGACTTAGGACAAGAATTGTGTAGAATAATAATAGAAGATCGTAGAAAAGATGAAGCAAACAATACATTATTAATTAATTACATTGACAGTATTGATAAGTCTGATAACTCAATCAAGGTTGATAATTCTATTATTGAGAAAATGAAAGGAGGAAAAAATAATGGATGACCAAAGTAATAACAGTATAAATATAAATAAATCTGTTGTTGGGTCTGTATCCGGAGGTAAAAGTAATAATAAAAATTCTGGGACAGTTAAGGCTCTATTCGTTTCAATTTTAGTTATTTTTTTTATGTTTCTCGCAGTTTTAGGGATAATTAATAAAGAAAATATTGTTGGCTTTCTCGGAAATTTGTTTCAAGTCATTAAGTAATAAAAAAAGAGATCCAAAAACACCAGTCTTTAAAAAAATACAAGCTCATATTAAGAAAATCTATTTTTAAATCAACGACATTTTTCTAATTATATAACCTAACTCTCTTACAACTTCATCAGCAAATTTATCCATATCTTTAAGATCTTTTAAAATAATTTTAGTTATTCCTTTTTGTTTCAATTCTTTATTAAATTCCTCGATAGAAGAAATACCAATAATTTTTTCTTTTCCAAATCTTTCAATATCTAAAACATGAAAAGAACCGCCAATTTTACAATCTCGATCTAGTAGGATAATATCAAAATTAGCTTTTGGATTAGAATTCACATAATTTTCAACTTGTGAGGATGTAGTCAAAACCATAACACAAAGCTCAAATACTTGATCGTTTTCCAAGACAAACAATCTATCTAGAATTTTTGACAAAACTTTTAGGTTGTCTTCCAATATTAAAATTGATTTTGTTAGATACATAAAAATATTAAGTAGTTATTTCCACACCCCAACCCTTTTTACCTTTGCTTCATTCTCCGCAGACAGTAACTCATCCTGATATTTTATCTTGGCTCTCTTCTCATAAAGAACAACTCTGGCTAAACCATTTTTCACCAATTCAATATTTAAATTGACACCGTCAATAAATACGTAGCCTAATTCTCTACCAAATTTATCAACTTTGTAATTGGCTTCTTGTTCAAAACTTATTTCTTTTCCAAGGACTAAATTTTGAGTAAACGCTTTTGCTTCTTCAAAATATGATTCTTTAACTTCGGGAGCATTAACCCCATAAAGCCTAAAGCTTTTTCCGTCACTTAATTTCAAAGTGTCTCCGTCACTAACTTCGGTAACGCTTATTGGACTAACAATAGTAGAAGTTTCTGCTGGTAAAGTTAATTGGGTTTTAAACTTCTGCTTCTCAAAGTAACTTCCACCAAAGAACGATAGAAACATGAGAATGAAAACTACGATATAGGATAGAGTTTTATTTTTCATTTGTCTTTAGCGTCTCGAATGATAACTCTTTTCCCTTTCTCATCTAACTCAAACTCTAGATTCTGGTTTTGTCTCCACCCTAAGGCTTTCAAGAATTCACGAGGGATAGTGACAACTTTGGAGTACTTACCTGATGAAGTAATCTTACGGATTATTTTCATGTTGCTTTCATTTTACTCCCAGGCTTTAATTAAATTCAACACGAAAAGGTTTGCCGGTCGGACTACTAACTAGAAAGCAAAATGAAGTATAACCGACCGGAACACACAAGCGGTTAACCAGCAAGTCCTCCCTCTCGTCTTGCCGGAAGAAGAGAGGGAGACAGAGGAAGAGAAGATTAAAATTGGTCGATCTGATTATGCCGCTCGATTGCGGGTATGGTTTTAGTTAAGGATTGACAGACCCGCAATGGAGCGAGTCCCGATAACCTTATTGCTACCCACTTACAGAAACAAACCCAAACCTTATCTCTCTGAGTTGATTTGGATCATGATTACCTTTTTGGTTTGATATCCCAAATCAACTGAGAGAGAAAGATATGACCAAACTTTTTCAAGTATTCCCCCAAGGTTGGTATCAATTTAGGGACGGGCATTTTCTTGGTGACCATATTCCTTATTCCCCAGTATGCCAAAACCTTAGTTTTATCAAGGGAGTCTTTCGACAGAGAGAGGGAACCTGATACCACTGTGAACCGAACGACAGAGAAAGATGACCGAAATTAAAATTTCTTATCTCTTGACCGGTTGAGTAACTTCCGGTCAAAGGGCGACTGCTTGCCAGTCGCCCAAGTCTTCTCTCCCGCTTCCCTTCCCGTGTCTTCCTGCCGACTTCCCCCCAACCGGAAAAGGAATGAATCGGAAAACCGCCGGAGCGAAGCGGAGGCGGG
>Ga0209211_10000296_pt1 | contig 109005 bp, 123 predicted proteins | sample RifGroA2_FD_183992 | JGI IMG/M metagenome (GOLD analysis project Ga0209211, IMG submission 183992) | Groundwater microbial communities from Rifle, Colorado, USA - Groundwater A2 (SPAdes) (version 2) | ecosystem: Environmental > Aquatic > Deep subsurface > Groundwater | place: Rifle, Colorado...
GAAGGCCAGAGGCATGGGAGCGCATGTAACAGTCACGGAAGTGGATCCGGTGCGGGCTCTGCAGGCAGTCATGGACGGGTTTGAAGTAACATCTTTGTCCAAAGCTTGCCAAAAAGCAGATATTATAGTTACGGCCACAGGCAATAAAGGTGTTTTGGGTACGGATTTATTTAAGCTCTTAAAAGACAAAGTAATTATTTGTAATGCCGGCCATTTTAATGTGGAGTTTGATTATGAGGGTTTGGTTAAAATGGCCAAGCAAACCACGCAAATCCGTGAGTTTCTACAGGAGTTGATTATGGCGGATGGCAAAAAAGTTTTTGTTTTAGGAGAGGGAAGGCTAATAAATCTGGTGGCGGCAGAAGGCCATCCGCCTGATGTGATGGATTTAAGCTTTGCCAACCAGGCTTTGGCAGCTGAATTTTTTGTAATAAATAAAGGGAAGCTGAAAAATGACATCTATACCATACCTGATGATCAGGACATTGAAATTGCCCTGCTTAAGCTTGAGTCTATGGGAATCTCAATAGATAAACTGACCAAAGAACAAAAACACTACCTCTCCAGCTGGAACGAGGGCACATAAAAAGCGGTGGGCACTGAGGGATTTGAACCCTCGGCAAATTAAATTATACAACCTTCTTCTCTATTTGCATTTGTATGCAATATGAGTTACGTTTTGGAAGAAGAGATGATTTAAATGAAGACAATGACATGTAAACAATTATACGAACCTTGTGATGCACTTATCCATGGTGAATCCTCTGAAGAAATGATAAAGAATAGTCAAAAACACGGAATGGAAATGGCAGCTAAGGGGGATCAAGACCATACTAAGATAATGGCGGAAATGAGACAACACATGGGGGATCCGGAAGCAGTTAAACAGTGGATGGAAAAGTTCCAAAATGAATTCGACGCACAACCAGAAGACATATGAGAAAAAAGTCTAATTCAAAGCTTTGGTTACAAAAAATCTTGCATATCGCTCTGCCCGTTGTCTTAGTTATTGCTTTGTGGCTTATTTACATCTTCATAATTTTACAACCAATAAACAATCGCAATTGGGAGATAGGAATGGAAAGGTTACCCCAGATAGCAATTAGAGGTACATCTGTCGAAGTACATGATATTCGTGATATCCATTATAAGACTGGAATCCCCCTTTCTGCTAGTTACATAAATCGTATTTTTGATATTACCAAAATACAGCAGGTTTGGTTTGTTCAGGAGCGTTTTACGATCAAACCATTTATTGGTTTTAAAGGCGTTGCTCATACCTATTTTGTTTTTGACTTTTCTGACCAAAATCCAATTGTTATTTCAGTCGAAGCCAGAAGAGAAAAAGGTGAGACATTTAATGCTTGGCGTGGACTGTTTAATCAATATGAGTTAATATATATTTGGGGTAGCGAAGAAGATGAAACAGTTAGAAGGGTTGTTGCCGAGCATAATAAGCTTTATATGTATCCGTTAACCATTTCAAACAATGGCGCAAAGCAACTTTTTTTGCAACTTGCCCAGGTGTCATTAAATTTAGAAAGCCAGCCACGATTTTATAATACTTTAACCAGTAATTGTACCAATGAGCTTGCAAAGGCAGCTAACCAGGTTAAAGCTAATTCAATACCTTTTAATATTGCTCTAAACTTTCCCGGGTATTCTGATAGAGAGCTTTATAAATTAGGGTATATATCCAATATTATCCCTTTTGAGGACCTAAAAAGAAGATCTTACATCTCTGATATTGCAGAAAAAAATAGTAATAAATCGGATTTTTCCAAACGACTTAGAGAAGACCTGCAAGCTAATTTAACTATCAACTAAATTAGTTTGTCCTTAAAATGAATTACTTAAGAGTTATTGAAAAGATTTTCCAGCAATATCAGGGACCAAAATTCTCTGTTCAGTTGTGGGATAGTAGGGAGAGGTTTTATGGCTCAGGAGAATCAGCCAATTTTAAATTGATCATAAAAGACGCGGTTACTGTTCAACGATTACTATCCCAAGGATCGCTTGGATTTGGTGAGTCATTCATGGACGGATCTTTAGATGTTAAGGGCAACATTGAGGCATATCTCCGCCTCCGTCACAATTTTAAAAAAGTACACTTCTCGCTTTTGCTAGGCTTTGCCAAATTTTGGGCTAGTTTTACAGCACCTAGAGATCGAAAGAACCAAATTGCTTACCATTATGATTTGGGTAATGAATTTTTCTCTATGATTCTTGATAGTAAAACAATGTCTTATTCAGCTGGGTTGTATAAAAAAACTTCTGAGAGTCTTGCAGACATACAGAGAAATAAAATAGATTTTGTTTGTAAATGGCTCAATCTTCCTGAAAATGCTTCTGTTTTGGATCTGGGTTCTGGATGGGGAAATTTTGCCATAGCAGCTGCCAAAAATTATAAATGGCAAGTTACTGGATATACACTGAGTGAAGCTCAATTGAATTATTGCCGAGAACTTATAAAAACTAAACACCTTGAGGAATTAATTTCAATTCAATACCATGATATGTTATTAAATTTCCCCTCTACTAAGTTTGATGGAGTAATTATGATTGAGTCAATTGAACACATAGGCCAAAAAAATCTAACTACATTTTTTGGCAAAATAAAATCCACACTTAAAAAAGGAGCTCCATTAATTTTACAACTCACAGGTCGTTATATTCCCAAGCGGGTGGACCGTTGGACACTAAAATATGTCTTTCCAGGAGGTTATCTCCCAGCAAAAGAGGAGCTTTTAGAAGCTGCCGAGGAAGCTGGCTTTTTAGTTGAAGAATTTCGTGATGATACACCAGATTACATCGGGACAATGTCAGAATGGATTAAAAACTTGGAGGGACATCAAAATGATATTGAGAAGATGTTTGATAAAAGATTCTATCGCTTATGGTACCTCTGGATGCATGGAGCAAAGGTCAATTTTGAGCTGGGCGAGATGTCATTATTCCGTATAAAATTACGAAGCTCAAAATGACCATTGCAATAGAAGGCTGTCATATAACAAAATAGAACTAATGTTAACTAACCAAATCCCCCAATCAACTCAACCACTACCACAAACAGATACAATAGCTAATACTGTAGATATGCATCAACCCCAAAGCATTATTTGGTCTGCATTCATACCTCGAATAAATAAAATATTTTTAGTTCCTTCATTACTACTTGTATTTGGACTGGATCTGATCATACTTATTTCCTCTTTTTCATTAATAGGTTTTTGGCTTGAAATGTTAGCTGTATTCGGAGTTTTTCTTTTGTTATTTTATTTTGAAAATAAGATTTTGAGGAAAAAATTTGCGGATACAAAGACTCCTCTTGATCCATTCATTTATGTTCTTGTCGTAATAAGGAATATAGTTATTTTTCTGAACTTTATACCCTTTATTCAATTATTAGGTATGACAATAGGTATGTTTGCAGGAATTCCTTATCTTTTAATTTATTCATTACTTATTTGGCTACGTTATAAGCGTTCTTGAAATCATCATGATAAGACAACTTTTCTATTTTTTTCCAGATTTTAGCTGCTGCAACCTCGTAATCATTTAATTTATCGTTAATAATCATATTATCAAGGTTTTGAACAATATCCTCTAAATATAAAGGGCTACCGAAAGTAACTGAAACTTTCATCTTCTTTGAAAAAATGTTTTTAAGATTCAAGTCTTCTAACCCTTGAATCAATACAGGTATGATTGGAGCTTTGCTTTGTTGAGCAAGAAAACTTACGCCACCTTTTACTTTAACAATTTCTTCCTTACTCTTAATTCTTTTCCCAGTAGGAAAAATTCCTACATTGTTGCCAATTTTGAGAGTTTCAAGGTGATGCGGGAGTGCCAGCTCATAATTTTTTAGTCCAACATATGTTGGATAAGCACCTATCATTCTGAAAAATGCTCCCCCATATAGTATTTGCTTCCACTTGTTCCAACTCTTATTCATAAAGAATGATTTTTCTTTTGTTACATATATTATTGGAAAAAAATGGGAGAAAAATGGTAAACACGCAACTATTAAAAGCGGGTCAAGTTCGCTTTGATGGTTACTGGCAATAATCATATTACTTTTAAGATTCCTGAGATTATGAACTCCTTTGATCTGAAGTGAACAGAAAATTATCATAAAAAACCGTAAAGGTCCCCAGATAAGGCGTTGAAAAAACTCCGGAAAGATCATATGCTTTTTTTTCATAAATTTAAGTGTTAAATTGGTACTTGCATATTCATAATACTTTATGCATATTATATTTAATATACCATTCAAATGAATTTATTAGTAGCATTATTTTTTCTGCATAATGTATTAGCAACTGCTTTCCTAGGTGGTAAGTTTTTTTCACGAAATGACAAAGTTCTTAAAAGTTTTGGCATTGCACTTCTTTTAAACTGTGTGGCTTTTGCTATTTGGTCATTTGCAGTAATAACTAAACCAGAGAATTTAACAACTTATGTCACTTATGGGGTAATCTTTTTTATTGCCGCACTTGTTTTTCTGCTTAATACAGGAGCTCAGAATTTAAAATCTGATACCCGTATGAGGTTACTAATCGCAGGATCAATATTTGGTTTAGTTCTATTTTATTTAAGAACATTTGCTTATCCTGCAACACCATCATTCTCGCCTGAAGGATTTTTCTTCTTTAATATTCATCCTTTAATTCAAATGTTCTATATTTTTGGACTTGTGATTAGTTCTCTACCTGCCCTTAATCTTGTAGCATCTAAATTTAAAAACATGTATGGGATGTTAATCTGGTTTTGTTTTGTTATTGAGGTTATTGGCGGAATTATACTTATTACAACCACAGATGCTCAGGTGTTATATTTGTCTGGTTGGATTATGGGTATTGCATACTTTACACTTTGGGCTTCCTTACTCTTTAGCAAAAAAGCTTGGTTAACAAATAAATAATATATTCCTCTTTTCCCTATTTCACTTAAACTCTATATACTGTAATTATAAAAACTATGAAGGTGCTTCTCACAGGAATTAATGGCAATTTAGGACATGAAGTAGCTCTTGATTTAGATAGAAGAGGTTTTAAAATTGTCCCAATTATAAGAACAGGTAAAAATGTCGATCTAAACACAGGCAAAATATCTTTTACAAAAGTAATTCATAATAATCTCTTGTCTGATGAGGAACTTAAATTTAGCGGATCCGCTGATTGTATAGTTCATTGCGCTGGGAACATTCATTTTCGTGCCGCTGGAGATTCCAATGAAAAAATGACAACTAAACTGGTTAAACTTGCAAAAAGATTACAGATTCCCTTATACCTTATAAGCACAGCATACATATATAGACCACCTGGTGTAAACCAGGTTTCTAACAATGCTTATGAACTTGATAAATTCCGTTCGGAACAAGTTCTAATATCTTCTGGGATAAAATATGGAATTTTTAGGCCATCTGTTTTGGTCGGGAATAGTAAGTCAGGAGAGATTCAGAATTTTAGTGGTTTTTATAGTATTGTAAAAGCATTTTTAAAAACGCTAAAGGGTTCAAAAAGGAAAGGTAAGAAACTCCGATTTCCAAACTTGCCGGGAAAATCTAATCTGGTGCCAGTTGATCAGGCAGCATATTATATTACGAATGAGGTTCAGAATTTAAGATTAAGAACTTTATTTATTACAAATCCCAATCCGCCACAAGCGTCTTGGGTATTTAAAGAAACACTGGATTTTTTTAGCTTCACGGACACCATAAATCTTGTAGAATCCACATTCGAGGATTTTGGAAAACTCGATCTATCGCCTGAGGAACAAAGTTTATATGAGTTTATTAAATATTACTACCCTTACTGGTCCATTACCTATAATTTCCCTCCATCAATATGTAAAGAAAATTTAATCGATCATGATTACCTTGTTAAAACATTAACCTTTTTAAATTCATCAAACTATTTGAAGGATGGATAAAGATATTATAAATTATAGCCAGTGTTGGGAAGATCCAGACATTCTTACAAAAGCACTCAAAATCAGTGCTGATGATATTGTGCTTTCTGTAACTTCCGGGGGTGATAATGCGATAGCTCTTTTGCTTTGTAACCCCCAAAAAATCACATCTATTGATTTAAATTACGCTCAAAATTATCTTCTTGAATTGAAGTTAACTGCCGCCAAAGTCTTAACTTACGATGAGTATCTATCTTTTTTAGGTATAACAGATTCTTCTAATAGAGGCGACTCATTTTCAAAAGTAAAACAATATCTTACTCCTGAAGCTAGCCTTTTCTGGTCTAATCATTATACCGCGATCGAAACGGGTGTTATTAATAGCGGCCGCTTCGAAAAATTCCTAAACTCATTTCGAAAATACTTATTACCATTGGTACATTCCAGCAAAACAATTACTCAATTTGTAACTGTCTCATCCTTAAAGCAGCAGCGGGAATTTTATAATAATCGCTGGAATACAAAAAGATGGCGTATGTATTTTCGTTTAGCTACCAGTCGCTCAATATTGAAATACTTTGCCAGACAACGGGGAATGTTTAAGTATACTAAAATGAAGATGGTTTCTGATGAGTACCTTAAACGTCTTAAATCAAATCTAAGCAATATTCCCCTCACCAATAACTATTTTTTACATTACTGTCTTACCGGAGGATTTGGTAAAACCTTGCCTGCATATTTACAAAAAAAGAACTATGCTCTTCTTAAAAAGAACAAAACTTCTAAATTATCAATTGTTTCAAGTAATACTTTGACTTATTTAAAATCAGTTCCAGATAATTCCTACACAAAATACAACTTATCTGATATTTTCGAAGCATTATCAGATAATGAGACTAATATGCTTTGGGAAGAAATTATCAGAACATCAAAAAAGGATGCTGTCATAGTTTATTGGGATAATCTCCTGTCAAATCCTGTTCCGGCGCGTTTTTCCAATATAGTTAAATCAGAGAAACAGCTTGAAAGAAAACTTTCTTCAAAAGACAGAGTTTTCTTCTACGGCGATTTCCATATTTATAAAATCATAAAATGATCACAACAATAAATTCACTCTCAAAAAGATTTTATTTTTATCAAAAATTGCGTTTCCCTGTTATCGTACTATCACTGAGTCTTCTACCTGCAATCCTGAGTTCGGGAACTATAGTCACTGCCAACCCGCCCTTATTTCAGGTAGCGGGTGTTCTTATCTCTTCAATCCTATATCTACTGCACATTCGAGTTATTGATGAATATCGAGATTTTAGCCATGACAATATACACCATAACTTAAGACCTATTCAAACAGGTCATATATCAATAAAAGAGCTTCAAATTATAGATATTTACGCAATGGTTATATTTCTTGCAATAGCCATATTTGCTGGTAGCTATTCTTTTTTGGTCGGAGTATTTATGTTGATTTACTCATACCTTGCGAGTAAAGACTTTTTCATTGGAGAAAAATTACGTCAACATTTTTTTATTTATAACGGCATCAATATTATCCAGATGTTCCTTTTGCAATTTTTTGCCTATACTATTTTTGTCGGGTCCATCTCATTTACTACCCTTTTAGTATTACATTATATTTTTACTTGTATTGGTAGTATCATTATTGAGTTTGTACGAAAGCTTAAAATTCCAGGTACAGATGGTACAGGAAAAGATACTTATACTTGGTATTTAGGATTCAATAATGCAGTCATTGTCTATCTTTTTTTTGTTTTACTAAATACAGTCTTTTTTTACCAAATTATGATAATAATAACAGGACAAAATACCCTTTGGTTGTTTTTTTCTGTTGTATTATTTTGTATCTCCCTACTATTTGCATTAGTACATCTGATAAAAAAGGGGACTAAGACAGAACAGTTGATGCAATTGTCTTTTTTAATTGTCTACGCTATTTTTAACCTAGTAATTTATTTTGTTAAACTTTATTGATCTAAAATGAGAAACTTAGGTAAAGCAAATTCTTTGAGCAAGCTTGGGAAGGCGGGATTTTTAGTACCCCGATTTTTTGTGTGTAATTCAAGTTGCCCTGAGAAGAAGATTTTATCAAAGATTGAAGCAGAACTTTCGAGTGTTAAATTTTTTGCTGTGCGTTCATCTGCTGCAAATGAAGATTCTAAACTTAAGTCCTACGCTGGGCATTTCTATTCAGGAATAGGAGTAACCAATGAAGCTGTTTTTACTGAGGTAAAGAAAGTACATGAGTCGTTTGGTCAAATTGCTGGTAAAGTAATAATTCAAGACTTCATACCAAGTGAATCTGCAGGCGTTATGTTCACAGAAGTTGAAGATAATAATATTGTTATCAATTCTACAATTGGACTCTGCCAACCTGTTGTTAGTGGACTAGCATGTGATGAATATATTTGTAACAAGAATGGTGATATCCTTAGTAAAACTATCTCCAAAAAGAAAGAGATTAGATTATTTATTAATAACAAAATTATTAAGCAAATAAGTGATGTCGAATCATTAACAGAAAAACAAATTAAGCAGTTAATTCAGCTTGGTAAAAGAATTCAAAACTTCTTTGGATCAAAACAAGATGTCGAATGGTGTTTTTTAAATAATAAATTGTATGTTTTGCAATCCCGTCCAATAACACGGGATTTTACAATTTTCAAAGATCGGGTATATTTTGACAGTGCAAATATTGCTGAAAGTTATTCAGGTATTGTACTTCCGCTTACACAGTCATTTGCTCGGGTGGTATATGCTCAAGTTTATAGGGATTTATTGCGAATGTCTGGTGTTTTTGTAAAAAAACTCGATCATCACCCGGAGATTTTTGAGAATCTCCTGGGTTTTTTTTATGGAAGGATGTATTACAACATGAACAACTGGTACCTTATGGCTGCCTTTATACCTGGTTATAAAAGAAATAAAGAAAATTTCGAACTAATGATTACCAGTAATATTAAGCAAAATATAACCACATCGATCAAACCTTCCTTGATATTTAGCTTTATCTACCCGTTAATTGTGATTGTTAAGGCTGGTATATATGGATTTACTTCAAAATACTTTAAGAATACTGTTACAAAAGAACTTCGCAAGCTTCAGGATCAAAATTTCGATCAGTTGCAATATCTAGACTGTATCGATCTATTTGAGGTCATAAACATGAAGTTACTCAGACAGTGGTATATAGCTGTAGAAAATGACTTCTTTGTAATGACATATTTAGGAATTCTTAAAAAGCTTATCAATGAGCAATTGCTACAAAAGGTAATTAAATTTCCTAGCAAATCTACGGAACAGGTTACAGAGTTGAGTTTATTAAGTAAAAAGATGTATGAAGTGAAAAATCTTTGGAATGCCATAGAGGCTAATGATGTAAAAAGGTTTAATAATGAATTACCCCATCACAGAGAGTTAGAGAGATTGCTGAATAAATATTTGCATTCATTTGGAGGTAGATTTGCCAATGAACTAAAGCTTGAATCCGTTGGAGTTGATGAGGATACTACAAAACTTTTTTCAGTCTTAAAAGCATACCGAAATTATAAGCTTAAATTAAATGTCTTATCGGAAGAAATTAAGTTACCATTTTTCAAGAAAATTATCGTTCAAATTATTTTAAGTAAGTTTAAAAAACACGCTTCTTTACGGGAGGAATTCCGCTTACTGCGTTCAAATACATTTTGTATGGCCAGACGTCTTTTTAGACGAATGGGGGTAATATTAACTGAAAATGGAGTAATAGAAAATGCTGACGATATTTTTTATCTTCAGATGGAAGAACTTCTTGATCAAACAGCTCTAAAGAATAAGCAGTGCTTCTCTTCGAGTAAAAATCTTGCAAAGATAATCCAGCAAAGGAAGAAAGATTATAATTCATACAAATCCATTACACCTCCATCTCATTTTGCAACAACCAATAATTTACCACCTAGTGTCAAACAAGATATAAAATTTGAGGGTAATATTATACATGCTAGTCCAGCTTCTCCTGGAATTATTAAGGGTAGAGTTAGAGTGTTCAAAGAATTTTCCATGCCCGAAAAAATTGACTTTGATATATTAGTGACTTCTCATACTGATCCTGGATGGACATCTCTTATTGCTCTGTCTAAGGGTTTAATAATCGAACATGGAGGAGTTTTATCTCATGCATCAATAGTTGCTAGGGAGTTAAATATCCCAGCTGTAATTGGCGCAAGAGATGCGATGGTGGTTTTAAAAAATCAGCAGATGGTAGAAATCGATGGTTCAACTGGAACAATTAGAATAATATAGCAATGAAAATTTTAAAATATAAACCCAGTAAAACTCCTATACCCGAACTTGTAACACTCGTTAAGGATAAGTATGGGGATAAAAAGAACTTTGATTTCTTCTTCTCAGATTTTCAGAAAGCATACAATTTTTGTATAGATAATCCAAATATTAGCTTCCTACCATTTTCATCATTTGAAAATGAACAACTGGTTGCTCATATTGCTCTTATTATTGACAAACGCTTACTTGAAAATGAGGCTTTTTTCGGATTCTTTGAAATGGAACAAAATTTATCGGTACTTAAAGCAATATGGCAGAGCTTGAAAGAAGAAGCAAAAAAAATGGGTATATCGGTGCTTAAAGGTCCTGTTAATGGAAGCATTTGGCATCAATACCGCTGTATTAAAGAAACTGATAGTTCAGAATATTTTAAATCAGAACCGATGAGCGAGAGCTATTATTATAAACTGCTTACTCAGATGAAGCCGTTATCCGAAGTTTCTTACTACTCAGCTTCCAGGGAAAAGTTTGATAATGTTATGGAAGTAATAAAAACTGAATTTAGAAAATTAATTACTGTAGGATTTCAGATTGAAGAATTAAAGAATGTAAGTTATGAACAATTACTCCAGATTGCCGAAATTTCTAGGATAGCCTTTCGTAATAGTTGGGGATACACGGATCTTACAGAAAAGGAATTTTTACAGCTTTATTCTTCAGATAAATTAGAAACCCATCTTAATAAACTGTATTTACTTTATAAAGATCAACAAATAATTGGCTATTGCGGAACAAGCGTGGAAAATAAACAAACTCTGATACTAAAAACAATTTGTATTCTACCTGAATATCAAGGATTAGGTTTGGGTAATGCTCTGGCATATAAAATCCATCTTGATGCTCAAAAAGAGGGTTTTAAGAAGGTAATTTACGCCTTAATTAGAGAAGATAATAAGGTCAAGAATTTTCCCAAAGATGATACACTAATTTTTAGACGCTATGCAGCTTTTGAATTTAAAATTTAATGATTTATGAATTTAATTATATTTTTAGTTATTTCAACAGCCTTTCTTCTAGCTGTCGAAATTATAAAGAGAAAATTTTTGCTTTCCTCAAGTATAACCAGGAGAGTAAGTCATGCTGGAGCTGCTCTAATCGCTGCTGTTTCTCCTCTATTCATAGATAAAAACTTAATAGTCTTTGCTTGTTTTGGTTTTGCTGGAGTTATGTTTATATCTCGTAGATTTACTTTTCTTTCATCTCTACACTCAATCGGGCGTAAGACTTTTGGGGAAGTATTTTTGCCTCTTGGAGAAGCTGTCTCAGCCGCAATTTTCCTGCCACAGACAGTTGCTGCTTTTCAATATGGGGTGTTGGTAATGGGTCTGTCTGATGCATTTGCTGGTTTTGTGGGAGAAAAATATGGCAGGCATCAAATTAATATCTTTAATCATAGAAAATCTCTTGAGGGATCTCTGACCTTTTTTTTAACTACTTTATTCTTAACCTTTTTTTTTGCCCCCAGCTTTGGGTTCTATTTAATTTTTATACCGCTTACTCTGACTTTAGTAGAATTACTTTTAGGGTATGGTGCTGATAATTTAGCAATCCCTATCCTTGCTGCTTTTTTATTTTTGTCTTATGTCCATTAATCTACCAGAATAGTCCAATCTGTGGACGGTGCAGGATTTGAACCTGCGACATCTTCGATGTAAACGAAGCGCTCTACCGCTGAGCTAACCGTCCAAATGTGCGGACGAGAGGAGTTGAACCTCCACACCCTTACGGGCATAGCCACCTCAAGGCTACGTGTATACCATTTCACCACGTCCGCATTCAGTGCCGAAGAGAGGAGTTGAACCTCCACCCCATTGCTGGGACAGCGCCCTGAACGCTGCGTGTCTACCATTCCACCACTTCGGCTCTTTTTAACAAACATATTTTATCATTTTTTTCTGGTATAATGTTGGCTTAATGGTCTACAAACAAAAAATAGTTACTTTTGGCGGGGGGACAGGCCATTTCTCGCTGCTTCGGGGTCTGGTTGAACTAAATCAGCCCGAACTGATCTCTGCTGTTGTTGGCACATGGGATTCAGGCGGATCTTCAGGCAAGCTCCGGACAGAACTGGGCATTTTACCGCCCGGGGATATTAGGCAGTGCATTTTGGCTTTAATGGAAGATCCACTTCAGCGGCAGGTAGCCCAAAAATTGTTTGATGACAGGTTGTCTGATGTCAGCGGACCTTTAAAAGGCCACAGCTTTGGCAACCTGATCGCAGCCAGGTTGGAGAGAATTTATAAAGGGTCAGACCGCGCTACAGATGCGGAAAGGCAGCTTTTTAGGATCAGATCCAAGGTTTTGCCTGTTTGCTTATCTGAACTAAATTTAATTGCCAAACTGGAAACAGGGGAGGAAATAGAAGGCGAAACCAATATTGATTTAAGGGGAGAAAATAAAGACTATAATCCCAAACACAAAATAATGAGAATTTATTTTGACTCCAACCCGGATCCAAATCCGGAGGTGCTGAAAGCCATTAAAGAAGCAGACAAAATTATTTTCTCATCAGGAGACCTCTACACTTCTTTACTTCCTCATCTTTTAATAAACGGGATCCGAGATGCAATAATAAAATCAAAAGCCAAAGTTATACTGGTTTTGAATTTAATGACCAAAAAAGGGGAGACAGATTCTTTTAGGGCTTCTGATTATTTAAAGGTGTTTATAAAATATCTGGAGGATAAAAATAGAATAAATTACGCGATTGGAAACACAAATGGTTTAACAAGAGAGATTTTAAGAGTATATAAAAAAGACGGGCAAGAGCCTGTGGAAATTGATGAAGATGCTTGCGTAAAAGTGTCGCCCAAACTTAAAATAATTAAGTCCCCTTTGGCTGTTTATCATATTCGGGAACATCTTCTGCGCCACGACTGCGAAAAACTGGCTCAAACAATCCTCCAACTTGACAAAAGATAAAAAATAAGTTTAATATTTTCAAAACAAGCAGATGGACAAAAAAGCTACTACCCTGGTGGTTGCGTGGTTTGGCGCAACCTTCATATCTTTAATATTTAGTCTTTTTTTATCTGTCTATTTGTCAACCGACAAAGTTGTAGATAGCCAAAATCAAAATTTTAAGCTGTATTCTGCCCTGCCTGCCGGCAATAATCAGATCTTTCAGCAAGTCGACTATCTTGATGCCAGGTCAATTCTTGTCAGAAACTTTTTTAAAAAATACAACTCTCCGCTTCAAGACTTAAATACACAATTTATTGAAGTTGCTGATAAATATGAACTGGATTTCCGTTTGCTGCCAGCCATAGCAATGCAGGAGTCATTAGGAGGCAAAAAGGTGATCAAGGATTCCTATAACCCTTTTGGATATGGAATTTATGGCAATCTGGTCATCAAATTTGCTTCTTGGGAAGAAGCTGTAGAAAAAGTGGGCAAGGCACTTAAACAGGACTATTTAAATCAGGGTTTGAACACTCCGGATAAAATCATGGCCAAATATACCCCTCCTTCTCTTGCAAGCGGAGGAACCTGGGCCAGAGGCGTTAAATCCTTCATGCAAGAACTACAATGAGCTTGACTTGTTAAGACAAATCTGCTATACTACGGGCTTCCCCTGTACTATCTGGTACAGGGTTTTTAATGCTATGAACAAAATTTTACTGTTCGTATTCTCAATTTTAATATCTCTATCTTTTTCAAACACTAAAGCACAGGCAGATGTTCCTGCAACAGAACCTGCATTTGAAAAGATAGAGGCTAAACAGCTTGATGAAGAAGCAAGAATCCTAGCAGAATATTTTTCCTTGCACAATTCTCCTTTGGCAAATCATGCGCAGGATTTTATTGACGCTGCAAAAGAATATAATTTGGATTGGAGGCTGGTAGCTGCTATTTCCGGAGTAGAATCTACTTTTGGTAAGTTTATCCCCGGAGGATATAATGGTTGGGGTTGGGGAGTTTACGGAAATCAGGCTATTTATTTTAAATCATGGAGAGAAGGCATTTTCACAGTTTCCAAAGGCCTGCGGGAAAATTACTTAAATAAAGGTCTTACTGATCCATATCAAATGAACAAAAACTATGCCGCTTCTCCTGCCTGGGGTGGGAAAGTTGCTTATTTTATGAAGGATATGGAAAACTTTTCCCGGAAATACCCTGTTATCACTTCTTCTGTTAAAATAGCGGCTGTTTCAGGACAGCCCAGTTTAAGGTAAAATGCCTCATATGCGGTTATTTCTGGCAATCCTAATTGGTAAAATCATTATTAAACTAACCAGATTTTTAAAACTTGGAGGCGGCTCGGCTGCTCCGGGACTGTATGCTTTAAAAATTGATCCAAGGCTTGTTGAAAAATTAGTTAAAAAAATACCTCAAAATATAGTTATTACAGGCACTAATGGCAAAACCACCACAGCCAGAATGCTGGCCCATCTGGCTAAAGAAGCCGGATTAAAAGTCATCCGAAATCATACAGGATCAAATCTGGAACGCGGCATTGCCTCTGTTTTAATTACTCACTACCAACTACCAACTACCAACTACCAACTAGGTATCTGGGAACTAGACGAAGCTGCTTTTAATACTGTTGTCCTAAAAATCAAACCTGATATTATTATTTTCTTAAATGTTTCCCGGGATCAACTGGACAGGTATGGGGAAGTGGATAAAGTAGTCAATGACTGGTGCAATACATTATCTAAGATTGATCCCAAAACTACTATTTTAATAAATGCAGATGAACCAGATTTTAAAAAACTGAAAAATTATTTTCCTAATATTAAAGCATTTGGTAAAAAGGATCTTAAGAATACTAAGCTAAATGGCTTAAAGGGCTCAGAATTCAGAATTCAGAATTCAGAGTTCAGAATTAATCTACCTGGGATTTACAACATTTATAATGCTTTAGCTGCCATAACTTGCGCCAAACTGCTAAATTTACCGGTTAAAAATTTAACTAATTTTCAGCCGGCTTTTGGCAGATTTGAAAAACTGCCCTTTGGTTATATTTTCCTGATTAAAAACCCTACAGGAGCAACAGAGGTTTTTAAAACTATTGCTCCTCATATTAGACCACAAGACAGATTGCTATTAGCTTTAAATGATAATATAGCTGACGGCACTGATGTATCATGGATTTGGGACGCTGATTTTGAAAAACTACGAACTACGAACAGCGAACAGCGAACTATTTGTTCCGGAAAAAGAGCTTATGATTTGGCTGTGCGCTTAAAATATGCCGGATTTGATACTAAATACATACGGGTTGAACCAAGCCTGAAAAAGGCTCTGCGAGAGGCTAGAGAAGGTCTAAAAGGTCAACTGTTCATATTGCCTACATATACTGCCTTGCTGGAGCTGCAAAAGATTCTAAAAAGCCATTACTGGGAGGAATCATGAAATTAACTATTGGTTATTTATACGGTGATCTAATGAGTATTTATGGGGACACAGGCAATATAACTGCCTTGAGAAAGCGGGCGGAGTGGAGAGGGATTGAGGTTAAGTTAAAAGTTAAAAGTTTAAAGTCAAAAATTAAAAAAGGGGAATGTGACCTAATCTTTTTTGGGGGAGGACAGGACCAGCAACAAAGTTTAGTCGCTAGGGACTTAGAGTCTAGTGGCAAGGGGAAAATAATCAAACAAGAAGTTGAAAGAGGAGTGCCGCTTCTGGCTATTTGTGGAGGGTATCAATTATTAGGGGATTATTATCAACCCCATAAAGGTCCAAAACTTGCGGGAGTAGGACTATTTCCGGCTTATACCATAGCCGGAGACAAAAGAATGATTGGAAATATAATAATTAATTCTCAATTTGGTAAGTTAGTCGGGTTCGAGAACCATTCAGGAAAAACTTATCTTAAAAAAGAAGGCCAACCCTTGGGTAAAGTAATCAAAGGTTTTGGGAATAATGGACAGGATAGAGGAGAGGGCTGTATTTACAAAAATGCCATTGGCTGTTATATGCACGGCTCGTTACTTCCCAAAAATCCGGCTCTTGCCGACTGGTTGCTGGAAAAGGCTTTAAATATCAAGCTCAAACCCCTTGATGATACTTTAGAACTGGAGGCCCATCATGCCTGGCGAGACATTTAGAACCATTATTGTACCTACCGGAGAAACCAAACATACTGTTGTTTTAGGAAGCGGCGGCAGCGAATATTGGGATAGCTTACCTGCGCATCAGAAAGCAGCAAACCATGACCAATTGGCTAAAATGGAAGATTGGTTAATAAGACATCTTCCAGAACCACCTCCTCTACCTCCGCCACCCATTCCAGAAAATCTTTTAGCCTCCCGATATCTGACTTTAGGCGGCGCTTTAAATCGACAAATAGATCCAAAAACCTGTACCTATATTACAGTAGCAAATGCTTTAAGAATACTGGGTGAACCAGGTTCGGATTATTCACTAAGAGCTTTACAACAAAGAACAATTACGCCAGATGGAGCTTTTCATAAGCAATTAACAATAAGTGGCGTAAATAAAATTTTGAGTTCAGGAGAGCCTTTTGATAAATTCCAGGCAACGGTTGTTACGGGTATGTTTACTTTTTTGAGAAAGTTGCAGACGAGAAAAGCAGTAGCTATCATGAATTGGCCTTTCTCTCCAGCCCATCTCATAAGAAATGATAAGGTTCATACCCACGCCAGAACTGTAACAGGTTTTACAAGAAACAACCAAGGTTTATTTTTTTACTTTGTGGATCCCTATATTAATCCAGAAATAAAAGTTTATTCTTTTAGAGATTTAATGGTAGCCAGTCTTAATCAAAGCTCTGCTCTTGCGAATGGAGTTACTCCCAATTCTATTGACAGGGTAGCCAGAAGTGCATGGATAATAGAAAAAGTATCCTGATTTTTTTATGTTAAAATAATCTCGCGCCGGGGTGGTGAAATGGCAGACACGCAGCGTTTAGGGCGCTGTGCCAGAAATGGCGTGAAGGTTCAAATCCTTTCCCCGGCACATTTGACAACTGGCTCCAAAGTAGTAAAATAACGCTTTATGAATAACCAAAGCGGACAACCGGAGAAAGGATCGACAAGACTAATCAGTCCCGGAAGTGCGATAATCGACTTTCAACATCCTAGACTCAAGCCAACAATTTCATCACATCTGGAATCAAAAGCGATAAACTTGGTAGCAGAAGGACATCATCCTGCAAATATCATTGAAGGATTATTTACTAGTGATCCTGATACTGATACTCAGGCCAGGGGACTTTCGAGAGAGGAGATATTAGATATAGCTCTTCATAGAGCAAAAAAAGCCGCATAGGTGTATAATATACATCTATGAACAAGCAACGGAATATTTTGGGAGGAATCCTGGGCTCATTTGAAGATGATTTTGAAAGAGAAAGTACGGTTATTCAAACCGTAACCCAAGCCGCAAGCGGAGTTTTTGAAGCAATTGTCAGCCTAGGCCAAGAGGTCAAAGGTGCAGAAAAATTTCCCTCAAAAGGCTCAATTGAATTTAATACAAAGCAGGCTCAAGCAGAAGAGTCCCGGAAACAAGAGACAGACAGGAAGAAAGCTTTTTATCAGGCTTTAAAAGAAGATCAGGACAGAGCCCAAAAAGCCAAGGATAAATTACTTTTTGAGGAAGAAATGGATGATATTGTTACTAATTTACCAACAGAACAAAAAAATAGATTACTACACTATCAAGTCGGTTATAAAGACAGAAGCATTTATCAACGAGCCGAACTCCGGAAAAAACTGATTGAAGAACAAAGAAAATCAGAAAAACAGGAAAAAGCCGCATCTATTCCCAGCCCGGCCAAACAACCCAGTGCTATGGAAGGGGCTTTTGAAGGCAGGAGCGGCACACAGGGAGGCGGCACAGCCAACCTTTCTGCACAAGCCGTAGGGTAATTATTTATGGGCAGTTAGCTCAGTTGGTAGAGCGTGTCATTGACGTTGACAATGTCGGGGGTTCGACTCCCTCACTGCCCACTATGAGTTTACAAATTACTTTAACCAAAAGTCAGTGGGCAAGAATATCGGAAATTCTTGGAAACGGAGGTTTATTAGGTTTTGGTTCAATCGTAATACCTGCGGTGTTTGACATCTTTAACTGGATGATGATAGTATTGGGTTTGTTGGCAGGTAGTACGCTTATTTATTTAAGTATACTATCCGCAAGAAGGTATAAACTATGAATTTTAATCCTGATAATATTGTTTTTTTCTATCTAACTTTGGCCATCCTCGGATTAACTTTTGCAATTCTGATAGTTTTCGGCAAAACAGAAGAAAAAAGTACTAGGAAAAGATAGCCTTGACAACACTCTCTCCAGATAATCAAAACTTAAATAATATTCGCCATTCATGTGCGCATCTTTTGGCTGCGGCTGTTTTGGAACTTTTTCCGGGTGCCCAAAATGCCATTGGCCCAGCCATTGAAAACGGTTTTTATCAGGACTTTGATTTTGGTGCTGTCAGGATTTCCGAAGAAGATTTACCTGAAATTGAAAAGAAAATGCAGGATTTACTGCAAACTTGGGGCCCATTTGCAACAAAAGAAGTTTCAGTTGAACAGGCCAGAAAAGATTTCGCTTGGAACAAATATAAATTGGAATTGATAGAGGAATTTGGCAAAGAAGGCAAAAAAATAACCGAGAATAATCCGGGAAATTTTCTGGATCTTTGTAAAGGCGGTCACTCTGAAAATCCCAAAGAAGAGCTTAAATACTTTAAATTATTATCCGTAGCAGGAGCATATTGGCGTGGGAGCGAGAAAAACAAAATGCTGACTAGAATTTATGGCACTTGCTTCCCAACCCAAAGTCAACTGGATGAGTATTTAAAAATGCTGGAAGAGGCCAAAAAAAGAGACCATAGGAAACTTGGTCAGGAATTGGAACTGTTTACAATCTCGGAAGAAATTGGACCGGGTTTAATTTTATGGCTTCCCAAAGGCAACATCATTAAAGAAGAACTGGAAAAATGGGCTAAAGAAACAGAAAACAAGTGGGACTACCAGCAAGTCACCACCCCTCATATTACCAAATCGGGGTTGTTTTACACATCAGGCCATCTACCTTATTACAAAACTGATATGTACCCACCCATGAAACTGGAAGAAGGAGAGGAGTATTTCTTAAAACCAATGAATTGCCCGTTTCATCATATGATTTTTAAATATAAACCAAGAAGCTATAAAGAACTGCCGCTGCGTCTGGCCGAATACGGCAGCGTCTACCGCTACGAAGCTTCAGGAGAATTATTTGGACTAATGCGCGTGCGGGGCATGATTCAAAATGATTCTCATATTTATTGCAGCGGGGATCAGGCAGTAGACGAGTTTGTCAAAGTTATGAAACTTCATGAGTATTACTATCAAGCGCTGGGAATAAAAGAATATCATCTGGAACTGGGATTGCGCGATCCAAAAAAACAGGACAAATATCATGGGGATGAAAAAATGTGGGTTCTTGCGGAAAAATTAATGAGGGAGGCAGTGGCCAAAACGAAAATAAAAATGGTAGAATCTGTTGGTAGTGCCGCCTTTTACGGTCCCAAAATAGACTTTATTATCCGCTCCTCCGTAGGTAGAGAATTTGCCATATCCACTAATCAAGTTGATTTATACATGGGAGGACGGTTTAATTTAAAATATACTGACCAAAACGGAAAGGATCAAATTCCTGTGATCATACATAGGGCACCTTTAGGATCTCACGAAAGATTCATCGGGTTTTTAATTGAACATTTTGGCGGGGCATTTCCGGTTTGGCTGGCGCCGGTTCAAGCAATTATTATTCCCATTACCGAGCGAAATAATGAATATGCAAAAAAGGTCATGGATGAGCTGGTTGGTATCCGCGCAGAGATAGACTCACGGGGCGAAACCATGCAAGCCAAAATCCGTGATGCCCAGTTGCAAAAAGTGCCATATATGCTGATTGTGGGAGATAGGGAAGAAAAAGAAAATAAAGTGGCTCTGCGGACAAGGGAAGGTGTAGACATGGGAGCTATAAATATGTTAGAATTTTTAAAGATTATGAGGGAGGCAGCGCCAACTGGCTAAGTTCTACCGTCTAAACGAGAATATCCAAGCCCCAAACCTAAGGGTGATAGATCCTGAAGGAAAACAATTGGGTGTTATAACCCGTTTGGAAGCCTTGGAAAAGGCTAAAGAGTTGGAGTTGGATCTTATTGAAATTGCTGCCCAGGCAGATCCTCCTGTGGCCAGAATTTTTGACTTTCAAAAATTCAGGTATGAAGAAAGCAAAAAAGACAGGGGTGCAAAAAAGGGGGGGGAGGGTGGTTTAAAGGAACTTTGGCTTTCTCCGCGGATAGAAGAACACGATCTAAAAGTAAGGTTAGACCATACCAGGAAGTTTTTGGAAGAGGGTTACAAGGTAAAATTAACAGTAAAGTTTAAAGGCAGGGAAATGGCTCATCCTGAACTTGGACATAGAGTGTTGCAGGAAGTAATGGAACTTCTTGGCGATAAAGCCGCTGTTGAAGGAGAACCGAAATTTGAAGGAAGAAGGCTTTCTATGACAGTAACTAAAATTAAAGGAGGCAAAAAGAATGAACAAGATGAAAACCAGGAAATCAATACTAAAGAGGTTAAAAATAACATCAAAGGGTAAGTTGCTACGGAGGCATCAGCTTGGAGTAGGACATTTAAAAAGCAACAAAAGTAAAAGTGCTTTAAACAGGCAAAAGAAATCAAGTGTTTTTTTTGAAGGAGAAGCTAAAAGTTTAAGAAAGCTGATAGGATTATAAAATGGGCAAAGAAACCATAAACTTTAGACAAAGTAATAAATCCCGTTCAGGGGATAGTTCGGCTAAAAGCTATGCCAGAATAAACAGAACCGGCAGTTGGGGAAAATTACTTAATGTATTTAAAAAAGGAGATAAAATTTAATGGCCAGAGTAAAAAGAGGTGTTACCTCACACAAAAGACATAAAAAAGTTTTAGAGCTTACCAAGGGCCACAGGGGTGGTAGAAGTAAAAATATCAGGGAAGCAAAATCTTCTCTGCTTCACGCAGGAGAATATGCTTTTGCAGGCAGAAAAATGAGAAAACGGGACATGAGAAGGCTCTGGATAACTCAACTTTCTGCTGCAGTCAAAGCAGAAGGTTTAAGTTATTCCAAATTCATAAATCAATTAAAAGTTAAAGATATTAAACTAGACCGCAAAATCTTGTCCGATTTAGCAGTCAACCATCCGGAGGACTTTAAAAAAATTGTGCTAGAGGCATCCTCTTAAATGTGCTAGAATTCTAGCATGGAAGAAAAAATTTCCCAAATCCATAAAGAATATCTGAAAAAGATTAAAGAGGCCAAAACTCTAAAAGAGCAAGACGGGATTTTTCTGGCCCTGTTTGGCAAAAAAGGGGAGTTAACAATACTTCCAAAAGAATTCGGAAAACTGTCTTCAGAAGAAAAACACAAAGTCAGTCCTTTGTTTAATAAAGTTAAATTAGAATTAGAAAAAGAGATAAGTGAAAAAAGATTTGCAGTAAGAGAAGAAGGTTACAGAAAATTAGATCAAGAAAAATTGGATTTGGCTGCTGTAGAAGTAAAAAAACGACAAGGACATTTGCATCCTCTTACTCTAATTGAACAGCAAACAGCCGAGATTTTCCAGAAAATTGGTTTTGCCCAGTTTGAAGCCCCCCATATTGACACGGATTTTAATAATTTTGAAGTCTTAAACATTCCCCAAAACCATCCGGCTCGCGACCTTTGGGACACTTTTTATATAAATAAAAATTTATTACTGCGGACTCATACCTCAAATGCCCAGATTAGAATTTTAAAGCAAAATAAACCTCCTGTCAGAATGATGAGTATTGGCCGCTGTTTCCGCTATGAAGCAGTGGATGCCAGACACGAGCATACTTTTGAACAGTTTGAACTGGTTTATGTAGACAAAAATGTCAGCATGGCCAATCTGCAATATTTATCCGAGTATCTTTTGCAGGCTATTTTCGGCCCCGAAATTAAAGTTAGACTTAAACCAAAATATTACCCCTTTGTGGAACCGGGAGTAGGGGTGGATGGACTGTGTATTTTCTGCAAGGGGAAAGGTTGCAAGGTTTGCGGAGGCATTGGCTGGCTGGAGCTGGCCGGGGCCGGCATGATCCATCCCAAAGTCCTTAAAGCCGGCGGAATTGACCCTAATATCTATTCGGGCATAGCTTGGGGCTTTGGACCGCCCCGTATGGCCATGCTTAAATTTGGCATTGAAGATATCCGGTTGTTTAACAGTGGGGATTTGCGCTTTTTACAACAATGAAAGTGACCAAGGGTCATCCTGAGCGAGCGAAGCGAGTCGAAGGATCTATATTATGAAAGTTTCTATAAATTGGTTACAAGAACTGGTTGATTTAAAAATTTCCCTTGATGAGCTAATTAATTTATTGCCCCTCCGATCAATTAGTATTAAAGAAGTTACTGATGATTTATTTGAACTGGACATGAAAGGTTATAACCGGGCAGATTTACTTTCGCTTCGTGGTGTGGCCAGAGAAGTTGCAGCCATCACAAATTCTCAAATAAAATTTTCTGAAGAAAAAAATGAATTCCCAGATTTACCAAAAGTAGAAGTTGTAATAGATAATGAAAAACTTTGTCCTGTTTACTGCGTTGCAAAAATAGAAAACCTGAAAGTTGAACACTCAAATGGCACATGGGTAAAAAAGTTATTCGACAGCGGAATAAGAAGTATTAACAATGCGGCAGATGTGACTAATTTAATAATGCTGGAATATGGCCAGCCTATGCATGCTTTTGACGCGAAAAAAGTAAGAGGAAGTGTGAGAGTAAGAATGGCAGAAAAAAGAGAAAAGATAAATACGCTGGACGGGAAAATCCGGGAATTAAGCGGCGAAGATTTATTGATTGCAGATGAGAGTGTTCCGATTGGTATTGCCGGAGTGATGGGAGGAAAAGATAGCGAAGTATCAGAATCTACAACCTCCATATTTCTGGAAGCAGCTATTTTTGATCCGGTTTCAATTAGAAAAACCGCGCAAAGGCATAATCTGCCGTCAGAGGCTTCCAAAAGATTTCAGTATGGGTTAACCAAAACAAACTTACTACAAGCGCTGTCAGCTGCCATCAGAATGTATGAGGGGTTGGGAGGCAAATTAACTGCCATAACATTGATAGGTGATTTAGAAGATCAGCCCAAAATAATAGAGTTAACTCGAGAAAAAGTTAATTCATTAATTGGAATAAATATTCCCAAAAATCAAATTGAAAAATCTTTACAAAGTTTAGGCTGCCACCTTAGAGGTGTACGTACAAATTTATGGGAAGTCGAAATACCTTATTGGAGACTGGATATAAATACAGAGGAAGATTTAATAGAGGAGGTGGCCAGGATGTATGGATATGAAAATATTCCGGCCAAAGCTCTCCCTGATTTTAAATTAACAAAGTTTCAGGATCCGCTGATTTATAATCTCAAAAAAACTTTGGCAGATTTGGGCCTTACAGAAGTCCAAACATATTCTTTTTACTCATCCAAAACGATTAATGATTTACGATTAACGATTTACGATTTAGTCAAAATAGCTAACCCCATCTCAACAGAAACAGAATACATGAGGGATAATTTATGGCCAAATCTTTTGGAAGTTGCGGCCAAAAATGTTAAAAACGGCTTTAAAGATGTGGCTATTTTTGAAATAGGAAAAGTATATGAACCTCCCCAAAAAGAAACATACAGATTATCTATTGCTTTAATGAACGGCACTGATAATCCACTACAAGAATTAAATCAAATTTTCCAACAATTATTAAAAAATATCAAAATATCCCTAGGTGCAGGCGTAATACACCCCCCAGGTGAACAACAACAATTTCATCCTACCAGATTTACAGATAATATGGCCGAGGTTCACCCCAGAATTGTTAATAAATTTGGGATTGACAATAGGGTAGCTGTTTTGGAAGTGGAAATAGATACTCTTATCCGAAAAGAACCCTTCCTTTTCTAATCCCCGCAACGACACCTAGTGTTATTTCATCTAATTCTGGCATATACTCATGAGCGACTTGCTGGAGATATAATTCATCAAAAAGATGTAAATGAACCTCTCCTGCTCCAGGGCCAACAGTAATCCTATTTACAACCAAGTGTTCTCTTAACCTTTCCATAAGTAATCCTTCCTCCAGATCTTGCCACTTGGGTACTACTACACAAAGATCAATATCCGATTCAGGTCTAGCTTGTCCTCTGGCTACGGAACCGAAAAGAATAACCTGTCTTACTTGAGGCCTAGAGTAAGTAACTATTAAATCCGTAGCTTGCCTTGCAAGATCAATTCTTGATTCCGTCTCTGCGCCCATATTTTAATTTTCCTCCAAAACAGATACTTTTAATTTATCATCTTTATATTCAAATTTAAACTCCACAGGTTTTTCTTTGTTATTGGTAATATACAAATTCTGCCTGCTATTCGCACCTTTGGAATAGGGATTTGAATAAATTGACACACCATATTCTTTGGCAATTTCCGGGATGGGCATGAAGTTATGGTTAACCGGAGCTTTAGCTTCCAGTCCTGCATCCAAAGCTACCCAATAAATTAAAGAGGCCAGATGGCACACTCCATCTCCAAATAAATATCCGTCTGTTTTAAATCCCTCTTGAGAATTAAAATGGGCATTGGTAGTTTTTACCACTTTATCCTTATATTCAGGCAAAATATCATCATGAAAAGCAAAAGCCTGATTTGGTTCCAGGCGGAATTGGTAAACAAAAGGTTTTCTGATTTCATCCCAGTTTATTTGAGCCTTGGAGGATACTTTACCTTCCATATAGGATAAATTCAAGAGGATATTGTCTTTGAATACATCGCTGACAGATTTAACCGGGTATCTATTTTCAAGGGAAATCTCATGGGAAGAAAGCATTACTTCATAGCTCCTGGGCAAAAAAGGGTTGCTGGTAAGAGTAATTATTAAGGCTGTTGAAATTTTGACTGCAACATCAGGCATCATAAGAGGAGAATTATATCACACTATGAGTCTAAATGCAAATGCTCTATAGGGCTACGGTGACGCTAATGGAGGTAGTATGGGTAGTGCCATTCTGATCTTCCAGAGTAACTGTAATCGTATGCGAGCCTTTGTCGCCCTGGGGAAATTCCACATGCAAAGCAAAAGGGCCGGAAGTTAAAGTTGATTTTTCCCCTCCGTCAATCAGCCAGGTCACTTTTTTAACGCCGGCCGGGGAGTTTACTTGAGCTAAAACATCAAAGACCCGGGGCACATTGGCCCCGTTTGAAACATTAACAATTTCTATCACCCCTCCACCGCTACTAAAACCCGGAACTCCACTACAACCCCTTGTAGCACCCACAAAACGGGGGTCAGGGGAGGTCAAAACCCACTCATCAATGCCTTTTTGCCATTTATCCGCTCCTGTTGGATCAGCCTCCTGCAAAACTATTACATCTTTTTCTTCCGTTTCTTCATTATCATTAGCCAGCCTGTGGGGATTACTTTTGCAAACCCGCTGTCTCTGATAAACAGATGAAGCATTTTTAGGCTCGGTCCCGGCAATAAAATACTCTTTTCTGGTGGGGGAACCCTCATGGGGAGTACCTGTCATTAACCCGTCCACATCCATTTGTATAACATTACCCGGCCGTTCAAAGCTTTCATTTGGTTTATCTTTTAGAACCTCTTTCATGATCCTGTTCCAGATAGGGGAAGCGCCAGTTACTCCTGAAGCAATTCTGGAATCAAGGGGAGTATTATCATTGTTTCCCACCCACACTCCTGCCACAAATGATGGAGTATAGCCCACTGTCCAATTATCCCGCTTTTCATCTGTAGTTCCTGTTTTCACAGCCACGGTTTTCCCGGACACATTCAGGATAGAGTTTGACCCGAACACAGCAGTCCTGGCTCCGTTATCAGACAAAATATCAGAAATAATATAAGCTGCCCCGCTGTCTAAAACTTTACGGCCCTCTGCAGGTTTATATTCATATAGAGTCTTACCTTTTTGGTCTGTTACTTTTAAAATAGAAATCGGGTCTTTTTGGCGGCCCTTGTCTGCCAAAGTGCCAAAAGCTACGGTCAAATCTAAAAGCCGCACTTCTCTTCCACCCAAAGTTAAAGAAAGACCCACGGAATTAACATTTTCTTCAGTTGGTTCCCAGGATAAAAGCCCCATCCTGTAGCCTAAATCCATTACATCCTTAACTCCGTTTAAAGCCAGCATTTTAACAGCCGGCACATTAAGCGAGTTTCCCAAAGTATAACGGATTTGCTGTGGCCCCCTGTATTGCCCGTCATAGTTTACAGGCACATATTTAGGCATATTTCCTCCCGGGAACTCTGTTTTAACATCCAGCAGAGTGAAATTTGCTGTATAGCCTTTTTCCAAACCTTTGGCATAATTAACAGGCTTGGTGGCTGAACCGGGTTGGCGAAGGGACAGCACAGCATTAACATTTGGCTCAAAAGTGCAGCTTTTTCCCTCCAAGCAATTTTCAGGCTCGCTTTTACCAAAATAATCCTTTGAACCAACCAAAGCCAAAATTTGCCCGGTTTTAGCATCCATTACAACAGATGACGCATTACCCACTTTGCTGCTTTTAAGCTTTTCCACTTCTTCTTTAACGATTTTCTGGGCCTGTTCCTGCAGCTTATAGTCCAGAGTGGTAGTAACACGCAAACCTCCTCCTTCAACCAATCTGTCTCCAAATTGCTCAATCAGTTTTTCTTTGACATACAAAACAAAATGCGGGGCTTTAAAACCCACTTCGTTTTGGGCAGTCCGGTAGGTCAGTTCCTGATTCCCAGCAGTTTCTGCTTGCTCCCCACTAATATAACCGTCTTCTTCCATTCTCCGCAAAACTGCTGCTTGTCTTACTTTAGCTAACTCTGGTTTAGATCCATAGGGCGAGTAAACCGAGGGTCGCTGGGGAAGTCCTGCCAAAAGCGAGGCTTCTGCCAGATTTAAATCCTTGGCAGATTTACCAAAATACAAATTGGCAGCCGCCTCGATTCCATAAGCCGTACCTCCATAAGGAATCTCATTTAAATACATTTCCAGAATTTGATCTTTAGAATAAACCCGCTCCACTTGAATAGCTAAAATAAATTCCTTGAGTTTGCGGGTTACAGTCCGCTCACCGGAAAGCAAGGCGTTTTTAATAAGCTGTTGAGTTAAAGTAGATCCTCCTTCCACTCTCCTGTGAACAATCAAATCAAAAACAGATCTCATGATCCCTAAAAGTGAAAAACCGCCGTGAGTATAAAAATCCTTGTCTTCGATAGCTATTGTTGCCTGTTTAACCTGTTCTGGTATATCCTCTAGCTTTATGGGCGTCCTGTTTTGATCCAGATAAATATCATAAAGCAGTTCATTATTCCTGTCATAGATTTTGGTGGCCTGGGAAATATCCCTGTTAGTAAGATCATTAGGAGAGGGAATTTGTGTAGCAAAGAAAATCACCGAGGAAAAAAGCAAAAGCAAAAACCCCACCACCACAATCAGCATCCAGTTGGAAAGGCGGGATAAAAGTTTAAATTTGCCAAGCTTTAGAGTTTCTTTTCTTAATTTCCACGACCTCAAAGGCATATTATAGAGATTATATCAGAAATTAGGTATAATAACTTTATTACCGGAGGTGGCAGAGCGGCCAATTGCTCGAGACTGTAAATCTCGCGGGGTAACCCTACGAAGGTTCGAATCCTTCCCTCCGGACTGTTGCCGGGAGACATGAGCATTGATAAGCAAAAAAGTTTAATAGTAAAAAAGCTGGATAAATTTTTCTCGACATATAGAAGAATCAGCTTTAAAAAAGGAGAAATTATCATCCGTGCTGATGATCCGCCAGCCGGAATTTTTTATTTAAAGGAAGGAGTAGTCAGGGAATATGTAATTTCCCAAAAAGGAGAGGAGCTAACTTTAAATATCTTTCGCCCATATGCTTTTTTTCCCATGTCTTATGCCATTAATAAAACCATTAATAATCATTTCTACGAAGCACAAACTCAAGTTTTAACTTGGAGAGCACCCGTGGAAGACATCTTGCAATTTATCAAAAACGAACCGGAGGTTATGTTTGATCTGCTGGCCAGAATATACATAGGTTTGCAGGGTATTTTTGCCAGAATGGAGTATTTAATGACAGGCAGCGCCAAGGCCAGATTATTGACCGAGCTTTTAATTTACGCCAAAAGATTCGGAGATAAGAAGACGGGCAAAATCACTGTAGATTTAAGGTTGACCCAAAAGGATCTTTCTGCCCAATCCGGCATTGCCCGGGAGACAGTGGGCAGGATCATCAAAACTCTCAAATCAAAAAAATTAATTGTTTTTCAAAACAAAAAATTAATTATCAATGATTTGAGAGGGTTGGAAGAAAAGCTCTCTTAAATTATTTTCCCTAGGAAATTCAGAAGAAGTTGTAGAAAATCTCTGGTAGTTGATACGCCCTGGGTCATGCCGGAAGGCGGAGTGTAACTGCCTCCTCCACCTCCACCGCCGCCACCACCCGAATCGCCGCCTGATGGAGCGGTCGGAGCAGATCCTCCCCCTGAATCACCGCCTGCTGGTTGCGATGGCTGGGAGGGTTGGGATTCTTGTGAGGGTTGAGAGGGTTCGGAAGGTTGTTGCGGTTGATAAGGCTGCTGCTGCTGATATGGTTGCTGTTGATATGGTTGACCCGGCTGATAAGGCTGCTGCGGTTGCTGGGGCTGTTGTGGATATTGCGGGTAAGGGGGAGTTTGCGGCCCACGGCAGTTATCCGGATTACGGGAACAATAATCCTCTCCGCCGCCGGGCCTACCCGGCTCATACGAAGGAACTGGATATCTGTCGGGAACTTTATCGTCTGTGCCTCTCTTATCATTTACGCTGGAGCACTGACAACTACTGCCAGTCCAGGTACAACCATATCTGGTACATTCTGTGGACGGATCAGATCCATAACGATTTCTTCCGTCTTCTCCACCGGAAATTTCACTGGTGGATGGTTTACATTTTTCCGGATTTTTACTACAGTAGCTTTCAAATTCTTGACGCTGTCCTGCATTCTCAAAAACTCCTTGCTGTCCAGGCTTACATTTATCAGGATTTGATTGACAAAAAGCCGCATATTCCCCAGCTTTCTCTCGTGTTTCATTAGTCTCCCCATAAAAACCGCACTGACAACTGCTCCCTGACCATGAACAATTAGGTGTTCTGTTGCACATTTCCGCGGGATTATACCGCGGGGGTATCACTCCTTCGGTGTTTAGATCACCCCGGTATCCGCAATCCGCCGGATTTTGCTGACAATAGTCTCTACAAGAATCAGCACTATTACAGCCTCCGGGACCGGTAAATGTTCCGCCTGCCACTTGGGTAAACCCTTGGCAAACCTGGAAATTATTGGGATCAGAACAAAAAGATCCGCAAGTGGACTCGCTGGTACATCCTCCTGGACCAACTTTGTGCTCGCCGCCCCGCAGTCCTGCTTCTCTGGCAAAATCAGAACATCTATCCCAATTGGCCTCGTCTGAACAAACTGTTCTACAATCATTCTCCGACGAGCAACCTAACGCTTCTTTAGCCCGTTCTAAAACAGGCACTCTGACCAAATCGTCAACCACCCCGCCAACAATACCCTGGGAACGGGCAAATGAATTGCAAGCGTCAAAATTTGCCGGAACCTCACAAAAATTCAAACAGTTCTCATAAGAATCACACCCCAGGCTTTGCCGGGCCTCTGCCAGGATCCGGGCCTGATCCGCTATAACCGGGTCATCCTGATAAAATCCTTTAGCTTTGCCATAGTCAACGCAAGAGGTCGCATTCACAGGATCACCGCAAAACTGCCGGCAATCAGAGAGGCTAGCACAGTTGCCCAGTTCGGCAATGGGAAAACTCACACCATACTTCTGGGCAGCCGTTTCCGCGCTACCAGTAGCTGACTGTGCATGAACCGCCGCAGCTGTAAAAAAAATCGCCAGGGTTATGCTAATCAGTTGCAAAAACTTTTTCATTTTAGTTGATCAAAGGGATTTTTATAGCTGGCAAAAGGATTGACATATTGGGCAGATTTATCAAAGGGGTTTTGGTATTGGGTTTGCAAAGAAACCGCTGGCCCTTTTGACCCAGACAGTTTTAGATTTTTAAAAGGATTTTTAATAATCCCCAAGGAAACAACTGCAAATACAACTGCTGAAATAATGAGCAGTAAGATTAATAGCAATACTAGATGTATGACCCCTGCTTGCCGGTTCGTGCTTTTTTGATTTCCCACTTTTAGCCGTCTAAATAATTATTGACATGATTGTTAAAGATTTGTCAAGATGTCAAAACTTTTGTCCATCTGGAAACCGGAGTTTTGACTCTACCCAATTTTTGGCCGATTTTTAAAACCCAGGAAAGCAAAAAATAATAAAATCTGCCATGATAATGAATGGCTGCTTTTTGCAAAAGCTCTTGGGATTTATCTACCCCGATGGTTTTGGAGGCAGCCCCGTGATGATGGATAAACTTGGCAGATGGCACAAAATAAATTGGTATGCCAAACTTTTTTAACCGTCTGGCATATTCAATATCCTCAAAATAAATAAAAGTCCCCTCATCCAGTAAACCTACCTTATTTATAATATGACGGGGAATTAAATAGCAGGCCATGACCAAACCTTCAACTTTTGATGGTTTGCTACCTGAAGGTTCATACATAAAATAAGAGCCTTTTTGGCCTAAAAAATATTCCTTAAAAGCGCCTGGAATAGTGGGCAGATGAAAAGCGGAATCTTGAGCAGACCTGTCCGGAAAAACCAGTTTTCCTCCAAAAACAGCCTGATCATTTGCCGCTTTGAGCATTTCGGACAAACTGCCTTTTAAAACCTCAATATCCGAGTTAAACATTAAAAAATATTCACCTTTGGAATATTTAATAATTTTGTTGTAGCCTTTGGAAAATCCCTTATTTTCTTGATTTTGTATAAACTTTATTTTGCCAAGAAAATCTTTAATAACATTTTTACAGTTATCATCTGACCCGTTATCCAAAACAATTACCTCCATATCTTTTTCATCAAACCCGGATTCTTTCTGGAAAATGCTTAGCAAAAGTTTTTTGGTCAAATTTGCAGTATTATAATTAACAATACCTATCGAGAGTTTTCTTCCACCTTTCGGGTGGAACAGGCTCGCCACCTCAAGGTAATTACCTGAAATTCCAAGGTAGAAATCCAAAATTCCTTTTTTTTGAGCAATTCTTCCAAATAAAAATAGCTTGAATGCTTCCCTTAAAAGAGCGATTTTTGTTCTTAATTTTCCATATTTCATGCCAAAAATTAGTCTGTTTCTGGTGTGATAATAATCTGTTATCGCAGACCCCACTCCTGTAGATTGGGAAACTTTATGGAAAACAGACACTTTCCCGTTGTAAAATATTTTATACCCCGCATCTTTAACTCTTTTGATAAAATCAGCATCCTCAAAATACAAAAAATACTTTTCATCAAACAGGCCAACTTTTTCCAAAACTTCTTTTTTAATCAGCATGCAAGCGCCGGAGACAAAATCAACCTCTTCAATCCGGTTATACTGATCTTTGTCTACCTCATCAATACCCCGATGAACTGATCTGATATTGTCCCAATCAAAATGCCCCCCAGCATACCAGATGACTTTCCCCAGATCAGCTTTTTTATATCTATCTTTATGAAATTCAAACCCGGGAGCAAAATATATTTTGGGGGAGACCAGACCAATATTTTTTTCTGTTTCGATAGTATTAATAAGTTCTTTAAGCAAATTAATATCTTTAATTAAACAATCATTATTAATTAATAAAAAATAATCCGCTCCCCAAATTTGGGCATATTCCAAACCTCTGTTATAACCTCCGGCAAAACCTTTATTTTCCCCGTTTTGCAAAACCTCAACTTCCGGATAATTTTTAACCAATTCTCCAACCAATCCATCTGTTGAACCATTATCAACCACAACAGTCTTCAGCTTACAGTCTTCAGTCTTCAGCTTTTTTAAGGATCCAAGAAATTCTAATGTATCTTTTTTCCCGTTATAATTAACAGTAATTATGGCAACTTTCATATGACAGATAATCCTTCCAGATACGAGCGGGCTCTTTTGGTTTTACCCAACAGAGCAAAAACAATAATTCTTAAAATTAAACCCAGAATTAAGAAAATTTTAACCGCCGGATAATAATTTGGGAAATATTTTTGAAAATAATATTTTATTCCCTTTAATTCCAGAGTAAAAACTTTTTCAGGACTTTCCTGACTGGCTTTTTGCAAATGCGTAACTTGTATTGACGGGGTAAAACAAACTTTAAAACCCGCCCTGTTCACTCTTTTACAAAGATCAACCTCATCCATGTACATAAAAATATTCTCGTCAAATCCGCCAACACTGGCAAAGATATCTTTTTTAATCATCAAAAAAGCTCCTGTTACCCAACCAACTTGTTTATCTTTCTCAAAAAAAACTTTATTGACAGGATGAAAAGAATTGGCTATACCAAATATCCAGGGGATAATGTTGAAAGGATTTGGCAGGAAACCGGCGCTTGGCTGAAATTTATTATTTTCATAAACCAGTTTAACGCCCAAAACGCTACAGTCAGGATGATTCTTAAAATATGAAATCGCCTTAAAAAGAGTATCATCTTCCACAAAACAATCCGAATTTAAAAATAAAACAAAAGGATTGTTGGATTGTTTTATTGCTATATTGTTACCTTTGGAAAAACCGGTATTTATTTTGGATTTAATTAGTTTAACCCATGAGTGTTTACTTTCAATCATTTCCCAAGACCCGTCTTCCGATGCATTATCCACCACAATTACTTCAATGTTATTCTTGAGCTTAGTCTGACAGCTGATGACTGACGACTGAAGTCTCTTCAAACATTCATCCGTAATGCCTTTGGTGTTAAAACTTAAAATAATTATTGAGAGATCCATAATTTGGTCCTTCTATAATGCTCTAAAAATTTTACTCCCCAAAGGACTACATCCCTCAAAATAGGGGGGTATTGATAGTAATAATGCTTTTTGTAAAAAATTCTCATGGCAGAGATTCCATGGGAAATAGTGGCTTTTTCCTTCCGCGCGGATGAACCCTTGTAATGAATGATTTTTGCCTCCGGAAAAAAGTAAATTTTCCAGCCTTTTTGTTTTAAGGAATAACAAAATTCAATATCTTCTCCGTTCCAAAAATAATCCTTGTCCCACCAGCCAATCTGCTGCCCGGCAATTTTCCGAACCATTAAAAACGCTCCTGTCAGACAATCAATTTCATGTGTTTTGTGAATATCTAAATACGTGGCAGTATAACCGGAAAAAATTTTCCATTTGGGGAAAATTTTGGCAAGGCCCAGAAAATAGCAAAAAGAATTCCAGGGAGTGGGGAAGCCCCGATGGCAAGAATAATCCAATTTGCCGTCAGGCAGTTCCACCCGGCAGGTAATAGCCCCAATATCCGGATTACCCATTAAATAATCATAAGTTTTTTGAATGGCCTGCTTTATGATAACAGTATCCGGATTTAAAAAAAAAACCACAGGAGCTTTGGCCAACCTGACCCCTTCATTATTCCCGACAGCAAAACCTAGATTTGATTGATTTTTAATTATTTCAACCTGGGGGAATTTTTTCTTAACTGCTTCAACCGAATTATCCGAAGATGCATTATCCACCACAATCACCTGCCAATTTTGGGATTTATTTTTGAAAACTGATTCTAAACACTGCAACAGTAAATCCTTCACATTATAGTTTAGGATGATAATTGATAAATCCGGATCTTCTACCATGTAGATCATTGTATAACAGAGGCTTTATGATTACCAATTAAAGAGTCTTTTACTCCAGGAATTATGCTATGCTGAGACTATGCTTGATCTTTCTGAAAGGCAAAATGAAAAATTGTCTGATTTGTTCATGGACTTGGCCAAAGGATTATTTATAGCCGGTTTTGCTGTGACAATTGTTAAAGAGGTAGATTTTGCAGTATTGTTCAAATATTTTATAAGTGCTATAATTTGTGTATATTTCTCGTTAAAATTACTCTATAGGAGGTAAATAAATGACATTCTGGGAAATTTTTAATAGCTTGCCAACTTTTGTAATTTTGGTGATACTGGCTTTGTCTATTCTATTTTTTGTCAAACCCCATAAACGGTCTTCCAGAGCCAAATAATGATGACCACAGTTGAAACAAGAGAAACACTTAAGCCATTGCGTCTGGTATTAGTTACCGGATCAGGCGGAGTTGGCAAAACCAGTCTGATTGAAGGGTTTCATACAGACGGACGGAAAATTTATCCGGGATTGACTGACTTTATCATTGCAGGTAAAGTAGATAAGGATTTAATAGCAAATGGGTTTACAGAAGTAAGAGATCCAAGCTATGTCAAGCGTTACAGGACACAATCCTACGGGCAGGTTTTCCAACAAACTGAAGAAATCATTGCGGGAGGCAGGACTGCACTGGTTAATGCTTCGTTCCGCTTAGAGATTGGAAAATTGGGATGGGAAAGAAGATATGACGAGTTGGCCAAGAAACATGAGGCAATCCTTAAGATAATCCGATTGGTTACTGCACCGGAAACCTTATATAGAAGACTTGTGGCGCGTGATGCCATAACTGATCACCATAAGTTAGTGGACCTGGAAACATGGAAAGCTTGGCTACAAGAAGAACCAATCGAGATGGAGATGCCTCCGGGAAGTTTGATCCTGACAAATAATGGGAATATTGGGGACTTTCCAAATCTTGTACAACAGGCAATGGCGTTTTTAAAAGAATAGTTTCTACCTGACTCGGTGGCGGCGTTTGATCCGCAACTGGGCAAGGGATTTTTCCAGGATAGCTAAAGTTTCTGCATATTCTTCGCCGGAGAGCTTTTGTTCCAAAGCTTGTTCTGCCCGTTTTTTAGCTTCTTCCACAGCCCGCTCATCAATATCCTGCTCATATGTAGCCAAATCAGTCATAACAGTTAGAGTATTATCACTCATTTGCAAAAACCCATCACCAATTGCCAAAGTATCTACTTTGCCACCTTTTTTGATAACCAGTTCTCCGGGTTCAAGTTTAGCCATTAAATTGGTATGATTGGGAAGTATGCCAATTTCTCCCTGCTCGGTCGGGGCATTAACTTGGGACACTTCTTCATCCACCAATAACTTTTCCGGAGTAACTATTTTTAAATGCAACATGGTATTATTATACATTATGGACCATCAAGCAGAAGCCCTGATTGCAACTTGCATTGATTTTAGGCTGCAGGAAGCCATAAATAACTGGATTGCCCAAAATTTTAGCCCCAAAACTTTTGACCGGGTGGCCTTGGCCGGGGGAGTCAAAAATCTTGGCATCATCCTAAATCAAATTGATATTGCTTGTCGCTTGCATCATATTAAAAAAGTGGTTTTAATTAACCATGAAGACTGCGGGGCTTATGGGCAAGAGGGGACAGAAGAAAAACATACAGAGGATCTGAAAATAGCCAAACAAAAAATCCTGTCACAATTTCCAGAACTTCAAGTTGAAACTTACTATCTTAAACTGGATGGTACTTTCAAAATGGTGGTGGCTCAACATCAATCTGCACAACCTTTGGTAGAGTAGGACTCTCAACTATTCAATCTCCTTTTTCATAAGTCTCAGTTCCTCCTAATATATCCCCACTGGCAGGTAAATATGTCACACTTATTCCTTCCACATCTATCTCCACAGCCATATATTTAGTTTATTCACTATTTATAAAAATTTGCAAGTCCCAAAAATCCGCAGGTGTCAACCTAATCCACCCCAAGGGTGGAATTTTAGTGAATGGATCACTTAAATGGGTTATTGATTACTGATAGGCCGGCAATCCGCAGAAAAATACGCTGGTTGTAAGCTAACCTAATTTGATCATCAATGTTCCAACAAGCATAATAGCTACTGATATCCAGATATGCTTTGCAGGTTTATCCTTTAAAAAAATAAAGCCAAACAATAAAATAAAAAATATTTGCAGCCTGTTTATTGTTAGAACCAAAGCCACCGGGCCTGTTTGATACGCCAAAAGAGTAAAATAAGAAACCGCAATAAACAGAAATGAACACAAAAAAAGCACAAAAAAATTATTCTTTAACTCAAGCTTAAATGTTTTCTTTTCTTTTTTAAGAAAATAGCCGGACATTAAGGCAATCATTACAATATGTGTCCAGAGAACAAAATATGTAGGATCAGAGGAACTTAAGTTAATCGAGCCTATTTTATCAAAAATAACTGTAACGCTTCCCAAAAACATAGCCAACATAAAAAGAGCTGACGCTTTTGTGGTAAATAAATATTTAAATGGCTCAAGAAAATGTTCTTTTGCCTGATCAACATTTAATACATAAATTCCAAAAACAATCAAAAATAAACCTAAAAGCGGGATTATCCTGATAGTTTCTGATAAAAATATTACCCCCAAAATATAGGTAAAAATATTTGTTAAAGATGCAAGGGGGAGTATTTTGGAAACCAGATTATTCTTTAACACCTCATTAAATATGGTTTTTGCAATAACATAAGTGATAGATGAACCAATTACGCCGTAATAAAAATTAATATTTACAGGAGGTACTCCGTTCAGAAAAATTGGAATTAAAAGTAGGGGAGCAGCCAAGGTAAAAGTTGCCCAGGTTAAAACTCCGGGGTTGACGCTTTTTAAAACATGCTTATTTAAAATAATTGTCCCTGCAGCCAAAAAAGCAGAGATAAGAGCCAGCCAAAACCACATTAATCCATTATACGCTTATCCCACTTTATGGTATTATATGTTTATGCAAGCCATTGATTGGACTGATATCCACAAAAAGTATAAAGGTCTTTGGGTAGGACTCAAAGATGACGAAGAAACAGTGGTTGCCTCCGGAAAAAGCATAGATGAAGTTATGAAAAAGGCAGAAGAAAAAGGATATCCAAAACCTATACTATATAAAGTACCTGTTAAGCTCACCTATTTTGTTGGATCAATCAAGTGAAATTTAAATATCATCAATATAACCTCCAACATCCATTTGTAAAAAATAAACAGCTTTTAAGACCAATTATCCCTGTAAGTATAGGTTATAAAAACCGTTCTTTTTATTTTGAAGCCCTGATTGATTCAGGATCTGATTTTAATATCTTCCCAAAGGAGTTAGCTGAAAAACTTGGCATAAACTTGCAAAATAAAAGAAATGTTCATTTTTCCGGTATAGAAAGCGGTCTTAATGAAGGATTTATCGCATCTGCGAATCTTGGTATTGGTAATTTTGCGATTAACACCAAAATTGTCTTTTCCGATTCTGCAGGATCTAAAGGAATATTGGGTCAGTTTGGTTTTTTTGATAAATTTGTGGTTAAATTTGATTTAATTAAAAAAGAAATTGAACTCAGACTAAGAAAGTAGCGGTAGAATTACACCCCTTTGCTTAAAATTTTAAGTAAGCAAAATTTTTCCCAGGGAAACACCTGCCGCATAGATGCTTAAAGGACCGCAATCGGCAGGTGTGTGAAGTAAACGACCTAATCTGGAAACCGGTTCTTCGGGTAAACTGTAGCCTCTTTCGTCTAATTTTCTCCATCCATCAAAATGCATTGTAAATATAAATCGATTTCCTTGACCACCAATAAGATGTACTTTTTGTGTGCCGGTAAAAGGAGCCTCTCTAACACCGCTTGTTGAATCATAGATCCTAAATCCCTGTTCACCTTTTGAAAGAAGCAACATCCAATGATAATGGTCCCACAAATATGCAGAAGGGTGATAACCCAGATGTTCAGCTACCTTCGCGATATCTTCGTAATAGAAGCCATATTGATTATCAACTCCCAAAAATTGTCTAGCCCAGTCGCAAAATTTTTGAGGTTCGGAAGGAACAGTCCCAACAACCCGACCCCTGGAAAGAGGAGGATCAATTATAATTGCTTTTGGTGAACCTTTTGGAGGATGTATAACAATCGCTTTAGGCCGTTCAGACATAAGCGTATTATACTCTTTTTATTATTTAACTTCCTCAATAGTTCCTTTCATGTAGAAGGATTGTTCGGACTTCCCGTCGTGTTTGCCGGCGAGGATTTCTTTGAAGGCTCTGATGGTTTCTTTGATGGGGACATATGTTCCTTTTATCCCTGTAAACACCTCTGTCACATAAAATGGCTGGGTTAACATCCTTTGAATTTTTCTGGCTCTTGAAACAGTTAACTTATCCTCATCAGACAGCTCTTCAATTCCCAAAATAGCAATAATATCCTGCAAATCTTTATACCTCTGCAGCACTTTTTGCACACTGGCTGCAATATCATAGTGTTCCTGTCCCACCACCTCCAGTGTCAAAGCTCTGGAAAAGGAAGCCAGGGGATCAACAGCAGGATAAAGGCCTTGTTCGGTCAAAGATCGCTCCAAAGCAATTGTAGAATCCAGATGGGCAAAAGTGGCAGCAGGCGCAGGATCTGTATAATCATCTGCCGGCACATAAACTGCCTGAACCGAGGTAATGGACCCTTTTTTAGTGGAGGTGATCCTTTCTTGCAAAGCTCCCATTTCAGAGGCCAGAGTGGGCTGATACCCCACAGCCGAGGGAATCCGACCGAGAAGCGCCGAGACCTCACTGCCTGCTTGAGAAAACCTGAAAATATTATCTATAAAAAGCAGCACATCTTTTTTCTCCTCATCCCTGAAATATTCTGCCATGGTCAAAGCAGAAAGCCCCACCCGCTGCCTGGCTCCGGGAGGCTCATTCATCTGTCCAAAAACCATGGCTGTTTTATCTATAACTCCGGACGAGATCATCTCATGATACAAATCATTGCCCTCACGAGTTCGCTCACCCACCCCTGCAAAAACAGAATACCCGCCGTGTTCCGCAGCAATATTTCTGATCAGCTCCTGGATGATAACAGTTTTCCCCACACCTGCTCCTCCAAAAAGCCCCACTTTTCCGCCTTTAACAAAAGGAGCCAGTAAATCTATAACTTTAATGCCTGTTTCAAAAACTTCAGAGGTAGTGGATTGCTCTTCAAAGCTTGGAGCACTTCTGTGGATTGGCCATTTATTTTTAGCTTTAACTTCACCCTTACCATCAATTGTTTCACCTAAAACATTGAATAATCTGCCCAAAACCTCTTTACCAACAGGAACAGAGATAGGGGAGCCGGTGTCTTCAACCGGAGTTCCACGCTTTAATCCGTCTGTTGACCCCATGGCCACAGTTCTAACTTGCCCCTCACCCAAATGCTGCTGCACCTCAAGCACTAAATTGTCATTCCCGCGCAGGCGGGAATCCATATTAATTTCTAATGCATTATAAATTGCAGGCAAATGCTTCGGATCAAACTCCGCATCCACAACTGCCCCGATTACTTGAATTACTACACCCTTACTCATGCAGCGACAACCCCCATTAACATTCTTCTATCAGCTTCTAAATCCATTCTTCTACCTAAAAGATTTAGTAAATCCATCCTTCTTTCTAATTTACCTATCTCTACCAAATTTGCAAAATCCTGTACTGTAGCTCTTCCCAATTTATCACTCCCTTCTCCAGTTAACACTTCTAATAAAGAACCAAGAGCTGGGCCTGCCGACATAGCACACTCAGAATATCTCGGAAGCAAGTTGCCCTGTTGCCTCTTAACTCCTGCTCTCATGGCTGCAAGATCTTTATCGCTGTATGAATCTATTCTTTCTCGTACATTTAACATATTTTTAATTACTTCACCTCCTAGCAGGCAGGATTAAATTATATCACTCTATAGCAACAGATGCTGATGAAATTTCCAAAATCTCTTTTGTTATGGCATCCTGCCGTGTCTGATTATAAGTTAAAGTCAAATCTTCCACCAGCTCTTTGGCATTATCAGTGGCATTTTTCATAGCCACCATCCTGCTTGAGTGTTCCGATGCTTTGGTTTCAAGTAAAGCCTGATAAATTTGAGTTTCAATATGGTGCATTAAAATAAAATCCAGCAGCGCATCAACATTGGGTTCAAATAAAAATTCCTTCGTATAAACAGTTTCTATACTTTCCAGGGAAATCGGCAGTAGTTTCACCTTTTTTGCCTCCTGTTTTAAGGTGGATATAAACTGGGGATACACCAGATAAACTTCTCCTATCTCACCGGCGTTAAAAGCATCAGTTATCATTTTAGTTAATTGCACAGCCTGCCTAAAAGTTACAGAATCTCTATTTTCAAAATCGCCAGCCAGTTCTTTTCCTGTTTTTACCACAAAGCTTCTGCCTTTTTTTCCAACCGTATAGTAAATGGCATTGGTACTGCCAACTAAAGTCCTAATCAAATTAGTATTTAGCGCACCAACCAAACCTTTATCTGTTGACAACAAAACCACTCCTGCTGTTTTAGAGCCGTTGCCAACAAGGAGCGGATGAGACTCCTGATCAATTTTTGGCAAAAGTCTTGCCAAAGAAGAATACAAATTCTCTTTATATGGCCGGCCTGATATGGCCTGATTTTGCGCCCGTTTCATTTTGGTGGCAGCCACCATTTCCATAGCCCGGGTAATTTGGCTGGTATTTTTGACTGATTTTATCCTGCGCCGTAGCTCTCTAGTGTTTGCCATAAATCCTCACAAATTCTTTTGTTATTTTTTCCAGTTCTTTTGTATCAGTAATATCCGACAAAAGCTTCTTGGCTCTTAATTTCAAATGGGCAATATATCTTTGCTCAAAATCGCGGACTTTTTCCACTTCCACCTCATCTAAATATCCATTTGTAACAGCCCAAAGAGCCACTACCTGTTCTTCAATCGGAACAGGGGAGTAAGGAAGTTGTTTTAATACTTCAGTAATTCTTCTGCCTCTTTCAATCTGCTTTTTAGTTTCAAGATCCAAATCAGAAGAAAACTGGGCAAAGGCCTGCAATTCCCTAAACTGGGCCAGATCCAATTTTAACCTGCCTGCCACCTGTTTCATTTCTTTGGTCTGGGCAGCTCCACCCACCCGGGAAACTGATATACCCACATTAAGAGCAGGCCTAACCCCTGCAAAAAATAAATCAGGCTCCAGATAAATTTGCCCGTCGGTTATGGAAATAACATTAGTAGGAATGTAGGCAGAGACATCAGAGGCTTGTGTTTCTATAATAGGCAAAGCTGTTAACGACCCTCCGCCATATTCTTTACTCATTTTGGCAGCCCGCTCAAGCAGTCTTGAATGCAAATAAAACACATCACCGGGATAAGCCTCACGCCCCGAAGGCCGTCTTAAAAGCAAAGAAATCTGGCGGTAAGCTGCAGCATGCTTGGATAAGTCATCATAAATAATTAGGGCGTCTTTTCCCTGATCCATAAAATACTCCCCCATGGCACAACCTGAATATGGGGCAATATATTGCATAGTGGCAGGGTCAGATGCAGATGCAACCACCACAATAGTATGATCCATAGCACCTTGTTCTTCTAATTTAGCCACTAACTGTGCAATTTTGGAGGTCTTTTGACCAATAGCCACATAGATACAAACCACATCTTTTTGATTAATAATTGTGTCAATAGCAATAGTAGTTTTACCGGTATTTCTATCACCAATAATCAGCTCTCTTTGCCCCCGGCCAATGGGAATAAGGGCATCTATTGCTTTAATACCGGTTTGAAGAGGAGTATTAACAGATTGTCTGGTAATAACTCCTGAAGCAATTTTTTCCACAGGATATTTTTTGGAGGATTTTATGGCTCCTTTTCCATCTATCGGACTTCCCAACGCATCAACAACACGGCCTACTAAACCTTCCCCAACAGGCACCTGCAAAATTTCACCTGTGGTTTTAACCTCCTGTCCTTCTTTAACCTTGGTAAAATCTCCGAAAATCACCGCCCCCACACTATATTGCTCAAGATTTAAAGCAAGCCCATAAACTCCACCTCCAAAATCCAAAATCTCGGAGTAGGCTGCATCAGAAAGCCCTTCAATACGAGCCACTCCATCTCCAATCTCCACAACTTTTCCCACATTCTGTTTTTGGGCTTTAAGTTTTAAGCCTTTGATTTGATTTTCTATATCATTTATTAAATTAGACATAATTCTTAATTCTTAATTCTGAATTCTAGATTCTGAACTCATTATTGCCTCCTTTACTTGATTTATCTTACTTAATATTGTTTCATCCCAAACTTCATCTCCAACTCTTAATTTAAATCCACCCAAAATTTCCGGGTTAATATTGGTGATCACTTTGGTAATTCTAATGGTTCGGCTTCGCTCACCACGAGCCTTTTTCTCTACAATTTTTTTGGCTTTTAATAATTGGCTTGTTGTCAAGAGAAAAGAGGTTTCAAGATACATTGTATGCTTTCTTTCAATTCTTTTTAGCTCCTTTAAATATTCCGAGAGAGATATTATTGCTTGCGGGGTAGATTGGGATTTTAGAAGTTTAATGGATTTTACAACCTGGCTTTCCACTATTTTGCCGTCTTTAAAACTTATTTCCACTAATCCTTTGATGGTTTTTTGTAATAATTTAGTTTTTTTCATGATAAATTTTTAATCCCTTTTTCCACAATTTCTCTTTGCGCCTTTTCATTTAAAACTTTTCCTATCACTTTTTCCATGCCAGCTACCACAAATTCTGCCATATGGCTCATTAATTCCTCTTGCATCTTTTCCCTTTCTGCTTTTGCTTGTTCTTCGCCCTTTTTAATTATTTGCAAAGCCAGCTGCTGTGCTTCTGCTTTTCCCTCCTCTTTCAAAACATCTCTGTCTTTTTTGGCCTCATCATGCATTTTTTGTATTTCATCTGCAGTTTTAACCATCATTCTATCTATTTTTTCATTAGTTTCCTGCAATTTTCTCTCAATCTCTTCTGCATTTTTAAGGCTATCTTCAATTTTTTTCTTTCTTTCCTCTAAAACTTTCAAAACCGGTTTGTATAGAAACCTCTTTAAGATGAAAAGCAGGATGAAAAAATTGACCACTTGCGCGGCCAGAAGTAAAGGATTGATACCAAACTGATTCAAAATATCCATTACTTAGTAAATGCAATCACCAACGCATAAATGGCAATGGCTTCGGCAAAAGCCATACCCAAAAGCATGGCAGGTAAAATCTTAGCCTGCGCGTCGGGATTTCGGCCAATTGCCTCCATGGCCTTGGCGCCAATAAACCCAATACCCAAAGCCGGGCCCAGTGCTCCTACACCAATTGCTATGGCTGATGGTAAATTTTCCATATACAAACCTCCTTTCTTTTAATGAGCTTCATGTTTCTCGCTTAACAAAATCATAAAAACAAGTGTCAGCATGGCAAAAACAGCGGCCTGTACAAATCCTACTATAATTTCCAGAAAATAAAAAGGCAGAGGTACAACAAAGGCAAAAATGCCGGACACTGTTGATAAAACTACCTCGCCTGCAAATATGTTACCAAAAAGCCTGAAAGAAAGCGAGACTATTTTGGTAAATTCCGAGATGATTTCCAAAATCCCCACAAACAAAAAAATGGGGTTTAAAGCCACCCATTTTAACAGATAGTTTTTAATCCCCAAATATTTAACAGCAAAAAAGTGGGTTAAAAAAGCAGACAAAAGCGCCAATCCCAAAGTCATGTTTAAATCAGAGTTGACAGAGCGGAACAGAGGCTCGCCTTTGTAAGTAATGGTACCAAAGCCGGGTAAAAGTCCCATCCAGTTCACAGTTAAAATAAAAAGGAAGAAAGTCATGACTAAAGGAAAAAAAACTTTGGTTTTTTTGCCGGAGAGACCCTCAACCGTAGAATAACCCCAATCTATCACTGCTTCGGCAAAATTCTGCAAACCGGAAGGTATTATTTTCACTCTCCAGGTAGCAATTATAGAAACTATAGTTAAAACTGCCATGGCCATCCAGGAAACTAAAAGAGTATTAGTGATAGGCAGACTCTTAAAATACCCCAAAATTTCCGGCTTCAAAACAATTCCATGTTCCATTAAAGATATTGTACTTGAATTTTTGCTAGAGCGTCAATGTCTATTCCAGTTTTTCCCTTTGGGTACGGAGGAACAAAAACCACTGCTCAAAAAAGGCAAAAATTCCTTTGAAGGGAGTTTCAATGATAAAATCAAAAATAAACAGCACTATATTTATCTGGGAAATGGCTGTGGTTAATCTTCTTCCTACTTGTATAAAAGGCATAAAGAAAAAGTCAAAGAAAAGCGAACTAATGCTATCCCTGTGATCCTTAAACTGGAAACTATTGGCTGTCCTGTTGATCCTGTAAGAAATAAACGAGACTATGGCCAGGAAAAAAACAAACACTCCTTGTGACAAAGGATTAACCTTAAATTTATTAAGAACAAAAATAATAGCCCCAAAACTTAAAACAAAAGTAGTAAGCCAAAGAAAAGTAAAAAGCAAAGCCATTATGGGATCTGTTTTTTTAGGCGTTTTCCGGACAACAATAGACTGACCCAAATCCGGATCATCATCATACAAAATTGAATTAATTTTGTTGACAATGCGGAAAGAATTTTCCCTTGATGGAGTTTTGATAAACATCCCAACTAAAATCATCAAAATTGGCGGAGTCAGGGTATTTAGGGCAATTGAACTCCACATAATTTTATCGTAAACAATTCTTTCATAAGTTCCTTCAATGGAAAGAGCAAAAATAGCTTTGGTAAAAAATATAAAAATCACACTTCTTACAATGGCCCTTTTTACTTTACCGGAAATGGATTTATACCGGCTGTTGCAAGCCTCTAAAATAGACAAATCCAGTTGTTCTGTTTCGGAAATAAGAGAGGTAATTTTACTCTGGTTATTCCGCAAAACATCATCCAAAATTACAAAAGGTACGGTTTGATTTTTGATGTAAGAATAAATTTTATCCTTGGCAGGGTAGCGCAATTGCCCTGAAAGTTCTTTTTGGGCTTTTGGGAAATTGCCGGAAACTTCATCCAGATTGTGGGCGGTGATTTTGCCAAAATATTGTTTAAAAAGATGAAAGCGGAGTAGCGCCAGGTCATCATTGGCAAATGCTCTCCTTACTGCAATAAAGGTCTGGATATCTCTGGTTTCCTCGGAATCATCGGAAATAGTAATTCTTTTCCTGAAAAGCTGATAAATAAAATTGCACATGGTGTTTTTTTGAGGAGAGGGCTTTAAGATATCTTCAATTTCCGAGGACAAAAGCTGCATGATCCATTCGTTAACCGATGCTCTATTTATTCTGTGCTTGCGGTTTATTTCGCTTTCCAGTTTAAAAAAAAGGTCTATGGCGCTAGCAACATGCGCAACTACAGCCTCCGGCACAGAGGAATCCGGAAAATAACGGGCCCAAATTAACTCCCTGATTAAAGGAGCGGCAATAGACTGCCCATTCCCGCCTAAAATTAACCTTCTTTTTAAAATCCGTTCAATGGTGGAGCGGAGTATCACCTCGTCATCACGGTAATCCATGGCAGTCCTGAATTTTTCATACCAGGTGGCCAACTCTGCAACCAGGGGATTTACAGAAATTGTCTTATCCTGTTTTGCAAAAAGATCACGGTCGTAAGACACGATCAAAGCATGGGCAAGTTTTGTCAGTGTTTTAGTCATGGGTTTGATTGTGGTAATATTACCACATGGATGAGAAATTTCGCTTGATTACCAGAAATTTGGAAGAAGTTTTGACAGAAGAGGAGTTGAAGGCTCTTTTGGAATCGGGTCAACCCCTTAAACATTATATTGGCTTTGAAATTTCCGGAAAATTGCATATCGGATATTTATTTGTTGCTCTTAAAATCAAGGATTTGCAGGATGCCGGCGCAGAAACCATTATCTGGCTGGCAGATCTGCACTCTGCCATCAATGACAAACTGGACGGTAATATTGAAACCATCAGGAAAGTGGCAAGGGGTTATTTTACTGACGCTTTTAAAATTTTATTCCAATGTGTAGGAGGAGATCCGGACAAACTGCAGTTTAAGCTAACTTCGGAAGAATATGCCAAAAATCCGGATTTTTGGATGACTGTTTTGGAAGTTGGCAAAACCACCAGTTTAGCCCGGACCAAACGCTCTATTACTATCATGGGGAGAGAAGAATCGGACGATATTGATACGGCCAAATTATTTTATCCCATTATGCAGGCAGCTGATATTTTTTTATTGGGAGTGAATATTGCCCATGCCGGAATTGATCAGAGAAAAGTCCATGTGATTGCCCGCGACAGCGCTTCGGCTTTGAAGAAACCAAAACCAATAGCCATTCATCATCCCATTCTTTTGGGACTGTCTGCGCCGGAAAATATAACGGGGGAAGCGGATGAGATTGCCATGAAAGCTAAAATGAGCAAATCAAAACCAGGCAGCGGCATTTCTATCCATGACAGTCCCGATCAAATCAGACAAACCATCAACGGGGCCTATGCCCCGGAAGGCCAAGTAGAAAATAATCCTATCTTAAACTGGACAAAATATTTAGTTTTTTATAGTGATGGATCATTAGTCATTTCTAGAAAAAATGAACACGGGGGAGATATTACTTACTCATCTTATGATGATTTAGAAAAAGATTATCAAGAGAAAAAATTACATCCCATGGACTTGAAAATGGCCGTGGCCGAGTGGTTAATTGCCAAACTTGAACCCGCCCGCAAATACTTTGAAAACCCTGCCCGAAAAACTGCTTTGGAAGAAATTGAAAGGTTAACTTCTTTTCTGAGCTAAAAATTGCATAATTTCCTCTGTAGAAGTTCTTCTGGGTAACCAATTAACCAGTCTTCCCGTTAATTCGACTGCACCAATCATTCCCCCAATTCCTAACACTCCAGGAGTCAAAAGAGATAAGCTCATTTTTAACCCACTCTCTATACTCGGCTCTGAATAAACTATATCTTTAAAAGGACCTAATATCTCGCTGGAAATGGAAAGTCCAAGTCCTACACCCACATATCCAGCGGCTAGCATGCTTGAAGCAACAATCAATCCTTTTCCTAGACCAATAGCAATGTTCTTCAGCGTCCATCGATTCAACCCTCTCTCATCAAGCAAAAACTGATCCAGTCCAGATCTTGCTTTTTCCACATTCTGACCTAAACCTCTACGCAATTCTACTAACCCATCAACAAACATACCCTAAATATATACCTTTTATTTTTAGATTTCAAGTTGTATGATTAACTCATGATGTATTCGCCAAAATTCAAGATTTTCTGGATTATTTTATCCCTTCTTGCCGGAGCAGCTATTTTGATTTTCTCCCTGCTGCCTCTTTTAACTACACTTTAGAATGGACTTACAAACACCACTGACAAAAGTAGCTGGTATCGGTTATTCATACTCAAAAAAACTTGAGTATTTAAACCTCTTTACTGTTGAAGATTTAATAAATCATTATCCCTTTAGATATGATGATTTTTCCAAAGTGGCATCTGTCATAGATGCTCAAATAGGGGAGAAGGTCACTTTACAAGGGGAGATTTGGTCTATTAAAAATATCTATACCAGATATGGAAAAACCCTGACCCAAGCTATTTTTAATGACAGTACCACACCCATCACCCTAACATGGTTTAATTCTTCATGGATTATCAAACAAATTAAAACAGGGGACAGATTACAGGTTTCAGGGAAATTAACTAAATATAAAAGTAAGCTCTCAATTATGGCTCCCACATGGGAACTAATCACCTCGGAGGAGCCAAAGCTCACCTCCGAGGTATCCGGCAAAAATCTTGTGCCGATTTATCCTGAAACTTACGGGGTTTCGTCAAAATGGTTACGAACAAAAATTGCTGCTATCTTACCGCAAGTTAAGGTTATTGATCCGCTGCCAAATGAAATAAAAAATAACATGCTAGCTCTGCCAGATGCTTTACAAAAAATCCATTTTCCCCAAAATTGGGAGGAAGCAGAAAAAGCCAAAGAAAGATTATCTTTTGATGAGCTTTTTTTTATCCAGCTGGCCACTTTAAAGATCAGACAAGCGTGGCAGAAAAAACAGGTCATTGATCCATTAAAAATTGACCAGAAAAAACTTGACCAATTTGTAAAAAAACTGCCTTTTAAGCTGACTAAGGCCCAGGAAAAAGTTTTAACAGAAATTATTTCTGATTTGCAGAAAAATACTCCCATGAATAGACTGCTACAAGGGGAAGTTGGTTCAGGTAAAACCGTAATAGCAGCTATTGTAAGCTACATAGTTTATCTAAATGGCTTTAAAACATTATTCATGGCTCCCACGGAAATTTTGGCATTTCAGCATTTTGAGACCCTAAAAAAATTATTTGTACCACTGAAAATTTCAGTTGGCATATATACAGGAAGCAAAAAAAATCAAACTGGTGATATTGTTGTGGGGACCCATGCTTTATTATCAAAAAAACTAGAAACAGAAAATATTGGCTTGATCATAGTAGACGAGCAACAGCGTTTTGGAGTAGAACAAAGAACACTACTTCGCTCCCGTGCTAAAATCCCGCATTTTTTAACCATGACTGCCACACCAATTCCCAGAACTGTGGCTTTAACTTTGTACGGGGATTTGGATATTTCTATTATTGATGAAATGCCTATTGGCAGACAACAAGTTAAAACTTTTCGGGTGCCGGAGAAAAAAAGAAAAGATTCTTACAAATTTATTGCCAAGCAAGTAGCCGGGAAAGGGCAAGTTTACATCATCACCCCTTTTATTGAACCTTCGGAAACTCTAGTAACAGTTAAAGCTGCCAAAATAGAGTTTGAGAAATTAAAAAAGATTTTCCCGCATCTTAAGCTTGACCTTCTCCATGGCCGGATGAAAGGAAAAGATAAAGAAAAAATTACTCAAGACTTTCGGGAAGGCAAAACCCAGATTTTAGTTTCAACTTCTGTAGTAGAAGTGGGCATGGATAATCCCAATGCTACTATTATAATCATTGAGGGCGCAGAAAGATTTGGATTAGCTCAACTTCATCAACTGCGGGGGAGAGTCGGCAGAGGAGAAAAGGAGTCTTATTGTTTACTTTATACCAGCCCTCATGTGGAGGATCGCAGATTAAAATATCTGGAAACTACTTTTGACGGCTTAAAACTTGCTGAATTGGATCTCAAGATTAGAGGAAGCGGACAGATTTTTGGCAAGCAGCAATCCGGCAGATTTGAGCTTAAAATTGCTTCTTTTTCTGATTTAAGCTTAATTGAAGAAATCAAGGCAGAAGTTCAACAATTGCTAAAGAAAAATCCCTCTCTTGACAAATATCCGCTGCTTAAAGCAAAATTACAGGATATTGCATCAGCAGTAATGCCTGATTAATATATTATTATGGCCGGAGAACCAAAGCGAAGACATAGTAAAGCCAGAAAAAGAACAAGACGGGCGTCTATTAAATTAGCCGCAGTTTCTTTAATAGTCTGTAAAAATTGCGGAGTTAAAACAAGGCCTCACATAGTATGCGTGGGATGCGGTTTTTACGCAGGCAAACCGATTGGTAAGCCGCAAGCAAAAGTCACGAAAGCATGAAAACAGCCCGTGACCCCAGACATTTAAGGCGCATTGCAGTTATCCGTGAACTTTTTTCCTGGGAATTTAACAAAAAAAGCAAACTGTCCAAAGAAAGCAAAGAAATCATTGCCAGTCTTGATAGAATTGATAAACTAATAGCAAAATCCGCGCCGGGCCGTCCTCTTGAACAAATAAACAAAATTGATTTAGCTATCTTGCGTTTAGCTGCTTTTGAGTTAATAATTAAAAAGGGCATACCTTTTAAGGTGGTGGTCGATGAGGCAGTTGAGCTTGGCAAGGAATTCGGCAGCGACTCATCCCCAAGCCTGATTAATGGAGCCCTGGGAAAATTAATAAATTTGGAGAAAATATCTGATGCCTAATACCAACGATATATTAGAAAGCATTGCCGAACATTTAGGTCTTTCTCCGGAAGACATTGATCCGAAAGCCCTGCTTAGGGAAGATTTAAATTTGGGGCCTGTTGAGTTAAACGACCTGCTTAATTTTTTATCCAAGAAATACGATATTATTTTTGAGCCCGAAGATACGGAAAATCTGAAAACAGCAGAGGATCTGATTTTACTGGTGGAGGATAATTTAATTGCCTGATTTTTCCCCAATACTGACAAGGCTTAATATAAAATTTAAGGATCCAAAATTACTGGAGCAGGCTTTTACCCACCGTTCCTATTTAAATGAAATTAAACTTGACCTTCCGTCTAACGAAAGGCTGGAATTTTTAGGAGATTCCGTGCTTTCCCTGGTGGTATCTTCTTGTCTTTTTATAGGCAGGACCAATGATAATGAAGGCGACCTCACAAATTTGCGGGCTTACATTGTCAAAACCAAATCTCTTTCACAGGTTGCCCAAAAACTGCAACTGGGAAAATACTTAAAACTCTCCCATGGTGAAGAACTTGGAGGAGGAAGGGATAATCCCCAGCTTTTGGCCAATACTTATGAAGCGCTTTTGGGAGCCATTTTCCTTGATCAGGGACTTTCGGAAACAGGAAGGGTAATAGAATCAACTCTTTTACCTTTGTTTGAAAAAGAGATTAAGGCAGGGCCTCCCCAGGATTCCAAATCCCGTTTGCAGGAGCTGATTCAGGAAAAATTCAAAGTTTCCCCATTTTATAAAATTCTAAAAACCCACGGCCCGGATCATGCCAAGCAGTTTACAGTAGGAGTTTTTATCCAGGGTAAAAAACAGGGGGAGGGAACGGGATCTTCCAAACAGGCAGCAGAAGACCAATCAGCCAAGCAAGCAGTAAAGAGGTTGACGCAATACCCCTAACTAGTGTAAACTTAACACCATGCTTAAGATTAGATTGATGAGAATAGGTACAAATAAAAGACCCTTTTACAGGGTGGTGGCTGTTGATGAACGGGCTAAAAGAACAGGCGCCTATGTTGAACTATTGGGAACATATAATCCTTTGACTGAACCCAAAGATATCAAATTAAAACAGGATAGAATTGATTATTGGATAAAACAAGGAGCACAAATGTCTGATGGGTTTTTAAGAATAATTGGCAAAGCCCCCCAGAGGCCTCCAAGAAAACCCAAGAAAGAGAAAAAGACAGAAGAGCCGTCAGTCGTCAGCGATCAGACTTCAGAAAAAACAGAAGAAATTAAACAAGAAGAAAAAATAGAAACTGCAGTTGAAGAACCAAAAGCAGAAGTAGTAGAGGAGAAAAAAAATGAAAGACCTGCTTAATTTTATTGTTACCAGTTTAGTCACCAAACCAGAAGCCATCAAGATTGATGAGCTAAGCGAAAGCGGAAATGTTAACTTAAACCTAACAGTTGATCCGTCTGATATGGGACTTATAATTGGCAAAGGCGGACAAACAATCAGGGCTATCAGAAAACTTTTAACTGTCAGAGCCATTGCAGAAACAGTCAGGGTAAATTTGCAACTGAATGAACCTGTATCCGAACAGCCAGCTGCATGAAAATTTCTATAATTACACTCTTCCCTCAAGTTTTTGACCCTATTTTAAACTCCAGTATTTTAAAAAGAGCTCAAAAAAAAGGCAAGATTCAATTTAAATTTATTAATTTAAGAGATTTTGGAGAAGGCAAACATCAAGTTGTGGATGGACGGCCATATGGCGGAGGAGCGGGGATGATATTAAAACCCGATGTTTTATCTAGCGCATTAGAAAAGTTCAAAGTTCAAAGTTCAAAGTTCAAAGTTGTTTTGACATCGGCCAATGGTAAACCTTACAAACAATCAAAAGCAAAAGAATTATCTAAACTTGACCATCTGGTAATAGTTTGTGGACATTATGAGGGAATAGACCAGAGATTTATTGATAAATATGCGGACGAAGAAATTAGTATAGGGGACTATGTCTTAACCGGAGGGGAAATCCCCGCCATGGTTATTATTGATTCTATTACCAGATTAATTCCCGGAGTGCTGGAAAAACCAGAAGCAGTGATCAATGAATCATTTACTGAGAATTTTTTAGAAGGCCCTCAATATACAAGACCTAAAGTTTTTGAAGGTAAAATTGTGCCAAAAGTTTTACTTTCCGGAAATCACGCTAAAATTGCCAAATGGAGAACCCAAAAATCTCTGGCAAAAACTAAAAAAGTAAGACCGGATTTGTTGAAATAAATTACTCAAAAGGATTTGATTTCCCTGTAGGTGAAAGTTCCACAGCAGTCAAAGGTACTTCTTGACCCCCGGCCAATCTGGCAATTAATTCTTCCTCGCCCTTGGAGATTGGAGGCAAAGGACTATCAACGCTCCCTAAATTGCCCGGTATTGGAGCAAAAAGCGCTGAAATTGCTAAATTGGCAGTAATCATATCCCCTGATTTACTGGAAGAAATCTCTATGCGCTCTACTCTCATCAACCGGGATGATGTTTCAATGCTATTTAATAATCTGGCCAATACGCTTTTAGGTCCTACCGCTTCTATTAAAATTCCATAACTTGAATCCTTAGAAACTCCATCCCCTCCAAACGATAGGGAAGTTATGTTAAATCCATTCCCGGATGTGATTTTTTGCAACAAGGTAATTAAAGTTATAAAATCTTTCTCTTGGGGATAAGCCGTTACAACATCTTTTAGCTTTTTCTGTAAATCTTTCTCATCCAAGCTCTCAAGAGCCTCAACCTTTGTATCTAAAAAATCGGATTTTGCCTTAAAATTTGCTTCTTCTTTAGAATTTTTAAAAAATTTACTAAGTTGGGGAATCATGACAAAAACTATTAGAATAAGACAGGATAAAGCTATTACAACAGGAAAAATAATCATTCTGTATTTTTGATAAATTAAAACGAAATTCTCTTTTTTCATATTATTTTGTTTGAATTTTTAGGCTGATCCTGTATAAACCGTCTCTTCCGCGGTTTAAATTCTCAATTGATACCCGGGAAATTTTATCGCTGGCTTCGCTTTTTGAGGTTAAACCAACAATAAGATTATCCACACTTTCTCCGTCTGAAACTACACCTACAACTACTGCTTCACCCGATCGGTCAATGGTATAAGAACTTATGTTTAACCCTGAAGGCAGTAATTGATTAAGCATAGAATATATTGCAACCTGCTTTGAAGTTATTCCAAAATACTGATTAATTGTGGCAAGCCTATTTTTAATCACAAACACCAAGGCTTGTCTGTCTTTGAGTTGTAGAACCTTTTCTTCGTTCTCGCCCAGACGGGCCTTTACTTCTGTAATATTTTTACTTTGCAAAACTCCTAAAGCCACTATCAGGGAAGCAAGAAATGTTACTATTACCACAGACGCTATTCCAAATATCTGAATTTTGTAAAAGTTGGCTTTTTTGATTTCTTCTGTGGCATATTCTACGGGTAATAAATTTATGGAGATCTTTTTATTCATATAATTTCCTACTCATATTATTTACTCCCTTAGGGCTAAACCAACTGCTACAGAGTAAAGGGGTGCTTCAAGGCTAAGTTTTACGGCCATTGAGTTATCTTTAACAATACCGTACCATGGATCTGCTTCCTGTACCTCCAATCCCAAAGCACTGGCCAAATAGATCACGATACCAGGGGTTTTAGCTCCTCCTCCGGATAAAACCACCCTTTTTATCTGATTTTGCGGGTATTTAGCATCAAAGGCTTGTATTATTCTCCTGCCCTCTTGGACAATAATATCTACTAAAGGCTTCAAGGCTTCAAGAACTTTCCCCTCCATCTGATCCTGACTTAAACCATATACCTTTTTATATTCTTCGGCTTGAAGCGCTTCAAAGCTAAATTGTTGTACCAACTGCCGCGTCAACGCTATGCCTCCTGTGGAAATTGATCTGGTTAACCAAATAAGCCCTTGAGACACCGCGGCAAAATCCGTAGTTGTGGCACCTAATTGAATAATTAAAGTACCCGGAGAAAAAGGATTTCTGCTCACTAAAGATCTTGTCGCGGCAATAATATCTGTTTCCAAGGCTTTTGCCCGCAGTCCTGCCATAGACAGTACCTTCATATATTTATTGACCACATTTTTGGGGGAAGCAATCACTAAAACTATTGTTCTGGCGTTTTTATTTTTTCCGTCGGACCGGGCCAGTACCTGCCAGTTTAAATTAACATCGGAAAGCGGCATGGGAATAAACTCTTCTGATGCGTATCTAATCGCAGATTGCAACTCCTGATCTGTTAAATACGGCAGGTCATCAATCACTCTGGTAAAAACTTTTGATTCGGGAAGCGCAATAATTACATCTTTTGTGTCAATTTTTGCAGTTGTCAGGAGTTTTTTGATGGCATCTGCCAAAGCTTCAAGATCACTTTCCTGCTCTGATACCATTCCCGGTTGAGGGGTAGGAATAACGCCTAAAGTATTCAGTCTATATTGATCCTTATCACTGATTAAAGATACAGCTTTGATGGAAAAAAAACCAATATCTAAACCAACGGACAGTTTGGCCATAATTTAATTGTAACACTTTTTATTTTGCTTGGTAAGTTCCTTTAACCAAAGAATATGACCCACCAGGACCGGTGAAAAAAAGACCGGCCATACCTTGTCCATAAGTAACAGTGGTATTTTCTTTAAGTTTAATCTTCCAACCTGTGGCTTCCTTGATCTGGTTACCATTCCCTACCTCGATCTTGCCATTACCCGCGTATATCACACCGCTGTTACCGTCATTTTTTAAATGAATGGCATTATTATCATTAACTCTGGAATCATAGGTTGATAAAAGCACCAGGACAGAACCGGCCGTACCCGAACCTTGAGCCTTGTTTTTGTTATCCAGCTCAATTATTCCATCAGCCACTATCACACCGGATGAGCTGCCCCAGCTTGAATCTAATTTTATAGTATTGTTGTTATCAAGATTTAGAGTACCTGTAATCCAGATAGGGGATGCAACTGTAATGGTACATTTTTTATCATGGCTGATAATTAAATTACCAATGTATTTACCGGCCGGTAAAGCTGAAGAGGGACAATCGGTAATATTGCCTGTAAATACTCCCGCTATTTCCGCCTCCTCCTTCCATTGGGAGATATTGGCATCGGATATAGGCATAACTTTAGGCTCCGGATCTTCAGAGCCGGGATGCATACTCCCTGCTGTCACATTATCAATCAATTGATAGTAAGCGCCGCCTGTAACTGTTAAATCTTGCAATGTATTTGCATGAGCGTCACCCCCTATGGTTACGCCATTTGCTCCATCAATTGAAGTGGCAGTTCCTCCAACATAGATTTTAAAGTCCAAGTCTCCGGAAATTGCACTCCAGGAAGGATTACCTGTATTCCAGTTGGGAGACCATTTAGCAACACCTTGTGTATAACCTTGAGCAAGATCCAGCGACCATAACCAGTAATTGGAACTGTCAGATGAAGTATCTACCATCAGCCAGTAAATTTCATCGGCTCTAAGGCGCGGCGATGAGGAAAAAGTAACCTCCACAAATCCATAGGTTGCGGTCACCAACCCGGCATAAAGCGTACCTGTAGCTTTTACTTCACCTTTATCCGGCTTTCCATCTTTATCTTTTAGGATTCGAACAGTCATATCAGGAGGGTTACCAAATTTTTTTAATTTTAAAGCCACTTTGTTGACTTTATTGTCAGAACTTACTCGAAAACTTTCTGCCACATCCAGGCGGTCCTGCCCGCTAACTGATTTCCCAAACACAAAATCGCTGCAGTTTACCCCAATGCACTCGTTTTGCTGATCCGGCACCCCCAAAACTCCGCCTGCTACCCAAGCATCTCCTGTAATAACAACATTATTATCCATTGTTATATTGCCATTTGAATAAACCGAACCCTCAATTCTACTATTTTGTTTCATCTCCAGCCCCCCTTCTCCAACCTGAACTCCATAGTTAAATGAGACTCCCAATCCCCTGGAAGCTTCCAATTGGACAGTTTTTTTGAGCCTCGGACTAACTTTATTAGGAATATAACCTGTAGATTTGATAATTTTGGTGGCAGCATTTTTGGTGGTAATTTCCACCGAATATGAACCGTCACCCATGGAAATCTCGCTTTCTCCTGCATAAGCGCCTCCTGTTTTATTTAAAGAATTGACAGCTTTATCCACACCTGCCTCGGCCAAGGCTGTAGCTTTTTCCGTTTGATATGCATACTGGGCATTACCAAAATAGACTTGGGCGCCTCCTATAATAAAAAGCACACTAAAAAGCACTACTCCCAATGCCGCAATAACAATTATTAAAATCTGTCCCGACTGTTTAGTCATTTCTTAAATTTGCCTCTGTCGTAGCTACGCTTTTCTCCATTATCTGTCCACTCTTTTGTTCCAAAGACAAGGTAATTTTAATTTTGGCTGCAGATACAGGCGTCACTTCTGCCGGAGGATTGGCCAAATTGTAATATTTAAACTCCAGATTCTCTGCATTAGTTGATAATATTTGATCACGGGATTTTCTTTGGCTTAATAAAACATTAGGAAAAACTTTAAACCGTAGTTTTGTCTGGTCTAAATGGAAAACGAAATAATCAAAACTGTCAGCAATAATATTGCCTGATAGATCTATTGACGCAAGTTTTAATACCAATTGAGCTCTGCCTGTTGTATATGTAAAAGGAGGAGTCTCCGGATAGTTGGCAGCTATACTCTGCGCCTCTTTAATGCTGTTTCTTACTGCGGATAAAGCATCATTAGCACTCACTCCCTGTTCTATTTTGGAAGACTGCTTATAAAAAAGCCCTGCAGAATTAACAATAATTACAAAAAGCAAACCTCCTACCACAACTGCAATCCCCATTGATATTAAAACCTCTATCAATGTTAGGCCTTTCATTGATTTATCCCTCCTTCCCCAATAAATGTTTTTAAAGATACTTGCTGGTCTTTGCTTCCTTCTTTCCACTGTACAGTCACAGCCACCTGTTTGATATTTTCCAAATTGGTGCATATCAACGGATCGCAATCTGCTACAACCACTTGTCCGTTGCCTGAAGGCAAAAGACTAATCCTGGAATCAATAATTTCGGTTGTGTCAGGAACTAAATTAATATAGCTTATGTTTCTTTTATCTTCGATTTCTTTGGCAGCAATTTCTTTGGCTAAACTCAAATGCCTGCTTTTGTTAACCAGTCCCATGGCGTTTGGCAAATTTGCCATCAGAAAAACTGCGACTCCAATAACCGCTACTACAAGCAGTAATTCAATTAATGTTACTCCGCGGCTAGAATTAATTTTTATTGATTTCTCCCAGGGAAAAGATACCATAATCAAAATAAGGAGGAACTACTTTGTCCAATTTAAAAACACGGATCTTTCTTTGTGTATCTCCGGCAGTCCCTGTGGATTCTATTATCATTGCCTGTGGAGGCAGGGAACCGCTGACAGGAGCTACTGCTATCGGCTGACTGGTGGAATTATACAGCAATCTTGCTCTAAGCAGCATTAAACCAGCTGCTTCTTGAGCAGTAAAACTAAGAGTCTTTTTGCATCGGTAAGCATTTACACCAATCAGAAAACCACCACAATCTGCACTGGTATCAAAATTGTTTGCCGGAGTTCTGGCTATCTGATCTAAATACCATTTTTTGGACTGATAACTTCCGCCCGCATAATAAACTATAGTTAACTCCAGAGCCGCTTTATCCGTAGAAGAATTACCCCAGTAAACACCAAGGGAGGTTTGAGTATAACAGGTATAGCCGGTGCAATTAGGCAGATTTGCATTGGGATCTGCCAGCCAAACCTGGGCAACTTCTTCTTTACCAAGAAGCGGATATTCCAAAGCTTGACCTGCCAGAGGCAAAGATCCTGAATTTGAAACTGTGGCTCTTGAATCCGTAAAAACAGTGTTGGAAGTATCATTCCTTAATGCTTTTTCAATCCCTGCTTCTGCAGCGGAAAAAGCCCTTGATGATTGTTCCACCTTACTTGAAGTTGAAATATCAGATAAAGAGCGCTGAATAACCGAGATACCAATAGCCAAGGCTACGGCCATAACCAAAATCAGAATTAAAATCACTTGTCCCGCCTGGCGGCGAGGCAGGCCCTGTTGATTTTTCATGTAATTATTATAACTCATTTTATCTTGGCCCTCCCGGAGCATTTATCCTGGTATTGGAATGGACATCCCCTGTAACTTGTATCCAGGGTGTGGCAGCAGTATTGCATTGGTAGCAGTAACCCCTGACAGCATTGGCATTTTTGGCACACCAGGCATTATACCCAAGCTCCGCACCCGGTAATCCTGCAAGCCCGGCATTATGCTGCCAGGTGCCACCACTGCACACCCCAATGGTATTAGGCGTGGGTAAATAGTCACCGCAAGCCCCTAACCCTCCTGCAGGGTAACCAGCAGATGGCGGGCAGGCAGGAGGAGTGCAGGTAAAACCAGTACCTGCAGTAGCAGTAGAGCATCCTGCGCTGTTGCAGGCGCTTACTGACCAAGAATAATTATTACCGGAAGTAGTAGATAATGCTTTAGTAGTCCCTGGTACGGAAGTTACAGGAAAGCCGGTAGCAGTCAAATTATATGATGTGGCATTGGGTGAAGCAGTCCAGGACAGGTTAGCGCTGTTACCGGGATCAGGACAGGCAGAAGCCAGTCCTGTGGGGGCAGCAGGCACGCAAAGAGGAATGGAAAAGCTGGGGTTGGGAGCATTATTATGCGCATATCCATTCCATGTCCTGACATAGTAGGGAGTATTTGGATTAAAGGTTAAGCCATTGGAGAACCCCGACCCTGTGGTAGAAGTGCTGCTAACTGCCTTGTTGCTAAAAGAAGCAGTAAAGTTGTCCGGACTTATATCAACATAAGAAACAGCCGGACTGGCAGCTGCCCAGGAAATATTAATTCCAGACCCGTTATTTCCATTGACTATACAACTGGGAGTTGAAACAGTTGGGGTTGGGGGTACACAGGAAGGGGCAGAAAAACTGGGGCCTGTGGTATGGACAGAACCATTCCACAACCTCCAGTAGTAGGTTATGCCCGGAGTTAAAGTAAAACCTGCTGAAGTAGTAGTAGTTAGGTTGCTGACATTTTTATTGGCAAGGCCATTAAAGCCCGGATTATCTGCTATATCCAACCATAAGGTGGAATTGGTATTTTGCCAGTTAAAAGTAGCATTATATGGACTGCTGGCACAGCTAGGCACCCCTGTAACTGCCAGGTTAGTGGGGGTGGTGGATTGGGTGGTAAAAGTTTGAGTAGGAACGCACGCTCTGGAGCCATTGTTGGTTCTAAACTGCAAAGTATGACCTCCACCGGCGCCGGCCGGGACATTGTTGTAGACAAAAGTGGGCCAGGGATTTTCAATACCTCCCCAGGAACCACTAGGAGTATTATCAAGATAAAGTCCAACATTTGACCAGCCCTGGGAATCAGATAAACCCCTTACTTTAACCTGGATAAAGGAATTGGCAGGAGGGTTGGGATTGGATACACTCCAGGAAACATTGCAGGAACCGCCTGAAACAGTATATGAGGCAGTGGCAGTACAGGTGCCTACTCCGGGCTTAAAACCGGAAAACCTGGCTGTATAGTTGCCGGGAGAAGAAGAACGGGCAAACCATCTCCAGGTATATTGCGGGTCACAGCAACCAAAACCTGTTTCACTAGCCCCTCCTCCCATATTGATGCTGGTATTTTGGTATGCATAAGAAGAGTTAACCCTAAATTCCAAAGAGGAGTTAGGGTTAACAGTATTTGGGGAGACAGTTAAAGAAATGGAAGTACAGCCTGGTGGATTTGGCGGAGAGGACGGAGGTGGAGGGGGTGGAGGGGGTGGAGGGGGAGCAGAACACTGGCCTCCACAATTTGGATCAGTTGAGTCTGCGGGATTATCCGTATGGGTACAGGAGTTATTGCTGCAGCCATAGGTATGGGTATGGCCGACAGGGGAATAACAGGAGGAACCGGATTGGGTACTTGTACCGCAGGCATTATTGCCCGGGCATTGAGGGTAGGAATCAACTGTGCTCCAGTCGCTCCAGGCCCTCCAGCCTCCGCAATCATCATTGCAGGTTCTATATCTTTCCTGTCTGTCCACCTCCTGGGCACAGGTTTGGTTACCTCCTCCACAGGTGGAGGTAGCACAATTGGTATTAAACCTGGTTTCTGTTTCAGTCTGGCCCCTTAAACATATTCCACAGGCAGGACGGGTAGTACAATCATGACCCCTCGACTCAGCATCACCGCGTCGGACACACTCACAGCTTGAGTTCCAATACCAAGTATATTCCCAGTTACAAACATTATTACCTTTGGGAAAATCGGTCGAACTTTGATTGACATTATTACAACACCAGTTATCACTATATGTTGGACGCCTGCATTCCGTAAATGGTTCACAGGCTGGAGGGGGTGGGGGGACATAGCAGTTCCCACAATTTGTATCTTCCCAGCAGCCTCCATAACTGCAGTCCGAGTTAACCCAGCAGGCAGTGCAATCATTAGCGCATTCCGGATAACCATCGCCACAATGAGAATCAGCCAATGCTTTTTGGGGAAGAAACAAGACTATAAATACAATGATGGCAAAAAGAAATCCAAATATTTTTTTATTCATCAGTCAATAATGATATTCATAACTGTCAGTTTACCGGAGTCAGGATCAATGGTTAAGGTCAGGGTTACAGTAGAACCAACCGGTATCTCTGAACTGCTGATTACTTCAGTGATGTTGCCGGCAGTGGGCCGGCGAAGATAGTTGGGTGGACTGGCAGACTCATTGGTAACAGTAATTTGTTGGCCGTCTTTGCCCAAAGTCCAGCTGTTAGTGTCTTTTTGCTCAAGCACACCGCTTAATTGAATGTTAATGCTTTGTCTGGTCTGGAAGTTTTTAAACTGCTTTGTTAATTCAGTTGCTTTAACATATCCAAGGGGTAGCGAGAGAAAGGGTATCCTAATTAATCCCAGGAAATTAAGTAACAACATCACCAACACAATCACAAGAGAAGCAAGTAACAGGAAAGAGAAAGTTTTCCACTGCATAACTTTACTGTAAGCGGGAGGTACTATTCTTGTCAAGCTGAATGGATTTTATTTTGAGGCTTGAGGCAGTTTTACTCCGCCTATATCTTTTTCAATCTCTACCAAGGCTTCTTGCGTGGTTAAACCTTCTCTTAAGCCTGCCTGTTTGAAAAGTCCAACATAAAATCCTAAATAATCACTCGTCCCTTCTCCCTTCGCAGATGTTGCCCACTGAACTTTGCCTATTCCACACGGATGATATTCAGTAAAGTGAGGAGGGAAAGTGAGGTCTCCAGATACCGCCCCCTCTCTGATTAAAATACCCTCAAGCTGTTCTCCGAATCGACTTTTTTGGGCGAAACCACGGTTTAAAAAACTTCTAGCGTCTACTTTAATATTTCCTCTTGATCTAATTTGCCTTTCAGGACTTCCTGGAGGACAAGTAGCATCAATAACATAGGAAAATACTCCACCTAACTCTTGTGTCAAAGTAGCCATAAATGTGGCATAGCCTTTATTCTCGCGTAATCCTCCATCTTTCTCAATATAGACCCGACCGTCATAAACTCGGTCTTTAGGGAATGGAGTGTTTATAGTGAATGGTGGTCTAGTTGGTTGTTCAGGAGGTCTGGGAGTAGCTGTAGATTCAGCCGGTTTTGGAGTATTTGTTGGTTCTGGAGGTTGAGTTGGTGGGGCTTCAGTAGCAGAAGTAGCTTCCTGGGTAGCTACTGATGCAGGGGTGGCAGGTGGACCACTGGTAGCACGAGATTCAGGTGCAGAAGCACAGGCAGCCAATAATGAAGCTCCCGCAGCGGCTGCGGCATGATCAACATGTCTTTTTAAGAATCTTCCAGTCCGTCTTATTAAGGCTATTCCTTCCTGATGTACTACTCTGAATCTTTCAGGATACATAGTTGTGTATATTATTTATAGGATACCATAAATCATTTACATTTGTCAAATCTACTATTCCACAATATTAAACGAACTGCCAATTAATTCATTTTTATTATGGGGAAAGACAAAAAAGTCCCCATGTAGTTTGGTTCCGAGTGGAATACCATCAAGACCAACTTCGGTAAACAGAACCCCTTGATCATCAGGTTGTGACTGCTTCCTGTAAAACTTGGTGCCGGTAATATCCTGGGAGCTTGGCTGAACAGTAATAACCAGTTTGTTGCCACTGCTATCAAGGGTGATGGAATTATCGGTTTTCTCAACCAAGACTCCTTCTACTGATCCCCTCCATTCATAAACCATGGGGTTTTGGAGGATATCAAAGGAAATGGGGGATGAGTTTTCTTTAAGAGTGGATTCAGATGGAGTTTGGATGGATTGCCGGGGTAAGGTTTGGTCAGGGGTTTTTAGAAAATATGTTTTTAAAATATAGGCTCCCACAGGGATTAAAATTGAAATAACAACAAAAAGTAAAATAATAAATTTTTTACTTTTATAAAAAGGGGGAGTAACAATACCTGCTGTTGGCTCCATACTTTAACTATCCTTCTTTATATTTCATTTGTCAAATTTTATTATTATCTTAATTGAATAGTTGTCTGAATATTCACCGGATCAATTTGACCGGAAATCACCTCGGGAGCCTGTACGCCCCCGTTTAAGTCAAATTTCACGGTGATTGCATCTTTGGAGCCGGCTTGCCGGCTGCGGAAGAAAGAACCGCTTTGCACTGAAACCCCTGTTTTGGGATCCGTATCTGTCAAATTCACAGGAGAAACAGACAGATCCGAACAAGTAGTAGTCGTAAAATCCGTCGGGTTGTCTTTCTCAATAGAATTATTTATAAATCTAAATCTGGTATAAATCCCATTTTTAACAACTACTAAAGTATCTGTGGGTGTGCTATCTGGGGGACAAACCACATTATCCGCGTTTCTAATAGCATTATCCATTGTTCCAAGAACTGCCTGGCCATTTTGTTTGATCACCGAGAGTATTTGGGCTTTACTGCTGCCCCGCAGGGTATTGGCAAAAATCATCACCAGAATTACTCCCACAATAGCCACTATGGCCATCACCATTATCATTTCAACTAAAGTAAAACCTTTGTTCATAGCTTCCTTAAGATAGTGGTTAATCTAGATTCATGCGAACCTGCAAAATCGCTCCAGCGGACCAGGGCCGTGACTTTCTTTTGATCCGCGGCTTGATCTTCTATCAAAATTTGTCTTTGGAAATTCAAGGTAATTGGCTCGGAATTCGAAGAGGTACCACCCGTCAGGGTAGTGCCGTTAAAATAAAAGTGGCAGTTGGCCGGGCAGCTAAAGCTGATTACCCAAAGATCGTTGAAATTGCCGGTGTGGCTGCCGTCGGCCCGGATATAATCAACCGCTCCGTTTCGATCGCGCAAACCTCTCACCCTCTCAATACCTTCCTGGGCCAGTTTGGTGGCCTGGGATTGGTTTTTGGCAAAGCTGGCATTACGCAGCGAAAAAATAACTGCAAAAGTTAAAGCAGTAACCACCAATATCCCCACCATAGCAACCACAATTACCTCAATTAAAGTTTGTCCCTTGTTAGTTAACATAAATCTTACCTCCTTTTTCTATTATTACATTTTTGGTGCCTGGTCTTGTGGTATTTTTTAGGGTTGCTGTCAATGAGTCACACGCTTCATCGCCTCCCAATTCTATTTGGCCATTAATAGGTTTGAAGTTGATTGTTAAACCTGTACAAGCAATAGGGGGACTACCGATTACTGAATCTACTTGAATATTTGTCTTTAGTTGAAGTGTTTTTTTCTTAATAAAATCTGCTAAAGGCTCTTTACAATTAAGCTTTATTTCTGGACTACCGGTAATATATTCTATCTGCCAAATACCTCCGTCATTAACACATTTTAGATTAGTTGTTGCGTTGGTTTGGGCAGTCCTGATAAGGCTTACAACATCCAATGCGGCATTTTCCAAATCTTTATCTTCTCCAAACGATCTGTAATTGGCTATAGTAAATGCTCCTAGTAATGCCATTATGGAAATAACAATCATAAGCTCAATTAAGGTAAACCCGCGCATATAATCATCATATCATAAGAGTTAAGGGGGAGTAACTGCAAAATTGGCTGTCCCGCTGACAGGACAACTGCCTATTCCCGGATTGGAGTTTTCCAGCTTGGCATAAAGACAATAACCATTGCACTTGGTTGCAGAATTATCGCATCCTGAAGGCAAAGCCGTATAGCTATATTGCGGAGTACCAGTTGGATCAGTAGGAATTGTATTCATATATGGCGTAAAGGGACCTCCAAAAGAAATTTCAGCACCAGTAGGATAAAAACCTTGGTCATTATGATATTGTTCCAAAGCAGACTGGATAGAACGCAAGTCTGATTGTCTTTTACTATCCCGTCCCTGTCTTACCACACTGGAATAAGCAACCATTCCAATAGCAGAAAGTATGGAAATAATGGAAATTACTATCAGAAGCTCAATTAAGGTAAAACCTTTTCTCACTGTTGATTGGCCAAGCAAGATGTTCCACCTGCTTCAAGAGTAGCGCAAACATTATAAGTAGCAGCTCCGTTAGCAGGTAAACCAGCATAATCAACAGCAGTTGAAGGATCTTTGGGAATTACACCTGATGCGAACCAAGTTCCTGCAGGGGCACAATAAACTCCTGCAGCACCGGTACAATATTGATTAGTTGTAGTATTAACATGTGCCTCCAAAGCCTTGCTGATTGCACTAATATCTTCTTTTCTTCTAGCATCTCTGGCATTTTTTTGAACTCCGGTAAAAATAGTGATACCAATCACGGATAAAACAGCAATTATAGCTACAACAACCAGAAGTTCAACAAGGGTAAACCCTCGGGCAGATTTTTTCATGTATATATCTATATTTAATCATTACTGAGAACTTGTCAAGTACCCAGATGCAAATACCAATCTAAAATTTCTTTTCCCCAAAAAAGAGCCACCAATGATCCTATTACCAGAAACGGCCCAAAAGCAATATTTTGCCCAAAACGCTTTTTGCCAAGCAGAATTAAAATTATGGAATAAATTGCTCCAATCAGAAAAGCCGTTATCACAGCCAACAAAGAAGCAGGGAAACCAAGTCCAAGTCCCATAAAAGCTCCCAATTTCACATCCCCTCCGCCCATACCCTTACCTTTAGTAATTAAAATCAAACCGTAAAAAAATCCCGCAATTAAAAGGCCGCTAACAACTGCCCAGACAAGCGGCTCGGCAGTAATCATGGCATGTCTTTGAAAATAATCACTATGAGGAGGTAGCAATAATTGACCTAAACGGGTTTGGTTTAAGGTGTAATACAAAAAAACAACTTTTATAATTGTTATAAAAATAATAAAAATTATACTTATCTTTATGGCAGGCAAAATTATCCGGTCGGGAATAAACATTTTTTTCAGGTCAGTTAAAAAAAGTACAACTAAAACACAAATGAAAAAAATCTTAAAGAAAAGATCAAATAGAGCAATTAAAGACTGAAAGCTGAAGACTGAAAGCTGAAGACTCTGTAAACTTTGCCAAAAGAGAAATCCTATCAAAACTCCCATTACCACTTCCACCAATAAATACTCTATGCCAATAGCTTTATGGCAATAGTGGCATTTCCCGCGAAGAAACAAAAAAGACAAAATTGGAAAAAGGTCATACCAGTGTAATTTATGTTTACACCAAAGACAGTACGACCTTCCCCAAAATATACTGTTGCTCAGACTTCGATCAGCCAAAGCTTTCGTAAAACTCCCTAAAACCATTCCGGTTATAAAACCTATTATTCCCACTTTAGTATGTACAACTTCCCCCAGATGGCTGAATCAATGCTAAATTAGATCCAACCTCATATCTTCCATTTGCATCTGTTCCATTATCGGCAACATCGGGACCACCATCTGTTGCCATTTTTCCCTTTTGCTGGTCAGATTCCAATACCGCATTTATTTCCCATGCATCACTATTAGCGCAATAGGTGTAGTGGTAAGCAGTACTATTCAAAGGATCAGCTGGCAAAGTTGGAACTGAAACGCTCTTTGATGAACTTAAATCCACCTTAACCCAGCCTGCACCATTTGAAACTCTAGGAGTACCGATAGCCGCATTACTTAATCCTGTACATGGATATGACCCATCCTTACAAAGCACTGCTTGTGTACTCGAACCAGTTGCCTCTTGAACAGCAATATTAATGGCGCTTTGCAGGTTTGCTAAATCAGTCAATCTGGCCGCATCCCGGCCTCTTTTAGTCAACTCCAGCGGGTTAATGATTAACACCACTACTGCTGCCAAAATGGCAATAATTGCAATAACAACCAAAAGTTCTACTAAAGTAAATCCTTTATGTAAAACTTGAGCAGGTTTTTTCAAATTTTCTCACCTCCTTTCATCTATTGTATTCACAACTTTATACCATTAGTCAAGAGCCCATTTAAAATGATGTTGTCAGCTTGTAAATGGGCAAAATAATTGATATAACCAAAAATGCCACTCCTATACCTAAAACAATTAGCACTATTGGTTCAATAGCTACTGTTAAATTTTTCAGAAGATGATCCGATTCCTCCTCAAAATAATCTGCCAGTTTAAAAAAGATCTCATCTATTTTACCTGTTTCCTCACCAACCCTAACCATCTGGCTGACTATTTTTGGAAAAACAGATGCGGTAAGTAAACTGGAAAGCGGCAAACCTTTTTCTACTCCCAAATAAGCGTCTTTTAAAGCTTTCTTGAAAATCTGGTTATCAGTCAAATCCTCAACAATGGCAATTGAATCCAATAAGGGAATACCTGCAGAGGTTAAAAGCCCGAATGTCCGGGTAAAATTAGTCAAAGCAACATTAGTGATAACTTTTCCCACAACAGGAATTTTTAAAATAAGCCTTGCCATAAATATTCCACCTGTTAAAGTTTTACTCCATCTGTTTATAGCAACAACCAAACCAATAATTAAACTTATTCCCACCCACCAGAAATTAACAAAAAGATCAGATGTGGTAATTAGTATTTTCGTTGGCAAAGGTAGCTCAATAGTGCTTTGCTGGTATAGCGAAGTCAGTTTGGGGATAACAAATATCATCATAATAATCATCACCGCTACCATCATGCTTAAAACAACAACCGGATAAATCATAGCTCCTTTAATTCTGGCTTTAAATTCACGGTCTTTTTCCAAACCATTGGCCATTTGCTTCAACACCGTATCCAGCTTTCCCGAAGCTTCTCCGCTTTTAATTAGATTAGTATATATTCGGGGAAAAACATCCGGATGACGGGACAAAGCTTGGGCAAAAGTAAATCCGCCCTTAATATCCTGTGAAATCTCAAGCAAAACCTTTTTTAAGGTTTTGCTGCTCTGTTGCTCCTCCAAAATATCAATTGCTTCGGAAAGTACCAATCCCGCAGAAATCATAGTGGCAAGCTGTCTCGTGATAATCACCAGCTCTCCAAAACTTACCCTGTTAAAAATCCTATCCAAAAAAATGCCAATAGGAGGGGTTTTAGGAGTAATGGAAATAACAATTAACCCTTTTTTCCGTAACATTTGGGCAGATGTATGAATATCAGGAGCCTGAATATCACCAGTCTTTTCCTCTCCCTGCTGATCTTTTGCCTTATAAATGAATTCCATATTACTTAAGTAATTTATTGAGCAGTTCCGGCCGCAGGGCAAACCGCAAAGCTACTTCCTGGGAAATCTTACCCTTCCTAACCAACTCTACCAAAGACCGTTCCAAAGTTTGCATTCCAAGCTCTGCCGAGGTTTCTATCAAATTATCTATCATATGTGATTTTCCCTCCCTGATAATATTTCTCACTGCGGGAGTAGCAAAAAGCACCTCTGTTGCCAATGTCCTGCCCGGTTCAATAGTTGGAACAAGACGCAGCGAAATAACAGCTTCCAGGGTGGCTGCAAGCTGTAACCTGATTTGCGGCTGTTGGATCTCGGGAAAAACATCAATAATCCGATCCACGGATTGCGCGGCAGAATTGGTGTGCAAAGTGGCAAAAACCAGGTGGCCGGTTTCGGCAATAGTCATGGCCGAGGCAATGGTCTCCAGATCTCTCATCTCACCGATTAAAACCACATCCGGATCTTCCCGCAGAGCCGAGCGCAACGCATTACCCCAGGAGCGGGTATCCCGATACATCTCCCGCTGGTCTATCAATGATTTACCCGGAGGATAAACATATTCTATCGGGTCTTCAATAGTGATGACATGCGCCGCTCTTGAAAAATTAATTTTATTTATGAAAGAAGCCAGAGTGGTAGATTTACCATGGCCTGTTGGACCTGTTACCAAAACAAAAGCCTGTTTTAAATCAGCTAATTTTGATAAAACAGGCGGTAATCCAATGCTTTCCAAGGCCGGTATGGAAAGGGGGATAAGCCGCAAGGCTGCCGCAGGAAAACCTTTTTGCCTGTACAAATTTACCCTGAACCTGCCTTTACCCTCAAATTCAAAAGAAAAATCAAGTTCAAAAACCTGGGCATAAATATTTTTCTGAACAGGGGACAACAGCGGCATAATTAATTCTTCAATTCTCTCCGGAGTTACTGTCTCTTCTCCGGGAATAGGCATTAGATCGCCGTGAATCCTTAAAACAGGAGGAAACCCCACTGATAAATGCAAATCCGACGCCTGCTTTTGAATAGTTAGATCTAATAATTGCTGTATATTCATGCTAATCTTGTGCTACCCGCAATACCTCCTCCATGGTAGTTACCCCTTCAAGCACTTTTAAATACCCGTCTTGTTTCAAAGTAATCATGCCCCGCTTGACTGCTTCCTGTTCTATAGAAGAAGATGAGGAATGTTCCAAAATGAGCTTGGCTATTGACTCGGAAATAACCAACACCTCAAAAATACCAAGTCTGCCCAAATAACCGGTATTGGCACAGAAATTACATCCTTTGCCTTTATACAGTTTCATGGGAGTTGGAGAATTTTTAATAGAAATTGGAATCAAATTACCCAAAACGGATTTTATATTTTCGTCCACCTCCGGCGCTGCGCTAAATTCCTCCCTACAGCGGATACAAATCTTACGCACCACCCGCTGACCCACAATAGCGTTTAGAGCCGAAGTCAAAAGAAAAGGTTCTACTTCCATATCCAAAAGCCTTGGAGGAGCACCGGAAGCAGAATTGGTGTGCACGGTAGAAAAAACCTGATGGCCTGTCAAAGCAGCCTGTATTGCCAGTTCTGCTGTTTCATTGTCGCGGATTTCACCCACCATAATAATATTGGGATCCTGGCGCAAAAATGAACGGAGCGCCGAAGCAAATGTTAGTCCGATCGCAGTATTAACCTGAACCTGATTAACTCCGTGAATTTGATATTCCACCGGATCTTCAACAGTAAGAATATTAACCTTGGTGGTAGAAATCTTAGTCAGGATTGAATACAAAGTGGTGGTTTTACCCGAACCTGTGGGGCCGCAGATTAAAATAATGCCGTGAGCCCGCAGCAATTGGGATTCCAGGCTTTTTAAAGAACTGCCTCTTAAACCAAGCTCTAGCAGTGTCGGGGCTTCGGTTGTTTTTGGCAATAACCTAATCACCACTTTTTCCCCAAAAACAGTTGGAATTATAGAGATTCTTAAATCAACCACTTTTTGTCCCAAACTAAAAGTAAACCTACCATCTTGAGGCAACCGCTTTTCGTCAATTTTTAAAACAGCCAAAATCTTAATTCTGGAAATCAGAGCTTCGTGTACCACTTTTGGGAGCAATATTTTCTCAACTAAAATACCGTCAATTCTGTATCTAACCCGGGTTCTATCTTCCTCCGGTTCAATATGAATATCAGAAGCGCGGGTTTTCATGGCATATTCCAAAAGCTGATTAACAATATTGGTTACAGGAGTTTCCCGTAAAATTTCCGGACCCTCAACAAGGTCTTTATCTGTCTTAACCGATGCCACCTCGTTTAAAGCAGAAGTAACATCTGAAGTTAAATTTTGACCATATTGATCTGTAACAGCTTTTAAAATATCTTCGGGAAGCGCAAGATACGGCTTAACCCTCATACCAGATCTTTTTTCGATAAACTGGATTATCTGGATATCAAGAGGGTCGGCCATAGCCACCAACAGCTCATCACCCGCCTTATCAAAAGGAATAATGCTGTAGCGGCGGGCAGCAGCTTCCGGAATAAGATTTAGCGTATCAACTGCAATAGCTTTATCAGTCACTTTCACAAAAGGTATATTTAAAAGTTCTGCTTTGGCCTGGGTAATTTTGTCCAGAGTCACCAAATTATGCTGGAGTAAGATTTTATCAGCACTTGCCCCGGAATTAATGCTTTCCAGTTTGACTGCGGAAAGCTGATCAGCAGTGAGTAAACCTTGCTTAAATAAAATATCTTCAATTTGGGCAGTTTGATTGGGCATACTCTTATTATGGTATATAATACAGCTGGTTGTAAAGGTTTACCACAAGATGGAAGTAAGACAAATCGAACAGGAGTACTTAATAGTTTCTCAACAACTTCCCCCGGACAGAGACAGCGTATTCCCGGCAGGTGATCTGCTGGGAAGAACATGGTCTACTCTCCGTCGGGAGATACAAAGCATGTTCGTTGGAGAGGATTTTATCATTCCTTCGCCAACTATTCGGGGTTTAGGCTGGGTTATGAGGGCCATTTTTAATTTGTGGTTTGAAGAAACCAGAATACGGTCTCCGCAAGAGTTTCGTAATCTGGTTGTTCCCATACCCAAGCCGGAAGCCGATGATTATCGAAGGTTTTTCACCAGGCATTTACCACTGCTAAGAGAAAGAATGCTTAAAATCGATTATTCAACCAGAATGTCAGTAAATATCTTGCAAGATGTCACTCATGACCTTTTACAAGTCACTGCGGATGGAATGACAGAACAAGAAGCGACCCAGTTACAACTGGGGGTGGAACTGGGATGGAGGAGATGGAGGGAACTCTCAACTGACGCATAAATGATTGCAAAACTTTTTATTCCGGCTGCAGATATTTCAGATATTAATATCAATCATCCTGACACGCTTTATTTTAAGGCAGGGGAGAAAATGGGGATAGGGGAGGCCAGAAAAATCAAAGAGCATTTTTCCCTGAAACCCTATTCCGCCAAGGGCAGGACTGTAATTATAGAGGATGCTTCGGTGATGACTACAGAAGCCCAAAATGCCCTGCTTAAAACTCTGGAAGAACCTCCGGAAGAAGCTATTCTGATTTTGGCAGCTCCATCAGATGCTAATCTTTTACCCACTATTTTATCCAGATGTGAAATAATCAGAATTAAGAATAAAGAATTAAGAATTAAGGATTATGCAGAGGATATTGAAAAATTACTTAACTCTTTTACTGAAGAACGCTTTGAATACATAGAAAAATTAAAAGACAGAAAAGAATTTTTGCAAGGCTTATTAAATTATTTCCACCAAAAATTACCTGCCAATTTAGAGTTTACAAAGGAACTTTTACAAGCAGAGCAGTGGGCCAAACAAAATGTGAATTTAAGGGGAATTCTGGAATACCTGCTCCTCAAAATGCCAAAAAAAGAATAGGTGCCAAGCTATTTTAAAGCCTTAATAAAATTTGACAAATTGATATTGGCCTTTTTGATTTGAGACCGCAGTAAAAATGGAGCAACTTCTTTATGAAGAGGGATTGATAATGATGGAGAGGCTGGTTTTTGCAAAATCGCATGATCCCCGGAGGTATGGACATGGATATAACCGAACTTAAGGAAAACTTGAACTGCTTTTTTGCCGGAGATATTGGTTAATTTAGGCATTTAATAAAGAAAGGGTATATCAACTGCTCTGCTGGTAAATTGAGTACTCTTATTTTGTTTAGTAATAGCCTCCATATAAGCTTTAATGGCCTTTTCCGCATTTTCCAAAGCCTCTTTTTTGGTTTTACCTTGAGACATACAGCCATATAAATTAACCACATCAGCTACATAGCCTTTGTAGGTTTTATCATATGTCAACTTAATCAGATAATCTAACTTTTTGATATTCATTTAAGTAATTATAACATAGAAAAATAATGCTCAAAATGCCAAAAAAAGCTTCGTAGTTTGACAAATGAAGTTAGGAGATGTAGTATTAGAACTATAATGGCGAATAGAGAACGACAAGAGCAACAAAAACAGGGGGGTAAACTCTTAATAGAAGAGGTATCGGAAATATTAGAAGCAAAGCTCACGCCTCGCGAAACACTTGTTGTAAGATTAAGTGAAGGTCTTAATGATGGTATAAGGCATCCTCAAAAAGCAATAGGCAGAGAAATTGGACGTTCGCGCTGGACAGTCGGTAGAATTAAAAGAGAAGCTTTGGGAAAGTTAAGAGGTGATCCTTCCATTCAAGAACGATTGAGAGCTTATTTTGAATAATTCTAAATCCCAAGTGTCGCAAACTTGACTTCAACACCTCCTTCTGCTACTATGGGGTAATGGCAAAACCAGAGTTTTTAGTTCAAGCTATATATGCCCCCCAAGTGGGGATTAATCTCCAAGAATGGCTTGAATATGCAAATTGGAGTATCAGAGACAAATTATCATCAGTACAAATTAGATTTTCGGGAAGTGCTGTGACAAGAGAGCATCTGGGACAATTGGCCAATCGTGTATTCTCCATCCGCCCTTTACGACCGGAGGAAATTTCCGAAAATCTCCAAGATCCTGCCGAAGTCGATTCTGCTTTTGCCAGCGAATTCGGTTTTACCTTAATCCCTAAATTTGCTTGTCTCCAAGAAATTGCTGCTGGGAAATTCGAGGCATGGATCAATCCGGTTTTACTTCCCCAAAATCATCCTCTGGCAGATAAAGTTAGTAACGGAGTAGCATTATTCTCTAATCCATCTGCCACCTTTCCCGAATTCTATCCCATAGACATAAGAGTGCTACCTTTTGATGAACTAGAGCTGGCCCGCTATATTCGCTTGACAATCGACGACCAACCCTCTGTTTTATCCGAGATTTTAGATCCATTAGCCAGAGAAGAGATTAATATTCATGAATTTAGACAACCTGAACTGGAAAAGGGTAGTCCCACCACCCAAGTGGCCGTTATCTTAAATCCATGTTCTGGATTAAGTTTGGCAAGGGCTTTGCAGGCCATCCAAGACCTGCCTGTCTGTAGAAGTATTGATACTGTTTTACCTGTTCTGGGTGTAGAGCGGCACGGCATGGTCAAAATACCCTAAAAGAATAGGTACCAAGCAGTCCACCCTCTAGGTGGGATACATTGACACCATTTTCGGCCTCATAGATATACTTTGATATAGTTATTCTGCTATAATCCTTTTCATGATGAAATTTGGCAGGGATTATTTCGAGCTAAGTCCCATAGATTATTCCGAAGTAGAACAATATGCTACATTTAATAGCGCACTTGCTGGAAGTCCACAGGATGAAAGATACTATGCCGCACTTTATCAAGGATTACCTCTAAGTAATGCATTTTATATTCATGAAAGAGAAGAGATAAGAGTGCTTAGAAGGCTTGGTTTGGATCCTTTAGCCCCAGATATTCGTGATGTCTTGGAAGGAAATTTAGATACTTATGGCCAAGCTCACAGTAATGGAATCAGATCAGAGTTTCATTACTATAAAATGTTAACAGAACAAAGCGGTGTAAATATTCCCGTACCAGTATTAATACTATTTGCACCAACAACTGACCCAATCAATAGATATGACTATCTTTCTTGGTACGGACGACTTAATCATGATAATCTTGTAAGGGGACTTTATAAATTCTCAACAACTAGGCTTGCAAAAAGAATTACTGGACTATCTACAGAATTAATTCCCCTCGATACTCAAATGGAAGCAAGAAGTTTTTATAGAGGATTAATAAGAAATGAACCTGGATGGCGAAATATCTATATTGTTCAATGAAAATAACCCCTGTGTGTGTTAAACTAGAGTTACCTCTATGGTTAAAGATTCCAGTAAATATTCAGCAGAGCAAATACAGGTGTTGGAAGGGTTGGAGCCGGTCAGAAAGCGGCCGGGTATGTATGTTGGCTCAACGGATTTGCGCGGCCTGCATCATTTGATCAAAGAAGTAGTTGACAACTCAATTGACGAAGCTTTGGCAGGCTATGCCAAAAATATCTGGGTGACTTTGCACGAAGATGATTATATAACTGTAGCAGATGACGGCCGGGGCATTCCTGTGGAAATTCACCCCAAAGTAGGCAAATCCGCACTCGAGGTCATCATGACCACCCTTCATGCCGGAGGCAAGTTTGGTGAGGGAGGTTATAAGGTTTCAACGGGTCTGCATGGAGTAGGAGTTTCAGCAGTAAATGCTTTGTCAGATTATGCAAGAGCAGAAGTAAGAAGAGACGGCAAGCAGTATTTTCAGGAATATGAAAAAGGCAAGCCCAGATCCAAAGTTGCCTTAATGGAAAAAAATCCTGTTTTGCCTTTTAAATCCAATTTTAAATGGATCGCCAAATCAGGCACTATGGTTAGTTTTCTGGCTGACAAGAGTATTTTTACCACCACTACCACCCCGGATTTTGACAGACTGGAAAAACAAATTAAGCAAGTAGCCTACCTGGTAGCAGGCATTTTCTTTCATATCTCTGATGAAAGATCAAACATAGAACGGCATTTCTATTTTCAATCAGGCCTTGCCACTTTAATTAAACACTTAAACAGAAACAAAGCCTTGGTTCACCCCGAGCCGATTTTGATCCATAGAGTTATAGAGGGCGTTGATGTTGAAACAGCCATCCAATACAATGACAGTTTTGTGGAGAATGTGGAGAGCTTTGCCAATGTTGTGCCTACCACAGAGGGCGGCAGCCACTTAACAGGCTTTAGAATTGCCCTGACTAGAGCTATTAATGATTATGCCAGAAAATCAGAAGCTTTAAAAGAAAAAGATGAAAATTTAACCGGCGAGGATGTTAAAGAGGGATTAACAGCAGTTATTTCCATCAAAATGGATAGCGAGCGAATTCAGTTTGAAAGCCAAACCAAGGAAAAACTGGGTAATGCCGAGTTGCAGCCAATTGTGGCTCAAGTTGTCAAAGAAGGTTTGGATGTTTTTTTTGAAGAAAATCCCTCTGATGGCCGGGCTATTTTGGAAAAAGTGATGCTGGCAGCAAGAGCCAGGGCCGCCGCCCGGGCAGCCAAAGACGCAGTGATTAGAAAAGGCGCTTTGGAGGGCATGACTTTACCCGGAAAACTGGCAGATTGCCAAAACAGGGACCCTGCAGAATCGGAATTATACATAGTGGAAGGAGATTCGGCAGGAGGTTCAGCCAAACAAGGCCGGGATAGAAAATTCCAGGCTATTTTGCCTCTTAGGGGGAAAATTTTAAATACGGAACGGGCCCGTTTGGATAAAATCCTGGAATTTGAGGAAATTAAGGCTTTGGTAATTGCTTTAGGCACAGGCATAGGGGATACGGTTGATTATGGCAGAACCCGCTATCACCGGATTATTATCATGACTGATGCAGATGTAGACGGAGAACATATCCGCACACTGCTCCTAACCTTCTTTTTCAGGTATTTGCCGGAAATTATTACCAAAGGCTATATGTATATCGCCCAACCTCCTCTTTATAAAATCCAAAAAGGCAAAGAGCTAAATTATGCTTATTCGGACGAAGAAAAAGAAACTGTCCTGAAAAAAATAGGGGATGGGTCTATCATCTCGCGTTATAAAGGTTTAGGAGAAATGAACCCGGACCAGCTTTGGGAAACTACCATGAACCCGGAAAACAGGGTTTTAAAACAAGTTACCAATGAAGATGTTGTAGCAGCAGATGAAGTTTTTACCATGCTCATGGGCGATGAAGTCCCGCCCCGCAAACGCTTTATCCAGACCCATGCGAAGATGGCCACACTTGATATATAATGCCCTTGCTTAAATGGAAGAGCAATATTTCATTATTGATTTTGATTCAACTATTATCCAAACAGAGGGGTTGGAGGAGCTGGCTCAAATCGTTTTAAAGGACAATCTTCAAAAAGAAGAAATCCTTGAAGAAATTAAAACAATTACCAATTTAGGAATGGAGGGAAAAATTGGTTTTTCAGAAAGCTTAAAGAAAAGATTAAACTTATTAAGAATTAATAAATCTCACCTTGAATCTTTAGCAAAAGTTCTAAAAAAGAAAATTTCTCCGTCTGTTTTGCGGAATAAACATTTTTTCAAAACCTTCAAAGACCGCATTTATATAATCACCGGCGGTTTTCAAGAATTTGTCACTCCGGTAGCTAGCAAACTTGGCATACTGGAAAATCATATCCTTGCCAATACTTTTAGATTTGACAAAAAAGGTATCGTGTTGGGCTTTGATACTAAAAATCCTTTATCAAGAAATAACGGCAAAGTTAAGGCTGTTAAAACTTTAAATCTTAAGGGAGACATTACTGTTATTGGCGATGGGTTCACCGACTTACAAATTAAAAATTTGGGCGCTGCCAAAAAATTTATAGCCTTTGTAGAAAATATTAATAGAGAGGTTGTTAGCAAAAAAGCAGATCAAATAGTTGGAAGCTTTGATGAATTTTTATTTGTGAATAAATTGCCTATGTCTTTATCTTACCCAAAATCCAAAATTAAAGCCTTGCTTTTGGAAAATATTGAAACTTCCGCACAGCTCGCTTTGGAAAAAGAAGGTTACCTGGTGGAACTTCTTAAAACAGCTCTTGATGAAAAAGAATTACGGGAAAAAATAAAGGATGTCTCGGTTTTGGGCATTAGATCTAAAACAAGTATAACTCAAAAAGTTTTGCAAAATGCCAATAAATTAAAAGTGGTGGGAGCTTTTTGCATAGGCGTTGATCAAATGGATTTAGATGCCCTAACAAAGTCTGGTATAGCTGTATTTAACGCTCCTTTTCAAAATACCCGTTCGGTGGTAGAACTCGCGATCGGTGAAATGATTATGTTAATCAGGGGAGTAATAGATAAAAATAATAAATTGCATATGGGAATTTGGGATAAATCTGCTGAAAGCTCCAATGAGTTGCGGAGTAAAACATTGGGCATAGTTGGATACGGCCATATTGGCTCTCAACTGTCTGTAGTGGCAGAGGCTTTGGGGATGAAAGTTATTTACTACGACCTGCTGGAACAACTTCCTTTGGGAAACGCCCAAAGAGTGAAAACTTTACATGAACTGTTAAAATCTTCAGACATTATCTCTATCCATGTTAGCGGAGATAGATCAAATACTAATCTTATTGGAGAAAAAGAATTTTCTCTTATGAAAAATAACGCTATTTTTATTAATTTAAGCAGGGGATTTGTTGTAGATATCAATGCTTTGGCTAAATTTTTAAAAGCCGGAAAAATAAAGGGGGCTGCTTTGGATGTGTTTCCGGCAGAACCCAAAAGCAGAGATGAGCCTTTTAAGTCTTTACTGCAAAATTTGCCAAATGTAATTCTTACCCCGCATATTGCCGGTTCAACCCAGGAAGCCCAAAAACAAATAGGGGGGTATGTTTCAGGAAAAATTATTGATTTTATTAATACGGGAAACACTTATCTTTCTGTAAACCTACCTGATATCCAGCTCCCCAAACAAGGCAATTTACACAGGCTTTTACACTTACATAAAAATGTGCCGGGCATTTTAGCCCAAATTAATAAAATTTTGGCAGATGAAAACATAAATATTAACGGACAATACTTAAAAACTAACGCTGCTGTTGGATATGTAATTACAGATGTAAATAAAAGATATAATCAGGATGTTTTAAGAAAGTTACAAAAGATTCCGGATACCATTAGATTTAGAATACTTTATTAATATGAAAAAAATATACTTTACTGTTGGCCCGTCACAGGTTTATCCCACGCTATATAAGCATTTAAATCAAGCTTTAAAAATCAATATTCCTTCTTTAAATCACAGGGGGGCTGATTTTAAAGAATTGTTCAAACAAACAACTAATAATTTAAAAACGCTTTTGAATATTCCGGAAAGTTATCAAATCTTTTTTGTCTCCTCTGCGCTGGAGGCAATGGAAAGAACCATCATGGGACTAACGGAAAAAACTTCCTTTCATATTATCACCGGCTCTTTTGGAAAAGCCTGGGCAAATTTTGCCGCAGAGCTTGGAAAAAATGTTTTAAAAAGCGACCTGCTTTATTCAAAAATCCCCAAGGAAACCGAACTTATCTGCATTACCCAAAACGATACCTCAACCGGATTCTGGATCCCAATGGAGGATATCTATAATCTTAAAAAGAAATATCCTGAAAAATTAATTGCCATAGATATAGTTTCCTCCATCCCTTATGTTGATATAGATTATAAATATATTGATGTGGCTTTTTTCTCTGTTCAAAAAGGTTTTGGTTTACCGGCAGGACTTGGAATAATGATAGTTAGCCCAAAAGCTTTGGAAAAAACAGAAAAATTAATAAAAAAGGGTATAGTTACGGGCAGTTATCATAGTTTAAAAAATCTTTCGGAAAAAGCCAAGGATTTTCAAACCCCTGAAACCCCTAATGTTTTAAGCATTTATTTGTTAAATCAGGTTATCAAGGATATGTTAAAAATTAGTTTGAAAAAAATCAGGGAAAATACTGATAAAAAAGCAGAGGCTTTATATAATTTTTTTGATAACCACAAAAAATATCAGCCTTTTATCAAAAATCACAAGTTTAGATCTCCTACCACTTTGGTAATAGATGTTAAAGGCGAATCAGAAAGATTAAGGAAAAAGCTAGCAAAAAAAGGCTTTATTATTGGGGCAGGTTATGGAGATAACAAACTAAATCATTTAAGAATAGCCAATTTCCCGTCACACACATTAAAAAATGTCATCGAGATGTTAAAATATATTTAATGAAGATTCATTTTTTAGGGGTTGCAGGGAGTGGGGCGTCGGCGGCGGCGGAAATTGCCCGCAGTCAAGGTTATGTCGTTTCCGGCTGTGATAAAGAACTCAACGGCCATTCACCAAACCATCTAAAAAATATTGATATTTTAGCAGTCACCCCTGCTATTTTTTCTTTAGATCCACAAAATCCAGAGCTTTTAGAAGCCAAAAAACTGGGAATTCCCATTATGACCTGGCAGGAGTTTATGGGCAAATATTTGCAAAGACAAAAATTTGTTATTGCAATATCAGGCACCCATGGCAAAACCACCACCACTGCTATGATTGGTACTCTGCTGGAAGACGCTGGTTTAGATCCAACAGTAGAATTGGGAGCAGAAGTTTTCAAATGGAAAGCTAATTTTAGGATAGGACAAGGAAAATATTTTGTTTGCGAGGCAGATGAATATAATGACAATTTTTTAAATTTCAAGCCGGATATTGCCGTGGTGACCAATATTGAAATGGATCATCCGGAATATTTTAAAGATTTTGTAGCAGTTAAAAAAAGTTTTGAAAAATTCAAAAAAAAATCCAAAAAAGTTTTTGATAAACCAAATCCCAAACTGATTAATTTTTCATTGCAAATACCCGGAGATTTTAATATTTTAAATGCTTCTTTAGCTTTTCAGGTGGGTCTGCTTTTAGGAATTAACCCTTTGAAAATCAAACAAAGTTTATCAAGCTACAGCAGTGTTGGTAGAAGATTTGAATATCTGGGAGATTTTCAAAAAGCCAAAATTTATTCTGATTTTGGCCACCATCCCACAGAGATAAAAGTTACCATGGAAGCTGCCAGACAAAAATTTCCCAAACAAAAAATCTGGTTAATTTATGAACCTCACATGTTTACTCGCACCAAAGCCTTTTTCAAAAATTTTGTCAAAGTATTTAGGGAAATTCCCGTTGATAAAATTATCATCACTGATATTTATCAAAGTAGGGAAATTGATAAAGGATTAGTTAATTCAAAACAATTAGTTGAAGCAGTAAACAAAGAAAATACTTTTTATATTTCCAAAAAAGAATTAAAAAATTATTTGGAAAAAGTGGTGAGTGAAAATGATGTGGTTTTTTTCATGGGAGCAGGGGATATAGACAAATTGGCAAGAAATTTTGTTAATCTTCCAGATTAACTTTTTTTAACCTGTTGTTTATTTTTTCCCCAAAAAATCTGCCAGCCACCTGAAAAACTCGCTCCGGCGCATCTGTGACATAAAATTCTAAAATAGGATTTTGATTATTGGAAAACAAATCATTATCTGATAAAACTTTTTTAAGCTCCAAAGCTGTTGGCTTGGCAGAATCTACCAATGTAACGCTTGGCCCAACTGTTTCCCTGATAGTTTCCAAAAGCAAAGGATAATGGGTGCAACCCAAAATTAAGGTATCAACTTTAGCTTTAAGTACCTCATCCAAATAATCCCGGGCCATCAGCTTAGCAGCTTTGTGATTGTGCAAACCCTCTTCAGCCATCGGTACAAAAAGCGGACAACCAACCGAAACTACTTTGATAGATGTATCAATTTTTTTAATTCCTTGCTCATAAACTTTGCTTTCGATAGTTCCTTGTGTGCCAATCACGCCAATTCTTTTATTTTTAGTCACTTTTACAGCTTCCGCTACTGCCGGCAAAACCACGCCCACCACAGGCACGGTTGAAATCTCTTCTATTTCGGAAATAGCCAAGGCGGAAATGGTGTTGCAGGCTACTACTAAAACTTTCACTTTTCTCTTAAGTAAAAATTTCACCAGCTCCAGGGCAAATTTGGTGACCACTTCTTTGGAACGAGTACCATAGGGCACACGGGCAGTATCTCCCAAATAAATAATGCTTTCATTGGGTAAAAGTTTGATAATTTCTTTGACAACAGTTAAGCCGCCGATACCTGAATCAAACACCCCAATTGGACTGAAGTTCATATAAACAAGTATAATACCATATCATGAAGGTACTAATCTTTGGTCTGGGGTTAAATCAGGGGGGAGTTGGTTCGGCAATTTTTTTTGCAAAACAAAAAGATCAAGTCAGAGTAACTGACCTTAAAAACAAAGAAGTCTTAAAACCTTCACTGGATCAGTTAAAAAATTACCGGATTGAATATGTTTTGGGTAAACACAGATATGAGGATATTGACTGGGCGGATTTAATTATTAAAAATCCCGCGGTTAAACCGGATGATCTTTATATTGAGTATGCTACCAAACAGGGAAAGAGAGTAACAACAGACATGGGGATTTTTTTGCAATATGTCAAACCTTCCCAAATCATAGGCGTAACCGGCACCAAAGGCAAATCAACTACTGCTTCGTTAATTTATGAGACCCTCGCAATTCACCTCCGAGGTGAAAAAATGCGATTACACCTCGGAGGTGTGGTTTTGGCAGGGAATATCGGAAAAAGTGTTTTAGATACTATTCCATGGATAGATCAAGATACTCTAGTTGTTTTAGAAATTTCCTCATTTCAGCTCGAGGCATTTGACCAACATCAAATCTCTCCCAAATATGCTGTTGTCACAAATATCACACCTGATCATCTAAATTATTATAAAAACATGGACGAATATGTCACAGCCAAAAAAGTTATCGCAAAATATCAAACTAAAAATGACTTCTTGTTTATTAGAAAAGATAGTGATTTTGTAAGCAAAGCAAAAATTATCCGTTTTTCCAAAGATAACTTACCAAAAGATTTTCATCCCAAACTTTTGGGAGAACATAATCTGGAAAATATTGCCGCGGCATATGCAGTATGTAAAACATTAGGTATAGCTTTGCAAGGCCTAGCCTTGCAAGCGTTGGAGAATTTTCCGGGAGTAGAATTTAGACTTCAGAAAGTTTTTGACAAAGATGGCATTAAAATTTATAACGATACTGCCGCTACTTCTCCTGAAGCAGGAATAAAAGCTTTGGAAACATTTCCGGGCTGTATTTTAATTTGTGGGGGAATGAATAAGGGAATAGATTATACGGAATATGCAAAAGCAGTGAGCAAATTTGCTAAAAAAGTATATTTTTTGGAAGGCGATGCAATGCGCGCCTTTGAGGTAAACCCATACAATAATTTAGAAAAATTACTTAGAGATGTTAAAAAAGAAGCAAAAGAGGGTGATATAATTCTTTTTTCCCCTGCCGCAACTTCTTTTAATTTATTTCAAAATGAATTTGACAGAGGCAGAAAATTTAATAGAGCAGTTGAAAAAGTCTTTGGGGAATAAATCTTTTAGATAATTTTAGTAAAATTTCATAACCTCCGAAAAGTAAAATGGTGTAACTTAAATCTCCAACCAAACTGTTTCTGAAAAAAGGGAGAGCCATTGTATAGCTTTGGATTAAACCGTCCAAGGTATGAGGATACCATTTATTGGGAGGGGCCCAGACGCCAAAATTTGTTACTGCAAAAAATAAAACAGAAGAAAAAATTGCACTGCCCAAAACAATAAGAGGTTTTTTATGAACTCGAAGCCAAAGACCAATCAGTCCAACCAGCAAATAACTTCCATAAACATAAAACATATCTGTACCGTAAAATCCAATGAAATAATCGCTGATCAAAAGGGCCAAAATCGGCAGCCAGAAAATCTTTTTGGGAAGATATACTCCTCCAAAAAGCATCAAGGCTCCAATGGCCGCAATATTAGGCGCATGAGGAATTAATCTGGAAAATACTCCAAGGCTGACTATTATGATGGCTACCAGTCCTAGTTGCATAAACCCTAATACAATAAACAAGATAACAACTGCTGTCAATCTACAATATATTGGATAGGGTATAATACGTAAGATGTACAAGACTCTTAATAGAATTGAAATTTCAAGAAAGAATCTATTAGAAAATTATAGATTTCTTTCTGCCATAAACAGGAAAATAAAAATTGCCCCGGTTTTAAAAAGCAACGGGTATGGTCATGGGATAATTGAGGTAGCGCAAATTCTGGATAAAGTTGGCGCGCCATTTTTTTGCGTAGATAGTTTATATGAGGCCTATGAACTTTACAAAGCAAAAATTAAAACCCCTGTTTTAATCATGGGCTATACCAATCCGGAAAATTTAAAAATCAAAAAACTGTTGTTTTCTTTTGCGGTTTTTGATTTGCAAACTGTTGAAATTTTAAATAAGTACCAACCGGGTTGCGCAGTGCATATTTTTGTGGATACGGGCATGAGCAGGGAAGGGGTCACCTTGGAAGATTTACCTGATTTCTTAAAAACTTTAAAAAAATTAAATGTTAAAGTAGATGGTTTAATGTCGCACTTGGCAGGCGGCATGGATAAACTGCAAATCCAGAGGTTCCATCAAGCACAAAAATTGGTTCAAAAGTATGGATTTTCCCCCAAATGGATCCATTTAGGCACAAGTGGCAATATGGCCAGAGTCGGGTTGAAACTGTATCTGCAAAAACCTATCTTGAAATTTATTTCCCATCTTGCTCAAGTTAAAAAAATCAAAAAAAGCGAAAGAGTGGGTTATGACAGGACATACAAAGCAAAAAAAGATACAATAATAGGAATAATACCTGCCGGTTATTATGACGGGGTGAACCGGGGGCTATCTAATAAAGGCTTTGTCAAAATTAAAAACATTTTTTGCCCGATTATCGGCAGAGTTAGTATGAATATGACTACAGTTGATTTAAGTAAAACATACGCAAAAATAGGAGATGAAGTGATAATTTATTCTGATAATCCCCAGAATAAAAATTCTGTAGAAAATGCGGCTAAAATCTGCAAAAAAATCCCTTATGAAATTTTAGTCAATCTGGCAGAAAGTACCAAAAGGATCATTGTATGAATTTATATTTTCAAAAAGTAGGCAAGGGGCAGGATTTAATTTTACTTCATGGTTGGGGGCATAATCTATCAACCTGGTGGCCGGTGGTGGATTTATTAAAAAACGATTTTACTCTCTGGCTCATTGATCTGCCGGGTTTTGGGAGATCTGATATTCCCCAAGGCGTCTGGACAGCTGATGATTATGCAAAACGCTTGGCCATTTTTATTAAAGAACAACACATCAAAAAGCCTGTTTTATTGGGGCATTCTTTCGGAGGATTTATAGCAATTAAACTTACCGGTAAATATCCTCATTTAATTTATAAATTGATTTTAGAAGCAAGCTCTGGTATCAGACCAAAACCTACTATATTTAATAGACTTTCTTTTTTAATTTCTAAAATTATTAATTTTTTTCCTAATTTTTTAAATGCAAAAAACCGGTTAAAAAACTGGTTTTATAAAATGATCGGCTCTGATTATTTCACAGCCGGCCCCTTGAAAAAAACTTATCTTAAAGTGATCCGTGAAGATTTAACTAATGATGCCAAAAAAATTCAGCAGGAAACTTTAATTATCTGGGGAGAAGATGATAAAACTTTGCCTATTGCGCGGGGTAAAAAATTATATCAGCTGATTAAAAATTCCAGACTGGAAATTCTGGAAAATTGCGGACATGCGCCACATATTAAAAACCCTAATTTATTTACAAATTATGTTAAAGACTTTATCTAAAATTTTTCCGATAATAGATCATCTTTACATTTTCCAGATTCTGGAATATGACTTGTGGCAATTTATCAAATGGTTTATTAAATACCCTTTCAAAAGAAATTTGCAAAAAAAACATAATTTGGAATTTACTTTAAAAATAAAAATACTCTTGATACTCATTATTTTCTGGATTTTAATTTTTAATTTTATCTTAGGCTTTTGGCTGACTCTCTTGATTTTTATTTTTTTATCACCTGTTTTTATTTTTCTTTCATATATTACTTATCTCCCCTTGGAAATTTATTACAAAAATAAACTCATGTCTCAAGCCAAACAAAAATTAGCAAGTCTTCATAGTCTAAAAATTATTGCCATTACCGGCTCGTACGGAAAAACTTCCACTAAAGATATGCTTTATACTCTGCTCTGGAAAAAATTTAGGGTGGTTAAAACTCCCAAAAGTTTTAATACTCCGATGGGGCTATCCCAGACCATTCTGGATTACTTAAAACCAAATACTCAAATTTTTATTGCAGAGCTTGGGGCTTACAAAATAGGGGATATTAAAAAACTTACAGAGTTCCTTCACCCAACAATTGGTGTAATTACTGCCATTGCCCCCCAACATCTTGAGAGATTTGGTTCTTTGGAAAATATTAAAAAGGCCAAGATGGAATTGTTTGAGAATTTACCACCCGGAGGAGTAGCCATCAGGGGATTAGGGTTGGAAGCTGCCTCTAAAGTAGCCAAACAGCTGGGCATGAGTCCTGCTGAAATTAAAGAAAGGATCGAGTGGCTGCAACCTACTCTTCACAGACAGGAAATAAAAAAGCAGGGGGGTATGACTATTATAGATAATACTTATAATACCAATCCTGAAAGCGCTAAAACTTCTCTAAAATTGCTGCATGATACGCCAGGATCGCAAAAGATTTTAATTACACCGGGGCTGGTGGAGTTGGGAAAGCAACATAACAAATATAACATGGAATTTGCAGAGGAGGCTGCTAAAGTAGTAGATATTATAATTATAGTAGGGGAGTTTGCGAAAAAAGCGCTGCTTTCAGGCCTAAAAAATTTTCCCAAAGAAAAAATTTATACTGTAGCTTCGCTATCTGACGCCATAAACTTACTTTCCCAAATTGCCAAACCCAATGCAGTAATCCTCCTTGAAAACGACCTGCCAGACCAGTATTTTTAAGCTTTTTTTGACGGTTTATCCTGTATAATATGTTGGTGGAGGAAAAATATGTTTGAGGAACTAAATACAGTTGTACTAAAATCCGATATTAAAGAATACGGCCTTAAAAAAGGCGATGTTGGAACCGTGGTGCATGTATATGATAACGACAAAGCATTAGAGGTAGAATTCATAGCAGCCACAGGTAAAACTATCGCTGTGGTTACTCTCACCTCTGATGATGTCCGAACTATGGTTAGAAATGAAATTCTTCATGTCCGCGGCTTTGCCACGATGTGATAAAAGACTTCTTGAAAACGACCTGCCAGACCAGTATTTTTAGGCATAAGTCCGAAATTTGCATTTAGATATAGTGTTGTGGTAGAATTTCTTCATGAGAAGATTAGAAACAGAGACAGACAGAACAATTTGGCAACATAGAGAGGCATACTTTCAAAGGTTGCTTCCATTTGCAAGAGCAGTAATTACGGAGGATGGTTATTACCAGGATGCTTTAAGAGATTTAAGCTCAGAGCAAAGAGATGTAGTAACTGCTGTATTTGCAGATTATGCTACCGTAAAACAATTCGGAAGATTAACAAGTGAACGATCTTACACAATTAATCACGGTAGCGGTCAAACGATGGACCCTCTGAGAAACAGATATAGCCGAAGACTTCATGAAGTTGGGATAAAAGATTCAGCGGAATGGCTAGCAATGTTACCTAAGGTTGGAGATGTAATAAACAGTGCAGCCTTTGGGGATCCTTTTTTTGACAGACCTCAAGTTTAATGTTTGTTTCAAAGTTAACTCTTTAACCCACCCATTTTGGCCATTTGGGTGAGAAGGCCGGAGTCAAAAGTATGGGTGGTCTTTTTTTGATATACTCAATTCATGTTCATTTATCTTGATGAAAGCGGAAATTTAACAAAGAGTATTGGAAAATATTTTATTGTTACATCCTATACTATCGGTGATCCAAGAAGAATTGCCAAGGCCTTCAGAAAATGGCAGAAGAATAAATTTCCCAGAAAACTCAAATATCAATCTGAAGTTAAATTTAACGATTCACATTTAACCGATGACCTTCGCGAAAAAACCCTTAAGTTTTTAGCCAAACAAGATGTACGCATATTTTATACTTATTTAAAGATCACCAATATTCCCCAAGACTACAGAGGTAAGCAAGGATTAATTAAAACAGGTCTTCTTTATACTCATATTGTCGGAGACACGCTTGAATTGTATCTACCGATTACTGAAACTGAATTCAGGGTATTTAGAGATCGGAGAATTTTAAAAGGCGTTACCATGAAAGATTTTAATGAGCATTTAACTACTCAACTGCTTCCTCAATTACCCGCCAAGGTAGTTTTCCAGATACAAGCCATGGATTCAACTTCCAGTCCTCAAATTCAAGTAGCAGATTGGATCTGTGGTGCTTTGGCCAGATATCATGAAGGTAAAACCCAAGGGGAAAAGTTTTACAATATCTTAAAGAATAATATCATTCAAGAAAAAGAACTTTTTGCTGAATATTGGACAAAGAAATGGAAAAAATAACTACAAAAAAAGGAGCGGTGGTGCTAGCTGTGATACTCCTAAGCTGAAAACGAGTGTACCACTCGTGAGAACCTAGGCACAAACTAGTATATTATTACCAGCTCCATTATTAATATACTATCTTGTGATGCAAATTGCAAGGACTAATATCATAGTCCTCTTGAAAAACGACCTGCCAGACCAGTATTTTTAGATTATTGACAATCTATAAGCTATTTACTAAAATATCTGCAGTATGTTGAAATCTCCTGAAAATCGTGAATTTATAGATCAAGTGCGCGGTCTATATCCTTTTATTATTAGAGATTCTAACATTCCTCAACCCAAGGGAGCTATAACTGCTTTTGGTCAAATACGTGGAGATTTTCAGCCGGAAACCAGATTTGAAGTTAGATCACCTAATTGGGATAAAATAGCAACACCTGCACTGGATTTTTTAATATGTTGCATCGGCGCAATGGATGCACTTGCAGAAGATACCGATTTGTCACCAACACTACCTTCCGGGGAACGAGTCTACCGGAATGCCGGCGCTCTTGGCCGATTAATTGAGGCTACCCAAAGAATAGTAAGATTTGATGCCTCTGATTATAACGGTGGTATTCTACGACCCTTTCCGCTATTAGAAACATTTAGTACTGCGGATTTTTTACACGGAACATACTTGTTAGCACTCTTTGATGTGTTAAGAAAAAATCCAGACGCCTGGTTAACTACCAGTCGTGGAATTACTAGGATAGCCGCAGATTCTAGACTAGTAACTTGGGAGCAGACTTTTGCAGGTAAATGGAATGATATTCTTGTTGTAAAACTTTCTTACGAGGTATTTTCCACGAATTAACTTTTTAATCCGCCCTGCCTGCCGGCAGGCAGGCCTTTTTTTGACATTTGGGAGAGGAGGCCGCTCTCAAAAGCATAGGTAGTCTTTTTTTGGTCTTCACTTCGCTTTAAACCAAACTCAATTAACATATCCAAAAGTTTGGGAAATTTTATGCCGGATTTTTCCCATAAATAATAAGCCAAGGACCCGGGAGGAGAGTTAACTTCATTAACCCAGAACCTTTCTTGTTTTGGATCCACAAAAAAATCCACCCGCGCCACCCCGCATCCATCAAGAGCTTTAAATATTTTCAAAGTAGTTTCCTGAATTTCTTTAGTCAGCCTCTGGCTGATAGGAGCAGGGATCACTCTAGACATAGATTTCATGCTGCCCTTTTGATATTTATCCTCAAAACTTAAAAAGGCTGCTGATGCAATGGGTTGTTCACAAACAGATACCTTTACATCTTCATAACCCAAGGCAGAACAATTGACTTCAATACAATTTTCAAACGCTTCCTCTATTAAAATTTTCTCGGAATATGTCCCTGCAACTTCTACATAAAATTCCAGATCATCGGGATTATCCACTTTATTAATGCCTATGCTGGAGCCAACTGTAGCCGGTTTAACTATGACCGGAAATTTTAAATCTTTAGAATCTATTTTTTGCCCGCGCTTTATGGCCACATATTTACCAATTGGCAAGTCCAGAGCCTGAAAAACTAATTTTGATAAAACTTTATCCATAGAAACAGCAGATCCCAACACCCCAAAACCAACATACGGAATTTGCATTATTTCCAGCAAGCCCTGAAAAGATCCATCCTCTCCAAATGACCCGTGAAATAAAGGGAAGGCCACATCAAGTGAGACAAATTTTGGCCAAAATCCTAAAGTCTGTAAACCGCCTTTAACAAAAGTTACTTTAGAAGCTTGCAAAATCAAAGAATCTATATCTTTATATTTTTTTAACTCCAAAAATTTGTTTGATGTATAAAAATCTCCGGATTTACTAACATAAACAGGTATAACTTCATATTTATTTTTGTCCAGATTTTCATATGCCTGCAAGGCGGTAATAACCGACACCTCATGTTCAACACTTCTTCCTCCAAAAAACAACCCAACCTTTAATTTTTTCTGCATGGGTAGATTATAACCGATTTAACTTCAAAAGCGTAATTTCCCTAGGTGCCTGCGTAATCCACCCCCCAGGTGATGTCCCACCAGCTTAAATTTATTATCTTTAGCTTGACACCTTATATTATCTTTAGCTTGACACCTTAGAGGTGTCCGCACAAACTATACCCATACATAGTTTGTGGTATAATCCAGCCATGGAACAATTAAGAAAATCAGAAAGGCCTGTTATAGTTTTGAGAAATAGTAGTCATGGAATTGTTCTTCATAAAACAGAACCAATCACACCCTATTCATATTTCGATCGAATCGTTCGTGGTGGCTCTTCTGCAGTATTGCAACCGAATGGACAAATAGATATGCATGGAACACCCAGCGAAGAGGGTACTTTTCAACTAGCAGGATACTGGCTTGAATGTGAAGGAGTTGATATCACACTTTTAGAGCCTTCAAAAAGACCACAAAGTTTAAGATGGGGTTTTTTGAGAAGTGCCTATTCGGGTTGGCAGGGCATGGAAGTATTACTTCATGCTATAGATTCGGATCGAGAATTATTAGCTGCCGAACACATTATAATATTTGGAAATGCTTTAATTGCATGTGATTGGGGTTTACATACACGAGTTTATCCTCTTAAAAAGATAAGCTATATTGCACGCCCATTCCGGGTAAGGCAAATACCTGTTGGTAATCCTTCTCCAGTTCCAGTTTCACCCTAGTTTTTTAAGCTCCAATTTGCTATAATTATATGTGGGCATTAAGCCCTGTTTTATTTGAATTCCCAATGAATATAGGAAAAATTGAACCAACACCCATAGTTGATGAGATGAAACGCTCTTACTTGGACTATGCCATGTCTGTTATAGTTTCCCGGGCGCTACCTGATGTCCGCGACGGCCTAAAACCTGTCCAGCGGCGCATTATTTTTGCCATGCATGAGCAAGGCTTGCATCATACCTCCAGATACCAAAAATCCGCCGCAGTTGTTGGTGAAGTAATGAAAAATCTTCATCCTCATGGAGATGCTCCAATTTATGAAGCCATGGTACGGATGGCCCAGAATTTTTCCATGAGATATATGCTGGTAGACGGACAGGGAAATTTTGGATCTATAGACGGGGACTCTCCGGCTGCCATGCGTTACACAGAAGCCCGTTTGTCTGCCATTTCCGAAGAACTGCTTCGCGACATCCAAAAAGAAACAGTTAACTTTATTGATAACTATTCCAGCACCACCAAAGAACCTGTTTTATTACCTTCTGTTATTCCCAATTTGTTGTTAAATGGAGCTTCCGGCATTGCTGTTGGCATGGCCACCCAAATCCCGCCCCATAATTTGGGGGAAGTCTGCAACGGCTTAATTCATTTAATAGAACATCCTGCTGCCACTGTTGAAGACCTTATCCAGTTTATTAAAGGCCCTGATTTTCCAACCGGCGCTTCTATTTATGACCAATCGGAAATCCTGGCAGCCTATGCTACCGGCAAAGGAAGGATAGTTATGCGGGCCAAGGCTGAAATTGATGAGATGCCAGCAGGCAAGATGCAGATTATTGTGTCAGAACTGCCATACCAGGTTAATAAAGCTGTTTTGATTACCCGCATTGCCGACATGGTCAAAGATAAAAAACTGGAAGGTATTGCTGATTTGCGGGACGAATCTGATAGAAAACAAATGGTACGGATTGTTTTTGACTTAAAAAGAGATGCCAAACCCCAATCTATTTTAAACAATCTTTACAAACATACTGCCATGCAATCTGTTTTTAATGTTAATCTGGTGGCCCTGTCTGACGGAGTACCGCATCTTTTAACTCTCAAGCGGGTTTTGGAAGAGTTTATTACTCACAGGCAAGTGATTGTACGCAAACGGTCTGAATTTGAACTTAGAGAAGCCAGAGCTCGAGAACATATTTTGGAAGGATTAAAAATTGCCGTAGATAATATTGACGCGGTTATTGAAACCATTAAAAAAAGTAAGGATGCCGATACGGCAAAAGTTAATTTAATGGCTAAATTCAAGCTAACAGAAATTCAGGCAGTGGCTATTTTGGACATGCAGCTGCGCCGTTTAGCAGCTTTGGAGCGGCAAAAAATAGAAGACGAACTAAAAATGGTCAGGGAAACCATTGCATATCTCGAAGATTTATTAGCCCATCCGGAAAAAATTTTAAAAGTTATTAAAGATGAGCTTACAAAAATTAAAGAACGGTACGGGGATGACAGACGCACCCGGATTTATAAACAAAAAATAGGGGAATTTAATGAGGAAGATTTGGTAGCAAATGAAGTAACAATTGCTACAATCACAGAAGGAGGTTATGTCAAACGGCAATCTCCTATGTCTTTCCGGACTCAACAACGAGGCGGCAAAGGAGTAATGGGCATTTCTACCAAGGAAACCGATGCCGTATCACATATTTTTTACACCCAAACCCATGACAATATTTTGTTCTTTACAGATAAAGGCAGGGTATTCCAGATTAAAGTTTGGGAAATCCCGGAAACCCAACGGGCTGCCAAAGGCCAGGCCATTGTCAACTTGATAAATGTTGAACAAGGGGAAAAGGTTACTGCTAATTTAACCACCCGTCAAAAAGGCGAGAGCGCCAAATATTTCTTCATGTGTACCCAAAAAGGCACTGTTAAGAAAACCAGCCTAGAAGAATATGCCAATATCCGCAAAAACGGATTGGTAGCTATCAAACTTGATCCGAAAGATGAACTGGGTTGGGTTTGCCCGACTTCCGGCAAAGACGATTTAATTATTGTTTCAAGGCAGGGAAAATCCATCCGTTTTTCGGAAACGCAGGTAAAACCTACCCATAGGGATACCTCCGGTGTACGGGGAATCAGGCTTTCCAAAGATGATGAGGTTGTATCAATAAATATAGTTGAAAACGAAGATGATGCGCTCCTCGTTATTATGGAAAACGGTCTGGGTAAAAAAACTCTATTTTCCTCCTGGAGCAAACAGGGCAGGGGCGGACAAGGTGTAAAAGCTGCCCAGGTAACAGCTAAAACCGGCCGTATTGTCACCACCCAGGTTGTTAACAAAAATACCGATACTTTGGTTTTAACCTCAACCAAAGGCCAGCTTATTAAAATGGACCTGAAGCAAGTGCCGACTTTGCAAAGGCAAACCCAAGGGGTTATTTTAATGAGAGTCCGGGTGGGGGAAAAGGTTGTTGCGGCAACCGTGGTTGCCAGTAAAGAAAGAGTAGCTGGTGATTAAATTTAACAAGGAAAAAATTATTACCAAAATTGCCACCATTTATTTTATGATTGGCGTTATTTTTGCCGCTTTTTTTGCCATTTATTACAAATGGCATCCTCTTTCTTTTCTTTCTCCCAATTTTTTTTCAGTAGTCTTCACTTGGCCATTCCAGGCAATCGGCTTTGTAAGTGATTTATTAACCTACGGCCTCTCCGGCAAACCAATATAACCCTATCCCATAATATTGACAATTAGACTACTTTGTGATAAAATAAATTAATGACCACAGAAGCAAGGGTGGGGGAAATTCATAATTCTATTCCTTTGGAGAAATGTGTAAAGGAACTTGATCCTGAATATTTGCGGGATACAACATGGAGAGTTTTACAACTTATCTATTCAGGGAGAGGAAGTCATCTGGTTGGCCAGCGTGATATTTCAATTCTCAAACTCTTAGAAGCAGAACAAACTCTGGCAAGATCAACATTGGCACAACCATTAAGTCATTCATCTAAAGAGGTAGCAGACGCTATTTTATTAGACAGAATGCAACAATGCTCTCCTTCAATGAAAGGAATACTGGCTTCCGTGTGGTTTGCCAGACAATTTACTCAAAGGGGTATACTCGCACCTAATATCTCCGAAGAAGTATTTCAAAATCCACAGTTACTTACTTCCTAAAAATTTTTGGACAAAGTCATTTAGGTAGTTGGATAAACGGACAATGCGTTTCCACCCGAAAGGTGGAATAGTCTCGCTACCTCTCCAACATCAGATGTTTAATCTGTTCTAATTTCTTGCCATAATCCACTTGATCCAAGATAAACTCCTTGTATTTTTCCGAGGATGAAAACTGACCAAGTACAGGATCTGTCCAAACTAAAGACTTTCCCGTTTTCAGAAAGTCCGGCAAAGAAGACCAAGGATAGGTTAGCAATTGACTATCCAAAACAACATATGATACCACCGGATTTAGGTGAATATAACGGGAAAGATGTATCAGTTGCTCGTTCGACTCAATTCTGACTGCTTTATAGACGCCTCCAAATACAGGACCCGGTCTATTATTTTTGATATTGAAATATTTAGTATAGCTATTGGTAAACTTGCTAATAAAAGTCGAAATACCACCATCCAATTCCTGTCTCAAGAGGAAATGAAAATGATTCGGCATCAAAACAAAACTGACGATTTTCACTAATACCTCATTACTTTTCTCAAGATAGGACAGAATTTTATTTCTTTCGTCAACAGACAACTCTTTAAATCTTGAAAGCTTAATAGGGGGCTGTTTAAAGCGATAATAAGATAAAGTCAGCATGGCCTGTTCATAATCTTTTCTTGACAAGAAGGTCGGTTGTCTGGCAACGCCACGATTGAACACATGGTAAAACTCACCGGTAGCAATAGGAAAGCGCCTATCGGCCATTCATTTATTATGTATGGAAATACCGTAATTGTCAAAAGGTGGCGAGCGTGTTCCACCCGAAAGGTGGAACGGTTACTTGCTTCCTAAAAATTTTTGGACAAAGTCGTTTAGGTAGTTGGATAATCTGGAAATTAATAGGGCAGACAGTAAAAATTCCATAAACGGATGTGTAACCGGATAATCAAAAAAGACATTAAAAACAGAAACCCTAAATGAAAAAGTTAGGATTATGGCTGTAGCCAGGGAAATTAAAGGCAGGTATAATTTCAAAGCTTTTACGCTTCCACAAAGATACTCAACAATTGCCTCATTAAGAGTGGTAAATGTAAAAACCATCAAAAAGGGAAATAAATTAACCGCCAACTTTAGTTACCTTTCCGAACAGTCCCAGCAGACTCCAGGTATGATCTTCCCTTACCTTGCTTCTTTCTTTATTTTCTTCTCTTAATTTATTTATTTGCCCGTCTTTGGCGCTAATATGCTGCTGCAAGTGGATAAGAGAGTTGTTTAAGCAGGCAAGCGAGGCCTGAAGATTTTCAATTTGACTGTTTTTAAAGTCAATTTCGGAAACAGTATTTGGGCGGGCATTAAAAATAATTCCACCAAGATTTGTAGCCATTTAAATCTACGCTATACTAACAAAGAATTGCTTTTCTTGTCAATCAACTTCTATCCAAACGGGGAAAGAGTGATAATTAAAAACTGGGCTAAGAGCACAATAACAACCGAAGCAAACAACTTTTTATTGGATAAAATACCGTGATGTTTTCTTATTACAAAAGGCAATATCATCTGTAATGCCACCATCACAGTAAAAGTGGTATTGCGGGACATTTCCAACCCAAATGTATTAAAAGTAAGATAAAAAGTTGCAAGACAGGCAGCTGCTATTGCAACTCCTCCAATAATAATAAACCGTAAAGAGTCCTTGCCCAGCAATAGACGTTTCCGGGGTGGAGTTGCCATCAAATGAGGGGTAGAACCGTCAAATCCCAAAGCCAAAGCCGGTGGCCCGTCTGTGACAAAATTAATCCACAAAATTTGAGTGGGCAGAAGAGGGGAGGGCCATCCTAAAAAAGCTCCCAGTGCAATCAACAACACTTCTGCTAAATTTCCGGCTAATAAAAACTTGACCACTTTTAAAATATTGCTATAAATCAACCTTCCTTGTTCCACAGCCGAAACCAGTGTAGCAAAATTATCATCCAGCAAAATAATATCCGAGGCTTCCTTGGCCACATCAGTGCCGATTTTACCCATGGAAACACCCACCTCTGCCTGTTTTAAAGCCAGTGCATCATTAACCCCGTCTCCTGTTACAGCCACCACTTCTTTTAACTTTTGATAAACCTTAACTATTTGCAACTTTTGTAAAGGAGTAATTCTGGCAAAAATTCTTACTTTATTAATTCTTTGCAAAAACTCTTCTTCACTTAACTGGCTTAACTGGCTGCCAATCATAATTTCATCACCAGCAGATAATAGTCCTATTTCTTCGCCAATAGCTTTGGCAGTCAATTCATTATCTCCTGTTACCATGACCACTTTAATACCGGCCTGTTTGGTTAATTTTACGGCTTGTTTTACCTCCATCCGCACTTCATCGGCAATTCCAATAAGTCCCAAAAACTGATTATTTTTGGTAAAGGCCAAAACCCGCAAGCCCTTTTTAGCCATTTTTTTATATTCCTCATCCCATTTTGGCTGTGAAACTAAAACTTCCGGCGCCCCTTTGGTAAAAGTGGATTTTTGATAACCTTCCTGCCATACCACTGTCATTTTTCTTGTTTCCAAAGAAAAAGGAATTTCCTCCACTAATTTTCCCTTTGCTCTCATTAAATCAATATCTAACCCCTCTTCTTTAGCCCAAAGAAGCAAGGCTCCTTCTGTAGTATCACCCAAAATATCAAATCCACCTTCTTTTAACACCAAATTGGCGCTATTGCAGTAAACAGCGCATTTTAATAAATCCTGCATTCTGCCATCATTTACTTTTACTTCCTTAACTCTCATCTCGTTTTTAGTCAATGTGCCTGTTTTATCAGTCAAAATCACAGTAACCGAGCCCAAAGACTCAACAGCAATCATCTTTCTTATCAAAGCTTTTTTTTGATACATTCTTCTCATGCCCACGGCTAAAACTATGGTTATAATCGCCGGCAATCCTTCAGGCACTGCTGCCACCATCAAAGCAATACTGGTTAAAAGCATTTCGAAAATCTCAAATCCCTGCATAAGCCTTAAAATAAAAATTATTGCCGCAACACACAAAGCTCCAATTCCAACCCAAAAACTTAAACCTGCCAAAGCCCGCTCTAGTGGAGTTTGTTCATCTTCCATAGCAGTCAATGTCTGGGCAATTGCCCCAAATTTAGTCGCAATTCCTATCTCCGTAACTTTTATTTTGGCTCTGCCGGCTGAAACAGTGGTTCCCAAAAATACCTGGTTTTCGTTTTCCTTGTTTGTTTTCATAACAGGTAAAGATTCACCTGTTAAAATTGATTCGTTAACTTGCAGCAAATATGCTTCCAGAATTTTACCATCAGCAGGAATCTTATCTCCTGCCTCCACCAAAACAATATCACCCTGCACAATTTCGCTGGAGGGGATTTTTACTTGCTTACCATTTCTGATAACTCTGGCATATTCAACCTCGAGTTTGCGCAGCGCCTCCAGCTCTTTGGAAGCTTTATATTCTTGCCAAAACCCCAAAATGGTGTTTAAAACCAAAATAGCCCCGATTAAACCGGCGTCTAATTTATCCCCAACAACCAAAGATAAAAAAGTGGCGCCAACCAACAAATAAAACAAAGGATTTTTAATCTGCCTCAGCAAGATTTTTAAAGCAGAAGAGTTATTCTTTTGAGGCAATTGGTTTAATCCGTATTTCATGATAATAAGTTAATCGGTGTAACTATCAGTAATATTCCAGCAGTATTTAGCAAATAAGTTAAAATTATAATCTGGTAATACTTTAAATTAGATGCCCCCAACATCATAAGCCCTAACTCATCAGGCAGGGGAGAAGCAATAATAATAGCGCCAATAAGAGGGGTAATAAATTCAAGTTTCCATTTGATAAGAAAATTGTTGATTTTTTTAAGCTGCAATTCACGGGTTATTAAACTTACATCTTTTGATAATTTTTCTTTGAAAAACTTAATTATTACCAAATCTCCTACAACTGCCCCCATTCCTGCCAAAAGCGCCAAAATAATTGGATTATTATTCTCTGCCAAAACAACAATCATAGCCATTGAAATAGGAGAAGTTAAAAAAGAGGTATAAAACATGCCTGCTAAAAATTCTGCTATAAACTTTAGGGGTAAAACCGTGATTATCAAATCATGCAAAAGCCCACTTTTTATAAGATACCAGGCAATACTTAAGCTGAAAATAAAAATTGCGGTTTTAAAAATCAGTTTTTTAATTTTCCGGTCCATTATTACAGTTTAACAGAATGTTTAAAGTAGCGTAATGTATGAGGGGTAGCTTTGATGGAAAAACCAAGCTTTTTAACATATTTTTCCACTATCCGCTGGATGGAGCGGGGAGTAAGCCTCATGGCTTCGCCTTCATTGGCAGGGTCTTGTTTGCCCTGAAAACGGATAAACAAGGGTCTGAAACTGTCTTTGCGGGCAAGTAAATATTCTTCAATCCATACTGAACTAATAGCATGGATATTAAAAGCAACCAATTCGCTAACCTTTACTCCTGTAGAATATAAAGTTTCCAGAATAGCCCTATCTCTTAAACCCTGTTTTTTTGTAGTATCAGGAGCTTCCAAAAGCTGCTGCAGTTGCTTTTCATCCAAAACCTTTGTAGGGGATGCTTCCTGTTTGCCCAGCTCCACCTTTTCAAAAGATAAACTGTCAATGCGCTGACTCTTAAGATAACGAAGAAAGCTGCGCAGGGCAATCAGAAAATAATTTTGGGTAACTTTTTTTAAGTTTTTTTTGGCCAGATGCTGCTTGTATTTTCTAACTAATTGAGGATTAATATCTTTGGGTTGAGTGTCACCGACAAATTCTAAAAATCTTTTTAAATAATGATCATAATTACGGATAGTTAGTTGCGAGCCATTGCATTCCACTTCCAGATATTCCAGAAAATCAGCAATAAGGGCAGACGCTGTCATAAAAGAGCCAGGCCGAGAATTCCCAGGATTACTAAAATGCCTCCCACTATAGCCACGGCAGCTGTGAATTCCTTCGTACCTGTTTCACCTCCAACCGCATCATCAATAGTTGGGGGAATAGTTTTGGGTTGAGCTGAAGGAGTGGAAACTGTTGTAGTGCCCCTGGGAGCCGGTGTCGCAATGGTGCCGGTTCCCGGAGAAGGCGAAGCTGAAACACCACAAGTTCCTGTGCCAATTGTATAACTGCCATCAACCACTGAATTTAGCACATCTGACACTGTGCCCCGCTGCACCACATTGGAATCAGTGGTTTTAGTTTTGTCATTAGGATCAAAATCAAACTTGATTTGAGTTATCCCGGCAGGAGCAGTATCTTTAACTGTCATATTCAAAGTAGCCAGGGTGCCTTTGCCTGAAAAAGCCTGTGTAACAGAAGCCAACCCGGAAATAGTGATTTTACCCGAGGCTTCATCAACATTGTTGCCCGGATAATCAGGATAAACTTTACTTTGGGTATTAATGGAATTAATTGTAAAACGGCTGGCATCATAAATTAAAATAGCATCTGTACCGTCCGTATCAGCTCCGGTAGTATCCAAAACAACATTCAGGATTAAAGGACAACTTTTATTAAAAGTGCCGGAGGCAGGAGAGAAGGATAAGGTAGCGGCCATAACCGGCATAGAAGATAGAAGATAGAAGATAGAAGATAGAAAAAATATAGACTTTTTCATTGTACTGTCAAAGTCAAGTTGGATACATTTTCCAGAATGTCATTGCCGGACAGCGCTTCCACCACATTGGAATCATCTGTTTTACCCGGAGAAAAGCCGATTATCAGATTAGCATCACCGCGAGCTTTAGCCTTAAAATTAATCGTGGCAAAATTTCCCTGGCCTTGAAACAGACGCCCCTGCAAACCGCTGATGCCGGAAATTTGAATCTGGCCTATTTTTGCATCTATTTTCATTTGAGGATATTCCGGATAAATTGCGCCTTTTACAATAGCTCCTTGTGATGCCTCCAACACTTTCGGATCAAAATTAAGCACCAGATCAACCCCGTCAGTCTCGCGGCTACCTGTATCCACCTGCACCAAAACAGGCACAACTTCACCTATCTTATATTGGCTCTTGGAAGAGGATAACATTAACGCCACCTCACGGGGCAATATGGATTCGGGAGGAAGGGAAACCGGAGAGCGAAGAGTTACTATGGCATAAATTACCTCCAGCACAATTATTACTCCCAAAATAATAAAGATGATTTTTGGGGTGAGTAAATTTTTAAAAGAAAACTTTAATCCTGTTTTGTTTTGGTTATCCATATTTTTAGTATATCATGTCCCCGGACTCGGGCTGGCTGAAGAAGTAGCTACCGGGCTGGATGAAGGAGAAGCCGCAGGCCCACCGGGAGCAGGTTCTTCATCATCGTTTTTGCCAAAATCCTGCCTCATACAGGCCCAGTCTATGGAATTAACCCTGCCGTCTAAATTAAAATCACCTGACCTGCCCGCACTTGACTGTCCACTAATCCATTGCCTGTTTAATTCAGATTTATCAAAGTTATTAATTTTGCCGTCCCCGCCGTCAACAGGGAAAATATCACCAACCGGCAAGGTAAAGTTGGGGATGTTGGTGGTGCCGGAAGAAGCAGTAAATTCAGCCACTTTTCGCAAGCTTTTGGGAGCTTTCAAAGAAATTTTGTATTTTTTGCCCTCTTCCAGCTTTTGGGTTAAGTTTTGGATCGCTCCGTTTCTGTCAATCCTCACAGTTTCTTTAACCTTTTTGCCTCCTTCAAAGCCTCCTGCCAGAATCATTTCCACCGCATCCGTATCGTGTTGCGCAGGAGCACGGCAGAAAACTTTAGCTCCCAGTGATACGGAAGAAGACCCTGCGCAAAGACCATCGGCTATTTGCCCATCACCATTGGTTAAGCTAATAGGGAAACTCTGTCCCACCGGAGCATTGGGAAAAGTAAGCTTCGCCGAAGTATTGCTCCATTCCCTAACTTGCAGATTAGTCTCATTACTTTTACCCGTGCCCCTTGAACCTAAATTAGTACCCCGGATGTCAAAAATCACATTACTCCCTTCAAAATTTAATGAACAACCCGTAATGGCAGGTTCAGACCCCAAAAGTTTGATTGGGGCGTTGTGACGGGATATTTTACCGGTGGAATCCTGAAATTCTACCCAGATTTGTTTTTGACCGGCTGGCATATCCGCAGGAAAAATAATGTTTTGGATTTTACTTTCCTCTGTGTAGTCTTGCCACGGCAGCGCATCTGTAAAAGCGCTCCTGTCAAAAGCCCACCTAAACTGATCTGTGGATACCTGACCGGGAATAGATGTAATGGTAAATGCGCCTTTCAAATTATTTTGATTTGGATCGATCTGCAGTAAGGGATTATCAGCAGAACCGGCAATTATTTTATCAACCGGAAATGTCACATCTGCTGTTGCGCCTGCATCTGTCGGGGCAATAGCCTTAAAATGCAGGGTGCCAAGCGTTACATCTCCAGCCGCTACATTGGCAGGATCACCAATAGCGAAGTATTGGAAAAAACCATTTGTATTGCTGGGAACAAGACGGAAAGCGGTGAAGCCTGTATTTGACCGGGAGTTAAAAGCTGGTTCCAGCAAATTCAACTTAGTCTTATCAAAATTTACTTCAAAAGACAAACCCAACACGCTATTTCTACTGGCATTAAATTTAATATCCACATCCAACATATCGTTGACCCGGATAGTTCTGCTACTTGGCACAAGTAACAAACTTACAGAATCCACTGCTAAAACCGTCTTTTGAGGCACAACCAAAAAGAAGATTATTGCAAAACACATTAAAATAACAAACCAGATTTTATTTATCATTTTTTTCTTTATGGACACCGGTGCGGTGTATCAATTGTATAAATATTCCACCAGGTTGTGTAATCCCTCATGTCAACATCCCTGGCCAGGTTATTATCAAAAAGGATCGCTGCCGTATCTTTGGGTATCAGCCGTTGGATCATTCTCCAAATTAAGACCGGATCACCGGAAGGGTTAAGACATCCATTCCTGTCAACATCACCCCTAACCGAACCGGGGGGCAAGGACGGAGGGGGAGTAGCACCTCCAATTGTAACCGTGGCAGGTCTTAAACTCAAAGGCACTTCATCTCTGTATCCCGAAGCAACAATATGCGTATTATTATCATCAAATCTGACAGTTGATGTCCCTGGGCTAGTAACCTGCACGAATAATTTCCCCAAAGTAATGATTTGGTCGCTAGGTAAACTCCCATCGTTCCGCAGGTTAACAGCTGCATAGCGAAGATCACCGTTGATAACTGCATTTTGCAATTCTGTGTTTAATTTGCCGGCTGTATCAGGGACAAATCTATTGATCTGGATATTAGGATCAGCGGTTATAAAAAGATCCACTCCTGTAATTTTAGCAGCCCCGCTACGGTTTGTTCCCTTGTTGAAAATAACATCAAAAGAGATCTCCTGATTTATTTGCGCATCGCGGCTGGGGGGGACAAAAGACACAGTAGCAGAAGGGGTAATAGCTTTACTGCTTAATTGAGTCATTTGCCTAACCAGATATACTCCCAAAATAATACCCGGCAACAGAAGAAAAACTCCCACAACAGATAAGATTGGTTTAGCGAAAAAAATATTTTTAAATTTCTTAATCATTTAATTTTAGTTCCCTATAGAACCATGCCAACGCAAATTTCTCCATTTATTAAAATCCAATAAATCAATACTTCTGTCATTATTACAATCAGCTTTTGTCTGGTCTGCAGGACTTCCGCCTCCCAAAAAAATATCTTTCCAGAAATTTATTATGTCCCCGTCGTCATACTCGTTGTTTCCGTTAAAATCACATTCCTTGGAAGCAGGGGCAGAAGGGGAGGGGGAAGGAGAAGAAGATGGAGAGGAAGAGGGAGAAGGGAACGCACCTGCGAGTTGAGCCAACTCCCTCGCTCGACCAAGATCCCCGGCCAAAATGGCCCGCCGATACCATGCCAGCAGCCGTTGACGAAGCGTCCACCCCGGGGGGTTCGGATTTGGACCTGCAAGATCCGGATACTTGGCGCCGAACTGGGCGGCCAAGGCATCTGTAAGTCCAGAGAGGTTATTGGGCCAATTTTCCAGGGGTAGCCGGAATCCCATCTCCTGCATCCTGGCAAAGTAAACAGGATCATTAACAAAACGATCCCCGGGCCATTCCCGACTGCCTTCCGGCCCGCCCATCTGGCTAATCATCCACTCCTTAACCTCAGGCGTCATAGCCACGATCTGGTCATTAGAAGTAACAGGCTTGTTGTCATCACTGTGGGCCACATCAAGGATAATCTGCGCCACCTGCTTGTATCGGTCTTCCCAGACATAGCGCCACAAGGCACTGAAGATACTCGTTGGGCTACCCACGCCACCCTCGGAATCCATCTGGTTGGCAATGTCGCCCATGCCTTGAGCCCGAAGGCGGTCCTTGATGGTCCGCGCCTGTTGTGGCGTGAGCCAGCCACCAAAACCAGGGCCAATGAAGATCCATGTTGGCCCGTGCAGGGCGTTCCAGCCGCGCCCGAACGACCTGTGCATCTGCACCCAGTCATCCGCCGTAACAATGGGGACCACTGACTGGAAAATAGTGCCATGTGTCTGCTGGGCAGAAACTTCTTTCACCAAACTTTTTGGCAAAAAGCTAATTATTTCTTTGATAGGATTGCTGACAGAGCGCAAAATATGAGGGCCGGTTGATCCAACTCCCACTCCCGGCGGACCCAGCGGAGAAGTGAATGTTACTGTTACTGGCTTTGTCCTGTCTTTTACCACCCAAGCATTATTTCTTAGCTCCGCATTATCTCCGGAAAATGTAATAGAAGCCTCTGTAGCGCTTGATTTTAAGGTTTGCTGCTGACGGGCCAAATTTAAACCCAAAGGTATAGCCACAGCTAAAATAGCCAAAACCAAAAGACTGATTATATTCTTTTTATTCACTACTCTTATAGTGAACCAAATCAGGGGAATTTGTCAACCCCCATTGGCTTTAGACAAAGGATGATATTTTTTGTGTGCTTCCTCTGCAAATCTATCTGAAACATTAACATATCTTGTGGTAGTATTTAAAGACTCGTGACCAAGTAGAATTTGGATAGCGGCAGGTGAAGCCCCTTCTTCAGCCAAATATGTAGCAAAACCATGACGCAGAGAATGGGCACTGGTTGGAGGATTAATCTTGAGTTTTTCTCTGTATCTTTTAATTCTTTGCTGTAGATAATTAGTAGAGATGCGTCTTTGAACTTTGGTAATATTCCTGCCTTTTGTAGGAACAAATAATGCTTGTAAAGAAGTCGTCAATAAGATCTAAGTTGACGGATGTTTTTAAGTCTTTCTGGATAATCATATTATTGCTTGTGGAAACTTAAAATCAGCTTCTTGTACAGAGAATTCTACTACATGCTTTGAATCTAAAACCAGTAAGAAATCTACGCCTTTCATTGTTGAAAGATTATGCAATAATTTAGAAAGCGAAATCGTCCCTACTTCAATAAATAAGTTTCTTGTGCTCTTTTTATAAATACCTAGATCAGCTCATCCCATATTTAAATTTGGTTCTATTACAACTTCATAGTCCAATGACTTAAAATAAGTTGCAATAACCTTCATCATTGTAAAATGCCATTGTTTACCATGAGGTTTACCTATTGTTAAAGATCTCTTACTTCCGAAAAGATTCACTGATGATTTAATATCCTTTGCTTTGATTCTTCCTGTTAGTATTAAAAGGGCCAATCGTCTATAGATACAATTTCTGCAGGCCTTTTCAGCATCATTATAGTGAAATTCGAGAATTGTATCATTCAACCAATTTATCTCTTTGTTAATAGCATTTTCCACCAAATCCCAAGGCAATGATTTTGATTTAGGTGTAGTCATAAACTAGATTTTACTTCCGTGTAGTTTTCTATGAATTTCTCTTAAGTGTGGTCTTGTTACATGGGTATATACTTGAGTTGTAGCTATGTTTCTGTGACCTAGAAATTCCTGAACTACTCTTAAATCTACGCCTTTCATTAATAAATCTGTGGCAAAACTATGACGCAAGGTATGACAAGTTGTATTTAATGGCAAGCCTGCTGAAAGAGCGTGATATTTAACAATTCGCTCAATGCTTCTTATCGTAAGTCTAGTCAATGGTGATCTACCCCCATAATTTACAAATAGAGCCTTTTCATTATCTTTTCTGGTTCTTAAATATTGTTTGAGCCAATTAACACATCTTTCTGAGAAAAATACAGTCCTGGGATGACCACCTTTCCCAATGATGCCAATTTCTAAATCAGTTATGTCTGGATTGATCGTAATTTGTTCCCAGTTAAGCGCCACAAGCTCAGCAACCCGAAGGCCGGTAGAGAAGAATACTTCTAAAATAGTTCTATCTCGCAGTCCTGCAGGCTCTGAAGTATCGGGAGCTTGTAAAAGCCTTTCAACCTGCTCAATGGTAAGAAAGTTTACTGTTTTTTCTTCCTTATTTTTTGGAATTTTTACTTTATCCGGGGGAAGAGAGTGGATATCCTTTTCTACAAAAAAACTTAAAAAAGACCGTAAAGCCACTAAATAGTGATTCTGTGTTGAGCGTTTTAGTCTATCCTTACTTTTCTGTTTATATTTACGGGAGAGGAATAGTCTATATTCCCAGATATGATCTTTGGTAAGATCCTGAGGTTTAAGTTCGTCCAGATTGTTGACGGTTAAAAATTCAAAGAATCTTTTTAAAAACTTTGAATAATTCTCCTGGCTTTTGGAGGAGAGACCTTTTTCCAGTTCCAACCAGTCTAAATAATCAAAAAGGTATTCTTTGAGTGTAGTGCTTTGATTTCTCATTCCTTTTGCAGTTAATGTATCTTAACCGACATTGAATTTATCTTAAATCAAGCCTCCTTTAACTGTCAAGTACTTACAAGTACTTAATAATTCACTAATGCTGTTTAGGCTGACCCCCTACAATGCCCCTAAAACGGCTTTTCAGGGGAGATAAGCTACACTACATCATCCAGAGATTAGCTTGTTGCAGAAACCCAAACTTAATAAAGTAAAAAGTTAAAAGTAAAAAAAAGAAAATATAAATTTTTAATCGGCGACTGCTATTTTTGAGAACAAAAAACCTGTTTAAATTTTGCCTTATATTTGTTAATTATTTTTTTTCTTTTTCCCGGAATAAGATTTGAGGTCTCCCCTTGGAAATTTTGTACTCAATATATTGTGCGACGACGGGTAGAAGGGAATTTTGGGTTAATTAGAGAAAAAGAGAGTGATGTTATATCTTCAGTCCTACAGGCACTCGCAGTCCTTTGCAAATTCATACATTATTTATAGTTATAGCGCTTGGAGAACAAGTCTCTACTCTACACATATTCGGGTATTATTTACCCAGAAGATTAGCACTTATCCACAAGGTATGATAAATCAAGACTAGAGCATGACCTATAATTATTTAATTATATTGCCAAATACATCAAACAACATCATCTCTTTTTTCACGGAATCTTAACATATTTTTCACGCCACTTCGCTCACTGCAGGCGCCCCCCTACCCTGTCCAGGAAGTTAGAAAAAAACTTACTAAAAATACCATTCCTCCAATCCCCAGATATTCCCAAACCATTCTTCTATCCAGCCTGCCCCGCAAAACTTGAGTGGTTATCCCCACCAAAACATACATGGCCGAAGCAAGGGCTAAAGACCAGATAGTGGTAGCCATTGGCCAAAAGGAAAAAGCCAGAGCCAACTCCCCCAAAATCAAAGCTAAAATCAGGCTTTGTACAACTATAGAAAGCACTACCCTATCCTCCATCTCAATTGACCAGAGAACCTGCAAAATTAAAGGAAAGCTTACTGCAAAAACCAGCAGTCCGTTCCATAAAAACAGCAGCTTGAAAGCATATATAACATTAAAAACAAAAAAGCCGGACAAAAGCGTAAAAAGAAAAGTGGCTGTTGAAGCAGCGCGGTATAAAGGAATAGTACGGATGGCTGCCACATTAAAGACATTTTGGGAAAGAAGCAAAAGATAAAAAAACAAACCAAAAAAGAAAGCTGCAGGCAACCTAGTTAACCATCTAACCGGCAGCAAAAAGTAAAAGCTGGCAACTGCTACAGTAAAAAAAATAGGCAAAATCAAAAGGATTACAGTTTTAGTTAAATTTAATCCTTCCCGGAGAGCCCACAAAGACAAAATTCCTGCCAAAATCCCGAGGCTCGCAATAAACCTGAATCTTAAATTAAAATCCACCAGTTGGGTGGACAATAATCCAAAAGTAACAAGTATCGAAGCTAAAATAATTTTTTGGCGTTTATTTAAATCCATCATAGTCATCAGCTTTCAGCTATCAGCTTTCAGACTTAGAAATTTGTCTGACGACTGATGACTGATAGCTATTTACTCGCTAACTTTAGCACATGGCAAATGGCAATGGCCAAAGCATCGGTAGCATCATCCAAATGCCCACCTTTCCAATTTGCTTTTAGTTTGTTTCTTCTTCTAGTAGCAGTACCTAAAAACTTTCTCACCCCGTCGTGGACCTGATCCTTATCTGCCCTGCCAGAACCTGCCACCATTAACTTTACCTGTAACCCTGTGTAATCCTGAAACGGAACTTTATGCTGGGCTGCTGTCAGCATGATTACTCCCCTGGCCTGGCCTACCATAATGGCTGTTCTGGTATTGGCCCCGAAAAAAAGCATTTCGCAGACCATCTGATCCGGCTGGTATTTTTCTACAACAGAAGTTAGTTCACTATGTATCATATGAAGGCGGTCCTGCATTAATTTCTCTTTTGGAGTGCTGATATTCCCATAAGCCACAAGCTCAATATCGTACTTAAATTCCCTACCCAGAATATCATCGGGTATTTTTATAACTCCATAACCAGTTGTAGCTGTCCCGGGATCAATCCCCAAAATTATCATAGATTTTTTGAATATCTGGATTATCCTCCAGTTTCTCGATAAATTCTATCACCTTTTTGATAGTTTCCGGGTCATCAATTTTTTGTAAAATACTGGGCTTCATGATTATTTCAGCTGATTCTACTTCAAATCCTGCTTGAGTAATTTTTGTACTCATAGTATTTAATTCCGGGCTCTCCACATATACTAAATAGTGTTGTATTTCTTCTTCAACATCATCTACGCCCAAATCGATCAACGCCAACATATCCTCTTCCTGACTCTTTGACTCTTTGACTCTTTGACTCTTTATTTTTATTTCACCTTTTTTTTCAAACATATACGCCGTACTTCCCGATCCTCCTAAACTCCCACCGGATCTTTCAAATAAATTTTTAACTTCCTGCAAAGTTCTTAATTTATTATCAGTAATCCCCTCCAAATAAAATGCCACTGTACCCGGCCCAAAACCTTCATAAACTACCTCTTCTAATGCTTCTTTTCCAATACCCATTCCCCTGTCTATAGCCCTTTGGATATTATCTTTAGGCATATTTAAAGCTTTTGCTTCTTCTAAAACTGTGCGAAGTCTGGGATTAGTTCCCGGATCTCCGGAACCTCCGGCTTTAACCACAATGGTAATCACATTAGCCAGTTTGGTAAAAGCCTGACCTCGTTTTATATCAGCAGTCCCCTTCTGCCTCTTGATAGTTGACCACTTGGAATGCCCGCTCATGCAAGATATTCTAACACAGAATTATTCTTTAACGCATTTACCCCCGGCGTCGGGGTAGAAACCATCAAGTTTACAGGTGTATCCGCTGGGGCACTCAATATTGGCAATCCCCCCGCAAAATTTTGCTTCGGCAGGAGGACACATGTCGGCTGTCACTGTTATAAGGCACGTTATAGGTTTGGCATCCAAACACGCAGGCCTCGGCCGGCAAGTTGGTGAGGGAGTAATTTCTATAAATTTAAAGGTGGAAAGGAATTGATCAAATGTCTCGGTAGCAAAGCTTAATTCCTCTGGTGAATATGTTGTGGTAGAAAAACTAACAAGGTATTCTTTTCCGTTTTGTACAACGCTAAAGTCTTGGCTTAATTGGGTAGTGATTCTATTTGGGGAAACTTCTTGATAAGTTTGCTTATTCTCCTTTCCTTCCACATTCTGGCCTAAAATAGTTTTAGTAACAGAAGTTGGTGATGTTAATATTCCTGGATTTTTTGGATCAATATAGATTTTAAAGTGAGTTAATTTAGAGCTACTTATAAATCCAACCTGATTTACATCTTGATAATCCTGATCAGTTTTTGCATCTTCTCCTGGACCTCTGACTATTGAAAAATCTTGAGGATATTTCACGGAAAAGTGATGCTTTGTATTTGTATATATTTTCCAGTTGGAGGTTTTTCGAAACTGAAGAGACTCCTGTACTTGTTTGTTTCCTTGGGAAACATTCTTTTCCAATAGTTCAGTTGGCCACAATTCTATAAAGTCTTCCCGCGTGCTAATCCCCGGGCTAAAATGAGTACCTGCAGATTGTAGTTTAAAATCAACTTTTTTAATTCCTGAACCCTCTGTCAAGGCAAATGTTACCAGCCCTGAATAATTGTAAGGTCCTGCAGAACCCATCCTATCTGTAAGCCAACCTTCATCGCCTCCAAAATATACCTCTGCAGTATCACCGCTAACAACAATTTCTTTAATATACATCTCTTTATTCTTATCTGTATACTCCGGATAAAATTGGGAAAAAACCATTAATATCTCTTTTGCATTTTTCGCTTCGCGGGCACTTATATACTCTAATTCCTCCCACCCGTCTTTTGCGAGAACTTTATACTCTCCAATTCTGATTGTTTCATTTGTTTTAACAACATCATTGGGCTGACCAAGAAAAAAACCTGATTGAGATTGAAAAATAAGAAATGTACCTGCCAAAACTATCCCTGCCAAAAGAGCAATAATCAAAATCCATTTTAGAGGAAATCTCTTTGGAGGGGGCGGTTGCGTGGGAGGAACAGAAGGAGCTGGAGCTGGAGTTGGAGTAACAGGAACCGGACTGACCGGAACTTGGGGCTGTAGCAAATTTTCTTCCATAACATTACTATGAACTGGTTTCAAAACTATAGTTGTGGGTAATTAAACTCCTTTGAAGGATTAAAGTTTTTATATCAACTTTCTTATACAAATCACAATTAAAGCAAGGTAGGTTAATGCAGAAAATGAAGCTAAAGT
>Ga0209211_10000299_pt1 | contig 108734 bp, 96 predicted proteins | sample RifGroA2_FD_183992 | JGI IMG/M metagenome (GOLD analysis project Ga0209211, IMG submission 183992) | Groundwater microbial communities from Rifle, Colorado, USA - Groundwater A2 (SPAdes) (version 2) | ecosystem: Environmental > Aquatic > Deep subsurface > Groundwater | place: Rifle, Colorado...
AAGCATTGGTCGGGGAACTTCAAGAGCCTCGATGCTACCCCCGCTTTCTCCTGCCGTAATTTTCATGACATCTTTATCAATTTTTTTAAACTCCTTGTAGGAGCTGTTAAACATATTGACGGTCGTTCCGAGGTGATTCCCCATTTTTTTCAAATAGTCTTCGTAACTGATGAGGTGGCGGTTTAACTGTCCGACATGCTGGCGGATTTCCTTGGCCGATTCTTCAATCTGAAGAGCTCGAAGTCCTTGCAAGACGGTTTGAAGATAAGCAAAGAAGCTCGTTGGCGAAACAATGATGACATGCTTCTGCGAGAATGCGTATTCGATGAGATCTTGCGTATTCACTTTGATCACACCGACTTTGTTAATGAGGAGATCATAGTAAATGCCTTCTGCCGGAATGAACATAAAAGCAAAATCCATCGTTCCATCATTAGGTTTAATGTATTTTGAGGTCTCGTCAATACGTTTTTTGAGGTCATTTTTAAACTCTCGTTGAAGAGCTTCTTGTTGCGACGGATCCTTTTCCTCAATAATGCGATTATAGTTTTCAAGACTAAATTTAGAATCAATTGGAATAATCTTTTCTTTTACGAACACAACAGCATCAACGATATCTCCATCCGGAAATGCGTACTGCATCTGATAGCTTGATGGAGGGAGAACATTTTTAAGAACGTTTTCGAGGTAATACTCTCCAAGAACTCCTCGATGTTTAGGATTTTTGAGGACGTTTTCAAGACTTTGAAGCTGTTCAGAAAAGCCGAGAACCTGCTTATTTGTTTCATCGAGTTTTGTCAGGCGCTCCGTAATCGTCTGAATAATGCCGCTTGTATGGTGGTGCTGTTTTTGTGAAGCTTCAAGAGTTTTTTGAAGATTTTGATTCAGCATCTCGTTCATGGAGTCCAGACGCATTTGAAGAGAAGTATGGTCCGAAGGAACCTTGAGACGTGAAATAGCAAATACCAACCCTGCAACCGCGACGATAAGAGCAAGGACGAGGATTAAAAGAAGAGTTTCCATATTTCTTTTTAGAAGAAGTTCGCGTATACTTTCTTGCAGAACAAGTATAGCATAAGAGTTCAGTAACGTTTTACGACACTTGTTTAAACGAAACTTGAGTCCTCGTAGCTCAATGGATAGAGCAAATCCGTCCTAAGGATGAGATGGGGGTTCAACTCCCTCCGGGGACACCATTCTTGGCTTCTTCAAAACCTCGGATGGTAGCCTTCGCCAAAGGCGGATCAACCTCCGGCTGAGGATTCTGGGCACAACGAGCCAAACGAATTATTCAGGAGCAGTCCTCTTTAGGGGCCATTAGCTCAGTTGGTAGAGCGCTGCATTCGCATTGCAGAGGTCGGCGGTTCGAATCCGCCATGGTCCACCATTCGACTCGCTTTGCTCGCTCATGGTCTCCGACCACGAGTATCTGAAAGAAATCAAATACCTCGCAAGTAAGGTTCCGAGCTTGCAGTTCGACGCTTTGCTCACTACCATGAGCTTGTCAAATAGTATCAATATCTGATCATCTGATAGGAGTTCCCATCAGAAAATTTTTTATGAAGATGTACACTGTTGGTTTCATTTTTAACGAAGATCTTTCACAAGTGCTTCTCATTAAGAAGACTCATCCTGATTGGCAGAAGGGAAAATTAAATGGAGTTGGCGGTAGAATTAAACCGGAAGAAGAGAGTCTGGGATGTATAGTTCGAGAAGTTGCTGAAGAGGCAGGCCTTCAAACAAAGCCTGAAAGTTGGATCTACTTTGCAAAGATGAAGGGGAGTGAACAGTCAGTAGATTTTTATGCACATGTGTATAAAGAATCCGCAGGGGCTCTTGTCTCTCTGACAGATGAGGAGATTGGTTGGTTCAAAAGTAATGAGTTGCCGGATTTTGTCATTGATAATCTTCGATGGCTTATACCTCTTGCTATAGACAAACTGAAGAATGATACATTTCATCATTGTGAGATTGAACACAAATAGGTTTCATAAGAAACGAGAAGATGAATAAATAAATGTTAGTTTTTATATGGTTGTTTGTCTACGCTAGAATAGCCAAAAAATTAAGATGTGGACAAATTAGGTATTTCTGTGGGTTAAATGCCTACTTATCCACAGTATTGAACACAAAAATTGATCAGTATGATCTATAAAACAGCTAAATTTAGCTGTTTTATATATTGACTCAAATTTGTATTCATGTTATACTTCGGACTGAACAATGTCTATGAGAGTTAAATTCGTGGGGATTATTTTCATTCTTGGGTTAAGTATCTCGCCTTCTGTTTATGCCGAGATGTCTTCTACGAATTTTATTATTCGAACTGATTCCTTGAGCACAGGCGGGGACAATACATCTTCCTCGGCGAGTTATTTTCTGCGCGATACGATTTCAGGGAACGCTGAAGGAAATAGTTCCAGCTCCTCTTACAGTTTGCGATCGGGGTTCCGCCCGATGGTGTTTGATCCTGTTGTTGCTTTAGATGTGGCGGTCCAAGAAACGGATGTGAGCGTTTCGATTTCGTCGCTTGCGGGAACGGATATAACCGTTTCTTCTGCGAGCGGTTTTTCCGTTGGCAATTTTGTTGTTCTCATACAAAACGTTTCCTCAACTCCTGTTACGGCAACAGGTGAAATCACGGCGATTGCCGGAAGCGTCATCACGGTTGATCAACTTGTTTCGAACGGCTCCCTAAGCATTGACGGGGTGGACGACGTTCTCTATCGAGCGGCTGGAACGTCCGTTGGCTTTGACGGACTCCTTACAGATTCAGTGACACGTCGTACCATCGTTTGGAATGTTTCCGTGGATGTCAGAAATGGATTTGTCGTCTATCTTGCCGAAGATGCTAATTTGTCTTCCGGAGCATTTTCCATCACGGATGTGGCCGATGGGGAAGTTACGGCCGGCTCGACGGAATTCGGCGCCCGCTCTTCGGACACAACGCTTGCAAGCTCCACGTTCGATACACAAGACGCTCCCATCACGACGGCGCTCCAGCAAGTGGCAACCGTGTCGGGCGGATCGGCAACCTTTAACGCGAAGGGATATGTCGAGTTGAAAGCGGCTCGAGACGGAACGGCTCAACAGGGAACGTATGAAAACAATCTGTACCTTGTCGCATCCCCAACGTATTAGTTTCCGGATGGCGATCGTGACGGTTGGCTCCATGATGTTCGTGCTTGGTGCGTCGCAAGTTCAGGCGATCGGCCTTTCTCCGGCGATTCTGGATCTGCGGCTCAACCCCGGCCAAGTCGTAGAGCGAACCGTCACGGTGGTGAACACCGAGGACGTTTCTCGAACCTTCCAATTTGCAAGAGAGAATTTTTCTCCTTCCGATGAGCCAGGCGTTCCCGTTTTTGACGGCGGCGTCAGAGATGATTTCCCCTCGTGGATCTCGGTGGAACCGTCGCGTGTGCATTTGCCTCCTCTGGGAGAAGCCGAGATCATGATTACGTTGGCCATTCCGATTGACGCTCCGCGTGGAGACTTCTACGGCGTCGTATTTGCCGCTCCCGATCCGGCTCCTTCAGCCAGCGCTCGCGCGGCGCTTCTCCTCTTTCTCACTGTGCTCGGAGAGACGCGCGACGACTTACAGCTCGTCTCCTTCACTCTGAACGATTCGTTTACGTCGTCTCTTTCCAACACAGGAACGATTCGAGCTCAAAATGCCGGCAACGCGTACGTTAAACCGCAAGGCGAGATTGTGCTGAATCCTCTCTTCGGACGCCGTGTCGCGGTTTTATCCAATCCGAAGTCTCTGCGGCTTCTTGCGGGCGAGTCTCGAGAGTGGGATGTGGATTGGAGAGGAGAGGGGACGAGGGGGTTTTTCACCGGACTTGCTGACGAGTGGCACGCCTTTGCTCTTGGTCCGGTAGAGGTGGAAGCAATCCTTTCCATTGGCGAAGACGAGAGAGGAAGTGATCAAGCTCGCGGCGTCTTCTGGGTGTTCCCGTGGCGCACCGCGTTTCTCTTCGCTGTGATTCTCTTCTTGTGCATCTCGGGTCTTCGTCTTCTGCGTTCTCGAAAATAATAAATGTGTGCTCAAATTTCTTTTTCATGCACGAACCATCATCCTTGCCGCGATCGTTTTGATGGCGGTAACGACGGTTGTTCCTGCAAGATCGGCGACAGTGACATCGCTGACTGATGCCCCTGGCAATCAAGACGCCGGGGCGGCGGCCAACCACACCTTGTCCTTTACAACACCAACGGGCGCTTCGGAAGGAAGCGCCATGACGATCACGTTTGACGCATCGTTTGATACCGCCTTAATCACCGAGGACGATGTTGATGTTGCCGACGATGGAGTGGATCTTACGACCGCGGCGGATTGCTCCGGCACGGAGCGGGCTTCCGTCTCGATCGCCGCGGATGTCGTGACGATCACGATCTGCGCGGGCGACGGCGGGGCCATTGCCGGCGGAAGCGTCGTCGAGATTCAGATCGGGGAAAACGCAACCAGCTCCGGGACAGGCTCGAACCGAATCACGAATCCGTCTTCGGTGGGCACATATTCCATCAGTCTTGACGGCACCTTCGGCGACGATGGAAACGTGTGGATTCCCATCATCACCTCTGGAGGCCTTCCCATATCCGCCATCGTGCCAAGCGCGGGCGGCGGAGGAGGGGGAGGCGGCGGACTGCCGGCGGCCACCTGTACCGATAGCGAGTTTCCCATCATCTGGGGCGTGCAGGTTGACGACGTGTCCTCTTCCAGCGCCGACGTGAGCTGGATCACGAGCGAGAATGCGACTTCGGAAGTGGATTACGGGCTGACCTCATCCTACGGACTTCTGGCGACGGGCGGCGTTACGCAATACCACACGGTTCCTCTGACGGGTCTTTCCGAAGGAACGGTGTATCACTTCCGCGTGCGTTCGGCCGACGGTTGTCCCAACGAGGCGGTGAGCGGTGATTTCACGTTCACGACACTTGATACGACCGCACCCGTCATCTCTAACATCGTCGTCTCCAACATCACAACAAGTTCGGTGACGATTTCGTGGACAACGAACGAACCGACGACGGGTGTCGTAAGCGTGTTTCTCGGCAGTGTGTTGGTGACGACGGCAACCTCGGCATCTTCCTCAACCGCGCACAGCGTTATTGTCTCCGGTCTTGCCGATGCGACGACTTACGCCTTCTTCATTGAAGCGGAGGATGCGTTCGACAACAGCTCGACGAGTGTTACGCAGTCGTTCACCACGCTTGCCGATCTGCCTCCGGCAAACGTGAGCGGTTTGACGGTAGTTCCCGGAGACGGAGAGAACACACTCTCGTGGACATTGCCCGCCGAGACGGATCTCGCGAGCTTGACGCTTGTCTGGCGCACCGACCGTTTTCCAACCTCGTTCACGGATGGGAACTTGATCGGTCTTGGTCTCGTCGAGGTTTACGAGCACACAGGGCTTGTGAACGGCACGACGTACTACTACGGCCTCTTTGTGCACGACAACGTCGGACAAACTTCATCGGGAGCTCTTGTCTCGGGGACGCCGTCTATGATTCCTGCGACTCCGGTTGAAGATGCAGAAGAAGTCGAAGAAGTAGAAGAGGAAGTCGAAGACGATCACGAAGAGGATGCCGAGGAAGAAGAAGTTCCTTCGAGTGATGAGGCTGAACCGCTGGGAGATGAGTCTCTTGATGGAGAAAGTGATAGCGAAGACGATGGCGATGATCTTGTTGAAGAGACGCTTGGAAGCGGTGCGGCGGCTTGCGGAAATCTCGTCTGCGAGGCGGGGGAAACCAAAGCTTCGTGCCCCGCCGACTGCGCGTTTGAGGTGATCCCTCCGACGCCGACGGCCGGTGGAACGCTTCTCGATCTCGATTACCTCGTCGCGCTTGACACGATTGAGCTCTTTCCCGTCTCGGGCGTTGTGGACGTGTTGCCGGGGCGGCCGCTTCGGCTTCTCGCGCGAGCGGATGCCGTTCCGGACGGCGCAGGGGTTCAGGCGCTCGTGGGATCCAGCCGTTATCTCATGGAACGCACGGGGGATGTCTTCTCCGCGATCGTAACTCTGCCGCCGCAAACGGGAACCATCCAACTTCGTCTCCTGTCGGTGCTTCCCGAACATGAATACGTTCTTGCCGATTCCTTGTTGAGGCTCACGCCGTTTGGGTTCACCTTCGAGGTTCTCGAGGGTGGACGCGAGCGTCTTGGGTATGCTCGTGTAACGCTCCTTGTTCAACGCGGCGGAATTTTTTCTCCGTGGGATGGCTCCCCCTATGGGCAGCTCAACCCACAAACAACGCCGCAGGATGGGTCCTTCGCGTGGTATGTGCCGCAGGGGACGTACAATGTCTCTGCATCGGCCGACGGGTACCGGCCGACACAAACCGCTCCGCGCTTTGTCACGAATTCCATCGTGACGGAGACGATCGAGCTGAAGCGCGAACCGCCCCCCATCGCCCAAGTGATCACATCGCTCGCTCCGCCTCTTAAAAAGCTCCAGGCGGTTGCCGGCATTCTTTCCGAGAACGCGGCAGAAGTGTTGCGCACCGCGCGGGACAACCGCATGGTGCAGAAAGGGGTCAACGTGGCGGCCCCGGTCATCCTCACGACCAGCGTCGCTTCAGCTATCGTCCTCTCTGCGAGCTTTGATCTTCTTCCGTTCCTTCAGTATCTCCTGACGTCCCCCGTTCTCCTCTTTTGGCGCAGGCGGCGCAAGAGGTGGGGCGTGGTGTATGACGCAGTGAGCAAACAACCGGTCGATCTCTCGATGGTGCGCCTCTATCGTCTAGCCGATGGACGGTTGGTGCAAAGTCGCGTGACGGATCGATACGGACGCTATTTCTTCCTGGTTGACCCCGGAAGCTATCGTCTTGCGGCGGCCAAAGCGGGATTTGGCTTCCCGAGCGGCTATCTTAAGGGTCAGCGTCAAGACGGAGGATTCCTGGACCTCTATCACGGCGAGCCGATCGAAGTAACGGCCGAACACGCCTTGGTGGCGGCCAATGTTCCTCTGGATCCACTCTCAACGGGTGCGCAGCACGCACCCTGGCGCATTCGCGCAAAGCGCGTGCTGCGCACCGTTCAGCATCTTGCCGCTCTTTCGGGAATTTTGGTGGCGCTTGCCATTCTCATCTTGCGGCCGGGAGTTTATGCGGGAGTCGTGCTCGGAGTTCAACTGTCCATCTATCTTCTGATTCGCCGTCTCGCCAAACCGCGCCGCAAGCCTCGCGGGTGGGGAATCGTCTACGACGAGAGAACTCGCCGGCCTCTCTCAAATGTTGTGGTGCGAGTGTTCGAGCCCGTCTACAACAAGCTTTTGGCAACGGCCATGACGGATCGCCGTGGCAGGTACAATTTCCTTGTCGGACCCAATGAGTACTATGCGCGTTTCAGGAAGGACGGGTACGAGGAAACAGAGGTCAAACCGATTGACCTTTCGGCGGCTAAGGAACCCACTGACATCGCGATTGATGTTACGCTTAAAAAACGACTATGAGTCGTGAAGGACGACAACGCATCGCTCTTCTTCGTCAAGCAAGCATCGGCATCTTGGTTGTGATGCTTGGCATTGCTCCGACTCTTTTCGCGCAGGCTGTTTCGCCGCCCAACATCGTAACGTATCAAGGGCGTCTCCTCGACTCGAACGGCGTGCCGGTTACGTCCTCGTCCATTTCGATGATCTTCGAGCTTTATACGGATCCGACGGCGGGAAGCTGTGTATGGTCGAACTCTTCCGCTTCCTGTGCCTCGGCGACCGCTCGAACTATCACGTTAACCGATGGCCTCTTTTCCGAAGACTTGGGAGACACGGGCGCCAGCCCGGCGTACGCCGCGATCGGCGACGCGATTTTTGCCGACAATGCGGCCCTGTATCTGCGCGTAACCGTCGGGGGCGAGCCACTTTCTCCGCGCAAACGACTGACCGCCGCACCCTACGCGCTGAATGCTGAAACGCTCGACGGCGTGGATTCGGCCTCCTTTCTTCTCGGAAGCAACAACCTTTCCGACGTTGGCAGTGCGGCAACGGCTCGCACGAACCTCGGTCTTGGCTCGCTTGCGGTCTTAAGCAGTGTGGACATTTCCGACAACACAAACCTCGTGGGCGGTTCGAGTCTGACGCTGACGGGCGACACGCTCGACGTGGACGATGTCTTCCTTTTCAACTCGGGCGACACGGCGGCTGGCAGTTATGATTTTACGGGAGCCGTTTTTGCCGGAACGAACGCGCTCGTATTTGAGGGGTCTTCCGCCGATGATTTCGAGACGATTTTTGCCATCACGAATCCTACGGTTTCTGATCGCACCATCACGTTTCAAAACGGTACGGGAACCGTGGCCTTCACCTCCGACATTCCCGCAGGCGCTTCGCTTTGGGAAGTGGGGACGAACGGCACGTATGAAGACGATGCGGCCGCGATTGTGGGAACCGACGCGGCGTTTACCTATGTGAGTTCCTCCGGCGCGTCCGACTTGCGCGTGGGCGACGACTTCGAGGCCGTGGACGACGGTTTCTTCGGAGGCGATCTTGTCGTAGGCGCTTCCACGTCCGCGACGGAGACGCTGGCGAACGTCGGATTCAGTCTTGGAGGAGACGATCTTTTCGTTGCGGGGCTTTTTGGCGTCGAGGGGAATTTTTACACCGACGGTTCCGTTCTCTTCGGTTCGGACATGACGATTTCTGCCGGCTCCATTGAGACGGCGGCGGGCGGCACGCTTTCCATCAACACAACGAACAATCAAAATATCAGTGCCGGTACGGGCAATTTCGATATCGGTGGACATACGGCGATTGGCGGCACGGCTTCGGTCGGGACACTCGACACACTGACGCTCACCGAAAGTCTTGCTTGCACTTCCAATTGCTCGAGTGTTTTGTCTTCTCTCACGAACACAACGGCGGCATTTACGACAGAAGCCGCGGGAGGAAAATTCACCTCCGCTTCGGCGGTGGCCTCCGGCGGGTCCGGAGCCTTGATCGGCTTGAGCGGGACGGCGTCCACGACGGGGGCTGTTACCTACGCCGGATCCATGTCTGGCGTGCGCGGAAAAGCGTCGGCTTCGGCGGCTTCAACTTGGGCGGATGTGGACGGCGTCTTGGGTGAGGTGACACTGAACGGTGTCGCCGATATTGATAGCGCCGTCGCGGTAAACGGATCCCTTCTTTACAATGCTTCTCCCGGAACGCTAACGGGCACGCTCGATCTTTTTTACGGAAACTTTGCGCCGTCCGTTGCCGCAACGATGGAGACGTTCAATGGGCTTGAGCTCGGACTGGAAGGCACAGCCGGCACAATCAATAACGCCCGGGGGATTTCCGTCTCGCTAGATTCTTCCGGAGGCTTGACTCTTAACAGCGCGAACACGCCTTCTGGCATCAACGTTACGATGAACACGGCGCAGGCAAGCACCGATCCGACGATTTACGGCGTGAATGTCTCTGCGACAACGGGTGTTGACGGCACGACTGCGGCGTACGGCGTACGCTCAACGGCTTCGGGCGGGGACACGAACTATTCCGGTTATTTTTACGGATCGCTTTTTCAAGTGGATGGCAATGCGACACCTGACACGAATAACGCGCTTGCGACGGGCGCGGGCGACCTCTATGCCGTGGGCGATATCGAAGCAGACGGAGATCTGCGGCTCGATGGAGGCGATGCGTCGGTTCGGACTGCTTCAGGAGATTCAACACTTGATGTCATGACGGGCGACACGGCAGGATTCGCCATCGTCAGCGTGCTTGGGAGCGATGGGGGCGGGACCGCCGGCAACTGGCAAATGTATACGGCTTCCGGCGCGGCGACGATTACGAATGGGGCAAGATCCGACTTGCGTTGGACGATTGGCGGCGTTATCAGTTCTGACAATGACCTCATGCGTCTCGAAACGGACGGAACACTTTTCTTAGACGATGCTGTAGGTGTGGGTGCCGCCGACCTTGCAGAGGCGTATGTGGTGGCGGACGTGGCGCTTGGGGCGGGAGACGCGGTGGCTCTTACGTCTGCGGGTGATTTGGTGAAAGCCTCGGGCACCTCGGGCGAACAGCTTTTCGGTATTGTCTCGACGAGCCCGGGACTTATGCTTGGCAACGGTGAGGACGATGTTATGAGTGCGAACGAACGGTTTATCGCGCTTTCCGGACGTGTGCCGGTAAAGGTGAATTTGGAGGGCGGGGCGATCGCTCCGGGCGATGCGCTCACGAGTTCTTCCGTTCCGGGAGAAGCGAAGAAGGCGGATGATCCCGGCATGATTCTCGGGTTTGCTCTCGCGAGTTATACGGGAGCCGAAAGTCCCATCGAAGTGTTTATGAGTTTGCAGTGGAACCCGGTGGGAAAAATTGTGGCGGATGGGAGCGCGGTGGGTGTGAACACGGATCTTGTGCTCTCTTCGCTCTCGGACGCGACACCCTCCGCCACAGCGGTTGATTCTTCCTCGCTCATTCTGCGCGGCTCGGCGTTCGACATTGCCGTCTCTGACCGCGACTTTTCTCTTCGCACCAGCGTGACGAACGCGACCGATTATCGTCTCTCGATCAAAAATGCGGTGGACGCGGAAGTGGCGTATGTGGATCAAGATGGAGGCTTCTCGGTGGCGGGCGACGTCGTCGTTGGCGACCATCTCTATCCCTCCGACCGCGGGACTCCCCAAACCAATCGTTACATTTTCTACGACGGCAGCGCAGGCTCTGGCGGCGACTTCATGCGCACGAACGCGAGCGGCTGGGCGACGGGAAGCTATGATTTTGCCGAGATGTTTCCTTCTTCACAAAATCTCGAAGCGGGCGACATCGTCGTCTTTGCTTCGCAAAAAGAATCTGTCGAGCGTTCAAGTCTCGAGACTCGTGCGCGCATTGCCGGTGTTGTTTCCACTCGTCCTGGGTTTCTTGCGGGCGACAACAAGGAGGGGCAGTATCCGATCGCGCTTGCCGGTCGCGTGCCGACACGCGTGTCAAACGAGGGCGGGGAAATCAAGATTGGCGACGCGCTCACCGTCTCTTCCGCTTCGGGCGTGGCGATGAAGGCGGAAGACGCCGGCATGATTCTTGGGTTTGCTCTTGAGAATTTTTCGGAGGCGTCGGGGAAGATCATCGCTTTCATCAATGCGACGTACTGGAATGGTCTTCCGACTTCAGCGAAAAATACGGCTTCCGGCTTGGGCGGCGCTTCACTTTCGAGCCTCGACCTTTCTGGCGATCTCTACATCGGTTCAAATGACATTTTGAATATCGGCTCGATGTCGGGCATGGGAATGCTTTGGGAGATCACGACGGAAGGCAATCTTCGAACTCGCGGAACGCTCACAACAACGATTGAGGCTTACAACGGCGATCTTGTGGATACCTACGCGACGACCTCCCCCGAAGTGTACGTAACGCTTGCCGGCACGGCAGAACTTTCCGGCGGCAAGGTAGCGGTGGATCTCGTCAAAGAAGATCCAAACTTCCTTTCGGTCGTTTCCAACATGGCGCCTCTGCGAATCCTCGCAAGCCCCAACGCACCGATTGCGGTGTACGTCACGAATCGTAAGGACGGCAAGTTTGACATCGTCCAAGTCGGCGGTTCATCCTCGGGCGTTCTTGTGGACTGGTATGTCATCGGCGTGCGCAAAGATTTTGAGCGTGAAGAAGATCTTGTCATTGAGACGCCGGATGTTCCGAAAGAGCCGGAGGTGGAGGAAACGGATTTGACGCCGAAGGTTGAAGAGGTCGAAGCAGTTCAAGAAGTTGAAGAGATGCAAGAGGTTGAAGAAACTTTACCGGTTGTCATTCCGAGCCCAGCCGAAGAATCTTCGCCAGAAGGAGAATCGGATATTGAGGAAGAACCGGAGCCGATTGTTGAAGAGGTGGTATCCGGCAGAGCCGGACCCGGCCGAGCAGAGCGAGCAGCCGGGGAAGTGATAGAAGTGGTAGAGGTTGAAGAGACTGAAGAAGTTCAAGAAATCGAAGAGGTTGTTGGGGAAGAGCCAGCGAGCGATGGAGAGTCGCCTGAACCCGAACAGATCCCTTCTGACTCTTCTCATGACGACGCGGGAGTCGCGTCGGAAGGTTCGGAAGGATAGATCTGCGTTCTTTTACATGTCTGCTTTGTTCGAAGCTCGTCTTCGGACAAAACATGACTCATCACCGTTCGGCCCATCAAAGAGCCGGACAAAAAACACACCGCACCCCACGCGGTGTGTTTCGTTTTTTGGTATACTGTGTCCATTATGAAACCATCTCTCGCGCGTACGCTCGTTCTTGCCAACGAATGGCTGATTCTCGGCCTCGTGTTTCTTCTCCCCCTCTTTTTTCTCCCGTGGACGCTCGACGTCTTGGAGATCAACAAGCAGACGCTACTTTTCGTCGCCGTTTCGATTGCCACGCTCGTCTTTGTCGGTCGTGTCTTGATTGAGCGTGAAGTGGTGATGGTGCGCGGGTGGCAGAATGCTCTTCCGCTTCTTTTTCTTCTCTCCGTCGTTCTCTCCGGCATTTTTTCCATTGCCGGATACGCGAGCTGGATGGGCGGATCCGCGCAGGAGTATCAGAGTGTTCTTACCATCGCGGCACTGACCGTTCTTTTCTACCTCCTCACGCACACGATTCGCAAAGAGTCGCTTGAGCGTCGCTTCTTTGCCGCGCTCTTGTTCTCCGCCGCGCTCGTTCTTCTTCTTGCTTTGTGCAATGTCCTTGGCGCGTCGGTTTTTCCGTGGGCATTTCTGCAAGGCTCGGCGTTTAACACCGTGGGTACCGCAAACGCGCTCGGCGTGTTTGCAGTAACGATGAGCGTGTTGGGGATTGCCCTCTCTCTCGTCTCCGGCCGCGAAGAGCGCGACGTGTTTCTTGCGGGCTCGAAAGGCGCGGTGGAAAAAAGTCTCGTCGTTTTCATCACGCTTGCCACGCTCTTCCTTCTCCTCGCGCTCGACTTCTGGGCGCTGTGGGTGCTCGTGCTGGTCGGTTGCGGTCTCCTTTTTCTCTTCGGTCTTCTTCGCACTTCCGAGTTTCCACAAACCAACCGTTTCATCCTTCCGATGATTCTCTCGGTGACGGCTATCTTCTTCCTGTTTCTTCCGCGGCCATACGCGCTTCCTCTCCCCGTGGAAGTAACCCCGACGTTGTCGGCGAGTTGGGACATTGCCAAAGGAACGTGGCAGGAACATTCCTTGCTGTTGGGGTCTGGTCCCGGCACTTACGTTTTTGACTACACCAAGCATCGTCCGGCGGACGTGAATCAGACAGTCTTTTGGAACACGCGGTTCGATCGGGGGCACTCCTATTTTCTTACAATGCTCTCGACGCTCGGCGTTCTGGGAGCCTCGCTCTTCATTCTCTTCCTTTTGGGGCTTTTTGCGGGAGGCCTGCGCGTTCTCATGCGAGAGCGCGAGCACGCCGTCTGGAAAATTCACTTCGCGCTTGTCTCCTCATGGACGACGCTCGCCGTCTCGGCCTTTCTCTATTCATGGAACCTCACGCTTCAATTTCTCTTCTATAGTTTGAGCGCTCTTGTGGTGGCTCAACTCTTGCGCGGAGTTCGCGTCAAGCTGGGACAGTCGCCTCGCCTCGGCCTTTTGATGAGCTTTATCTTCGTTCTCTTTTCCGTGGGCGTGCTGACCCTCTTCTTTGTGAGCGTTGAACGGCAGATGGCGGAAGCGCAGTTTGCGGGAGCGATTCGACTTGACCGTAACCGCGCGTCTATCGAAGAAGTGGTGGCGCGTCTTAGCAAAGCCGTAACGCTCAATCGCTACAATGACGCGTATGTTCGCAACCTTTCAGAGGCGTTCTTGTTTGAAGCGAGCGATACGCTCTTTAATCGGCCGGAAACAACCCTCTCGTCCGAGGACACGCAGAAGCTCACTGCGCTCACGAGCGCGAGCATCAATGCGGCAAAGCGCGCGACGGATCTCTCTCCGTACAATGTGTTGAACTGGCGTCTTCGCGCGGATGTCTATCGCGAGCTTTCGTCTCTCGTGCAAGGCGCCGACCGTTTTGCCAAACTTTCCTACGAGCGTGCGATTCTTCTTGAACCCAACAATCCGTTGGGGCTCGTGGGTCTTGCTCGCACGCACCTCGCTTCTGCAACGGTGGCTGGCCAATTGACGCAGGCGACGGACGAAGCTGTGCGCAAGGAAGCGCGGCAAACGCAAAACGCCGAATTGGCATCGGCGGAAGAGAGGCTGGGCGAGGCGATCGCGATCAAATCCGACTATGCTCCCGCACACTTCTATCTCGCCCGCGTGTATGCAGAACAGGGGAGACTCGATGAAGCTTTTGCGAAGCTTGATGCTATTCGCAAGTACCATCCGCTCGACGTCGGCGTCGCGTTCCAGCTTGGTCAGCTTTCCATGCGCATGGAGCGTTATGACCGCGCGAAAACGGAATTCGAAGCCGCGATTGAACTTCAGCCGGATTTCTTAAATGCCCGCTGGTTCTTGGCGTCGATCTATGAAATCGAGGGGAATCTCGACGGCGCCATTCTTGAGATAGAGAAAATTGAAGAACTCCAGCCGGGGCATCCGCTCGTCGCCGCCCGGCTGAAACGTTTGGAAGAAGGTAAGCTCCGCGCCGCGCTTCCCGAACCGCTGGAGGAAGCAATGGAAACAACAATAGAGTTACCCTAATCTCCAGAGGTAGCTTGCGATTGGGGACAAATTTTGAGAGCCTGCGGTTCAAAATTTCGTCCCCGATCGCCGACAGCTCCAACAGTCCCCGTTAGGTGCTCACGCGGAAATGCACCGTGTCTCCGTCGCGCACGACGTAGTCTTTGCCTTCGATGCGGAGCTTTCCGGCTTCTTTGGCTCCCGCTTCGCCGAGTTCTACGAAATCTTTCCAGTTGATGACTTCCGCGCGAATAAATCCTTTTTCAAAATCCGTGTGGATGACCGCGGCCGCCTGCGGAGCTTTGGTTCCCGATGGAACCGTCCACGCCCGCGTCTCTTTTTCTCCGGAGGTGAAGTAGGTAACGAGATTGAGCGTCGCGTAACACTCGGAAATGATACGATCGAGTCCCGTTTCCTTGAGACCCAACGCTTCCAAAAACTCCTTCTGCTCTTCTTTGGGGAGATCAACGATCTCGGACTCTGTCTTCACGCAGAGCGAGAGGGCGCGCCGAGTCTTTCCAAGCGGACTTGTCCAGCTCGCATTCGCCGCCGCTTTTTCATCCACGTTGACGACGTAGAGAATCGGCTTATCGGTGAGAAGATTGATCTCACGCAAGAACAGTTCGTCTTCCGCTGTGCGAGAAAGCGTGTTTGCCGTCTCGCCGCGTCCGAGTTTTTCTACGAGCTCTTCCAAGAGGGCGAGGCGGCGCATTGTTTCTTTATCTGTTCCCGACTTCGCTTTGTTCTTGAGTGCATCCAGCCGCTTCTCTGCCGTTCCAAGATCGGCAAGCGCAAGCTCCGTTTCAATCGTCTCCACGTCGCGCAAGGGATTCACATCGCCGTCCACGTGCACGATGTTTCCGTCTTGAAAATCCCGTACGACGTGCAAGATCATATCCACCTCGCGGATGTTGGCGAGGAATTTATTGCCGAGTCCCTCGCCCATGGACGCGCCTTTGACGAGCCCCGCGATGTCCACGAACTCGATCGCGGTCGAGATCACTTTGGCCGAATTGGAGACGCGAGCAAGCTCGTGCAACCGCTGGTCGGGCACCTCGACAACACCCACGTTGGGCTCGATCGTGCAAAAAGGAAAATTTGCGCAGTCCACCTGTTTCTTAGTGAGCGTTTTGAAGAGTGTGGACTTGCCGACGTTCGGGAGCCCCACGATACCGACTTGCAACATACGCGCTCGAAGATAGCATTATTTTTTCTCCCGCACAATCCGAAGAGCTCGAAAAAACAAAACACCGCCACGCGTGTGACGATGTGTTGGCGGTGTTTTGGTGGACCCTACCGGGATCGAACCGGTGACCTCCTCCATGCCATGGAGGCGCGCTACCAGCTGCGCTAAGGGCCCTTGTAGTATCTCCCATTATGACACTCCAGAATGTAAAGCCCAATTTTCATACTTGTCACTCACATGACTCTTTATACAAAAAAAAAAGCGAGAGGTCAATCGATGATTTCTTACTCATCTCGTGAAGAGCTCTTATTTTAGAAGAAATGCGTTGACAGAAGCTTTTTGCGATGATAGACAACGACTGTCCGTTTTTCAAAAACGGCGAACTTTCACAGAGGTGCGTGATGACGAAGCGATCCTTCACCATCAATGGTTCTCCTTCCTCCTTTGACGTGCCCGACGGCCGTACACTTCTCGAGCTTCTGCGCGAGGATGCCGGTCTGACTGGCACGAAGCAGGGGTGCGACATGGGGACATGCGGGTCATGCACCGTCCTTAGGGACGGCCAGCCGATTCTCGCTTGTCTGACCCTCGTGGCTTCCGTCGAAGGACGGGAAATTGTGACGGTCGAAGGTCTCGCGGAGCAGTGCCCCAAGGGACAGGCTCTTCAGGAAGCCTTCGGGAAGTGTGGGGCTGCTCAGTGTGGTGCCTGCACGCCTGGCATGCTCATGTCTTCTTCAGCTCTTCTTCTGCGGGCGCCCAAGCCGAGTCGTGTTGAGATCGCAGAAGCGCTCGCTGGCAATCTCTGCCGGTGCACGGGCTACGGCCCCATCTTCGACGCTGTTGAGGTGGCATCTGGAACGCGTGAGCCTCCCGAGAATCCCATCGTCAACATCCGTGCTCCCGAGATGTCGGACGGGTCTGCCGTTTACGGTGATGATCTTCACCTTTCTGGCACGCTCGTAGGGAAGATCTTGCGTTCGCCTCACGCGCACGCTCGGATCCTCTCGATCGACACTTCGGTTGCGCTGACACTTCCCGGTGTTCGTGCCGTGGTCACCATCGCGGACTTCAAGAAGGGGGAGGACGGACGAGCGATCCGCTACGGGATCATTCCCTGGGCGGGGGACGAGACGGCTCTCGCTGAAGGCGAAGTCGTGTTCGTGGGGCAAGAAGTCGTGGCAGTCGCGGCTGACGATGAAGCGACGGCGCTTACCGCGCTCAACCTCATCGTGGTCGAATACGAAGTGCTTCCGCACGTCGTTGACGCGCTTCAGGCTCTCAAGCCGGGTGCGCCTCTTGTTCACACGCTTGACCCTCGCAAGGGGTGTCCTCTTCGAAACAACGTTTTCAAGGAGGTGATTCTTCCGGACTTCGGTGATGTTGACGGTGCGTTTGCGCGCTCCGACGTCGTCATCGAAGAAGACACGTTTGTCTATCCGGGATCCAATCACGTCGCGATTGAAACGCATAGTGCCACGGCTTTCTGGGACAAGGATGGGCTTCGGCTCTTTTCCTCCACCCAGGTCCCGCACTACCTTCGCCTCACGGCGGGGCTCGTCATGGGTGAGCCGATCGAACGGGTGCGGGTGACGCAGACGAAGACGGGTGGCGGATTCGGCGGGAAGTCGGATATTGGTCCCTTTGAGATGATTGTCTGCCTGCTTTCCAAGTTGGCGGGCGCTCCGGTTAAGATCACCTTGACGCGTGAAGAGGTCTTCTACCTCCACCGCGGACGTCACACGACGGTGATCAAGATGCGGATTGCGGTCGATCACGAAGGCAACGTGGTTGGCGTCGAAAGCGACGTGGTTCTCGATGGAGGGGCCTTCGCTTCCTTCGGCCCGATTACGCCCTACTACCTGCTCCAGCTTCTTGGTGGCCCCGTAAAGATCGGCGCCTATCGCGCGCGATCGGTTCGGGTCTACACCAACAAGCCTCCGCAGGGTCCTAAGCGCGGACACGGAACGCCCCAACCCCGCTTCGCCTTCGAGATGTTGCTCGATCGCGCGTCGCGTCGCCTCGGAATCGATCCGATGGAAATCCGGCGTCAGGGTGCCATCGCCTCGGGTGAATTCACAGTGAACGGTTTCCCTGTTCCGTCCTCGGGTATTCTCGAATGCCTCAAGAAGGTTGAACAGGCGAGTAGTTGGCACCTGCGTGATAGGTTGCCTCCTGGCTACGGCCTCGGAGTCGCCGTAGGGATGTACATCTCGGGCACTGCGGGAGCTATTCACGGAAGTGACGACGACGATCAGTCCAACGTCGCGATCCGCATGGAAGCGGATGGCACGCTCGTCGTTTCGACGCAAGCTTCCGAGATTGGTCAGGGTATCGACACGATGCTTGCCGTTCTTGCTTCGGACGTCACGGAGGTTCCGCGCGATCGGATTCGAGTCATCACGGGTGACACGGCGCTTGGTCCCAAGGATCTCGGCGCCTACTCTTCGCGAGGAACCATCATGCTTGGCACCGCCTGTGTTCGTGCTGGGGAAGCCTTCGTGAAGGCACGCACTTCCGGAGAGGAGCTTCCGAACGTCACGGGCACCTTCATGACGATTACCCCAGAGCGTGATCCGAGGGTCGAAGGATACCGAGGTGACATGATCGGAGCCTCTCCAACCTACAGCATGACGGCTTACGTGGCGCTAGTACATGTTGATGGAGAGACGGGTGTGGTCACGGTGAAGAAGATCTGGGTTGCGCACGACTGCGGTCGAGCCGTGAATCCAGATGCCGTGCACGGGCAGGTCCAGGGGTGCGCCTCCATGGCGGACTCCGAAGCTCGCTTCGAGTGTCTCACCTACGACGAGGAGATGGGTCTGCCTCATCAACCCCATCTTCTCGGCCACCTCATCACGACAGCGCTTGACGCGCCCAACGTGGTCTCCTTCATCGTGGAGACGGAAGACCACATGAGCCCGCATGGTGCCAAGGAGGCTGGTGAGGGTCCGCTTCTGCCGGGGCCTCCCGCGATCGGCAACGCAATTCTGGCGGCGATCGGTACGGCTCCAACGGAACTTCCGTTCACGCCCGAGCGCGTGCTCGAGGCGCTTGATCGGCTCAACAAGGAGGGACGCTGATGCGCCCGCTTCCCGCAGGGACTCGTTACCTTGCTCCTCGTTGCGTGAGAGAGGCTCTCTCCATGAAGGCGGATCACCCCAGAGATGGTCTTTTCGTGGCCGGCGGAACGGATCTCTACTACAACCTGAAGAGTGGTCTCGGCCCCACGGCTCCGGTTCTCATCGACCTCACACGACTTCCTGCGAACGATCTTCGCGCTGTCGGGTGGGAAGGAGATGGAACTCTTCGCGTTGGGGCACTTGCCACGCTCGCGGAAGTGTCAGGCAAAGAAGGGCTTCTTCGAGCCTGCTTCCCTGCACTTGCAGAATCGGCCGGTCTTGTGGGGGCGCCTCAACATCGACAGGTGGGTACGATCGGGGGCAACCTCGCGCTCGATACCCGGTGCCACTACTACAATCAGGACCCGCTGTGGCGCGAAGCGCTCGGCGGATGTCTCAAGGCCGAAGGAACGGTCTGTCACGTGACGGGCAGTTCGTCTCGTTGCGTCGCGCGACGTGCTGGAGACACGGTCGCTCCGTTCCTGCTCTATGGTGCTCTCGTCGAGTACGAGACGCTCGAAGGTGTGGGGCAGATGCCGATTGCGGGTGTCTTCACGGGGGACGGTCTGTTCGGACCTCACCTGGGCCTTCCGGACGGCGCCTTCATTTGGGGGATCATACTCCCTTCACTCAAGGAAGGGTTCAGGGCAAGTTACGAGAAGATTGCCCCGCGTCGGGCTTTCGACTTCCCACAGATCTCGCTCGCGGTGGGAGGTCAGTTCACGCCTCTTGGCTGTGAGGAGGTCACGATCGTCGTCTCCTCCGTGCGTCCGAAGCCTCGCGTCATGCGCTTCCATGTCGGGGGCAACCTCACACTGGATCGCATCGCGGAGATTGCACACACGGTCGAGGCGGGCGTGAAGCCCATGACGAACATCCAGGGCGACCCCTCTTTCCAGAGCTGGCGTGCTCGCGTCGCGGGCGTTCACGTCGCGCGCGCGCTCACCGAACTCGTTCGTTCAGATAACTGAATTCTTGCTCCTTCGGGAGTCTTATCTCACAGACCATGCTTCGATGTTCATCGGGGTGGGGTCCTTCATTTCTCGAGAGTTTCCTTCTTTTCCTTACGGCCAATGGCCGTCTCGTGGGTGTCTACAAATGTAGCACCCTCTTCTTATTTTCGGCGCAGTTTTAAAATCTCACGACCGATGCGTTGATGAGGTCTTGCGTAAAGAAGTCCCCGCTCCATGGTAAAGCCCTTTGGAGTTTCAATGTGTAGGAACTGTTTTTTCTGCCCCGTTTGGAAAAAGGGGATGGCGATGATAGCTGTGCCAGATGCGTTCAGTTTTGAGAGGATTTGTGGGAGGGACTCTTGGTAAAGCTCCTCGATTTCTCGGGAAGCTTCTTCTGGATTGAGTCGGCGTGAAGGTCCGAGGTAGCCTTCTGCGACAATCAGTTCAAAAGTTCCGAGTTCTTCCGGAAGAGGTTCTCTTGCGTCGTGAACAAGAGTTGTGACTTCTGATCCAGTCTTTTCATGGTGTTCCAACCAGCGCATGTTACGTTCCGTGTCAGCAACCGCTTTCTCGGAGAGATCACTTCCCACGATCTGTGTACAACCGAGCAAGGCGGCCTCCATGAGAATTGTCCCCGAGCCGCAGAAGGGATCCCAGAGCCGCGCTCCCCTTGGGTTCACTTGGGTGAGATTCACCATCAGGCGGGCGAGCTTGGGCGGGAGCATGCCCGATTTCGCATCGCGCGCCGGCCGTCCGTAGTCGCGCGTTCCCCATGCTTCGAAGTCCTGCACGAAGGTTGTTTCTCCCAAGAGGATTTTTTCTGGCGTGACGACAAGCACAAACTCGACGCCGCTCTTGAGCAGATGATTTTTTTGAACAACAACTGTCGAAAGCGTCGGCTCACGGCTTGTAACAAGGCGCACGCTCCGGCCGCTCTCTTTCAAGAATGACTTGAGCTCCAATCCGAGACGTGAGCTGTCTTTTTGGACATCTCGAAATGTCGCGTTATCACCATCATAGACGGAGACGCCGATGTGGAGTTTCCCTCTCCCCGGCTCGATCGTGGCGGCAAGAATGGAAGCGATGGTTTTTTTGTCATAGGTTTCAACGGCTGAGAAAATCACTCCAGCCTTCACGATGCCGGCCGAAGCGTTCAGAACCTCTCCCGCCGGACGTGAAAGCTCTCCGACAAGAACCTCGTCAGTAGAAACAGAAAAGGAGAGGGAAGGGTCGAGGGCGATCAGCTCCGCCTTCGACAATTCAGGATGCGTACCGGGAATGAAGAAATGCATGTGACGAAAGTGTAGCAAAGGCAGTAGGGAGTAGCCAGTAGGCAGTAAGGACGTTGCCTGCAACGTCCGTCCAACGCGCAACGTCCGCCTATCTCTGATGGAGTTCGTTATCGGACATGGGTCTCTCCTTTCGTCTCGCCACCTTAGCCCTCCAGAATACACCTGTCAGTCACAACACAATTAAACATTTCATTAAATGTTTAGAAGGCTCTCTCATGGAGTTAAGCTCCTGCAAACGTCAGTGTTTATAGGGGCTTCTAGTAACGTCGTTACCAGACATGTTTGACGAAAGGGGTCTTGCGGGTTACACTGCCGGCCGTAAATCATAAGTTGTCCATATCCATTTGGATGTCCCGACACCAAGCGGGACCAACACTATGTACGAACTCCTTTATATCGTTTCTCCAGCGTTCACCGACCCACAGGTTAAGGAGGTCATGAATAAGGTGGAAGCGCTCGTAACGGGCGAAGGCGGCGAAGTGAAAAAGCACGACGTGCTCACGAAACAGCCTCTAGCCTACCCAATTAAAAAACAGAAGCATGGGACGTATGTTCTTATGCACCTTACGCTCCCGCCGCCGGCGATTTTGAAGGTGGAGCGCATCCTTCGTCTTGAAATGGGAGTGGAGATTTTGCGCCACATGATGATCTCCATGACCGAAGTGGAAGCACAGGCCGCCTTCGAACTTCAGCCCTACGTGTATCCACTCTCCGAACGCGAACGTCCATCCTCGCCGCGCCCTCGCGCTCCAAGACGCGAATTGCCCCCGCCTCCCCCCACGGTTTTCGCTCCAAAGATGAGCGTTGAAGAGCTCGACAAAAAGTTGGATGAGATTCTGAAGGATGATACACTCGAAAACATCTAATCTTTGACGGATTCTTTGTATGGCAAGTTCACTCAATCGCGCTCAAATCATTGGAAACATGACTCGCGATCCGGAACTGCGGCAGACGGGGAGCGGTCAAAGCGTCACCTCGTTTGGTGTTGCCACCAACCGCGTCTGGAAGGATGCGTCCGGCGCGAAACAGGAAGAAGTGGAATTTCACAACGTCGTGGCATGGGGCCGCGTGGCGGAAATCTGCGCGCAGTATCTGCGCAAGGGAAGCAAAGTCTATATTGAAGGACGGCTCCGCACCCGCGACTGGGAAGGCCAGGACGGACAGAAACGCCGCACCACCGAAATCATCACCGAAAACATGGTGATGCTCGGCCGGCCTTCGCCAGGCGGGTCTTCTTCCTCCGACATTCCATTTTCTCCTGCTTCCGTGTCATCTTCTCCGGCCGCTTCGAGTCCAGTGACTGCCTCTGACGGCATTGACGATATTAAACTTGAAGACATCCCGTTCTAATATGATGCAAAAGAAATCCTCGACTCCCAAGCTCAAAAGGGAACGCCCCTGCCTGTTCTGCGTCAACAACACCGATCACGTTGATTATAAGAACACGAAACTTCTGCAACGCTACATTTCTTCCTACGGAAAAATTGTGGCGCGCAAGCGTTCAAGCGTGTGCTCCTTCCATCAGCGCAAGCTTTCTGGGGCGATCAAGAAGGCGCGTCTCATGGCTCTTCTTCCGTTCGTCGTCAATTGATATGAAGTCAGCCGAGACGATCTCGACGGTTCAGCTTCGCTCACCGCAGATCGCAAAGATTCGGATGGACGCTCTCTCCGCCATCCGATTCTTTTTTGTCTCTCGCGATTTCGTGGAGGTCGAAACACCGCTCCTTGTCGCAAGTCCCGACATGGATCCGGCGCTCTCTCCGCTTGAGGTACGGCTCAAAGCTGGTGGCAAAGCGGCTCTCATCACCTCCCCGGAGTACAGCTTAAAGAAGCTTCTTGGATCGGGGATGAAAAAAATTTTTTCGCTTAACAAAGTGTTTCGTGACGAAGAGGCATGGGACGAACGCCATGTTTCGGAGTTCACGATGGTCGAGTGGTATGAGGCCGGGGCGGATTATCGTTCCGGCATGCGGCAAACCCGCGAGCTGATCCTTGCGGTTGCCACCGCGCTCAACGTCGTCGAACACCCTCTCTTGAAGGAATGGGAAGTGAAGCGGATGGAGGAATTATTCGCCGAGAACCTCGGTGTGGAGCAGGTCGGATTGCGTACGCGCGAGGAGCTTCTTGCGCGGGCGCGGCGGCTTGACATCCATACGCATGAAAGTGACAGCTGGTCAGATGTGTTTTACCGTCTGTATCTTGCGAAGATCGAGCCAACTCTGCCGACGGATCGAGCCACCGTCATCTGCGATTACCCTCTTCCGCAAGCGGCGCTCTCACGTCCGTGTCCTGACGGCGTTTACGCCGAACGCTTCGAACTTTTTTCCGGCACGCTCGAATTGTGCAACGCGTTTACAGAACTGACCGACGCGGACGAACAGCGCCGGCGGTTCGAGTGTGAACGCGCCGAAAGGGAACGGCTTGGAAAAACGGTGTTCCCGATTGACGAGGAGCTTCTGCGCCTGCTACCATCCGTCCAAAATCCGACCTTTGGCAATGCTTTGGGCGTGGATCGTCTCCTCATGACCCTCCTCGGAGCGAAGTCTTTGGATGAAATTCTTCTCTTCCCTCCCGTTCGCCTTTTCGGTCCCCCTTCAACTTCTTAGACCTCTTAGACTTTCTCAACCTTCTTATGTCATCCCCCAACGATATCAAAAACGGCACGGTCATCCGCTACGAAGGCGCTTTGTGGGTCGTTGTGAGTTTCCAGCGGGTTGCTCCCGGCAAGGGAGGCTCGTTCGTGCGCACGCGCATGAAAAATATCCAAACGGGTAAAGTCGTGGAAAATAATTTCAAGTCGTCGGAGACGCTTGAGTTTGAAGAAGTGATGTATCTCAAGATGCAGTATCTGTTCACGGACGGACAGCTGTACACGTTTATGGATACGCAGAGCTATGAGCAGGTGGAAATTTCAAAAGAGCTGATCGAGGAAAGCGTGCCGTACCTCAAGGAGGGTCTCGAAGTAACGGTGTCCATGCACGAAGGCCGCGCGCTTGCGGTCGCGCTCCCAAAAAAAATCGAGTACACCATTGCGTCTGCTCCGCCGGCGGTCAAGGGAGATACTGCGTCTGGGAATGTCACGAAGGAAGCCGTCATGGACAACGACCTCAAAGTCCAAGTCCCCATTTTTATCAAAGACGGAGAAAAAATTCTTGTGAACACGGATACAGGGGCTTATTCCGAGCGGGTGAATAATTGAATATCTAGCGCTGTCGATGACTATAGCGAAGCGGGTTAGTACCCGCTTTTCGATTTGAGGTTTCTCCTTCCCGTCGGGCAGATGTCTTGCAAGGGGCATGCGGCGCAGTTGGGGGTGGATTTACAGAGATCTCGACCAAGCATGATGAGGTGTTCGTTGATAGCCAAGTAATCTTTGGAATCGAGGAGGGTGTTGAGATCTCGTTCGATCTTGGCCACATTATTCGTCTCTTTAGTCCACCCAAGACGCGGTGCGACGCGGCGCACATGCGTGTCCACGGCCACACCGGTGGGTTTGCCCCACGCTTTGGCCATGATGAGATTGGCGGTCTTGCGCGAGACGCCGGGAAGCGTGAGGAGATCGTCGAGCGTTTTTGGCACCTTTCCGTCATAAGCCTTGAGCAGACGCGCTCCGATCCCTTTGAGGTACTTGGCTTTGGAATTGTAAAAACCGATGGAGTAGATTTCGCGTTTGAGCGTTCCCAAATCCGCCTTGGCGTAGTCTTTGGCGGTCTTATAGTTCTTGAAGAGATTTTTTGTTACGAGATTTACCCGCTTGTCGGTGCACTGCGCCGAGAGGACCGTGCCTACCACAAGTTCAAGCGGCGTTGTCCAGACGACAAATGTCTCGTCGGTCTTCTTGTAACGTTGCCGCAATCGTCGAAGAACTTCTTTGTACGCTTCGCGCTTGGTCATGGATTACAAGGCGGCTTCGCTTTCCTTGAGCTTCTCTTCCACCGCTTTGCGAAGATCTTTCATGACGTTTGGATTCTCACGCAGGAATTGCTTGGCATTCTCTCGCCCCACGCCGAGCTTCACCGGTTCCTCGCCGCTTGGGAAGGTGTAGCTGTTGCCGTTTTTTTCGAGGGCTCCGGAGGAAACGCCGAGATCCAGAAGATCGCCTGAAATCGAGATGCCTTCGTTGTACATAATGTCGAACTCGCAGGTCCGGAAGGGAGGCGCCACTTTGTTTTTAACGACCTTCAGTTTGACGCGGTTGCCGACGATGGCCTCGCCCTGCTTGATCTGGGCGGCGCGGCGTACCTCCACGCGCACGGAGGCGTAGAACTTGAGCGCGTTGCCTCCGGGCGTTGTTTCCGGATTGCCGAAGAACACGCCGATCTTGTGCCGGATCTGGTTGATGAAAATTACGATCGTGTTAGATTTGGAGACGACCGAAGTCAATTTGCGCAAAGCTTGGGACATGAGACGTGCCTGGAGCCCCATGTGTGCATCGCCCATATCGCCTTCGATCTCCGCCTTGGGCGTCAGAGCGGCCACCGAATCAATCACGACTACGTCCACCGCATTCGAGCGTACAAGTGTCTCCAAAATTTCGAGCGCCTGTTCGCCGTGATCTGGTTGGCTGATAAAGAGATCATCAACGTTCACGCCGATTTTACGGGCGTATTCTGGATCAAGCGCATGTTCGGCGTCAATGTAGGCCGCAATTCCGCCCATCTTCTGAACTTCGGCAACGATATGCTGGGCGAGCGTCGTCTTCCCGCTCGATTCAGGTCCGTAGATTTCCACAACGCGCCCGCGCGGAACGCCGCCAACGCCGAGTGCAAGATCAATCGAAAGACAGCCGGTCGTTACGGAATCAATGTCAACCGTCTTGGCTTCCCCAAGCTTCATAATGGCGCCGTCGCCGTAGCGTTCCTTAATGTGTGAAATAGCCTCGAGAGCGGCGCTCTTGCGGACATCCTTGTCGTCTTTGGTCGTCATAAAAGAAAATAAAATGGAGGGAAGTTGATTAAGTGTAGCGCGTCTTGGCGGTTTTACAACAAAATTGTTTCCACATCATAACACGAGGCACAAAAGGGAAAATAAAAACGAGGGTTCGTCCTCCTTTTGGTGTCAACGTCTTCTGACGCCGAAGGTATCGTATGGCGTTTATTCGTAAAGAGACAGCGCGGCGCGGTCGCCTGCGGGCGGATCGAATACCACCATACGGTAAATCGTGGCCGGACGCGAATAACGCTTTTTCCCCTCGACGGCGATGATGTTGAGACCTCGCTCAAGCATGATCGTCGCCTCAAAGGTACCGTCTTTGGAAGGTAAGACGGTTTCCCCGTTCACCTTGATGCGGGCCTCTTCCTTGATGACCCCCAAGACTATCAGGATAGCCGAATCCGTTTTGGAACCGTCCTCGGGCGAGACGACGGAGAGAGACGGGGGTTCCAAAATGCTACGCACTTGGAATCCCAAGTAGCCTGTTACGCCGAGCAAAAGAAGAGAAAGGACTCCGAGCTTGAGGAGCCGAGGAGTAACAAGGAACCGTCCTTTGCGCACGCGCTGGCGTGGCATTTGGGATGGAGTCAAAAGATCACAACAGCCACGCTCTTCCTTAAATCGAGAGAGGAAGTAGGCCGGATCTTCTCCAAGGAACCTCGCATAGTTTCGAAGGAAGTTCCTTGTATAGAGAGGTTCAGGAAGATCCTGCCAACGGTTTTCCTCCAGCGCTTTCAGGTAGCGCCGCTGGATTCTGGTTTTCTCCGAGGCTTCCCGCAGAGGAATGGAAAGACGCCGACGAACGGTGGCAAGCTCTTCGCCGATGGTGCTTCCCGGTTTCAATGGTCGGATCATGAAACTCATAGATAGCGCATGTCAATATCTTCTTCTTCGTTTTTGTCCTCGGTTTGTTCATCCTCCTCCAAGACATCCTTATCACTTTCCTCCAGTGTCTTTTGCTCCGTAGGTTCCTCCTCTCGACGTGGCTCGAGGTCTTCGATCTCTCGACGGCGATCAAGACTTTCGGCCGGCGGCCATTCATCAATCAACACTTCGCGCGGGCGTGCTCCGTCCTGCGCTCCGATGATGCCCTGGTCTTCAAGTGCGTCCATGAGGCGGGCGGCCCGCGAATATCCGATGCGCAACCGGCGCTGAAGCATGCTGGTGGAGGCTTTCCCGGACCGAATGAGGTATGGGACGGCTTCATTCAAGAGTTCTTCGTCTTCGTCGCTTCCGTCAAAAACGATGCCGCTTTTCTCGCGCTCGGTCACGCTGTAGTTGTAGTCCGGTTCTCCGGAGCGTTTCAGAAAGTTCACCACCTGCTCGATCTCGCTTTCGGAAACGAACGCGCCCTGCAGACGCTTTGGCTTGGACAATTCGGCGGTGGTGAAGAGCATGTCGCCGCGGCCGAGCAGTTTTTCGGCGCCCGCCATGTCAAGAATCGTGCGCGAGTCGGTCTGCGAGGCGACCGCGAAAGCGATGCGGCCGGGGAAGTTCGCTTTGATGATGCCGGTGATGACGTCCACGCTCGGACGCTGGGTGGCGATCACGAGGTGGATGCCAGTGGCGCGCGCGAGCTGTGCGATGCGGACGATGCCCGCCTCCACTTCCCGTCCAGAAGACATCATCAGGTCGGCCAATTCGTCAATCACGACCACGATGTACGGCATCTGCTCTTTGGAGCGTTTGTTGAAGCTCTTGATATCTTTTGCGCCGAATTTCGAGAGGACATCCAAGCGCCGCTCCATTTCACGGATGGTCCATTTGAGTCCATTGACTGCGTCGTCCACTTTCGTGATCGGCGGGACGAGCAAGTGAGGGATGCCTTCGTAACTCGTGAGTTCCACTCGTTTGGGATCAATGAGGATGAGTTTCAGATCGTCCGGACCGTTGGCGTAGAGGAGACTCAAAATAATCGCGTTCAAGCACACCGACTTTCCAGAACCGGTGGCTCCGGCGACAAGAAGGTGTGGCATGCGGTCAAGCTCCGCGATCCAAATACCTCCCGCCACGTCTTTCCCGAGGCTGAAGGCGAGTGGGGATTTCTGCTTCAAGTACTCCGACGACTCGAGGATTTCGCGCAGGCTCACGGTCGCTACGCTTTGGTTGGGGACCTCGACGCCCACGAGCGATTTGCCCGGAATTGGCGCTTCGATGCGGATGGGATGCGCGGCCAACGCGAGCGCGAGGTCGTTTTGAAGCGACAGGATGCGCGTGAGCTTCACGCCTCCCGGAGGGCGCATCGTGTACTGCGTCACCGTGGGGCCCACGGATATGGCTCCCATTTCAACGGCAATGCCGAACTCGGCAAGTGTCTCTTCGATGATCGTCTTGTTGCGTTCCGTGTCGCCGGACTTAGCCTTATTCGATCGGTGTTCGAGAAGATCCAGTGGGATTTCGATCTTGCGGTGTGTGCGCGTGGTGAGAGCCGTTTCGGAAAGCGCGGAAATTTCCTGCTCGCGGCTCTTGGGTTTTACTTTTCGAATCTCCTCGCCCTCTTCCTCGTTGGTTTCTTCGTCGAGGTTTTCGTCCTCCTCAACTTCATCCAACTCTTCAAGATCCTCGTCGTCCTCTTCTTCGCCCAAAGCTTCGCGATCCCTGAATCCAAGCCGTCGCAAGAAGCGGAAGATGGGAATAAGAACGCGCGCGTGGGCGTCCACGAGAGTTCGGAGCGAGGCGTTGAAGGTGAGAAGGAGCGAGACGATCATCAGAATCAAGAGAACGAGAATGGCGCCCCAGAAACTCAAGGCGTTTTCAAAGATGCGTTGAAAGAGAACGCCCACGAGTCCGCCTGAACCCATGAGGTCGGCGTCCGATGGGGCGGGCGTGTTTCGAAGTGCGACGAGATTTATGAGGCCGTTCAAAGAGAGGAAGAATAGGATGATGCCGACGGTTTTAAACGTCGTAAGCCAGCGCTTGTCGGGATAGAGGGAGACGGCGGCGACGAGGAGAAGAACGATGGGGATGAAGAAGGCGTCCCAGCCGAAGAGGAGCGATGCGTAGAAATTTACAATGCGCCCGACCTCGCCGGCCAACTCCGCCATGGAAAGAAGGAGAATGCCCGCGAGAGCAAATAGAAATAAAACAGCAATCCCGCGAATCGTTTCGGGATTGATATAAAGCTTGCGTCGGTACCGTCTTCGTCGTGACATAATGAAGGCATTATAGCAAAGGGAGGAGGAAGTAGGGAGTAGACGGTAGACGGCAGAGAGATCTTGCGTTGACAATCGTGTGGAGAGAGCTTAGATTGTGTGGATGATCCCCGCAGGAAGCGGGGCGGATCGCGATCACGGTCAAGACGATTTCCATGATGGTTTGTTTCGCTCAAGCGAGACAGGAATCTCTCTCCTCTGCCGTCTTTGAGAATTGGCCTGACCTCTTCGAAACAGATCGCTCGAGCCGCCTCGCTTCTTGCGGGGATTTTGGATGTCGTGAAGACGATGGGCTAACTTTCAAACGTTGGCAGGATTTAAAAGCTCGTGATACTCTTGTAACCGTATGAATAAAACGTATACGATTTCTTTTAATCAAAGTCTCGCTCAAAGTTTGGAGAAGGATATGAAGCGCGGGAGGTTTGAGAACACCAGTGAGTTTTTCCGGCATATCTATCGGCATTATTTTGAACATCCTGAACCATTTATCATTGAGCGTTTGACTCCAAATGATTCTGATTATTACCGCTCAAAAAAAATTAGTAAAAAGAAAAAATATACTCCTCTTGATCAATTTCTTAATACCTTGAACTGATATCTTCGTTATGTTCCAGGTCTTCATTTCTGACGATGCGGGTGAATTTGTTCGGTCGCTCCCAAAAGACGCACGTGAAAAAATGAAGGATATATTCCGCGCCCTGCAATTTTATCCACAGACGAAACACTTGCGAATGAAAAAACTCACTGGTCAAGAAGTTTTTCGTATTCGAGTCGGGCGTTATCGAATCCTTTGTGAGATTGACGGCAAAATGTGTCGGATCGACATCAATGCAATCAATGATCGCAAAGACGTTTATCGTTGACGATAAGTAAGCACTGGCTCGACATCTTCGAAACCAAGTGCTTGAATTACCTCGCTTCTTGCGGGGATTTTTATTTTGTGAAAGAATTTGTCATGTCACTGTGGATGGACGGATCGGTCAACACCGTCCCCCGAGTTTCTCGGGAGTCTTCGCAGAATGGACGGAATGGAGGTGCCATGCGGACCAAGTGCCGCGGACACACAGGCCTGTGCGTGCTGATCATGCAGAAGGCCGACGTCGAGCTGATCAGCGGCGGGTAGGCGCGCAACGACTGCACTACCCGTCGGAAGAACTCGCGGTCGGAGGTGGGCGACCTTCTCCGGCCGCGGCTCTTCCGCTCTTCTCTCAACCTCAACCTGGCTCTGCCATAGGCGGAGTCTCGATCATGGAGCATCTGCTCGGATCCTACGGGGGCGCCTTGGCGCTCTTTTGAAATTTGACGTTTTTTTACCTTGATGGTATCTTCCCCGCACTTTCCCCGTTTCTTGCCGAACGGTCAACAGGGTTTGCGCCTTAATCATAGGATACTTAAGGTGACTACGCCCCTCAATTTAACCCAAAATTAGTTTCTGCTTGAACCCACAAGCAGTCTTTTTGTTTTCTATGCCTCAACCCCGTTTCGCCCGCATGCCTCTAAAAACTCGCGAGCGCAAGTCGTTCGTGGACACCATGGACGCCATGGATCTCCCCGATCTCATCGAAGTTCAGCGTGCCTCTTATCGCTGGTTCATCGAAGACGGGATGCGCGAGCTGTTCGATGAGATCAACCCCATTACCGACTTCATTGGCCGTGATCTTGAGCTCACGTTCGACGACTACTATCTCGATGAGCCGAAGTTCGACGAACGCACGTCTCGCGAAAAGAACGTAACGTTCGAAGCTCCTCTTCGCGTGAAGACGCGTCTTGTCAACAAGCGTACGGGTGACAGAAAGGATCAGGAGATTTACTTAGGTGACCTCCCCATCATGACGCCGCGTGGCACGTTTGTCATCAACGGTGTCGAGCGTGTTGTCGTGTCCCAGCTCGTGCGTTCTGCCGGAGCCTTCTTTACGGCCGACGTCTACCGCGGTCGTCGCTACTATGGCGCAAAGATCATTCCGAATCGCGGGGCGTGGCTTGAATTTGAGACCGATCCCAAGAACGTGATTTGGGTGAAAATCGACCGCAAGCGCAAAGTGCCGGTTACCGCGCTTCTGCGCGCGTTTGGCATGGCCACAGATGAAGAGATTTTGGAGACATTCAAGGACGCGGATATTCATCCCGTCAACCGCTATATCGAAGCCACCATCGGCAAAGACATCTCGAAGAACGAAGAAGAGGGCTTGAAGGAAGTCTACAAACGCATCCGTCCGGGTGACCTTGCCACCGCCGACAACGCGCGTTCTCTCATCCACTCGATGTTTTTCAATTTCGACCGGTACGACTTGCACAAAGTCGGGCGCTACAAATTCAATATCCGATTCAATCTGCCGGTGGATGAAACGCTTGTCGCCAAAGAGGAGAACCGCATTCTCTCCAAGGATGATCTCGTGCGCATCGTGCGCGAGATTATCAACCTCAACATTGCGCAGGGCGACCCAGACGACGTGGATCACTTGGGCAACCGTCGCGTGCGCGCCGTGGGAGAGCTTCTGCAGGGACGTTTTCGCGTGGGACTTGCCCGCATGGAGCGCATCATCCGCGACCGCATGTCCACCTATGACATCGAGACGCTTTCTCCCGGGCGCCTCATCAACGCTCGCCCCGTGATCGGCGCCGTGCGGGAATTTTTCATGTCGTCCCAACTCTCGCAGTTCATGGATCAGACGAATCCTCTGGCCGAGCTTGAACATAAGCGCCGCCTCTCCGCCATGGGCCCTGGAGGTCTTTCACGGGAGCGCGCCGGATTCGAAGTGCGCGACGTGCATCCTACGCACTACGGTCGCATCTGTCCCATTGCCACGCCGGAAGGTCCGAACATCGGTCTCGTCGGACACCTTTCGAGCTACGCGCGCATCAACGACTACGGCTTCATTGAAACGCCCTACCGCAAAGTGGTGGACGGCGTTGTGACGAATGACGTGGAATACGTCAACGCGTTTAAGGAAGAACAATCCATCACGGTTCCGGCGACCACGAAGCTCGATGCACAGGGCAAGTTCGTTGATGCGTATGTGAGCGCTCGCAAATACGGAGAGCCGCAACTTGTCGCGCGCAACGACGTGAATTACATGGACGTTTCCTCCCGCCAGATCATTTCTGTGGGCACGTCGCTCATTCCGTTTTTGGAACACGACGATGCCACGCGTGCTCTCATGGGCACGAACATGCAACGCCAGGCGGTGCCGACCATCAAGCCGGAGGCTCCCATTGTGGGAACCGGCATTGAGCGCCGCGCCGCGGTGGATTCGGGCCATGTGATCGTGGCGGAGGAAGGGGGAACTGTTACGGCCGTGGACGGAAACCGCATCGAAGTAACGGGCAAGGAAGGCCCGAAGACGTATCAGCTTGTCAAATTCCTGCGCTCCAACAACTCCACCTCGCTCAACCAGCGTCCGGTGGTGAACGCGGGCGACAACGTGGGACGAGGCGACATTCTCGCCGACTCGGCCGCGGTGGATCACGGAGAATTGGCGCTCGGGCAGAATATGCTTGTGGCCTTCATGGTGTGGGACGGCTATAACTACGAAGATGCCGTCATTATTTCCGAACGCGTTGTGCAGGCTGACCGCTTCACCTCCGTTCATATCGAGCACTACACGATTGACGTGCGCGACACGAAGCTTGGTCCCGAAATCATCACCGCCGACATCCCCAACGTGTCGGAAGAGAAGCTGAAGAACCTCGACATGGAAGGCGTGATCCGCGTGGGCGCCGAAGTGAAGGCCGGCGATATTTTAGTCGGCAAGATCACTCCCAAGGGCGAAACGGAACTCTCCGCGGAAGAAAAACTTTTGCGCGCCATCTTCGGAGAAAAGGCCCGCGATGTGCGCGACTCATCTCTGTACCTCGAGCATGGCGAACACGGCAAGGTCGTGGATGTGCGCGTCTTCAGTCGCGAGGATGGCGACAGGCTTTCTCCGGGCGTCATCAAATCCATCCAGGTGTCCATCGCCGATTTGCGCAAGATGCAGGTGGGCGACAAAGTCGCCGGACGGCATGGGAACAAGGGCGTGGTTTCGCGTGTGGTGCCGGTTGAGAATATGCCGTTTTTGCCAGACGGGACGCCAGTGGACGTGATTTTGACTCCGCTCGGCGTCGTGTCCCGCATGAATATCGGGCAGGTTTTGGAGCTTCACATGGGTTTGGCCGCCAACGCACTTGGCTACCATGCGGTCACGCAGGTGTTGAACGGCATTTCGGAAGAAACGGTGGCGGACGAGCTGGAACGCGCCGGATTGCCGCGCACCGGACAGATGCCGCTCCTGGATGGTCGCACTGGCGAATCGTTTGATCATGAAGTAACCGTGGGGTACATGTATATCTTGAAGCTGGCGCACATGGTGGAAGACAAGCTTCACCAGCGCTCGATCGGACCGTACTCTCTCATCACCCAGCAACCGCTTGGAGGGAAAGCCCAGTTCGGCGGACAGCGGTTTGGGGAAATGGAAGTCTGGGCATTGGAAGCCTACGGCGCCGCACACACGCTCCAGGAAATTCTGACGATCAAGTCCGACGACGTGCCGGGACGTTCCAAAGCGTATGAAGCCATCATCAAGGGCGAACCGATCCGCAAGGTGAACATCCCCGAATCGTTCAACGTGCTCGTGCGCGAACTCAAGGGTCTCGCGCTCGACGTCGAGCTTCTCAAAGACGGAGAGAAAGTCGAACTCGACGCATCTTCTAATGGACGACAAGTTTAAACGTATGGCCATGTTTCATCGCACCAACGTCTTAAAAATTTCGGACTTTGATTCCATTCGTCTCCGCCTCGCAAGCCCCGAGCGTATCCGCGAGTGGTCGTACGGCGAAGTGGGGAAGCCCGAAACGATCAACTACCGCACCCAAAAACCGGAGCGCTCCGGACTCTTCGCCGAGGAAATCTTTGGGCCATCCAAGGACTGGGAGTGCTACTGCGGTAAGTACAAGAAGATCCGTTACAAGGGCATCATTTGCGACAAATGCGGCGTCGAAGTGACGCACTCCATCGTGCGGCGCGAGCGCATGGGGCATATCAATCTGGCGAGCCCCGTGTCCCATATTTGGTTTTTGCGCGGTTTGCCTTCGAAGATTGGCACCGTGCTGGACATGTCGGTTCTCCAGCTGGAAAAGGTCATCTACTTTGCGCAGTTCATCATCACGGACGTGAACGAAGCCGCTCGCGAGGCGACAATGGATCAAGTGAAGACAGAGTACAAAACGAAAAAGAATATCATCGAGGGAGAATTCAAGCGCGACACGGATCGTCTTTCCGAGAAGTTCGGAGGCGATGAGAAGAAGATCAAGGCCGAGCTGAAAAATCTCGAACAGATTCGCGACGTCAAGCTCGAAGAACTCGAGGAAGACTTTCTCAAAGTGGATCAGGAGCTCAAGGAACTCAAGGTGATGTCTCTCATTTCCGAAACGACATACCAGGACTGGTCTCTCAAATATGGACACATCTTTGAAGCGTCCATCGGAGCCGAAGCCGTTAAAATGCTTTTGGCGCGCGTCAATCTTGCGGAGACATCCAAGGCGCTTGAGGAAGAACTTAAAACGGCTTCCAGAACCAAACGCGACCGGCTCATGCGGCGTTTGAAGCTTCTGCGTTCGCTTGAGATCAACGGCATTCATCCGGAATGGATGGTGCTCGACGCCGTCCCCGTGACGCCGCCGGACTTGCGTCCTATGGTGCCACTCGATGGAGGACGGTTTGCCACGAGCGACTTGAACGACCTTTACCGCCGCGTGATCAACCGCAACAACCGCCTGAAGCGCCTGCGCGAACTTTCCGCGCCGGAAGTGATTACGCGCAACGAAAAGCGCATGCTCCAGGAAGCCGTGGATTCTCTCATTGACAACAACGCACGCCACTCGAAGACGGTGATCGCGGCGACCGGCCGCAAGCGCCAGCTGAAATCACTCGCCGACAACCTCAAGGGCAAGCAGGGCCGCTTCCGCCAGAATCTTCTGGGCAAACGCATTGACTATTCAGGGCGCAGCGTGATTGTCGTGGGCCCCCACCTCAAACTCGACCAATGCGGGATTCCCAAAAAGATGGCGCTCGAACTATTCCGTCCGTTTGTCATCTCCAAACTTATTTCCCGCGAATACGTTCACAACATTCGCAGTGCCAACCGGTTCATCGAAATGGATTATCCGGAAGTGTGGGACATTTTGGAAGAAGTGGTGAAGGACGCTCACGTGCTCCTCAACCGCGCGCCGACGCTTCACCGCCTTGGCATCCAGGCTTTCCGTCCGAAGCTCATCGAGGGGAAGGCTATCCAGATTCATCCGCTCGTCTGCGACGCGTTCAACGCCGACTTCGATGGAGACCAGATGGCGGTGCACGTGCCTTTGACGCGAGAAGCCAACCGCGAGGCGGCGGAACTCATGCTTTCCACCAAGAACCTCTTGAAGCCGTCCTTCGGCGGACCGGTGGCAACTCCCGGGAAAGACATCGTCTGGGGCATTTACTACATGACGACGATTCTTGAGCCAGAGCCCAAAGCGGAAGATCGGATTCTCACGTTTGCCGACAAGACCGACGCCGGGTACGCCTACCAAATAAAAAAGATCGGGTTGCGCCAGTGGATCCGCGTGCGCATGCCCGATGGGGAAATTCTCACCACGAGCATCGGCCGCGTAATCGTGAACGACCACCTTCCCAAGAGTCTTCCGTATTTGAATAAGCTCTTGGCGAAAAAGGAGCTCGCAAACATCGTGCGCGACAACATTGAAGAGAGCGGCTTTGAAGAAACCGCCAAGCTGTTGGACGACCTGAAGGAACTCGGTTTCAAAGCCATTACGCAATCCGGCTATTCCTGGGGTATGAGCTACTTGCCCGATATTATCGAGAAGCCGGCGCTCATTGAAGAAGGCGACCGGCGCGTGCGTGAAGTGGAAGACTACTTTGCGCAAGGGCTATTGACGCAGAATGAACGTCATGAGGCCATCATCAAAATTTGGACGGAGGTTAAGGATGAGGTATCGGAGCTCTCCAAGAAATCTCTGCCGCCGGAAAATCCCGCGTTTACCATGATTGATTCCGGAGCCCGCGGACAGTGGGGGCAGTTTACGCAGATGGTGGGCATGAAGGGGCTTGTGTCCAATCCGTCAGGAGAAATCATCGAACTTCCCGTGAAGTCTTCCTTCAAGGAAGGCATGGGAGTGCTCGAGTTCTTCATCTCTTCCCACGGAACCCGCAAAGGGCTTTCCGACACGGCTTTGAAGACGGCGAACGCCGGATATTTGACGCGCCGTCTCGTGGACGTGGCGCAAGATGTCGTTATCAAGAAAGAGGATTGCGGAGACGGCGAGGGAGTGGTGTTGACGCGCGCGGAGTCCGAAGAAATCGGCGAACCGCTTCTTGTTCGGATTTTGGGGCGCGTCGTGCTTTCCGATATCGTGATGCCCGGAGGCAGGAAAGTGATCGTGTCCGCGGGCGAACTGGTTACCGAAGACGCCATTCGGACGCTTGAGGGCGCCAAGAAGGATTTGGAAGAAGCTCACGTGCGCTCGGTCATGACCTGTCGTCTGCGCCGCGGCATCTGCCAGAAATGCTACGGCTACGACCTTGCGTACAACCGGCTCGTGAAGCTCGGCACGGCGGTGGGGATCATAGCGGCGCAGTCCATCGGAGAACCAGGAACCCAGCTTACGATGCGAACCTTCCATACGGGAGGCGTCGCCGGCAAAGACATCACGCAGGGTCTTCCTCGCGTGGAAGAATTGTTTGAAGCGCGCAACCCCAAACGTAAGGCGGTCATGACGGAAGTCTCCGGGCGTATTTCCATCGAGCGCGCTTCACGAGAAGTCGTTCAAGCGGATACCGGAAAGAAAATTGTTGATACTCGCTCCGGCCAAAAGATCGTACGCGTCAGCCACGTCGGAGTGGATGAGGTAAAAGTTGTCGGAGGACGCGGATCCAAGGTGAAAATTGACGATGGAGCGAAAGTAAAAGCGGGAGATGTCCTGATCGAAACCAAGGATGGTGAAAAGATCCTGTCGGAAGTCTCCGGTATTGCGAGTGTCGTGCGAAGCGCTGTAACCATCGTCTACGAATCGCAAAAAGAACGTGAACATATCATTCCTCCGGGCTATACGCTCTACGTCAAAGACGGCGACGAGGTTGCGGCAGGGGATGCGTTGACCGATGGAAGTATTGATTTGCAGCTCCTCTTTAAGCACCAGGGACAGGAAGCGGTTCAGCGCTATGTGTCTAAAGAGATTCAGTATATCTATGCGTCCCAAGGGCAGAAGCTCAATAACAAGCATGTGGAAATCATCGTGCGTCAGATGTTCTCGCGCGTGAAGGTGCTGGATCCAAAAGACACGGAACTTCTTCCCGGAGAAATCGTCGAGCGCGCCAACTGGTTGGATGCCAACGAGGCCGCCGAGAATAAGGGTGGTGTTCCGGCGGAGATTGAGCCGCTCTTCCTTGGCGTCACGAAGGTATCGCTCTCAACCGAATCGTGGCTCTCCGCGGCTTCCTTCCAGGAAACGGCTCGCGTTCTCATCAACGCCGCTGTAACGGGAAAAGTGGATCGTCTCGAAGGACTCAAGGAGAACGTCATCATCGGCCGCTTGATTCCCGCCGGAACAGGATATGCGGATACGGAGGAACCATTCATGAATATGTCGGGGCTTCACGGAACGTCGGCAGATCGCAAACGCGAAGAGGAGAAGGATGTGGAATTGGCGTCAGAGTTGTCGCAAGGGGGAGCGCCGGCGGAAGCGGGCGGCGCGGAGGTTGTTGTGGAAGGAGAACCGGACGCGGCAAGCACGGCGGAGGAACAAGGCAATGAAGAAACGCCCGAGGCATAGAGCACAAGCGGGGTTCGCAGGAACCCCGCTTGTTTGTTATTCTGGCATCGTATGACGGTGTCTCAAATCATTCTTGGGATTGATCCTGGCTATGGCCGATGCGGGTTTGGACTTATTCGCACGCTGTGCCAGTCCTCTGGCGGGAATGGTTCTGATGTGGAGGTGGTGGATTATGGCGTCTCGACAACGGAGGCCGGAGTTGAAATTGGCGCACGGCTTTCAGAGGTCGCTCGAGATATCGAGGAGCTTTTGAATCGGCACAAACCCGATCTCGTCGCGATCGAGAAAATCTTCTTTACGACGAATGCCAAGACGGCGATGGGTGTGGCGGAAGCTCGCGGGGCGATTCTCCTTGTCTGCGCGCGAGCAGGAGTCCGAGTCGTCGAGCTCACGCCGGGACAAGTCAAATCGGCAGTAACGGGAAATGGGCAGGCAGACAAGCGGGCGGTGGAAGAAATGGTCCTACGCCTGACGGGGATGAAGAAATCTCCCAAGCTTGACGACGCCTCCGACGCTCTCGCCATCGCGATCACGGCGATAGGACTCGCGTAGCTCAAAATAACACAAAAATCAGATCGGTTCCGGAATCACATCCGGAACCGGTTAAGATAAATTTAGCAAAGTAGGGTCAGGATCGAAATGCAGGAGCTTAGCTCCCGCATGACCCATGTCCTGACCTCGATTCGAGATCAAGCTCCTCCAATTGGAAGATCGCCGGCAGAGTGTCGGCGATCGAGGAGGGGTGCATCCGGTCGAGTGCGAGTCGGATGGTTTTTTGGTGGGAGATTGCCGTCAGAGATCAATGACGGCGTAGATGCGGCCGACGAGGTCTGCGGCGGGTCCTGTGGGCGAGTGCGTCCCGCGGACTTGGACGGCGACAACCGTGGCGAAGAACTCGCTCCACGGGATGATGACATCGGGGCCGACAGCGACGAAGCCGCCGGGTCCTTCCCACGCCTTCGCCGCCTCGATCTCGATGCCGACTTTGGCGACGATTTGCTCGCCTCGCTGGATTGGCACGTCGGCTTGGGCGAAGCCGTAGATGGCGTCGCCGTACACCGACACCTCACTGAAGAGGTGGAGGTGACGGGCGGGGGCCACGAACGCCCGTAGATCGAATACGGGGACGATAGGCGAGGTGGTCGTTGGCGAGAAAACCCCGCCGCCGAGGAACTCGACCCAGCCGTCGGTGTGTTCGAGGCGGAGCCCCGCGGTCGCCTGCGCCTGCGGGTTCGTGTCGAGCAGGTTGGGCTCGATCACCCAGAGGCTGACACCGACGCCGGGCTTGCCGTCCTCCGACGAGGGGACGAAGATCTTGGTCCCGTGCAGGAGAAGGCGGATCTCGGGGGAGAAGGGGGGCGGAGTCTGCGCGTGACAGGGGGTGTTGAAAGTGAGAGAGAAGAGGGAGCCCGCGAGGGCGATGAAGATCTGCCTGTGCATGTTGCTCTCGGATTCATCCACAGCGGGATTGCAGTGGATGAGGGAAAGATACTATAATTTGCATGAGTGGCAAATGCCACCACAACCAAGCTCACTAAAATAAGCCAATTTTCAGACAAGCTCATGAGCTAGCTCAGGAGCTGGGTCAAAATTTGGCTAAAAGTCGTTTATGTACGTTGAATTGTTTCAAAATCTAGGACTTTCGAAGAACGAGGCGGAGTTGTATGAGGCTCTTTTGGAGTTGGGTGAGGCTTCTGTTTCCAAATTGAACCAGAAGACGAATATCAATCGCCGCAACATCTACGACGTTTTAAATCGCATGACGGAAAAGGGCCTCGTGTTTGTCGTTATTCAATCGGGAGAGAATCGGTACAAGCCCGTGGATCCACACAAACTTAAGGAGTTTATTTTGGAAAAACAGGCCATGCTCGATGAGCAACTCGATGAGTTGGATCGCCTTTATAATGCTAAACCTAAAACCGGAGAGGTGTTTATCTATCGCGGGCCGGAGGGATGGAAGAATTATATGCGTGACATGCTTCATGTCGGTGAACCGGCATATTTTATCGCGGCCAAGGGTGGGTGGCTTGATCCGCGCGTCAAAGATTTCTTCCCGACGTTTTACAAGGAAGCTGTAGAGGCGCGTATCCCGTTCTTTCATCTCTTCGATTGGGAAGTACAAGAATCGTGTCCTGAAATTTTGAACTATGTCAAAACAAACTATCGCCTTCTTCCCAAAGGGTACTCGACGATCGGAGCGGTTGATATTTTTGGCGACCATGTAAACATCCTTTCTGATCTTCATCCGGGCGGGTTCGATGAGGATTTTTCCTTCACGGTCATTGTAAATCCTATCATCGCCGATGCATTCCGTACGTGGTTCCGCTACATGTGGGATCACTGCCCCGCTTCGCCGAATGAAAAGATTTCTGGCCAGCCATAACGTGTTATACTTTGAATCCTATGGATCAGTTTATCCAAGACATCGTTCGTGAGGCTGGGGAGGCGATTCGACCTCTGTTTTTGAACACGGGCGTGAAGTACACGAAGAATGGAGAGCATGATGTTGTGACAGAGGCAGATCTGCTCTCCAACGAAATTTTGACCTCGCGTATTCACGGCGCCTATCAAGATCACGGTATTATCTCCGAAGAAATTCCCGAGGAACACTGGCAGACGGATCGCGAGTACACGTGGATCATTGATCCACTGGACGGCACGAAGATGTTTGCAACCGGATGGCCTTTGTTTGGCGTAATGGTGGCTCTCCAACATGAAAAAGAGATCGAGCTTGGCGCCATTTATTTTCCCGTCACTGACGAACTTTTGTTTGCAAAGCGCGGAGGCGGCGCGTGGCTGAACGGGGAACGTTTGCAAGCGAGCTCGCGTGAGAGACTCGACTCAAGCTTTGGCACCGCATCAAGTTGGTCTGGCAAATGGGTGAGTCCCAAAGAACAGCGTCGTCGGCTGATGGCCTATATGGAAGCTATGCTCTCAAGAAACATGACGGGAATGAGCATCTGGGCGATTTGCGTTTCAGTAAAATCCGTGGCGGAAGGAAAACAGGATTGGATGTTTACCGGCGGACAGTGGTGGGACTTTGCGCCGGCAAAAGTGATTTTGGAGGAGGCCGGGTGCCTCGTGACCAATGGCGACGGCAAGCCTCTTGTCTTGGGTGAAGCCAGAGGTCTTATTGCCGCCAATCCGTCTCTTCATCCACAATTATGCGATGTACTCGGTCTTTCATGTGGTGAGTAAAACTACACGATCGTCCAGATTTACTCACCAGAAGATTTTCTCTTCGCGCACACAAAAAGAAACCACGATGTAGTTTGTTTGTGGAGCGGGTAGGGGGAGTCGAACCCCCATCACCAGTTTGGAAAACTGGGATAATAACCGCTATACGATACCCGCGCGGTTTGAATTTTGCGTGGGCAGTGTAACGTAATCCAAGCTCTCAATCAAGGCCCCTAGAGAAGAATCAGTCCCGCGAGCCCCAAGAAAGCGATGAAGCCGAAAATATCCGTGGCGGTGGTGACGAAGATAGATGCGGAAAGGGCGGGATCGAAGCCGAGAGCTTTGAGTGTCATCGGGACTCCGGCGCCAAAGATGCCTGCGACCAACAGATTGATGACGATGGCGATTCCCAGGACGAGTCCAAGAAGCGCTGACTGGCCGATAAGGACGGCGACAACGGCCATCAAGGTTCCGGTCAAGAGACCATTCATGAGTCCCGTGGCAAGTTCTTTTCCGATGAGACGCAAAGCGGGCAAACGTTCCCGTTCTCTAAGCGCAATGCCTCGCACCATCACCGCCACGGCTTGCGCTCCGGCGTTGCCTCCCATGCCGGCCACAAGCGGCATGTAGGCGGCAAGAATGACAAAGCGGGAAATGGTGGATTCAAAAAGGGTGACAGTGAAAACGACAAGGATGGAAGTGGCGAGGTTTAAGATGAGCCATCGGTAACGCAACCTTACGGCGGTGAAGGGGCCGTCAGCGAGCCGTTCGTCGTGGTGCGCGCCCGCGAAGAGGCGCAGGGAATGTCCGCTTGCTTCGCGCACGGCGAGATCAAGGAGATCATGCGTATGCACGACTGCTACCGGCGCCGCGTGTTCATTCACAATGGCCAGTCGGTCGGTTTTCGTTTCTACCGCGGCCTTCACGAGCTCCTCTTTGGAAACGCGATCGTGGACCGTATGTACGCGGTGCAGAAGTTCTCCGACAAGCGTGTCATCTTCCGCGTGAATGAGCGAAACGAGCGGCACTTCTCCCAGCAGACGTTTTTTCGCGTCCACCACAAACACAGAAGGTACGGCTCCATCGTGGCTGTTCATGAAGCTTTGAAGTTTTCGCGCGACGTTTTTGACCTTGCTTTTGACTCCCACCGTCAAAAGCTCCTCGCGCACAATATCCCTCCCAAGCTCATGCAAGATAAGTTCGTGATCTCGCTTCCTCCTCATACGATCTCATTTTAACACATCGTTCAGCTCGTTTGTGTCTGTGTAGGTGATAACCTCGACACGCGTGTCGCCTTTGATCATTGCCGAGAGTTTATGTGTGTCCTCACCTTGATAGAGACAGACGACGCGTTTACCCATCTCGAGGGCTCGTGCGATCAAGTATCCGACCCCTAAACTTGGCGTAGTGACTTCGGCAACGATGATATCCGATTCTGACAGCCACTCCATTTCCCGTTTATGAATCTGTTCCTTGGAGAGATCCGTCTCGCCGTAATCGGAAATCTCTTCGTCGGCAACATGTTCGTTGAGAACAGCGTGCCCTCGTTGTTTTAGCGTCGAGATGATCGCTGTGTACATGGGTTGTTGCGCGCGGCCTCCGCGGATAGCGGCGGCGAAGAAGATGTTCATAGGGATAGATGTTTGGATATTAGGACGAGTATCGCGTCAAGGTTGCATCCTCGGAACGCTCCCATCGTTCGTGGAAAAATTGCTTTTGCATGGTGCAGAGGGCTTCGTCTTCGATAAGAATCGTCATGGGCTCGCGATCCGCATAGGTCGTGTAGAGCAGCTTACCATCAAAGAGGAGAAGATCCACTCCGAAGTCTTCGTCCGTGAATCGAAATTGCGTGTAGTCGTCATACTGGCGAACGGAAAGCATGTTTCGCGCTTTGGGCGAATCGGGGAGTAGAACTTTTTTCACGATCTTTTTTGCACGGCGTCGCCCGTCGAAAGTTTCACGAGCTTCGATGCCTGATGATTGTCGAAGATCGGGATCCCCGAACGCCAGAATCTCTAATGGCTTAGCAACAAGAATTTCCTCGAGGGCTTTTTTGTATGCGTCCATACCTTCAAAGATACGCACGTCGGGGCGCTTGCCCGCCAGACGGTGTTTTTGTTTGAGGGTTGGGACCAGTTCTCGGAGCGTCTTCGCCTGCGCCGCGAACTCTTCTTCGCGTTTAGCGAGCAAATCGTAAAGACGGTCGGGGCTTTCCGCTGCGTAGGTGGTTTTGGTGGAGGACTTGGTGGAACTCACCAACCCCTGCGCGATGAGGTTATTAAGGACGTAATAGAGCATGGTGCGAGGGAAGGGGGTTTTGGTTTGAAGCTCCTGTACGGTTGAGGCGGGGTAGCGCAACAAGGTCGAGTACAGATCGGCTTCGTTTTTGCCAACACCGAGGTATTCCAGTGTTTGAGAGAGTCGTGTACTTGAAACCTTGGACATAGTGTAAATAACCAGTTTACAAACGAGGGTTTAATGATTGAAAACAACTATAGAACTGTTTATATTGCTTTGTCAATAAGCACACGGGCTGTCCGTTCGTGCATTGACAGAAGGAGCAGTCATCATGAAGCTCAAAGACTGGAGTTGGTTGAGCGTTATCTCGCTCATCTACAAGTTCAACGAGCTGATCCTCAATCAGTTCGACATTCCCTATGTACAGCTGGTGCACATGTACCAGTTCGCGCCCTTCGAGCTCGCCATGCGCAAGTCTCCCTACCGGGACTGCGCGCGAAAGATGCAGCCGACTCCCGAGGAGATGTCCGCCCACTTCATCACGGATGGAGGAGACCCCGACTTCGGAGCGGGGGTGGCACTGGATCATAACGTGGCGATGCGTATGACGTTTCGCCACGCGGTACTCCTCGGTGCCCATCGTGACAGCGAGGATCCCTTCCTCGTCCACGTGGGGGCTTTGGAGCAGTACATCGCCACCACCATGGGGACATTCGCCATGGAACTCGGCGACAAGCGGGGTCCGCTCGCGTCCGCGCGCTACCTCGCACGCTTCATCAACTTCGGTCGCGACAAGCTCACCCCCGATCAACTCGCCGAGTGGGAGGAGCTCGAGATGCAGAGGGGGCTCGGGATCATCCTGGGTCACCTCGTCGCTTGCACTCTGGATCCAACCCTCACCGCCGAGGAGTTCGTGGCACATCACCTGCGCAAGTACGGGATGCCCGACGCGCAGGGAATTCACTCTTGCCATTGGTGCGGCTGTGCGCCGTGCCGATGTGGAGGCATCAAGGGTGGGGGGCGCAAGGTGACCCTCGAAGAGGCACTTTCGCGCGTCGGCGATCTGGGTCCCATGGATTGCTGGGTTGCCATGCTCCTCGACTACTCGCTCGGGCGCAACCCCGCTCTGTGCGGTGGAGCGTATGGGGAGTTACGTTCGACCATGGAGGTCAATGCGGAGGCCGTGGCGGGAGACCTCTCCGTGAAGCGATGGGGAGATCTCGACCAGCTCGGACAGGTCCTCGGTCCGTTCTGGCACGAGGGTCAGATGCATCTCCAGCAGCTTCGGCAGGCGAGAGTGCACGATCAGGAATCAGCGCTCGCGCAGGCACGTCCCGACTGGTCGGATCGCGCCCAGTGGGTCTTCGCAGGATCGCGATTCTTCAACATTCCCCGCGGAATCGAGCTCGCGCTTCGGTTCCTCGCCGAGCGCCTCGGCGTCGAACTCGAGATGCCGCCCCTGCCGGAGATCCCCGCGATCTACCGCTGACCATCGGTCTTTCACTCACTCTCTACACCGGACGTGTTCACGTCCGGGTCTTCATCCCGCTCCGATCCGTGAATGGTTCACGCGATGGGCTCGGGTCGAGAAAGCGTCTCGTCCACGCGAACAGGACGGAATGGAAAAACAGCATGGGTCCCAATTCTTCTTCCGGAAGCAAGGGCGGAAGCTCTGGCTCCGGCCGCTCCTCCCCCGACAGCTCGAAGGGCCCCGACTCCGGCCGCTCCTCCAGCGGCGGGCTCAAGTCCGACGACTGGTCGAACGAGCGGTGGCAGGAGCACTACCGGGACATCGATGATGCCGGAGGGCCGCCCCCGGATGACCAGAACCCGGTGCTGGAGCCCAAGTAGCACGGCGTCCTTCCGCCTTGATCCTCCTCGTCGTGTGTTCGCACGCGGCGGGGAGGATCCCAACCTCGGGAATGTGCCATACATTCCCCCTTCAACTCCGCCCCTCGAGCAACCCCGCTCGGGAGGTGGTGAGATGGTAGGGACATGAACGATGCACTGCCGTGGAGCCAGTTCTACCATTCTCCCGATCAGGTTCGTCGGGAATCCGACGGTCGGCTGCGCGGGCAGGGTGTCGACCCCGCGAGTCTGAAGTTCGTGGGGAAAGAGGATTCTCCAGATCCAGGTCTGCATGACGATCAAGTGGCGATCGTGCTGGTCGACTCACTCGACACGATTACCTCGACGTTCCGGTTCATCTGGGGATGGTCGGAAAGTGTCTACTCACGATCGTGGGCGGAGCACAACATCGACCAACTTCAGCCCTATGATGTTCGAGACATCTCGGGGGCATCGTGGCAGCCCATGACGCGGAGGTGGCTGCGAGTCCAAATGAATGCGTACCCATGGAGGGATTCACACTGGACACGCGAACGTCTGTCACCGACGTCGCTCTTGTGTCTCGAACCACTGTGTGTGTTTGCACAACACCCGAACTTTCTCCGAATGACGGCGCATCGGGGGAATCGCTACTACCTTCCGGCGTTCGATCTCCAAAAAGGTCCCGAGAGGGTGGGGGAGTTTGGACCGATCTACATACGTTACGACGAAGCGTACGACCGGATCACGTTAGCCGGTCATGGTGCGCGTATGCCTCTGCAGATACCTCACGATGAGCCGACGATTGGGCAGCTATCCTATCTGAAACCAGGCGTCTCCTACTGCCCGACTCTCGAGTCGATATGGCGACAGAGGAAGTAACGGGAGGACCCCAGCCTCGGGAACGCATCACGCATTCCCCCTTCAACTCCGCCTCTCGAGCAATGTCGCTCGGGAGGTGGTGAGAGGAAATAGCACATGACAAAGTCCCCATACTCGTACCCAAAGTGGGCCGAAATTGGATTCGAGGCAATCGATGAAGTGAGGGCGAAGCGAGATGACCGGCCACTGAGAGAGGAACAAAAGAGGAAACTCTTCGAAGGTTCTGGGCGTCGTGGAGGTTACCCCACCTTCTTCGTCGAGTACCTTGCCAATTACAGGAATTTTCTCGGTATTAGAAGGGGCGAGGGTCATCCCCCATTGCCGCTGGCAACCGAGGCTCAAGGAGAGCTGGCACTAGAGCTCGCGTGTGCGGCGGCAGACTGCGAGTTCCGCTGCATGCTCGTTCAACCAATCATCGGAATCAACGAAATCGAGGATGCGGCGGCATTCATGGAGCTGATCCTGTGCCAGGGGGGTTGGAAGCCCTGAATCGCACCTTCACCCTCGCTCTCCCGGCTTCACCTTGGTGCGGTCGGGAGAGCCTCGCCCCCAACGAAGCTCGCAAGAGTGGAGTGGGGCCTTCAACTATGTTTCCGATCAGACACTTCGAAGACATTGAGAAGGAAGAATAAACTGGTATCATGTACATCATCTTATTCCCGAACCAAGACATCTATGCAAGTTACCAAAGTCAAAGAGCTCCTCTTGTTTCTCAATCGAGCCGGAGGACTCAAATCCTCTCCCAGGTTTCGAGCCTCTCTTAAAAGCGATGGCGATACCGTTGCAGAACATTCCTGGAGGCTCACGCTTATGGTCTTTCTCATCGGTCACGAATGCAAGGTTGACGTTGATCTTGAAAAAGCGCTCGGCATCGCGCTTCTTCACGACCTTGCGGAAGCCAAGACGGGCGACTTCGACGCGTACGAATTCATGATTAGCAAACGTGCCGTCTCCGAGAAACAAGAAAAGGAAAAAGAGGCAATGGAGGAATTGACGGAAGGAGTTGCGTTTGGCGATTGGGTGCGTAACATTTGGGACACGTTCGAATTTCAAACATCCAAAGAGGCAAAGTTTGTGAAGGCACTCGACCGCATGGAAGGGTTCCTTCACATCGCGGAACACGGTGTGGAGGTGTACATTCCCAAAGAGTTTCATGGTGATTACGCGAACCAAGCGGTGAAGGCATTTGATGAGGCGTCTTACCACTTTCCGGAGCTCAACGATATGCTGGAGGTGATTAAAGCCGACCTGCGACGGCAGTTCGATGCGGTCGGAGTTACTTGGGTGGAAGATCAATCGTGACGATGGAAGAGCGATTCTTTGCCTTCATTTTTGAGCGTCAGTCCATTTGGTACCGACGGTTCGTTTTACGTCTACCGGCGCCTTGGACGGAAGACCCGATTCTTTCGACCTACAAGTTTTGCAACATGTACCGCGAGCTCGATGCTTCCACGCGCGCACTCATGGGGCGTCTCAACCGATGCCGGAATCGTCGGGAGCAGGTTTTGAACATTGTCTTTTTTCGTTTTTTCAATCTGCGGCGATTGTACGAAGATCTCGGCATTGATCTCTTTCGTCAAGAAGAGACGGATGTGGTGCTCGCGGGGTTCGAGCGTATGCGGAGGAAAGGTCAACCGATTTTCAACAACGCCTACATTATTTCTCCCGGGCATGACGAACGTCCCAAGCATGTGACGATTCTTGAGCATCTCAAGGCGCTTGACGTTCCCGACTTGGTCGCACGGTTGGACGGGGCACCCACTCCAGAGGCGGCGCACGAAATCCTGATGACGATTCCTTGCGTCGGATCATTTCTCGCCGGGGAAATTTGGACGGATCTTGCTTCGGTGGGATTTTTTCGCCAAGGATGGACGGACAACGATTTTGTGGCGATCGGTCCTGGAGCTGCGTGGGGGCTGGATCTTCTTGTAGGACGAAAACTTACCGCAGGAGAACGCGAGGAACCGTTGCGTCGGTTGCACATCGCACAAGGCTCGATGCTTCCCGATGCTTGGCGCGACATCGCCTATATGGAAGCAGGCTCTAACATGCCGTTTCTCTCGCTCACCAATATGGAAGGCGCGCTCTGCGAGTTTCGCAAGTATACGAATCTTTCGCAAGGAAAAGGGCGAAGAAGGTACTACCGGTACAGTTGATCAAAGAGAGAATATTTGCTAGAGTTGCCGCGCTACGGGGCGTAGCTCAGCAGGCTAGAGCGCGTGGTTTGGGACCACGAGGTCGCAGGTTCGAGCCCTGTCGCCCCGACCAAGTTGGATTTTCTGAAAGCCAATAAAGATTCATCGAATAAAACTATGGGAGATTTTGAAGGCACGCGACGTCCAAGTGGGGATACGGCACCCGGGACGAACGCTGTTGAGGCTCAAGAACTCGCTCTGTTCGATGAGGTATTTGCCGTAGAGAGAGAGCAGGATCTTGCAGACATCAAAGCATTGATGAGACGAATACAAAAAGACCCATGGAGGGGAAGATTAGTAGATGAATCTCGTTATGAGTTTGCTAAAGCAGAGGGTCGGCTTAAATACACCGACGAACAAGTGGAAGACGGACAATGGGAAGCGGATGACCTAGATTTTGTTATCGAAGTTTTGCGGAAAGAAAAAATAGACAAATATTTTAGCACGGTTGCAGACAAATATCCGCAAGCCATGCCCGTCCCCGATAGCATGGTTCGGCTCGATCAAGAAGCCGACATCGCAGAGAAACTTCGTTCTCATATGCCTGTGTTGATTCGAGGTAATTGGCGTATGGGAAAAACCAGCATGGTCAGATCTTTAGAGACGCATCAATTTGGCGCGAAACACTCTCTATTCATCGATGCCATGACAGAGTATTTGGGCGAAGAAGAGTCATTGGAAGATTTTCAAAACCATTTTGGAGCAGACAGCGTCGTCGAATTTATTGTCGAGAGGGAGTTTGGAGACGTGAAACCGAAGGACAGATATCCAAAGGAGGATGAGATAAAACAACAAATGACAAAAAGTCGAAAATCTCCTTTTGAATTTCTCAATGAGTATCTTGCACAGAAAGACGAGGAGATGTTTTTATCTCTTGATGAAGTCGTTGGATTCATCAAACAACCGGAAAAAATGAAGTATCTTGCCAGTCTCAAGGATTTAAGCCAGATACGGCTTGCCATTGTCTTGCACAGGATCGCTTCTTTTGAAGATTCTTTTCAGGAGATTTTTGTCGGCTATGAAACTCATTTTGTGCGGCCGCTTATTGTGGAAGAGGTTGGAAGGCTGGTCAGGAAACCTCTTGATGGGACGAAAATTACTTTTACTGATGACGCGATTCGGCGAATCCTTGAGTTTACTGGAGGCCGTCCAATGGAAGTCAATCAGGTTTGCCGCGCGTTAATGACTCAGTTCTCCGAACACAAAAATTATAGGTTCTCGTATCGTGCCGAAGACATAGACGCATTAACTGGAAAAAAATATTGGGAACTTCAGGATGCTTTCAGATCGGCAATCGATAATTATAGACAAGTATATAACCGCTCCATGAACGATGTGGAACGCGCTCTCATCGACCGACTGATTTTGGAAGGTGAAGTTTCGACTTCGGATATGGATGCGGATGCGGTTCAACCGTTGATAGATACGACGTTTGTGGCCAAAGATGAAACGAAAGGAGTTTATCGTGTCAACGGTACCTTGTTCAAGCAAGTTCTTTTGGGGCTACAACACTGAACAACAGTAGAAGAATAGTACGGCTTTTTCTAGAACGGCCAGCGGTCGGAGTCTTGGTAAACGAGGCGGCCGGCGTATTCGTGCGCGGCGGCGAGCTCTGGCTCATCCATGCCGGTCGAGAGATCTTCGCCTCGGAGTTTGAGAGCCGCGAGCGTCAGATGCCCGATTGAATAACGAAGACCGCTTGCGTCCATGTACCATGTGCTTCCTGCTGGAGTCTTAACAAAACTCCCGTCAACGTACTTTGCTTCCGTGAGAGCGCCTCCGAATTTATACTGGGCAAAGAGCGTTTCGGGAACATCAATCACCCGCTTGTTCCAGTCTGCTCCATAGAGTTTTTTGGCCAGCTCTTCCGTTTGGACCCATCGCAGGATGCCTCCTTTTTCGACGGCGTAGACATTCGGACTTGCCGTGATTTTGACGAGATTCGATCCCGGCCGCACAAACACGTTTTTCCCGAGCGGCATGCCGGTGAGCGTTCCAGACCCAATGATGGTGATGCTATCAAACGAAAGATTCCATGAGCGGAAGACGGCTTCGTTTGGAATAATGTGGCGAGCGTTGTCGGCGTCAAGCAAGTACACGACCTTGTCAGCATCGGTCGCATCGTTCCAATCATCGGTGAGCTTCACGAGTTGTCCTCGCAGGGGATGCGTGTCAATGATCTCGATGTCCTCCGGCGTTTCTTCCGTCGGGAACGGAATGTCCTCAACCGTTACACTCGAGACGACGCTCTCCGACTCGATCGCATCAATGCGAATGGTGGCCGTTGCATTGCTTTTGATGGTGACGTAACGGTAGGGCGTTTCAAGCGGATACTTGATGACCCACATGTTTTGAAGTGGCACGAAGTTGCCGTAGGAGTGGAGCAAGGTTCCATCGGTTCCGTAAAAGTCGAAACTCAACTGGGATTGAGCGCTCCACGTTTCGTAGTGGAGGGTGAGATCCCCGGTGCCCTCCTCGCTCTCGCCCATGTCGAGCTTGAGATAGGCGCCGTTCGTTGACGTGTCGGCATAGAGGCGGTCGGGAGCGCCAAGCGCGTTTCTCTCGCTCTGGAATTGGTAATTAGATGCCACGATCGCATCGGCATAGCGATCTGGCGCTTCGGCGTAGACCGAGGATCCTCCAAAGGCCACGAACGCGGCCAGAGCGAACAAGAAAAAGTTTTTCATACAGGGGAAAGTATAGCAAAGGCAGGTTGTAGGGGGTAGGGGGTAGGTTGTAGATGGGATAGGAAAACGAAGACCCCGCGAGATGCGGGGTAAGAAGAAGATGTCGCGGGGCTAGTGGGGGCCGTTGAGGGTCTGGAGCTCGAAGACGTAGCCCCAGGGGCCCATCACGTACCAGCTCTTGTGGCTCGGGCCGGCGCTTCGGCTCGACGTGGCCTTGTAGTTCGCGGCCTTGAGTCTCTTGAGGGTCTCGACGATCAGGTCATTCCGCACCCGCATGGCGTAGTGCAAGACACCGAAGATTCGTTCGTAGTTCCAGATCCTCAGAAGATCGCGACAGGGCGCGAAGGAGATCATGGCGCCGGCCTTGTAGGACACCCCCACGCTCACGCGCAGCTTGCTCCGACTGCATGGATCGCTCCACCCGGCGGGCAGGCGAGTGACCGTTGTGGTCAGGCCCAGAGCATCGAAGAAGGAGCCGGCTTCGGCTCGGAAGGCTGCGAGGAGCCGCTCTTTCGACCTCGGGAGGTCGGTGTGGTAGGGGAAGACGAGTCCGAAGTGCGTGAGGCCTTCGATGGGGTGGAAGGTTGGGGTGGCGTATCCGCCATCTGCCATGGTCATTTTGACTCCGTGTGGGAGGTTCGGTTGGCGAACCTTACCTTCGAGCTTTAATCTCGTCAAGCGTTTTGCTTGATGACACCTTTTGGTTCAAAGGTGTTATGGCCACACGAACCGCCAGGGTTTTTTAGCCCACTCCCCTGCATAGTCAACACCTACGCGCGGGAGTTTTTGAATGGCATTTGAGGGGACGACGAGGCCGCGGTCTTCGATCCAAAGTTTGGAGGTTGGTTCGACGGGGAGGGTGTTGAATCTACGGTTGATGCCGAGCTCGCGCGTAAGGCGGCCGGGGCCTTCAATTTCGCGTGTGCCTCGAATGAGGACGGCGGCGGGGTAGCCTTCGTTGCAGGTCACGACGTTCAACATCGAATGTATGCCGTAGACGAGGTAAACGTACCAGTGTCCCGCGGGGCCGAACATGATCTCGCACCGCGGCGTGCGGCCACGACTTGCGTGCGAGGCTTTGTCGAGAGGTCCGTCGTAGGCCTCGACTTCCGTGATGATGTGCGCGGCGTGCGGCGTGACAAGATATTTTCCCAAAAGCTCGCGGCAAACGGTGAGTGTCGGTCTCGCGAAGAAACTTTGACCGAGCACATTTGCTGATGTTTCTTGATGACGCATATGGGAGGGGGGATTCTGAAAAAGTCGATGAGATTGCGGATTGCGGGCTGGCAGTCGTTGAAAACGTACTGAATGGTACGTTGAGACGATGCCAGGGTGCCCGCAGGCCGCAAGCTCGCGACTTTTGCAGGATCCCAGGAGTGTAACAAAATAGAAGCGCCTCGTCTTGGAAAGACGAGGCTTGGGCGAGTTCTGTGACGTAGCCTAGAACTCGTCGAGTCGGTTGTGGGCGGAAAGCACGGTGAGGCGTTCGAGCTCTGTGGCGCTTGGGTGTTCGCCCGTGTGATCCCGAGCGCGGCGGACGAGACTCTCGATCCGATTTCTCGTTCGGATGCTTTGGAGCCTCTCCATGGCCGCTTCGAGCTTGCCGCCGTCGAGCGTCCTCTGACCGATCCCGTCGCCGTTCGAGAGCGACGTGTGGATGACGCCGTCCTGCGTCCTCGTATCGAGGACGGATTCGCCTTGGAAGAGGTAGCCCAGCGCGTGGTTCATCTCCTCTACGCCAGCGTGCTTGAGGCGGGCTTGCAGAGCCGCGGATGCGAGCGAGCGGCTGTTCTCGGCGCGCTCCCGTGCGATGCCCAGAAGGAGCCGTCGGGCGACTTCCAGCTGGACGCTGGGGATGGCAGAGCCTTGACGGAACCGAGCGAAGAACTTGTTGGCGGCCGCGAGCGCCTCCACGAGGATGGCGCCGCCGTAGTCGAAGCGGAAGGGCAGGACATGGTCTGCGATGGATCTTCCGCTTGTCCGTGCTCGGATGCCTTGGGTCGCTTCCTTCGCGAAGCGCGCGCTCACGCGAGGCGGTTCGACGAGGGAGAGCGCGGCCAGCCGGTCTTCGAGATGCCCCGCGACGTGCTTAGGGATCATGACCTCGGTGTCGGTGTCGTCGAGTCCCACGATAAGCTCGTGGGTTGCGAGCATGGGCCGAACTTCGGCGCCGAGCGTGGCGAACGCTTCGTCGAGCACGGGCTCTGGCTTGCGGATGCCCATCATCTTCCCGAGTGCAGGGTCGGGGTAGGTCGGCGCGAAGATGACGAGGGAGAGGTAGAGTTCGATGATCTCGTCGTCTGAAAGCCTTGCCTGCGACACTCCGTGTAGGAGTTTCACGGCTCCGCCCGTCTTGAGGCGTGATCGCAGGAGCGCGTCGAGGTGTTCGATGAAGGAGAACTCGCGCAGGAAGCCGGTTCGTGGGTCAGTGCGCAGTCGCTTGATTTCGGCTCGTGCGGTGTCCCGCTCTTGATGGAGCCTCTTGTTGTCTCGGAGAAGTCGTGTGTGGAGTTCATCCGGTCCGCTCTGCTGGTCGCTCATCTGCGTTTACTCCGGAATTGGAAGAGAGGTCCTTGGTGGACCTCCTTGATGGGAATCCCGCGCCATGAGGGCGGGAAACGAGTGGTGCCGCTCACGCGGCGTGGTCGGGAGAGCGTTCGGCTGGGTCGTCGTCGACATGGCCGCCGATGGCGATGTCGGCGGTCTCGCCGTCGGGGACGAGGGGCTCGTGGCACGCGGTGCGCCACGAAGCCTCGGTCTCTTCGGCGAAGGGATTGGTGCGGTCGGCGTCCATGACGTCCTCCGTGTTGCAAGCTCGGGGGTGAGCTCGTACTTACAGACTAGCAAAGTCGTGGAAAAAGTTCAAGCGCAAAAACAAAAACATCCGAGACGGATCTCGGACATTTTTGGTGCCGGGGGGCAGAATCGAACTGCCTACGCCTGCCTCTTCAGGGCAGCGCTCTACCACTGAGCTACCCCGGCCAGCAACTCGCTGGTCGAAGACCATGAGCGAGCAAAGCGAGTCGAATGGTGGGCGTGGATGGACTCGAACCATCGACCTCGTCATTATCAGTGACGCGCTCTAACCACCTGAGCTACACGCCCGTATTGTGTGTAGCGTGTAGCGAAGGTGGTTAGCCACCATCTGCCTGTCCGCCTCTGGCGGAAGCTACACGCCCGTATTGGGATCTCGATTATGTGAAAAGCCGCTAGAATATAGCACGACGATCTCTCCTCTGACAAGACTTGAAACAACCAAAACGAGCCCCGATGAGGCTCGTCTTCGACAACCAATGTCCTTCTAATCATCTAAGCGATTGCAACGTCTTTTCCTGACCAGCCAAGAGGCTGATCTCGACTCGCTCTCCTTTGCCTAAAGCTTCGGAGAGCATCCTTAGAAAGGAGGTGATCCACCCACAGCTTCCGCTACGGGTGCCTTGTTACGACTTAGTCCCTGTCATCGGCTTTACCTTCTGCCGCTCTACAGCGACATTCGGGTATCTCCGACTCCCTTGACTTGACGGGCGGTGAGTACAAGACCCGAGAACGTATTCACGGCGCCGTGGCTGATGCGCCATTACTAGTGATTCCGACTTCATGAAGTCGAGTTGCAGACTTCAATCTGAACTGGGGCCTGCTTTGGGGATTAGCTCCACCTCGCGGTTTGGCAACCCTTTGTACAGACCATTGTAGCACGTGTGTCGCCCTGGACGTAAGAGCCATGCTGATTTGACGTCATCCCCGCCTTCCTCCCTGTTGCCAGGGCAGTCTCCCGTGAAAATGCAACACGGAACAGGGGTTGCGCTCGTTATCCCACTTAAGGGTACACCTCACGGCACGAGCTGACGGCAACCATGCAGCACCTATCTAGCACTCTCGAAGAAGTCTCTGTTTCCAAAGATTTGCAGCTAGTAGTTGAACCCAGGTGAGGTTCCTCGCTTACCATCGAATTAAACCACATGCTCCACCACTTGTGCGGGTCCCCGTCTATTCCTTTATGTTTTAGCCTTGCGGCCGTACTACACAGGCGGAATGCTTAATGCGTTAGCTTGGTTCGTCGGCTCTGAGAGGGTCGAAACTCCCAAAACCTAGCATTCATCGTTTACGGCGTGGACTACAGGGGTATCTAATCCCTTTCGCTACCCACGCTTTCGTCCATGAGTGTCAGGAATGTTCCAGTGCACTGCTTTCGCTTTTGGTGTTCTTGTCGATCTTAACGGATTTTACCCCTACACCGACAATTCCATGCACCTCTCCCATCCTCGAGTCCGGCAGTATCCCGCGCGGCCTTCGGGTTGAGCCCGAAGATTTGACGCAAGACTGACCGGACAACCTGCGGACGCTTTACGCCCAATAAATCCGGACAACGCTTGAGGTCTCTGTATTACCGCTGCTGCTGGCACAGAGTTAGCAACCTCTTATTCATTAGGTACCGTCATTTGTTCGTCCCTAATAAAAGGTGTTTACGACCCGAAGGCCTTCATCCACCACGCGGCGTCGCTCCCTCACACTTTCGTGCATTGGGGAATATTCTCGACTGCAGCCTCCCGTAGGAGTCTGGACCGTGTCTCAGTTCCAGTGAGCCGGGCCATGCTCTCACACCCGGTACCCGTCGTAGCCTTGGTGAGCTTTTACCTCACCAACAAGCTGATAGGACATAGGCTCCTCCAGAGGCGCCGGAGCGTTTACTCCGCCATAGGCGGAGACCATCGGGTATTAGCTCGGCTTTCGCCGGGTTGTTCCCGTCCTCTGGGTAGATTACCAATGTGTTCCTCTCCCGTTTGCCACTTGTGTATTGCTACACTCGTTCGACTTGCATGCCTTAGACACGCCGCCAGCGTTCGTCCTGAGCCAGGATCAAACTCTCAGTAATAGTACCCTTCGAATTTCTCAAGCAAAGCTTTCAAAATTCTTAAGGCCTCTGCTACTAAGCGATTATCTCGCTCTATATACTTTAGGAATTAACGTTACAATCGCACAGATGATTATCGTGTGCGATGTTTGGACATTTTGATTGGTTGTCGTTGAACCGGTTGACTATTCAAATCCGGTTGCGTTGTGAACGTACGCGGGCGGTAGTGTAGCGGAGGGGGGAAAGGGTGTCAAGGGCGAAAATGGGGAAAAAATGGGGAAAAGAAGAGCGGAGGCTAACTCCGCTTCTTGGACTGTTCTTGTCTCCATACCCCGATCTTCTTGTGATCGCCCGAGAGGAGAACGTCGGGTACTCGGAGCTTCTTTTTTCGCAGACCTTTTTTGAGTTCGTAGATTTCCGGACGCGTGTACTGCGGGTACTCGAGCGTGCCTTCTATCGTGTGGGATTCCATCTTAAGGGACTCCGCCTTGCCAAGCACGCCCGGAACGAGACGGGCGATGGCGTCAATCATGACGAGCGCGGGGAGTTCTCCGCCAGTTAGCACATAGTCGCCGATGGAAAGACTCTCGTCGGCAAAGTGTTTCTCGACGCGATGGTCAATGCCTTCGTAGCGACCACAGAGAAAAATAAGTTGGTCGTATTTGGCAAGTCGGACGACGTCCTGTTGCGTAAAACGTTTTCCTGACGCGCTTGTGACAATGACGCGTGTCTTTGCCTTCTTCGAGCGCGTGCGAATTTTTCGAATTGCGCGGTCAAATGGCTCCACTTGCATCACCATCCCAGGGCCTCCGCCAAACGGTTTATCGTCCACTCTTGTATGCTTCTTGTCGGCTGAATACTTCCGAAGGTCGTGCGCTTGCACCTCAATCAATTTCTTCTTCTGCGCCCGTCCCAAAATGGACTCACCGGCATAAGGCGTACAAACGTCGGGGAAGATGGTTACAATGTCAAAGCGTTTTTTCATAGGCTAAGCGACGGCGGCCTCATCCGGAGCAGGTGGAAGACGCTTTTCAAGTTGAGCGCGCATGCCGGAGTCGGTTTCTTTTTCAAGTTCGGCGCGGATGTTCTCCGGCGTGGCAATACGGTTCTTAAAGATGTCTTGGAGGTCATTAATGAGCCTTAGTCCTTCGGGATCCGCCGCCGTCTTCCGGCGTTCCCCGCTCTCTTGTATGGCTGTCTGTAGCATTTTGGCAAGCTCGCTTAAGGGAACCGCGGCGGCTTGTTCTCGAAGATCCGGCACTGTTTTTTCAAGGGGCGTGTTGAGATTGAAAAGTTGTTCGGCTGCCTTCAACACTTCTTGACGAGAAGGTGTCGGTGCTTCTTCCGATTTTTCTTTGATATGCGTGTCAGGCGTATTAGCAAGTCCTGGAAACAGTTTGTCAGCTTGATTACGAGCGGATGTCGTCTGAAGATCATTTTCCCCGCCGGCTCTATACACACGTGTTGTTTCATGTCCGCTTGCTTCCGGGTGCTCCTCACGTTCTTGGTCAATCTTTTCGACGAGGGTATCCGCGACAGGCGGTTCTTCGCGTTCTGATTCGAGGTGATCCGCGTAGGCTAGAAGATCTTCCGGCAAGTCTTGCGTCGGTTCCGCGTCTGCTCGGCGAGCGAGTTCGGCCTTGTAAACTTCGGCTCTGTCGGCAAAGCCATGATTCATCGGATCAGCTTCAAAAAATTCGAAATCGTTCCTTGCCCGTGCAACCAGGTCTTCAAAAGAGAGCACTTGGAGTTCTTGGGCGAGAGCATCGCGCTCGTTGGGCGTGAGAGGTTTAGAGAGTGTCATGATTCTCGAGGCCTCTTCGTCAGGAACATCGGACCCTGTAGATCCGCGTTCAAGAAGGATGTTCTCGATCATTTCCGAACGTCTTACGTCGTTGTCGGAAGGTACAGTGGCATCAGCGATCGCTTGATGAAGTTGAGTCAGGATTTTCTCGAGGCGTTCGATGGAGAGTTCGTTCAATTTATGCACATCTTCTTTCTTTGCTTCGACTTGGATGTCTTCCACCTCTTTTTTACGGCGAGCTTGTTGAAACTTGGTCTCCCACTTTGTACTTTTGTCTCCACGATCAATTAAGATGCCCTCGATCACATCAAGCTCTTGTTGTTCCATGGGGGTCTGGGTCTGATGGGGAGTAGTGAGTTTTGCGTATCTCCTCTCCAAAACTGCTGTACTCATTCGTTTCAATCGAGCTAAGATTTCTTCATCCGAAGGAAGAGCTTCCACTTCCTTTCCTGCTTTCGACTTGGCGCCACGCCGATCGAATTCTTCTCGATAGCGCTTGGCCATTTCCGCGAGGATCGGATTATTGGGTTCGTTTTGCACAGCTACTTCGAAGGTCTCTGCTTGGTGTTTTAGTTTCTGAACCGAAAGGCGTGCCAAGGCCATGCTCTTTTCTTGGCCAAACGTTGCCGTCATTGTTTCCGCATCACTCTTTTGTTTTGCTTCCGCGCGCTCTTGCTCTTGTTGCTGGGTTTCTCTCTCATTCCTCGCCGCTTCGCTCGCTCTGGCTTTAACAACCTCGTGCTCTTGTTGCGTGTTCCATACGTCAAGAGCGGCTTGCGTTGTCGCTACACGCTCCTGTGCCGCGTTCACTTCCGGGAGCAAGTTTGCGCGCGTTTGTTCCTTTTCTCTTACGGCCTCTCGCGCTTCGGTTGCGCGTGTCGCCAACGGTTCCAGACGTTCCTCGAGTTCAAGTCTGCGGGCATGGAGCGCTTGCAGTTCGGGTTGCTTCAACGGGAGTTGTTTCCGGCGTTCGCGTGTCGGCAGACCAGCCAAAATCTGCTCAATCTTGCGAATGCTATTTTTAACAGCTTCGATTTTTGATTGGGGTGCTTGCGCGGCTTGCAGAGCCTTGTCCAGCGTTTCGCGCGCGGTCGCGAGTTCTCGATCCGCCGAAGCGAGTGTTTCGGCATCCACGTGTCCTTCCGCCTCCACAAGCTTTGTTTGGGCGTCGGCGTGCTCCTGTTTAAGTCTTTGGCCTTTCGTCTGGTTCGCTTCGAGAACTACCAGATCCGCATCGATCACCAGGGCTTGGTTGATGAGCTCTTTGCGGTCGCTTTCGTCGGCCGCTTCGATGCGTTTCCTCAAATCGGCCTTGCGAGCTTGAAGCGTCTCCACGAGTGTGAGATCGGTTACGATAGTTTCCTTTGGTTTCTCTTCCTTTACCTGTCCAGATTCTTTAAGCTCCTTGAGGCTGTCCCGCACGAGCAGGAGTTTTCCCGCAAGCTTCACGCGCTCGCGCGAATTCTTTTCGACGGCAAGTTTTTCCAACAAGTCGTTTTCTCGAATTTCAAGAGCGTCTTTTTTCGAGAGGTTTTCTCCACTCTCTTGCGCTTTTTCTAACTCGCGCAATTTGCGCGACAGGATGGTTTCCGGCTTTTTGTTTTCCGCCACCTTCTTCTCGAGCTTGGCGTCGTCAAGATCGTACTTGTCCGCCAACCGTTCCTCACGCTCTTTCGCCTTGACTTCAGCCTTCGCCGCCTTCTTGTCGATGACTTCGTCATTGGGGAGTGATGTCTTGGTGGATTCGAGCCGGAGCAAGAGATCGGCGCCAGCTTTTTTCACCGACTCATACTTGCGGGCGTTGATTTCTTTCAAGTCCTCCGCGAGCTCCTCCGCGTTTTCGGCTTTGCGTCTGGCGGCGATGTCTTTGGCTATCTTTTCGTGGTTGGCGCCATCCTTTTGAAGTTGTTTCTCCCGAGCGTCAACAACTCGCCTAATGCCTTGTTTCATTTTGTTTCTTTCATCAATTCTTCCACCTTTCTCGAACCATGCTTTGTATGCCTCGCCGTGTTTGAGTTCATCAAGACCGGCGTCGATCACTTGTTCTTGCTCCTCCAAAGACAATTCGGGAACATCTTCGACATCGGCGAAAAATTCCTTCTCCGCTTCGTTTTCCGGCAGACGGTCCACTCTTGGTATCTGATCAGGTGGGATGTTTGGGTTACTGGTCATAGGTTTGAAAAATGTCTTTGCGAACGACGTCAATTTCGGCGGTATCCATTTCTTTGAGAATATCCGAAAACGCCTGCCGCTGTTCTTGGCTCGCTTGATGAGCGATAGCCTTGAACGCTTGCCATGCGTCTTGAAGATTCTTGAGTTTTTGTTCGGCGTTTTCCACAGGAACCATCATATCAAAAATCACCTCCTTAGGGGAGGCGATTCTTGTTTTTATGGGATCCTGCAAAAGTCGATGAGATTGCGGATTGTGGGCTGGCAGTCGTTGAAAACGTACTGAATGGTACGTTGAGACGATGCCTGGGTGCCCACAGGCCGCAAGCTCGCGACTTTTGCAGAGATCCCTTTAGATTCCGAGATCATCAATGTCGGAAGTATCCACGCTCATGCTGTCCTCGACCGGAGCGCGCCTTTCCTCGTGTGCGGCTGGGCGTTCGGTGCGTTCGGTGCGTTCGCGGCGAGGCGGGCGCACCGCGCCTTCTGGCTCGTAGATCTTGAGGTTGACGCGGGCGTCATTTTTGGCCCCAACGATCTTAAGGAGCGTGCGGACGGAGCGCGCGGTTTGCCCTTCACGACCGATCACGTATCCCATGTCTGATTGGGCGACGTGAAGGGTGATGAGGACTCCGCGTTCATCAACGGTGCGTTCGGTGCGGACTTCATCCGGATTGTTGACGATGGCTTTGATGACGTATTCAACAAATGCCTGATCCTGTTCCATATTCAGAGTTAAGAGTTTCTAACGGATCTGTCGACCTGCCAGATCACACATAAAAGATAGCAACAAAAAACGGATATGTCAATCCGTTTTTGTCTCTGTTTTTGTCTTCTCTGCGATTTTGTCGCGGCGCTTATGCGAAATGTGGGTTACGGAGACTTTTTTGCCTTCGAGAAGCCCCTCGGAGACAAGGAGGTTGTGGACGGTGTTTGAAGGTTGCGCGCCCACGGAAAGCCAGTGCTTGATGCGCTCGGCTTTCAGAGCGTGCTCTTTAGTGCGGGGGTTGAAGGTGCCCAGGATCTCGAGGTTCTTGCCCCAGGGATCCCTGTGTTTGGGAACCGCGATCAAGCGGTAGAGCGGGCTTTTCTTTTTTCCCACGCGGGTGAATCGGAGACTGATCATAATGAGGGGATGTTGGATATTGGAGGTGGATCCTTCCGATGAGTATGAAAGACGGATGGCGGGAGGATAGCGGGAATAGGAGAACTTGTCAAAAATGAAGCGACCTCGCGGTGAAGCGAGGCCGAAGGATGGAGCCGCAGATCGGCTAGGTAAGGGAGTTGAGCCAGCCCACGAGGACGATCAGGATCGGCAGGAGGAGCGAGGTGAAGATCAACTCGCCCGCGATGAGCCCTGCCGCCATGGGCTGTGCGAAGAGGGCGTAGCTTCCGCGGCTCTCCGAGCCCTCCGAGTCCGAACGCTCCGAGAAGCTCTTCCAGACCGCAGAGATGACGCTGCCGATCGCGATCGCGATCGTGAGAGCCGGCGGCAGGATGAGGGCGAACCCCAGCGCGGCGGGGATGGGCACCCACCGGAAGCGGGAGCCCATGCCTTCGCGTCGTGGCACCATGAGGAGAACCTCGAAGGCGATGCCGACCGCGAGTGCGATGACGGCCGCGGTGAGGGCGCCGGGTGGAAGGGAGGAGAGGCCGTCCTTCATCACCATGGCGAGCGCCGCGATCTTGAGTCCGGTCGGGGCGGCGAGCTGTCCTTCCTCGAGACCGATGCCGTAGGTGCGTTCGAGGAGGTTGAACATGAGGGGGAGGACGATGGCGCCGATGGGGATCGCGATGAGCTGAACCACGATGAGCGCCTTGAAGCTCCCCTTGAGCTTGCGCGCCACCCAGAAGGATCCGACCGTCCCCTCGGCGCTTGCCTGTGGGTCGGCGGCGATGTGGGCGGAAACCAGGTTCTGCAGGATGTGCGCGGGCCACAGGAGTCCGAACAGGAACTGCGTGGCGTTCGCCATGAGCGACACGGGACCCTGTCCGGTGATCGCGAGGACGCGAAGCCCAGCGATGACGAGAAGGGGCTGGATCGCCACGGCGGCGAGAACCTGGAGTGCCGACATGTCGAACCAGACCTGCTGGAGCCAGACGAGGAGCACGGTGCACACGACCATCCCGCCCAAGAGCCAGGAAGCCGGGATCTCTTCGTTGGCGGGCTCTCTGATGGCTTCCGTCTCGTTCGTTCCGCGAACCTTCTTCAGCGTGTTGCGCAGGAGCGGGACGAGGGCGCCCGTGAGGGCTGATCCCACCATGAGAGCGGTTGCCGGCCACATCATCCACTGGACGATGTACTTGAAGTAGGATCCGTTCCCTGACCGGGCGGTCAGAAACCTGTCCAGATCTCCGCAGTGTGCCTCGACGAATCCGTTGCTCGTTCCCTTGTCGAGGAAGTCGAGGCAGGCGGGCAGGTACTCCGGGGCAGTCCCCATCAGAGCTCCGATGGGCGCGACGGTCTCGCCGAAGGCGGAGAGGATCCAGACGCCGAGGAGTCCCGAGAGCCCGACCGAGAGCGGGACCAGCATGCCGATGCCCACGGCCATGAGTTCCGGACTCAAGACCATGTTCGTTCGGGCGTTGCCCACAATAGGAGTTACGACGCCCAGGCCGTCCTTGAGGAGCGACAAGAAGCTCGCCACGAGCGTGGAGACGGTCAGCACCCTGCGGCGTTGGTGGACGGCTTCGGTGGCCTGCGGGTCGCTCAAAGTCTCCGCGACGGAGACGACAGCTTGCGCGGTGGGCCAGGGAAGCGTCACGTCGTTCAAGATCATCCGTCGTGGCCATGCGCCCATGAAGACGCCGAGGTTGGCAGAGATCATGACCCAGACGGCGATCTGCCACCACGTCGGGTGGAACCCGATGTCGGTCTCGAAGACGTTCTGGATGTAGTAGAACGCGGCGAGGATCACACACATGAATCCCACGCCGCCCACCACTCCGATCATGGCTTGGATGATATTGAGCTGATTGGCGAGGGCGGTGCCCGTGACGCGGCGACCGATGACGGCCGCGGCGAGGAACATGCCGGCGAAGCCGAGATCCACCCCCATGCCGAGCTTGAGGGCGGCGTAGGGCATGGAGGCGCCGGCGATGATGCAGAGAAATCCTCCGAGGAGGATGGTGCGCCAGTTGAGGCTGAGGCTCACGGTGTACTCCCGATGTGAAGGTTCAAACGAAAAGAGCGCTCCCCGATTGGAGGCTCCTCCCGCACTGATTCTTGTTGATTACGACGTTTTTGTCAATTATTGACTTAGAGCTGTTGACGTAGAGCCTAGAGATAGGTTTTGCCGATGAGGAAATTGTTGAGTCGTTCTTTAAGAACGGGAATATCTTCCTGAATGGTCGTCCACAGGCTTCTAAGATCAACTTCCGCGTAGTTGTGAATCAAGAAGTCCCGAGTTCCTGTAATCTCTTTCCATGGAAGATCCACCGCATTTGTACAGTTGTTTGAGAGCCGCTTGGCTGCCTCGCCGATAATTTCGATCTGCCGAATACAGGCGTCATGCGTTTTTCTATCTTGGATGAAGTCCTGCCAATCCAACCCGTCGACGTAATGGATAATCTGATCAGAGGCTTCGAGAATATGCTCGATGTAGAGATCATCCGATTTGCTTGCCATAGAGTACGACAAGATCATTCAAGACGCGGTCTCTGATATGCCTGCACAGGGAGGCTTCAGTCACGAGATCCACAGGTTTTTTTAGTTGCTCTGAAAGGTTCTGCTGGACACCTACAAGCTCAAATAGACCTATTGGCTTTGAGAATCGCACGAGTAGATCAATATCGCTCGTGGGTGTTGCCTCACCTCTGGCGACCGAACCAAAAATCCCCGCAAATTCGACATGACTTTGTTTGAGAAGTGGAACCAGTTGTTTCTTAAGTTCATCCATAGAAGATCATTATCAGCCTACCGAAGAATCATAACCTTGTCTATCGCCGTGCGGTGCCGTTTTCTCCCAGTTCCTCCATCTTGATCGAGAGCAGTTGGCTCACGCCGTCGTCGTTCATCGTAACGCCATAGAGGACGTCGGCTTTTTCCATGGTGGCGCGGTTGTGAGTGATGACGATGTACTGGGTATTTTTCCGCAGTTCGCCCAAAATGGAGGCGAAGCGCACCGTGTTGGCTTCATCGAGCGCGGCGTCCACCTCGTCCAGGACGACGAAGGGCGCCGGGTTTGTGGCCATGATGGCGGCGAGGAGCGCGATCGAAGCAAGCGAGCGCTCTCCGCCCGAAAGAAGGTTCAGCGCCTTGAGCTTCTTGCCCGGCGGCGTGGCTTGAATTTCGATTCCCACAACACGATCCTTGCGTTCTTTCACGCGCTTCTTCAATTCGGAAAGGGCGTCGGGATCCGCTGTGGCCAATGTCTCGCTCACGTCGCCCTCGTGTGCCGACTCTTCATCGTGCACGGCCGCATCGGTTTCCTCCTGTGTCATTTTCACAAGAGAGCATGAGCCTCCGCCAAAAAGCACCTTGAAATATTTTTGAAACTCTTTGTTGATGGTGCGAAACGCCTTTTCAGATTGTTTGTGGATGCGCAGGTCCAGTTCGTCAATGAGACGTTCCGCGTCCTTCATGGCGGTGCGCAAATCCGTTGCCTGTGCCTCGAGAAATGTGTGGCGCGTTTTCGTCTCCTGATACTCCGCCACGATCTCCGGATCAATCCCGCCGATGAGATCGAGCTTGTATTTCAGTTTTTCAATCTCCTGCCGGTGAGCTTCGGTTTGCGCGGGAGAAAGTTTTTCAATCTCCTTCGGACGGTTCTTGCGCAGAATTTCGGCCTCTTCTTTGAGCGCGTGGTCAATGTCTCGGTGGAGGTTTTCCCGGCGCTCTTCCAGCCGCGCCAGCTCGATCCGGAGCGTGTTGCCGATTTCCTCGATCGCGTACAACGCCCGCTGTTCTTCCCGCAGTTTACGCTCGATCGTAAACAGATTCGTGCGTTTGTCGCTTTGGGCTTTGGAGTGATTTTCGATGGCTTGATCGAGCTGATTCACGGCTTTGTCGAGATCTTCCAGCTTGGCGCGAATGCCCATCAAGTCCGCCTCGAGCTTTGGATCCGCTTTCACGTCTTTTGCTTCCGGCCGCTTGAGCTTATGGGCGAGACTCTTCGCTCGAGTGAACAACTTCTCCACGTCCGGCAAGAAGCTTTTGAGATCTGCCAAGCTCTTCAAGCTCTTCAAGCTCTTCAAGCTCTTTCCCTGTTCGACGACGAGATCTTCCAACTCGGCAACAATTTCACCAATCGGCAAGGGCGACCAATGGTCCTGCGCTCGCACACGCACGAGCTCGATCTCTTTCTGCACGCGAAACTCCTCATCTCGCAGAGTTCGCCGAGTTTCTTCCGCCGCCCGCAGGCGTTTGTGAAGCTCCGAGCGTTCGGTGTCTTGCGTCCCTCGAGCACGTTCTGCTTCTTCCATGAAGGACACACGCTCGTCAAGCTTCTCCATTTCCTTGCGTGCCTGCCTTGCGTGCGTATCGGCTTCATCGTAGTTCTTCTGGACACCAGCGAGTTCGTCCGCGAGTTTGAACCAGAGGCTTTGATAATACTTGGTCTGGCGTTCCTTGAGCGTGAGTTCGACCGCCGTGCGTTCTTCCAGCCGCTTAGCTTGGCGGGAGAGGAGACGCAAGCGCGGTTCAATTTCCGTGAGGACGAGTTCGGTCTCGGCGAGATTTTCGTAAGCGCGCCGGAGTTTCAGCATCGCTTGGTGGCGTTTGATCTGAAGTGGGCGCACGCCGGTGGCATCATCAAAAAACGTCTTGCGTTCCTCCGGTGTTGAGGTGAGAACCTGGTCAATCATGCCCTGGCCGATGACCGAGTAAGAGCGTTGGCCAACGCCAGCTTCGGCCAACATGAGTTGGATGTCCGCCAAGCGCGTCTTGCGGCCGCAGACGAGATAATCCGACTCGCCGTCGCGGTAGAGGCGGCGGGTGACGGCAACCTCTGAAGCTTCAAGCGGGAAGATTCCATCGGCGTTGTCAAACGTCATGGTGACTTCGGCAAATCCGGATCGGCTTTTGCCCTGCGCTCCGGAAAAGATCACGTCGGTCGTATCCTTGCCGCGCAGAAGTTTCAAGGACTGTTCGCCGAGCGTCCATCGGATGGCGTCGGATAAATTTGATTTCCCGCTGCCGTTTGGCCCCACGATGGCTGTGAGAGGGAAATGGTCTTTTTTTGGAGGAAGGAAAGAGAGAGTCGTCTTCTTCGCGAACGTCTTGAATCCCGCAAGTTCAATCTGTTTCAAATACATAGCGGGGACATTATAGCAAAGAGCAGATGAAATGAAGTCTTAGAGCTGTGGGCGGTGGATGAGAGTTCTCTGCCAGAGAGGATAATGAAGATCCCCGCGGGTTGCGCGGGGTGAGGCTCTGGCGAGCGAGGGGAAGCCGGCTAGGAGACGCTGGTCGTCTGAAGACGCTTCAGCCAGTTGAGGAAGGACGCCATCGTTGCTCTTGAGTCGCAGGCTTCGAGACTGAACTCGAGATGCGTGGCGAAGGCGCAGACCCAGGCGAAGACCTGGGCCAGCTCGACGGCGGTTTCGTTCTTGTGGCGCAGAAGTGCCTGATCGAGGGCCGTGGCGCAGGCCTCGTGCGCTTCGGAGGCGAGCCGTGTCACGATTTCGATCTTCTCCATTCCCTCGTTGGGGTAGAGGCGGGCGAAAAAGACCTGCCAGTCGCGGATCGTTTTGGGCGTCATGGTTGCGGGAAGCAAGGTGTTCCCGCGCGGCTCCGGACGTCCCCTCATGCGCACGAGAGAGCAGGTGCAGACCTCGCGCGTGCAGACGTGGCAGATGCCAGGGTACTGCCAGCGCAGGCCTCGCTCGATTCGGTCGTCGGCGGGGACGAAAAGGAACTCGATGGCGAAGAGGTCGAAGAGGATGTTCTTGATCGCGGAGGGGAGTCCGTTGTTGTCTCTGCGGTAGTGCATGAGCCCAAACCCGGTGTCGTGCGTGAGCATGTCCAGGACGGCGAAGCGGAGCGTCTCTGCGTCCGTAGGGGTTCTCGCCTTCTGGTTGGAGAGAGCGGATCGGACGAGTGTGCGGAGAGGGTCGAACGCAGGCATGGGTTCTCCTGTCAAAAGGTCTTGCGCGAGCTTAACACAAGTTGATTTCGGATGCGAGCAAGGATCGTATCCGTTGACGCATCGGTCATTTTCCCGTAGCCTGCGCCTCTTATGGACAAGGTTCGATCACGACAGGCGTGGGAGAAGATGCAGGTGGCTCGCCACATTCTTTTGGTGAACGATGTGCGGATTGACGGCGACACGCTTGGTTCTTCTTTGGGTCTGCATCACGTTCTTCGAACGCTCGGAAAACGTGTAACGCACTTTTCGCCGATGCCGATTCCCGCTTCCTACGACTTTCTGCCTGGCCGCGAGCGGATCGTCTTTGACGAAACTGTCCTCAAGGATTCCTCCATTGATCTGATGCTCTCCTTCGACTGCGGCGATGGGACGCATGTCATCGCGGCGCAGGGCAAGGTGCCGGGGAAGCCATTTCTCATCTCCTTCGACCACCACGTTTCCAACTCGATGTACGGAGACCTTAATCTCGTCTTGACCGAAGCTTCTTCGACGGCGGAAGTCGTTTGGCGATTTTTGAAGGCCGTAGGGCATCGTCCAGACCACGATGCGGCAACGGCCATTCTTACGGGCGTCTGCACCGACACGGACATTTTTAAAAATCTCTCCACGAACGTTGCGGCATTTCAGGCGGCGAGCGAGTTGACGCTCTTGGGCGCCCGTGTGCATGACGTGGAACGGCATCTGTTTTCCAACAAGCCCGTCTCGGTCTTGAAACTTTGGGGCCGTATTCTCGAGCGTCTGCACCGGCATCCGGAGCATGATCTCGTTACGTCCTATATTCTCCGCGCCGACTTTGACGAGCTTGGTTGCATTGAAAACGATCTGGAGGGTCTTGTGAATCTGTTGATCTCTCTCATGCGGGATGTGGACACAGTGATTCTTCTTCGTGAGACACAGGACGGCGGGGTGAAGGGGAGCCTGCGCACGCTCTCGGGCAATGTCGCGCGTATGGGTGAGTGGTTTCCTACGGGCGGAGGCCATAAGAAAGCCGCGGGGCTCTATGTTCCAAATACTCGTTTGCGTCCGTGCCAAGGAAGGGTGGAGGTGGTATAATCCAAACCTGTCATCCATGACGATCATTTATTTATGTCTCAATTTCTCATTCCAACCGTCATCGAAAAAACCCATCAGGGCGAGCGCGCCTACGACATCTACTCGCGCCTTCTCAAGGACCGCATCATCTTTCTTGGCACGGCGATTGACGACGATGTAGCGAACGCCGTTATCGCTCAACTTCTCTTCCTTGAGAGTCAGGACAAGGAGAAGGATATCAAAATCTACATCAATTCTCCGGGCGGCTCGGTGACGTCGGGACTCGCCATCTATGACGCGATGCAGTATGTGAAGCCGGACGTTTCCACGATTTGCGTGGGCATGGCGGCAAGCATGGGAGCGGTCTTATTGGCCGCCGGCGCGAAAGGCAAGCGCTTTGCTCTTCCATCCGCGGAGATTATGATCCATCAGGTTCTGGGCGGAACGCAGGGACAGGCGACCGACATCAAGATTCACGCCGAGCGGATCTTGCGCATCAAGGAAAATCTCAACATGATTCTCGCTAAGCACACGGGACAGCCTGTCAAAAAAGTCGGAGACGACACCGAACGCGATCATTTCATGGAGGCTCCCGAAGCCGTGAAGTACGGACTGATTGATAAAGTGATCAGACCGAAGGCTTGACTGATACGATCGGGCGTGCTAGCATGCCCCGTTCGTTGACAAATAAAAAGAAAGGGCGCCGGAAGGCGCTCCTTACTTTTTCTGCCGTTGTTGGCGATAACCTGCAGGCACGACAAGCATGGGGATGCATCACTGGTGAAACCGGGCTCCGGCTCGATTCTTCCAAATGATGTTATCTTCTTGCCTGCAGCTTACCGCCGACAACGGCTTTTTTTGTTTTTGTCTTTGGCTGGTTTGCGGACCGGATCGCTTTCGCCCTCCGGTCGCAATGCCCACGGTGATGGTAGCGGATTTGAAAATCCTCGCAAGCTGGCTGTGTGGACAACCTTACAGATCGGATGCCGGAATCGCTTCTTCATCGCCGACCGTCTCTGGTTTGGCAGGGTCATCGGGCAAGGCTTCGACGCCCACGAGACATACTTTCGGGAGCGAACGATAGCGCGAGGTGAAGACGCGGTCCGTTTGCGTTCCGTCGGCCAAGCGCACGTGATACGTGAAGGAAGCGTTGGCTCCCGGATGCGCGCTTTGGCACTTTGTGGTTCCCGCGGGGATGTCCATGGTCTCGATGGTGCGTGTTTCTCCCGCCCCGAACCATTTTTCGACGACTGGCGGATCGTACCAACCCTTGCGTCCGTCGCTTGTTCCCCAGAAGCTGAAGAAGAGCTTTTGTTCCCTCTCATCCATCACGGCCTCAAACAGCAGGTAGGTTTCCGTATTGTTGACGAATTTAAAATCCGGCGACGGAGAGTAAATGGTCGCGTCGGTTCCCGGGTTGCCGTTTGAGGGGTCGTTATAGTAGGTAACCACGAGCGAGTGGTTGCGGCGTTCGGTAACGTCGAGTCCGGCATTCATGACGGCTCGGAAGGTGGTGGAGCCGATCTGGCAGAGTCCTCCGCCGATTTCTGGAATGATCTTGTCGCCCTTGATGACGAGTTCGGGGAGATAGCCGTTTTCGGTCGTGAAGGGGGCGAGCGCGTTTAAAAGTGAAAAGGTTTCTCCGGGAGGAATCAAGAGGCCGTTCAGGAGCCGCACGCCGTTTCGAATATTTTTGATGCGATTTGGCGGCGAGCCGGCATAGCTTGAAACTCCCGTGCCCAATCGTTCCTTGATGCCGAGATCGTTTGCCTCTTCAAGCGCTACGCCCGGCTTCGTGACGGAAACGACGAGTTGCGCCGGCTCCGATTGGAGCGAGAGGACGGCCTGTTCAAGCATCTCGGCGTTTGCCTTTGTGTCCACCTGGCGTCCCGCACGCGAAGGGATGAACGTCTCGGCTCGGCTTCCGTTTGCCGTGAACCTCGCGTCTTGTGCTTCGACGTTGACGGCGACTTCGATGGGTTCGAAGAATCGTCGTAGGGCTTCGTCCTCAAGGCCAAGACCGCTTTTGGCGGGGACGAGCAGGTTCGCCAGATCTTCATCTTTAAGCTCCCACGAAAACGTACGGTCGTCATCATCTGCGTAGGCAAGAGTGAACGGTGAGGCGGCAAGAACTGCCTCCGCCGCCGGAATCATTTCGACGGCTTCCTCGAGACTGACGTCGGGCTTGAGCGTTACGAGAGGCACGGTGATGGGATTCGAAAGAAGCGCTTCGTCGAGGCGGGAAAATCCAATCTCAAGCATTGAGAGAGGTGCTTCGAGGTTCAACGTCGTGCGGATTTCTCCTTCCATGACGGCGACGCGCCAGCCTTCGGGTTCCTGATGGATCAAAAATTTCGTCGGCGCCGGCTCAACGTCGTAGGTCGGGAAGGCGGAGAGGATGCGCCGCGAAAGATCATCTCGGTCCATTGTGAGGGGAACGGTTAGGTTTGGACGTTCAAGCGTGGGGAGAAAGACGAGAAAGAGATTAATGAACACGTTGGAAGACCTTCCGAACGCATACGCTTCCGCAACAGCCGCTTCGATATCGGCGTCAATGATCCCGCGGCTTAAATCCGGATCGCTTTCGGCGATGCTGTAGAGATCCATACGAGCGGAAGCGCCGTTCACGGAAAAGGTGACACCTTTGGAAACAAGATTTGTGAAGCGTTCCTGGAGCGCGCCAACGGCTTCTTCGCGCGTGAGGCCGCCGAGATGCGTGCGGTCAAGGTGCACACCCGGATAGATGCGGCCGTCAAACGCCACGGCCCATCCGGCATGGATTCCAGAGGAGACAATGGCAAGGATGGCGATTGTCAACACGGCAAGCTTTAGATGCCGCTTGGCAGTTTTGGCGCCGGCATGCGTCGGATCCGTGAAGCCTGTGGTCATAGGGAGTCCGTTCACTCGCCGCGCAGAAGTTCAGCGAGGACTTTTTTGGCGAGGCGTTCGTGTTCCAGGGCGACATCGGCATCGGAAAAGATGGCAAGGTGCACGCCGCTTCCCGCGTTTGCCGACTCGGAGGTAAGATGCTTTGGGAGTTTCACAGTTTCACCGTTGTCGAGTTTGATGACGGCGGAGTCGTCCGAGAATTCTTGGATGACGCCGTGGATCGTGTGGGGGAGAGAGGGCATAGGGGGAGGTGGAGGTCAAGAAGTTGAAGAAGTCTAAAAGGAGGAAGTCGAAGAGGAAACTAATCCGTTGAGAGGACTTCGATGTCGGACGAAGCTTCGAGCTTGGGGAGCGTGATGGTGAGAACCCCGTGCTTCATGGTGGCGAGCACCTCGTCCATGCGGATGTTGCAGGGAAGAATAATGGTGCGGGAGAAACTGCCCCAATGACACTCCTCGACGTGCGTCTGCGCGAACGGGTACGACTCGCAAGCTTCACGCCGTCCGCGAATCGTTAAGGCGTCCTGGGCAACGTGGATGGAAATGTCTTCCGGCCGCACACCCGCGATCGCCGAGCGCACAATCACCTCGCGCGGAGTTTCAAGGACGTCGAGGGCGAGTTCGCCTTCGCTTTCCAAGTCCCAAGAAGGCATCTCGTCTTCCTTGCGTTTGACGAGATCGAAATACGGCACGTCGTCGGAAAGAAGTGGGAGAGGAGAAACGGTTTTGCTCTTCGCTGGCATATCGGGCGCATTATAGCAAAAACTCAACGAATGCGGACATCTGCATCTGACGGCGACATTGTGGTCGAAATTTTGAACCGCAAGCTCTCAAAATTTGACCCCAACGTCGCAGCGGCATTGGGTGCTAAGAATCATTTGTGCCGTGAGATTACTTGGCGACAAACTCCAAGCTCTCCAAAAACGCGCGGAAGGCGTCGCGTCCAATGTCGGGGCCGGCCATGAACACTCCTCCGGGGAGAGGACCCGTTTCGAAATTGGCAATGGCAAAACGTACGCCCTCGTCTCCCGCAAAAATCACTGGGCCCTCATCCGTCTCGGCCGAGACGATAAGGACGGAACCATTCACGGTCGCAACCTCTCCCTGCACGAGACTTCCCGCAACAGGATCCCAAGTTTGGTTGAGAAAGTTGATTTCGTATCCGTCGTCCGTTTTTCGGTAGCCGAGCACGTCGCTCCAGGCGCCTCCGCGGGCGGGGACAAACGTTGGGTCGGTGGCTTCAAAGATGAGGTTGAGGTTCATGTTTTCGAAGACTCCTGCGTACGTCCCGCTTCCCTTGAATCCGCCGGGCTGGTAGGTGAGCGTGAAGGCGCCCCACTCGTTGGGAGCGAGGAACGTGAAGCCGAGTTCCTCCGGTGAGACGGCGCGAGGTTCTCGATCGTCATTGAGTTCGTAGCCTTCTGGAAGATCCGGCTGTTCGGCCGTCTCTTCGTCGAGCTCTGCGAGGTTTTCTTTGACTTCCCGCGCGAGGTTGTCCGCCCGACCTTTGAGCGTGTAGGTGCCGGCCAAAGCGATGACAATGGCCGCGAGCGCAAAGAGAAAGGAAAGGACGATGAGCGTTGTGGAGAATTTTTTCATCATAGAGAGGAGAGAAATAAAGAGATGAGCGAGGCGGCGGGAGAATCCGCCGTTACGGTGATCATCTCACTTCCGACAGGTTTTTGAAAGGTGACAGATGAGGCAAAGAGAGCGATGGCGCCGTCCGCAGATGGCTTCGCGCCGTACTTCGTGTCGCCAGCGATGGGCGTGCCAAGCGACTTCATGGCGACGCGGATTTGGTGCGGGCGTCCCGTCTTCGGTTTGATTTCCACGAGCGCGCGTTTTCCATCGCTCTTCAAAACTCGGTAAGCGAGTTCGGCGCGCTTGGCTCCATCCGTTTTGCGAGAGTAAGCGGTTACGCGGTTCGCCGTTTCATTTTTCTTGAGCCACTGCACGATCTCGCCTTCCTTTTTTTCTGGCACACCTTCGACGAGGGCGAGATATGTTTTTTGAAATGTTCCGGATCTGATCTGCTCCGAAAGTCGCGCCGCGCCCTTGCTCGTCTTCCCAAAGATCATGACGCCGCCCACGGGACGGTCGAGGCGGTGCACGAGTCCTACAAAGACATTGCCGGGTTTGTTATGCGCTTCTTTCAAGTGTGCTCGCATCGCTTTGAGCATGGAAAGGTCGCCGGACGCGTCGTCTTGCGAAGGCATGCCGCTTGGCTTCACGGCGGCGACACAGTGGTTGTCTTCGTAGAGGACGATCATAGGCGGGCGCGCACTGTCACGCCGGCTGGAAGGAGAAACCCACGGCGGCTCGATTCTCGAAGTAGCAACTCGATGCTCTCGATCCTCGAGGCGTTCGGGAAGACACAGCGCACCGCTTGTTCGATCGCCACAGCGGGGAAGCCGAGCGCGTAGGCGTTCACGAGGAGGAGGCCGCGGGGCGCGAGAATCGCTTGGCAGGCACGCAGGAGAGGGACGAGGTCGGTTTCAAATTGCCACAATTCTCCATCGGGGCCGCGTCCGAAGGCGGGCGGATCCATGAGGATGGCGTCGTAGAGGTGCGCTCGCCTCGCTTCTCGTTTCACAAACGTCATAGCATCGTCCACGATCCATCGTATGGAGGCCGTCTCAAGTCTCGAGAGTTTCTGGTTTTCCTTTCCGGCTGTGATTGCAGGTTTACTGGCGTCCACGTGCACGACTTCGATGCCATGCTGTGCCACGACGATTGAGGCAGCTCCGGTGTAGCCGAAAAGATTAAGAAGCGACGCGCCACGTGGGAGCTCGCGTCCGAGGTACTCCCAGTTGACGGCCTGCTCGGGAAAGAGTCCGACGTGCTTGAACGAGGCGAGGCGGAGTCTGAATGTGAGTTTGTTCCAAGACAAAGTCCAAGGGTTTGGCAAATCCCGTTTGATCTTCCAAGTCCCTTCGCGGCCATCCTGCGTGTAGATCACGTCTGGATCCCACGCTGCTTCATCTTCCGGTACCCAAAGTGCAAGAGGTTCGGTGCGGACAACTTGTACACTTCCAAAGCGTTCGTATTTTTTGAGATGGCCCGAATCGAGAAGTTCGTAGTCATTCAACTTGGCAATGTTGGGAGTGCTCATAGATGAGAGAAGTGTAGCAGTGGGAAGGAAGGAGGAAAAGGTTTATGATCAACGACCACTATGGCAAATGCGGATTCCTCGGATTGTATTGGGTGTCCGTATGGCTGTATGGAGATGTTTCGGTTCGATGATCGTCAGGAATGCTCTTTGACGGGTCAAGACACGAGCGATACACTTTTGGCACACTTTTATATGCCAACCGACAAAACACGTGTCAATGTTTCTTTCTCGAGCGAGCTGGAGATGTCTCTCTTGCGTCTCGCCAAACGTGACAACATGCCGTATGCGACCAAAGCTCGCGAGCTCCTCGCTCGAGCTATTGAGATCGAAGAAGACGACGTTTGGGATCACATCGCTTCGCGTCGAGACACCTCATCATCTCGGTTTGTAGCTCAAACCGTCAAAGTGTTTGCCATCGGTCATCGTTCGGTTGTATATACAGAAGCGGAACGGCGAGTCTAAGGCTCGGACAATAGAATCAAAAAACCACCAGAGTGATCTGGCGGTTTTTTGGTGACCCCACCGGGAGTCGAACCCGGCTTGCCAGGATGAAAACCTGATGTCCTAACCGATAGACGATGGGGCCGTGGCGCAAGGAGACTATCACATGTTTTTTCTCTGATCAATCTTCCGTTATAGGCCACAAGAACTGTTACCGAACGAACACCGGATAGGCCACAAATCGGTTACCGTAGGTTTTCGTTGTCAATGAAGTCGCCTGCGGGGTGAGCGCAGGCGTGAGGCTCTTCCGGACGCGGAGTTGGGGAGAGCTAGGGCGCGATGGGGAATCAGGGCCGAGGAGAGGATGGGGTGCGGATCCGGCAGTACCAGCGTGGAGAAACGGTAGCGAATCTCTCCAACTGTTCGAATCACCTCTTCTTGATCGACTTCCGAGCGTCCCCGTTAGTCCCAGAACTAGCCGGCTTTTTTTCTTGTTCTGATTTTACCTCCTGTTGCTTCGCCGTAGCGCGTGCTTGGAAAATGACATAGACGATGATTGCTGCTACCACCCCGATGGCTGTAGCGATCCACGGATGTTCGATGATCGCCTGGTAAGTGTCTCGGATGGCGACGGCGACCACGAGGATTACACTCAAGATGCCAGCCACAACGAACCACACAAGGAAGCATCCGAGCCAGAAGAGTTGCTCTTCTGAAGTCATGGGGCGCGGTGGCCCCATACCGGCTGGTGGTTTGTTGCATGGCCTCCACCCTTCAACGCCTAGCCAGTGCTCGGCTTTGAAGGGTGTATGATCAGAGGTGTAGGCAGTCCATTTCTGCAAGACAGCGCCTTCGTAATAGTGCTTACCCTTCTCGTAAGGTAGATTGTGGCCACATCGCGGAAGGTGGTCGCGCGTTCCCATCGATCGGTTTTCCCTTCATGGGTTTATTGAATATCCTGTCTGTAAGATAGGCTTATCTTACAAAACGGTCAAAGGATTCATGATATCTATTCAATTCAGAAAAAGGTTTGTTTCTCACTGTTCCAAAAGAAGACGACCTCGTGAGAGGCCGTGAGGGGATGAAGAGGGAGGGGCATTACTTGGCGATCTGCCAAGGGTTCCACGTGGTGATGACACGCCAGGGGTTGCCGACGCGGAGGGTGCCGAAATCTCGCGCGGCGAAGTTCATTCCGATGAAGACGCCGCGGTGAGAGATGTCGGGGTTCTGGAATGAACCGTTCTTGTCGCGGTCGCTTCCGCGCAGAAGGGCGAGGAGGTTGTCGCGAGCGTGCACAGGCGAAAGGTGTCCCGTCCGCTGGTCCACGCAGATCGTGGGACAGCGTCGGCATGGCTTGTAGCCTTGAGCACAGACACCGTTGCTCCGGCAGACGCTCCAGAAGTCTTCCGCGAACGCGCCGGAGTGCTTCGCATCGCCCGCGTTCTCAACGACGACGTTCGGCCGCAGACGACGGATGACCTCTTCTTCGTCGAGGTCGCTCCGCCGCATGATCTCGCGCACGGTTTCAGCCGTAACGACGAGGAGCGACGCGCCGTCGGAAAGCCCGACGTGTGGCGGGTTGGGAAGCGTTGTGGTCGGGAGCCGGCGGGTGGGCTCGCTCGGCGCGGCCACGAGCTTCGCCTCCTTCCCAATGAGGCAGGAAGCCCATCGGCTGGCATCGTCTCCGAGTTCCACTACTTCCACGTCTTGCCTGTGGAGCTTCACCGTGAGGGGCGAACCATCGGGGGCACGCGGAACGAAGACGTAGGGTCCGTCGATGTGATCGAGGAGCACACAGTCATCGTGCACCTCGCAGTGCACTCGCGCGAGCGCGCGTCCGCACTCGTCGCGCTGGGAGACGAAGCGCCAGGCGACGCTCCGGTCCCTCATGACAACCATGTAACGACGGTCGAGTTCTGGTCCGTTGGAGCGGATCTCAAGCGTGCCTTCGGAGAGTCCTCGAGCGGACTTGAGGGGGTAGCGAAAGAGCCTCGAAACGTGCATGGCGTTAACCCTCCGGAGCCACCCTAAACAAAAAGCGTGGCGATTGTCAATCGGTTGACATGCCGGTTCTTTTTGGGCAAACTCATTTCCTTCGCTCTTTTGCAACCAATAACCGGGGAAAGGACGACCATGCGACGTTGGCTCTCGTTTGCTCTTCTCGCTCTCGTCTTCCTCCCCGCCACCGCGCTGGGAGAAGATACCTACTACTACCAGGGGCTCGACATGGCTCGGGCCAAGGCTCACTTTGAAGCCGCGCTCGTGCGCACGATCCCTGACGAGTCGCTTCGGGCGATCCCCAACCTTGCGCTCCCCGTGGACGACGACATCTGGTTTCTCGGAGCTCCGCAGGGAGAGAAGTGCGATCCGTCGGTTCGAGCCCAGGTGGACGAGATCACCGGGGGCTCCGATGAATTCGAGCTTCTCCTCGGGATGGCGCAGGCCGATCTCGACGAGATGAACTACGGCGCGGCTCGCGACGAGCTTCATCTCCTCGCCCGCGCGATTCCCTGCACGAAGAGTGTCATCGGAAGAGCGACACTTGCACGCATCTTCCTCTACTTCGGCATCAACGCGGTCTACGCCGGGGAGGCCCATGAGGCGCGAAGCCAGTTCCGCCAGTCGGTCCAGCTCTCCGGCCGTCCCCTCTGGGATGCGAACTACCCGCCTCTTGCGCGGGAGGCCTATGAGGATGCCGCCGCCGAAGTCGAAGCCTACGGGCGCATTGACTTCGCCTACCGGCTTCCCGGACTCAACCTCTCTGCTCTCTACGTTGACGGAGAGGAAATCTTCGTGGACGAGAACGTGCGCGGAACGATCCGCGTGCTTCCGGGTAGCCACATCATCCAGTGGCAGAGACTGGGAGAAGAGTTGGAGACGCGCGTCGTTACCGTGCTCGAGTGGGCACAGCTCGTTTCGACGCGGGGATTGCAGGAGCTCCTTGCTCTTCGACCCGAGGTCGGCAAGGGAACGCCCATCGCCCGCGCGCAGGAGAGCATCCTCGCGCGAAGCGACGAGACGTCGGTTCTCGTGGCGAACCCGGAGACGGGCGAGCCCGAATTCTCCTACTCCTACACGGGGAAAGAGAACGGCGAGGCGGGGCCTGTCCGCTACCACGCGGGTGAGCCGGTGGAGCATGTCCTGCGCGCGGTGTCGGTGCGCTACAAGCCCGTCGAGCTTCGGCTCGGCGGTGGGTACGTGCTCGGCACCTCCGTCACGGCGGCTCTTATCACCGACTTCTGGGTCCATCGTTCGGTCGCGGTTGAGATCGGAGCCGACGCGGCCTTCACCGGCTATATCGGACTGACCGACGAGGACAACCGCCTCTTCCTCATGCCGAGCCTTCGCGCGGGCGTCCGATTCGAGTTTCGGCCGGAGCGTTTGATCAAGCCGTACGCGTTCGCTCTTGTGCGCGTGAGCTTCTCCCTTGATCCTCCAGCGATGGCCGGTCCCGTCGCGGGCGGCGGCATCACCTTCATGTTCCCGTCGGAGCATGAGCGCGCTCGCACGTTCGGGTTCTGGATGGAAGCATCCGGCGGCCCTGTGTTCTCGAAGGATCGCCCCGAGGGGACACTCATGGGTCTCATCGGCTTCACGCTCCGTCCCTACGCCTTGCGCGAATGAACGGTTACGTCTCGTTCGCGCCTCGAGCTCCAGCCTGTCTGGAGCTTCTTCATTTCCTTTGCTATAGTCCTCGCGTTATGCGCATCCTTGCGATCGAAACGAGTTGCGATGAGACGGCCGTGGCCGTGGTTCGAGATGACGACGGGAAGTTTGTTGTCGAGAAGGATCTTGTCGCTTCGCAAATGAAGACGCACGCGAAGTATGGAGGCGTGGTGCCCGAGGTTGCGGCGCGGATGCACATGGAGGCGTTGTTTCCGATGTTGGTCGAGGCTGGAATCCAGCGCGATGGAGCGGGTATTGACGCTGTGGCGGTGACGGCAGGACCCGGGCTTGTGGTGGCGCTTCGTGTCGGAGTCGAGTCGGCGAAAACCCTCTCGGTGCTTTGGAACAAACCTTTGGTTGCCGTTAACCATCTCGAAGGGCATCTTGCGAGCGCGTGGCTTTCGCAGACACAGCCGGCGTTTCCGGTTCTCTCGCTTCTTGTCTCTGGCGGGCACACGGAGATTGTTTTGATGCGCTCGGAAGGCGCGAATGAGACGCTCGGAAGTACGCGTGATGATGCCGCGGGCGAGGCATTCGACAAGGTGGCGAAGCTCTTGGGTCTTGGCTACCCGGGAGGGCCGGAGATTTCCCGCCGAGCTGAACATGGCCGAGCCGACGCGATCAACCTGCCGCGCCCCATGCTTGATGCCGACAATCTTGATTTCAGTTTCAGCGGTCTCAAAACAGCAGTGGCGAGGGAAGTAAGAAAATGGGGTCAGGCCGTGAATGGGGAATTTGTGGAAGACATGGCGGCGAGTTTTCAGGAAGCCGTGGTGGAGACGCTCGTAACCAAGTTTGAACGTGCCCTCCTCAAGCATCCGTCTCGAACCGTCACGCTTGTGGGCGGTGTCTCGGCTAACGCGCGTCTTCGGGAAGCGTTCAACCATTTAACTCAAAGGTTGAATGTGCCTGCGATCATTCCGGAGAGGAAGTACTCGACGGATAACGCCGCGATGATCGGGGTGGCAGGGCTCAAGAAGCTCTCGCGAGGCGAGACGGTTGATCCATTTACGCTCGAAGCCGACCCCCATCTTGCGCTTTCGTCATCCCGAGCTTAGCCGATGGATCTTCGTCTTATGCTAACAACTCTCCACTCCCTGCAAGACATGCGCGTCTTCGCCGCCGAAATTGCCGGCTCTCTTTTAGGCGGAGAGATTTTGGGTCTGGAAGGAGAACTCGGCACCGGCAAAACGGAGTTTGTGCGAGGTTTGGCCGAAGCGCTCGGCTCGATCGATCCGGTTAAAAGCCCGAGCTTCACGCTTCTCAATCATTACCGTCTTAATCACTCCACGATCAAACACCTCATTCACGTCGACCTCTATCGCCTCGACAAGCTCGGGACAGGCCATTCGACTTCGCTCATGACAGGTCGTCTCGAAGGAGCGAACACGAACGCACTCGAACACATCGGACTTGACGAATGGCTCGGACAAGACGACGCGGTCATCGTCATCGAGTGGCCCGAGCGTCTGCCAATATCTTTTTCTAAAATGCGCACGCTCCGTTTCTCCTACGGCGAGCAGGAATCCGATCGCGTGATTGAGTTTAAATGAAGAGACACCCCGTGAGAGGTGTGGAGATTTCTGAGGGAACCCCCCAACCTGGAGACAGCCTGGCGCCAATTCATGTCATCGCTACGCGGTTGATTTCTTCGACGCTTGTTATGCCTTCGAGGGCTTTCAAGAGTCCGTCTTGATACATCGTCACCATACCTTGTTGTTGCGCGATTTCTCGCATTTGCGTTTCCGTGGGCGAGCCTTCCTTCATGGCCGTCTCCACCTCGGGCGTCATGACAAGAATCTCATAGATGCCGACGCGCCCTTTGTAGCCGCCATGGCACTTGTCGCATCCTGTTCCCCCGCCCGGCTGTGCCGTTCGGGCAGGCGGTCCATAAAACTCAAGCGGTTTGTCTGTCGGGATGCGTTCGCCCGACGCTTCCGGAATGGCGAGCAGGGATTTTTTCACTTCCTCGAGTTCATTGTTCTCAAGCGCGACGGGCACTTTGCACGACTCGCACAAGCGGCGAACCAAACGTTGTCCCAAAATCACGTTCAGAGCTTGCACGAGGAGAAACGGCTTCACTCCCATGTTCATGAGACGGGGAATCGCGCCGGCTGCGTCGTTTGTGTGAACGGTTGAAAGGAGAAGGTGTCCCGTGAGAGCGGCGTTCACGGCCGTGTCGGCGGTTTCAAGATCGCGAATTTCTCCTACCATCACGATGTCGGGATCTTGTCGGAGAATGGAACGTAGTCCACTGGCGAATGTGTACGTTTTTTCTGCGTCCACCTGGCTTTGATTGATGCCCTGAAGCTTGTACTCGATCGGATCCTCAAGCGTGATGATTTTGACACCCGGTTGGTTCAACTTGCGTAGCATGGAATAAAGCGTCGTCGTTTTTCCGGATCCGGTCGGACCGGTCGTGAGGATCATCCCGTGTGGCTTTTTTAGTTCACGCTCGAGCTTTTCAAATGCTTTCGGGCGGAATCCCAATTCTTCAAATCCAACGTTGATGGCGGAGGGTTTCAAAATGCGCATGACCACGGACTCGCCCCAGTTGGTCGGGAGAGAGGAAACGCGCACGTCGGTGTTGCCGCTTTGAAGAAAGATCGTGAAGCGTCCGTCCTGCGGCCGGTTGGTGATGTTGATTTTGAGTCCCGAAATGAGTTTGATGCGGCTCACGATTTTTTTCCACGACTCTTTGGGAAGCTGTGCCACTTTCTGCAGGACGCCGTCAACGCGAAACCGCACGTTGATGCCTCCTTCTTCCGCCTCGATGTGAATGTCGGAGGATTCGAATCGGAGTGCGGCGGCGATCATAATGGTCATGATGTCGGTGGTGTTGGACGATGCGAGAAGTTCGCCGAGCGCTGAAAGGCTCTTTAGCTGTTTCTGGTACGAACCGATTTCGGTTTCTGTGATGCGCACGCCTTTGATAATTTTTGCGATTTTGGGGAGCGCCTCATAGAGATTAAGGACGTAGGAAAGGCTGTCTTCGGAAACGCGATAGATGCCCACATGCGTTTTTTTGCGCTCGCCGATTTGGAAGGCGAGCTCTTGGACAGCAGAGCTTGAAGGTTCGGGACTTCCAAGTCGAAGCTCCGGTCCGGTGAACAGGAAGGGAACGGCTCGCACGGATTCCGCGGTTTCTTTTGGCACGAGCCCGAGCGCCTCCGGTGAAACGGCAAACCCGCGCAGGGCGACATAAGGGACGCCCTGCAAGGTCGCCGCGGCCTGTGCGGCGTTCTCTCGCTCTCTCAATTGGATTTCCGAAATCCGCTCTTGAAATTTTTCAGGAGCGGTTTTTTCCGTTTCCGTCTTGTTGGCGACTTCCTCAACATCTGATTTCTTGAGGAGATCTTCAATGGATGGGATGGTTGACATAGATGGTAGGTGGTAGGCGGTAGACGGTAGGCGGTAGCTTTCAAGAGGAGTTCAGCCCTACTCCCTACCGTTTACCGCCTACTCCCTAACTTAAAACCAGTGTCCGGTCGTCTTTATTCGATGCCATTTGCTTTGAAAGCGTCCCGCTCGCAGTTTCTCATAGATCATCGTGAGGACGGTGTAGTTGTAGGCGGTTGTTGCCCCCCCGAGGATCACGAACAGAGCAAGAACTGCAAGAAAGGTTATCGCGGTCGCGAGGGTTGTTGCAAGCAGGGATCCTCCGAAGGCGCCCAAGAGGAACAGCACGGTGTAGGGGATGGAGAGGAGGAGTGCGAGCGCCAAGACACCGAGCCCTGCGAGAAGGCTCAAGACAAACAGGATGACGATGGTCTCAAAGCTCGTTCCGGGATACGTTCGAAAAACTTCCCATGCTTCCTTCAAGGCGCCTCCAAAGCTCGCGTGATGGTTGACGATGGCGATGAGCGTGTAGACGGCGATGACGTTTGCCCCGAGCATGAGGCTGTAGCCGACGACGGGTTGGAGAAGAGCGAGCAGGTCGGCGGCAAATGGGATCGGTGTTGTGGGCGGCGAGGGAGCAAGCAGGATGAAGGCGCAGACGCCGAGCGCCATTTTTAACAGAAGACCGACTCCAAGAATCTGCCAGAACCTCTGCCATCCGCGCCGAATGAGGCCGTGCACGTCAAGCCGTTTTCTTTGAGTCTTGGCGGCGTGGATGATGATGCCTTGAGAGACGGCTGATGCGGAGATGAGGAGGCAGGCGAGAAGGAGGAAAAGCAGGGCGGTCAAAATGGCGCGCGACGGAGGAAGCGCAAAGAGCTGATCCGTCCACTGTCGTAGAGGTTCGAGGAAGGGGAAGAGGCGGTGAAGGAAGGGGGTGCCGAACGCTTCGAGGCCGTTTTGAGTTCGCAAAACCGTTTCGATGGCGCTACCCGATCCCAGAATCAAAGCAAAGATCCCGAAGAACCAAACATCACGTTTAAGGAAAACGTGATGCAAGGCCGATGTGAGAATCGGTCGGTACTGTGGCGGCGTTTTAGCTCGATGACTCATGTTCCTCCTTGTCTTCTTCGTCGCGCAGATGCTGTGGGAGTTCTTTTTTCCCAAGGAGTTCTTCAAAGCGTTCCTTCTCAATCGTTTCTTTTAGAAGAAGCTCGGCGACGATCACCTCTATCTTATCACGATTCTTTGTCAAAATCTCCCGAGCGGTTTCCTTGGCTTCTTCGACCAAGCGTTTCACTTCGCGATCAATCTCTTCGGCGGTTTTGTCAGAGTAGTTGCGCTGGACGTGGTAGTCGCGTCCGAGGAAGATTTCGTCGGACGGATCGCCGTAGGTGCGCGCGCCAAGCGCCTCGCTCATTCCGTAGCGCGTAACCATGTCGTGTGCAAGCTTGGTCGCGCGTTTCAAGTCGTCGGAAGCGCCCGTGGTCAGGTCTCCGAAGTACACGAACTCGGATGCGTAGCCCCCGAGCATCATCGCGAGATCGTCGAGGAAGGTTGCGCGTGTGTGCATCTTTCGGTCTTCCACAGGCAGGTTCATTGTGTAACCCGCGGCGCGTCCGCGGCTGATGATGGAGATTTTGTGGATGGGATCGGCATTCGGAAGGAGGTGTCCCACGAGCGCGTGTCCGGCTTCGTGGTACGCAGTCACGTTGCGCTCGCGCTTTGTGAGAATGCGACTCTTGCGCTCGGGTCCCAGCATCACTTTCTCGATTGCCGAGAGGATAGTTTCCATCGCGATCTTTTTTTGATTCTTGCGCGCGGTGGCGATGGCGGCTTCATTCAAAACGCTTTCGAGATCGGCGCCAGCAAATCCTGGCGTGCGTTCGGCCACGCGGTGCAAGTTGACGCCTTCCTCGAGCGGTTTATTTTTGGCATGGATCGCGAGGATATCTTCACGATCGCGGATGTCGGGCATGTCGAGCACTACACGCCGATCGAATCGTCCCGGACGCAGAAGCGCGGGGTCCAGCACGTCGGGGCGATTGGTCGCCGCGATCACGATGACACCCAAGTTCGTTTCAAAGCCGTCCATCTCGACCAAAATTTGATTAAGCGTCTGCTCGCGCTCGTCGTGTCCGCCGCCCAGTCCCGCGCCGCGATGGCGCCCCACGGCATCAATCTCGTCAATGAAGACGATGCAGGGTGCTTCCTTCTTCGCCTTGGCAAAAAGATCGCGGACGCGCGAGGCTCCCACGCCCACGAACATTTCCACGAAGGATGACCCGCTGATGTGGAAGAAGGGAACGTCCGCTTCGCCTGCAACGGCGCGCGCGAGAAGCGTTTTCCCCGTTCCGGGCGCGCCCATGAGGAGTACGCCTTTGGGAATCTTGGCGCCGACCTCGGTAAATCTCTTCGGATCTTTCAGAAAGTCCACGACTTCGTCGAGCTCTTCCTTCGCCTCTTTCGCGCCAGCCACATCGGCAAATGTCATGCGGGTGGATTCGTCTTTGGAAGCTTTCTTGGCGCCGGAGAGGCCGAACTGCATGGCGCGGCTGTTGGCGCCCTGGAACTGGCGGAAGAGAAGAAAGAGGATGAATCCGAGAAGAAGGAGGGGGAGGAGAGAGGGGACGAGAACGCCCAAGAAATATCCCCGGCTTCCGTCGCCCTGAATGTCAACTGGCAGATGCTTGAGCTCGTCCGGGCTGACGCCGTAAGCGGCGAGGAGTTCGGCGAGCGACTGCTGGGGTTCCTTGAAGGTTTTGATTTCCTTGCCTTCGACGGTTGTGGCCGTCACCTCGGTTCCGTCAACCTCGATCTTGGAGATGGAACCTTCCTGAATGCGCTCGACGAGCGACGTGACGGTGATATCCTCTGGCTTGTCGCCTTTCACCCGGTAATTGGAAAGCAAGGCTCCGATGACGAGGAGTGTCAGGAGAAAGAGGATAATGTTTTTTGACAAAGGCTTCATACGCGGTTCTCCTCCGGTTCCGCTGTTGTTTCCGTCTTTTTTTCAACGGCTTCTTCCGCCTTTGGAACATCCTTGTCTTTGAGCGCTTTGAGGCTCAAGCCGAGGCGGTGTTCTTTGGGTTCGATGGAAACGATTTTGAATTCTTTCGTCTCGCCTTCCTTCCCGATCAGAGAGAGATCCTCGACGGGCTTGGTAGAGAGCTCACTCACATGGGCGAGCCCGTGGATTTCTTGGTCGAGCTCCACGAAGAAGCCAAACGGGTTGACTTTGAGAATCTTGCCCGCCACGATGTCGCCGACTTGGTACTTCCGTCCGACCTCCGTCCACGGATCGAGAATGAGCTTTTTCATGGACAGGAAAATCTTGGATCCTTCGATGCCGATGATTTCCGCCTCGACGACATCGCCGACTTTCAAGACGTCGCGCGGATGGTCAATGCGTTGCCAGGCGATTTCGGAAATATGAACAAGGCCTTCGAGGGACGAAGCATCGGAACCGGACGCGGAGAATTTGACGAATGCGCCGAAATCGGCGAGAGCCGTAACGGCGCCTTTGACGATGCCGCCGACTTTGTACTGCGAAATTTCGGAACGCTGGCGTTCTTCCCAAACGGTCTTTTCAGAGACGATGAGCTTCTCATCGTTCTCGTTGACGTCGAGCACGCGGACTTCAAACGCAGTGCCGACGTAGGTCTTCAAGCGATCGAGAATCTTTTGTTTGTCGCCGCCGGACACGCGCGGATAGTGGTCGGGGGAGAGCTGGGAGACGGGAAGGAATCCGTTGATGTGGCCGACCTTGACGATCAGGCCGCCCTTGTTGGCGTCGAGCACTTTGGCTTCGACGATTTCGTTTTTCGCGTACTGTCCGCGGAGTTCCTCCCAGGCCTTTTTCTGGCCGGTGTAGCGGAAGGAAAGTTCCAGCTCGCCGTTTTCATTTTCCAAATCCACCACGGTGGCTTCGATGGCATCACCGGGTTTGAGGTTGCGGTAGTCATCGGATTCCGCGAAGAGCTCGCGGCCGCGCACCACGCCGATCGTAAGGCCCCCGATGTCCAGGCGCACTTCGCGGCGGGACGCGGACACGATAGCGCCTTTAATGACGTCCCCGAGCGAGGGGACGCGCAAAGCGGAAGGATCTTCGAGAAGCGCGGCGAATGCCGAAGCTCCGGAAGCGTCAGAGATGTTTGCCATAAAAAATATTCCGACCGGAGCTCTGATGCCGTGCATCAAAGGCCGAGCGGGGCTATGAGTTAAGTGGAGCGAGGATAACCCGAACGGAGGAACGCGTCAAGCGTCGGCGAGCTCTAGACAATTTCGAATCCGTGTGCGGTCGGATCTTTCAGAAGTGTTTTGATGGTTTGAACGAAATGAAGATTGCGGGCAATCTCCTGAGACCTCTGAAATAGAAGACCCCGTAGTATGTAGACGACGGGGCTGGCTCTGGTGATGGAGCGAGAAGGAATGGTGAGTGAGTTCAAGGAGAAGGTGCGTGGCGGCCATTGAGAAGACTGCGGCAGAGTTCGACGAGGTCGCGGAGCGTTCGCACCTCTTCTCCGTCGTCGTCCTCGACGACGATCTGCAAACGGTTTTCCAGCTCCATGACGAGCGTGACGCGGTGCAGGGAGTCGAAGTTGAGGTCTTCGACGAGGCGGGTGTCGTCATCGAGCGAGTCCCGCACAAGGACGATGCCTGTCTGAAAGGCGACTTGCATGACGGCGTCGTGGACGACTTGATCCAGATCGGAACGCATGTTTTTCTCCTACGGTGCGAGGTGGAGAGACTTCACCAAAATCACGTCGTTCTGTCAACTCAATTTCCTCTCGACGTTATGAGTCCATTGGGGTACAATAGCGCTGTCTTTTAAGTCCATTCGAGCTCTTAAAGCTTCTTCAACCTCTCTCCTATGCCCCATCCCCACAACTACCTCCTTCTCGAACTCGACATCGCTATCAAGAAGCTTTCCCCGACGCTTGCCGGTCTTCAGGCAGAGGCGAAGAAGAAGCTTAAGGCTTTTGAGGCTGATGACGCCGTGAGCGAGGACGAGATTTTAAGCTATCTCGCCGAAATCGGCCGCAAGGAATATCCCCATCGCCATGCTCTTACCGAGATTCATGCCAAGTACGGCGAGAACGTGGAGCTCTCGATGGTCATCGAGCATCTGGATAACACTGTTGCTGACAAAGTAAGTGCGATGTTAAAGCACGGCGTCGGTTTGGAGGAGCTCATCAAAAGCGATTGGTTCGAAGATAAACTGAATGCGGCCGAACGCTATCAAGTCGAAGACGGCATCCTTTTGGCGCGCTACAAGCTCGAAGTGGAAGACAAGGGGCTGGTAGAAGCGCACCGCGAGGAGTTTGATCGGCTCGCGGAGAAGTGGGAAGCGGAAGCGAAGAAGCTCGAAGCGCTTTTGGAGGAGCTCGAGTCATTTGCTTCCAAAGATCCCCGCTATACGGATGAGATTCAAGATCAGGTTCGCACGTTTCGCGTGGGCTGGTCGGTCGTCGAGCGCGATCCGGACGCGGAAGCGATCAAGGCGCAGATTGTGCATTGGAAAGATGTGTTTGAAGAGGCGGAATAACGTATGCAGATTGTTTCTTACGGGCTTGCGAGCATCGGGATCACAACGAAAAATATCCAGCGCGAAGTTCGGGTTGTGATTGATCCCTATGACAACGTTACGGGTCTGCGCTTTCCCAGGACGATCGAGGCCGAGATGATCCTCTCTTCCCACGATGCTCCCGAGGCGAACAATATCGCCGCCGTGGAAGGCAAGCCGTTTGTCGTAAAGCTTCCAGGCGAATACGAAGTGGCCGGCGTTTTTGTTTACGGCATTTCGGCGCCGCGCAAGGATGGAAGTCCTCATATTATTTTTCTCATCGAAGCGGAGGGATTGCGGCTGGCTCATCTTGGAGCCATGGATCGTCCGTTGACCGACGATGAAGTAACGGCGCTCGGTGACGTGGACATTCTTTTTGTTCCGATGGGTGGCGGCATGGTGCTTTCTGCCGACCAGGCGGCGGACGCCGTGCAAGCGATTGAACCGCGAGCGGCGGTGCCGGTGTTCTATGGGAAGGCAAAGGGTGTTAAGGCGGAGAGCCCCTTGCCTTTCGTGAAAGCGCTTGGCGTTTCTCCCGTGGATGCGGGCGGGAAATGGAAGATCGCGCGCGCGGGTCTTCCCGAGGAAGACTTGCAAGTCGTTACGCTCTCCTGACGTATGCATCTCGTGGATCCCAACTATCCAAAACATACACGTTATATTGTCTATACGCTCTTCGTTCTCTTGCTGATAGCCGTCTTTGCGCTCACGGTGATCAGCATTGCGCGATCGCTTTCCGGCTTTGCTCGTGTGGGAGAGGGAGTGGCCGAACTGAAGTATCAAGCGCAAGAGCGGATGGACGAACGTTTTTCGAACACCTATGCCAACGAAGAAACCGACAACTGACGAACTTCCGCTCCCCGACGAGAATCTCGGCCGGGTTGAAGACACGAGCATCGTTTCCGAAATGGAGACGAGCTATTTAGACTATGCCATGTCGGTCATTGTCCAGCGTGCGCTTCCCGACGTGCGCGATGGACTCAAGCCCGTCCAGCGCCGCATTCTCTATTCCATGTGGCAGTCGGGTTTGCGGGCGAACGCGAAATTTAAGAAGTGCGCCACGGTCGTCGGAGACGTGCTGGGAAAATATCATCCGCACGGAGACTCTTCCGTCTATGCGGCTTTGGTGCGCATGGCGCAGGATTTTTCCCTGCGCTACCCGCTCGTGCGCGGACAGGGCAACTTCGGTTCCATTGACGGCGACGACGCGGCCGCTTACCGCTACACGGAGGCGAAGCTCGAGGGCATCGCCGAGGAAGTGCTAACCGACATCGAAAAGGAAACGGTTGACTTCGCTCCCAACTACGACGGCTCGCACAAGGAACCGCGCGTGCTTCCTTCCAAGCTCCCGACGCTTCTTTTGGACGGCACGTTGGGCATTGCGGTCGGGATGGCCACGAGCATCCCTCCGCACAATCTCACGGAGCTGTGTCTTGCCATCGAACACCTGATCGAGCATCCGGAAGCTGGGGTGGAAGATCTCATGGAGTTCGTGAAAGGCCCCGACTTTCCCGTTGGCGGCATTCTCTACAGCACGGAAGACATCCGGCAGATGTACGCAAGCGGCCGCGGCGGCATCGTGGCGCGGGCTCGCACCGAGATCGTGGAACAGAAGGGCGGCTACGCCATCATCGTTTCGGAAATTCCCTACATGGTGAACAAGGCGAGCCTCGTTGAGCGCATCGCCGCTCTCGTGCAGGAAAAGAAAATCGAAGGCATCCGCGACTTGCGCGACGAGTCCAACAAGAAAGGCATCCGCGTGGTGATCGAACTCAAGAAGGACGCCTACCCGAAGAAAGTCTTGAACCGCCTCTTCCAGCTCACGCAACTGCAGGAAACATTTCACGGCAACTTCGTGGCGCTCGTGGGCGGCCTTTCTCCGCGCCTCCTCACGCTCAAGAACATTTTGGAAGAGCACGTGAAGCACCGTGAAGAGGTGATCCGCCGCCGTACGCAGTTTGATTTGGACAAGGCGCGAGCGCGCACACACATTCTCGAAGGCTTGCGCATCGCCATCGCGCAGATTGACAAGGTGATCGAAACGATCAAGAAGTCCAAGGATCAGGACGAGGCGCGCGTGAATCTCATGAAGAAGTTCAAACTCTCTGAAATCCAAGCCAACGCCATTTTGGAAATGCAGCTGCGGAGGCTGGCTAACCTCGAGCGGTTGAAGATCGAGGAAGAATATAAGGAGAAGCAGGCTCTTATGAAAGAGCTCGAAGGCGTGTTGAAGTCGCCGGTGAAGGTTCGAGGGCTCATCAAGACAGAAATGAAGGAGTTGCGCGAGAAGTACGGCGACGCGCGGCGGACGGAGATCGTCAAGCACGGCGTCAAGGATTTCCGCATCGAGGACGTGATTCCCGATGCGCCCACCGTTGTCATGATCACGCGCGGCGGCTACATTAAACGGCTCCCGCCCGACACGTTCAAGGCGCAGGCGCGCGGAGGCAAGGGCGTGTCCGGACAGACGCTCAAGGAAGAGGATGCGATTGATCAAGTCTTTACAACCTCGACGCACAAGGATCTCCTCTTCTTCACGAACCGCGGGCGCGTGTTCAAGCTCAAGGCCTACGACGTGCCGGAGGCGAGCCGCACCGCGAAGGGACAGGCGCTTGTGAATTTTCTTCAGCTTGCGCCCGGAGAACTCATCACGACCGCACTTTCGCTTTCTGACCTTGAAAAGTATCGCTACCTTATGATGGTAACCTCGAAAGCGACGATCAAGAAAGTCGCTCTCGACCAGTTTGAGAACGTGCGCAAGAGCGGGCTCATGGCGATCAAGTTGAACGAGGGCGACACGCTTGAATGGGTGAAACCGACGACGGGGGACAACACGATCATGCTCGTGACGTCCAATGGTCAGGCGATTCGGTTTGAAGAAGACGACGTGCGCGCGATGGGGCGTGCGGCCGCGGGCGTGCGAGGGATCCGTCTCAAAGGCGATGACTCGGTTGTAGGGATGGCGGTGGTGCCAGTCAAGGTGAAGAAGGATATTTTCCAGTTCTTCGTGTTGATGCAAAAAGGTTATGGAAAGCGCACGCCAATCGAGGAATATAAAATCCAGGGCCGTGGCGGTTCTGGGATCAAGACGGCGAATATTACGTCCAAGACGGGCCCCATCGTCTCGGCGCGTCTTGTGCAAGCGGATGATCCGCGTGACTTGCTCGTCGTGTCCGATGCCGGACAAGTGATCCGCACCGCGCTCAAATCTGTCTCTGTCCTCTCTCGAGCGACGCAGGGCGTGAAGATCATGCGGTTTAAAAAGGATGCGGATTCGGTCGCCACCGCAACGCTCGTGGGCGGCGGAGACTGGGGAGAAGAGTGAGTCTCCGAAACTTCTGAAGAAGTAAATTCAAAAGAGCCTCACGGGCTCTTTTGAGGTTCAGCGCTTTCCCATCGTTCTTTCGGACGAGACGGCGGCGGAGGGAGAAGTTCGTCAAAGATCCTCTGAAGTTCTGACGAGGGTATTTTCCCCGTTTCCCGCGGACCCAGCACGCTTCGGAACAGGGCTTGGTCCGGTAGGGACCACACGTGGTTTGAATCAGCAAGGATGCCTCGAAGCCACTCTTTCTCGTGCTTAATTACGTCTCGCGTCGTGTCTGTATATTTATCGAGCGAATGAGGAGACAATGGTTGGTCATACAAGGGCTCGTAATTCAGGGGTTCGTAATTTCTTAAGATTGCTAGATGCGATTCGGTTGTTGTATTGCTAAGAAGCCCACCCTGTTCGAGCACGCCTACAACGATTCTCAACTCCGCCAAGTCACTTCGTGCTTCGTGAATTTTGCTGAATAGTGGATGGGGCTCCGAGTATTTTTTAAACTCGTCCGATAGGGAGTCGTTGCGCTCGTACCAGTTGAAACGGATCCATAGCTGTTTATAGTTTTCTTGTATCTCATCGAGCTTTCGTAGGCGTGCTTCTCCCGACATTGTTTCGGGCTGTAAGAGCATTGTCTTAAGACCCTCGGCTCGCCACGTGAGGTCACTTTTTGACGCTTCTGTGATTGTGTCTTTGGATCGAACGACGTTCTTGAAGTCTTCGAGAGCTTGTGTCGTTTGCCGGAACATAAAATCGGCCAGCATGGCTTCGTTTGTTTCCGTATCGGTCTCTTGCTTTTGTTCTGGTGCTGATTCCGGATTTTCGTTGCCAAGACTCCCGATCTTCTCTCCATTGATGCGAAATTCGAGGTAGCCGGGGAATGGCTCGCTCGGTTCTCTACGGAACTCGCCGATGTGTTCGATGGCATCGCGGAGCTTTTCGCGCTCATGGCCGACGTTTAGGTGTTCACCGTGAAAATCAACGAAGAAGTGATCCGGCAAACCTTCGACTATGTCGCGCTGCAATCCCCGGCTCATGAAATAACGATAGAGATCCTTCCCGATCGTCTTGGCTTCGGGCTGAACACTGATTTCAAAACCAAACCCTTTCTCTGTACCCAGCATCTGAACACCTCGCCCTCCCTCGAGAAGAAAATGCGCCGCGCCGTAGTAGGCGGCGAAACGGCGGTCGAGTTCGTCCATCTGCTGTCGGCTGAAGCCTTCGACGATTTGCATGGGTTCGCGCTCTTCCTCGTCCTCTCTTTTTCGGCGCGATCCCGCAGGCAACGGCTCGAGCATAGCGGATGCTTTCAAGTCTTCCAGTTCCCGCTTGGCAAAATCAGCGATCGTTTCGACGACCGTCTTTGCCGTATCCCGCACGCGCTCGACGTCTTCGTGAATGACTTCCGATAGATCCTCCATCGTCTCCACATTTGGATCGCGGTAGCGACTCGTGGCGTAGAGAAAGGAAAGGGCGGCAAGGGATGAAGCGACGAGTTTTGTCTGCCTCGGAGTGAAGGGAAAGAGGCTCACAAGGAGAGATTCAATATTGGTCATGCCGCTCCAAACCGCTGGCCGTTCTCCGCGGTTTACATGAATCGAAGGGGTTTTGTGTGGCAGGAAACCCCCGACCCATGCATCGACTTTCGTGAGACTTTGTCGAAACCAGTTTGTTAGGCCACGATTGAGTGTCTCCCCGTCCTTCCAGTGGAAGGCCGTTTCCCCCATCTCGATCGGCGAGCTTGAGGGAAGGTTGAGAAGCCCGCGCTTCTCGTCCTCGAGGGAGACAAGCTTGGTTCCCGCGATCTCCTTTGTTCGCAGAGGTCGAGCATGACCCTCAAGCACCTGCCATGATTCACCAACTTTCGCCAGCGCTCGGACATGATCGGAAAACATCTGATGAGCAATCTGTGTTTTCGGATCGAGGCCGACTTGTTCGAGAATCGTCGAAGCGGCTTTGGCGGTGGCTTGGCAATTCCCACGCTCGCTTCCGGTGAAGAGGCCGAGCATGGTGTTTTGCCGGAGATTGTACGGCCTGGCGTAGAGGCGTTTCGTGAGCTCTTGAACCATGCGCTTGTTGCCGTGGCGTTCGCGGACGCGCTTGAGTCTCTCCGCGAGCTTATCCATTTCGCGCAGAGCTTCCTCGCGGTCGAGGTCGCGCGCGAAGTAAGACTCATGCGTGGCGATGAGATCGAGCGCCGAGATCTTTTCTCCAAGCTCCATCCGCTCCCGCATCCTTTGCATAGCGAGCTCGTAAGTGTGCCGCGGAGTTGGAAACTCTCGGAAGTGCTCCGGCATGGTTGGCAACACCCAAGTCTTCTCTTGTTCGGGCGAGATGTTCGTCGGTTCGGCCGTTCTCATCGCTTTGTCTCGCGCCGGAGAGACGTCAATGGGGGGCGTGCGGTCGGCGGTTTCTGCGATCGGATGGGAAGGAGAAGGTTCTTTCGTTTGAGCCTCGCGTTCGGCCTTTGGCGAGAGGGAAGCAAAAGAATCGCCGGAAGCCACGGACTCCACAGGAGAGAACTGAATTTCCCTTCGTCTGTCTGACATGTCGCCATTCTATCGCATCTTGACGCTCATGTGCACCTTTGCTACACTCGCCCGCGTTAAGAAACTCCGGAATCTTCCTATGCCAGTCCCAGCACGACGACACTCCAAAACTCGAACACGATCCAAACGCGCTCATCACGCTCTGAAGGCGCAAAATATTGGCACGTGTTCCAACTGCCAAGCACCCCTCCTTTCTCACACGGCTTGCGCGGCCTGCGGTTTTTATAAGGGGAAATCGGTTTTGAACATGGCTCGCACGAAAGAACGCGAGGTCAAGCGCGCGCAGAAGAAGATGTTTGAGAAAGCCCGCGCGAGTGAAGTTACGGAGGAAAAAACAGCAGGTGGAAAAGAGACGGTTCCAAAGGGGGACAAGCCTCTTGAAAAGCCGATGACCTTTCAAAAGGATGAAGCGAGGCCCAAGACCATGAGAAGTCTGGCCAAAAAATTTCTTCAGCGCAAGAAACCGGAGTAACCTGACTCCGGTTTTCGGTTGTGGTATACTTTCGATCACCAGTTACCAGAGTTCTTTATGTCCAACCGACATCTTGCCAGAACCATCGCTCTCCAAGTCCTCTATCAATGGGATTTTCATGGCTGTGATGCCGCGCGCGTTGACGAATGGAAGGAGTATGTCCGTCAGGAATTTGCTCCCAAGTTTGACGATGAGGGCTTTGTGGATGAACTCATCCGCGGGGTTTTGGAACGCCACACAGAGATTGACGCGCTGATTGCGCGGTTTGCTCCCGACTGGCCGATCGAGACGATTACGGTAGTGGATCGAAACGTGCTTCGCATTGGAACGTATGAACTCAAGTTTTCCGAACACGTGCCGTCAAAGGTCGCTTTGAACGAAGCGATCGAGCTAGCCAAAGGGTTCGGCGGTGAGGCGTCGGGACGGTTCGTGAACGGCGTTCTCGGCGCGATCTACAAAGATATGATTGCCAAGGGAGAGGAGAAGGCGGTTGACAAAGAACCGCCGAAGGCAAAAAAATCCAAAGAGCAAGCGCCGAACGACAAACAAGCATCAAATAACAATGATCAAAAATCAAATGTATGAACATTGATTCACCGCTGGTGGATCTTGAACAAAATCTTGGTGTTACATTCAAGAATTCCGACATGTTGCGCCAAGCTCTTGTCCACCGATCTTACCTGAACGAACATCCGGATTTTCCGCTTGGGCATAACGAACGTCTCGAGTTTTTGGGCGATGCTGTGCTAGAGCTCGTGGTAACCGAACACCTGTATCAACACTACGACAATCCCGAAGGCGAGCTAACCAACTGGCGCGCGGCTCTCGTGAACGGCGATACGCTCTCTGATATTTGCGAGAAATGGGGAACGGAAGAATTTCTCTATCTCTCCCGCGGCGAGTCGAAGGACGCAAAATCCAAAGCACGCCGCTACATTTTGGCCAATGCCTGCGAAGCGGTTATCGGCGCGATCTACCTCGACCAGGGGTGGGATGCGGCGAAGGATTTTGTGGAGCGGTTCGTGCTCTCCGAGCTTCCCAAGATTTTGAAGCATCAGCTCTACATTGATCCCAAGTCGAGGTTCCAAGAAGAAGCGCAGGAGAGATTTTCAATCACGCCCAGCTATAAAGTACTTTCCGAAGCTGGCCCCGATCATGCGAAGGATTTTGAAATCGGCGTGTATCTCGGCAAAGAACTCGTGGCAACCGGCAAAGGCACCAGCAAGCACGAAGCGCAAGTCAGCGCGGCGCAGAATGCGATTGAAGCGAAGGGATGGGGGTAGAAACGGAACGAAACGGAGTGTCGCCAGCCGATAGACGTGCCGGCGGGAACGGGAATGAACGGAAACAAAAACTCACCAGATTAATGGTGGGTTTTTGGTGCGCGCAGGAGGATTTGAACCTCCGACCGTTGGCTTAAGAGGCCACTGCTCTACCAACTGAGCTATGCGCGCTTAATTCTGTTGTCGCACATAGCGAAGTTGGTTTGCCACCAACTGCCTGTCCGCCTCTGGCGGAAGCTATGCGCGCTTAATTCTGTTGTCGAGTAAAACTTTTTGCAGGAGAAGTATGCCCGAACGATTGACGAACGTCAATTTCCGCGTTATCATCCCGACACTTCATGCGCATGCGGCCGTAGCTCAGCTGGATAGAGCGCCTGGCTTCGGACCAGGAGGTCGGGGGTTCGAATCCCTCTGGCCGCACCACGTAGAAAATTGCAAAGCTGGATACCCGCCCGACCGGACGGCCTCCGGTCGTTCGGGCGGGCCTGCCCGACCGAACAAGTTCGGTCGTTCGGGCGGGGAGCGCCTGGCTTCGGACCAGGAGGTCGGGGGTTCGAATCCCTCTGGCCGCACCACAAACATCTCGTCGTGACGACGGGTTTTTTGTTTTTCGATTCCACTAAGAGCAAAAGAAAATTCTTCAAACATTCTCAAGAAGCTCACACCCACCCAGAAGATCGAGCTCATCTTGCGGGGTGGTGATAGTGCTTGACAGAATTACACTTTAGAGAGCTCTGTTTGGCAATTGAAGAAGCCCATCCCGAAGGATGAGCCGAGGGAGACCGGCCGGTGAAGGCGGTGGTCTCAAGGAAGTGGGAAGGGGGCGTACGGGCAGGCCGGAGCTCGCGGGTGCAGATCCCGACGACAGGACTTACGGAGGATCTCCATCCTGGCGACGGCATCGAAGAGGGTGGTCTCGACGAGCACTTCGGTTGCGCGGTTCATCCGCTCTGCCATGTTTTGGTCTGCTTGTCGTCTTCGCGCAGGTGCATCAGGGTTCCTTCCGCATCGTGCCGGCCGCTCACTGGAGGTCTTCTGGGGTTGTACCACCCGGATGCGTGGCGGGGCGGCTCTTCCGCCTCCTCTCCCGCTGTCCCGGTCGGCCAAACAGACGAACGTTCATGAGTCCGGCGACCACGAGGAATCCGCACCCCAACGTTCCAACCACCAGACGAGAGACGGCAGCCCGCGGATCGATCTCACCGGCGAAGCCAGCGATGACGGTTCGAGTGCCACCGACAAGGAGCATGGCCACCAGGAGGGACATGCCCAATCCCGGCAATCGATTCCATCTGACATTTGTCATCCTCTTACACCTTACCTTTCCCTGTCTTGTTGAGACACGTTCTAGAAATGTGCGCTTCTTGGGCACGATCGCCATTTCCAGATTCAGCGTATCAGAACCTTGTGGAGAGCTCAAGCGGATGGTAGCATAATGCCTGTTATGCGATACTCACGACTCTTCGGAAAAACGACTAAGACGGCTCCGGCGGATGAAACAGCTAAGAACGCCCAGCTGCTTTTGAAGGCAGGTTTTATTTATAAAGAGATGGCGGGTGTTTACGCTTATCTTCCTCTTGGTCTCCGCGTGACAGAAAAGATCAAGCAAATCATCCGCGAGGAAATGAACGCGGTCGGCGGGCAAGAGATCATCATGACGACGCTTCAGCGCAAAGAGCTTTGGGAGAAGACAGATCGGTGGAGTGATGAGGCGGTGGACATCTGGTTCAAGGCACAACTCAAGAACGGATCAGAAGTCGGGCTTGCATGGTCGCATGAAGAGCCAATCACCGATATGGTGAAAAACTACGTCGGGAGTTACCGCGATCTCCCGTTTTGCGTCTATCAATTTCAAAACAAGCTTCGCAACGAGACGCGCGCGAAGAGCGGCATCATGCGCACGCGCGAGTTCGTGATGAAGGATCTCTATTCGTATGCTCGGAACAACGAGGAACACCAGGTGATCTATGACGCGATGACGCAAGCATACCTTCGTATTTTTGATCGCGTTGGTTTGGGCGAGCAGACCTACTTCACTTTTGCTTCCGGCGGAGCGTTCACGCAATTCAGCCATGAGTTTCAAACGGTTACGCCAGCCGGCGAGGACACCATCTATCTTTATCGCGCAAAGCGTCTGGCGGTGAACAAGGAAGTGTTGAACGACGAAGTGCTCGCGCAATTGGATCTCAAGCGCGAAGAGCTCGAAGAAGTCGCCGCTTCCGAAGTCGGAAACATTTTCAATTTTGGAACAACGAAGTCCGAACAGCTGGGACTCATGTTTACCGACGAAGATGGAAAGACGAAACCAGTCGTGCTCGGCTCTTATGGCATCGGCATCGGACGTTTGATGGGCGTGATCGTCGAACACTATGCCGATGAGCGCGGGATCGTCTGGCCGAAAAGCGTGGCGCCTGCGTTGGTGCACATCGTGAGCTTGAAGGCGAAGGATGAGGCGATGGCGGAGCGCATCGAGCAGATCGCATCGAGCTTGCATGACGAGCTCGAGAATCTCGGCATCGAGACGATCTGGGACGAGCGCGACGCATCGGCAGGCGAAAAGTTCGCCGACGCGGACTTGATTGGGATTCCGCTTCGTCTCGTCGTGTCGGAAAAAACGCTCAAGGAAGATTCCGTCGAGTGGAAGCTCCGAAGCTCGACCGAGTCTCGATTCGTGAAACTCGACGATGTGCTGGAGGAAATCGAAGTCTACGTGAGTGAGTAGTGGTTTTGAAATCAATGATCCTTACGGCACTGATGAGATAGCGGAGAGAATCAGTTTTCTCGGCGACTGGTTTGACTTCAAGTGAATGTCGCAGTATTCTGTAAGTACATTATTACATACATCTATGACCAAAGCCTATCAGTTGCTTCAACGAGAACATGTGGCCTCCATTCGCGACGTGCAAAAGAATCCTTCCCGCTCGCTTCGTGGCATGACGCGTGTGATGCGGGGGAGTACCACGTTCGGTTTCTTCTTTTCGACGGACGAATTTGATGAACTTTTGGAAGATCTTGAAGCCGCTTCGAGTAAGGATCTCCGCGCTCGAGTTCGTGCCGCGCGCAAGGGACTCAAGAAGGGCGACGTCGTCTCGCTTGCAGATCTTGCCAAGCCGTATGGGGTTTGAGTTCGTCTTTACGAAGAAAGCAAAGCAGGATTTGGGATCGTTGGATCGTGCCGTTGCAAAACGGATTGTACGAAAACTTCTTTGGTGGCAGAAACAAACCGATCCCTTTGCTTATGCTAAGCGGCTGCAAGAACCGTCGAGTGGGGATGTTCGGTTTCGCGTGGGAGATTATCGTTTGGTAGCCGTGGTGAATCATGTCAAGAAACGCATTGAGATTGTGAAGATTGGTCACCGTCGGGAAATTTATAGAAACGATTGACCTTTCCGACTACCTTGGGAAGATATTTTACTTGTATGTCCAGAATGGAACGATCACTTTTGAATCAGCCCGACGTCTATTGGGCTCGGGCGGCGGCGGAAGAAGTTGTCCGTGCTTTTCCCGATCTTCCCGTCTACACCGTTTCTTCTGGCATTTCTCCGTCGGGGGAAATTCACTTTGGCAATTTCCGAGAAATCATGACTCAGCACGCGGTGGCGGAGGAGCTTCGAAAGATGGGTAAGAAAGTTCACTTTGTTTTTGTTTGGGATGAGTTTGATGCCCTGCGCAAGATTCCCGCCGGCGTGGATCCGTCTTGGGAGGCGCATTTGCGCAAGCCACTCACCTCCGTCCCCGATCCTCTCGGCAACTATCCGTCGTGGGCGAAGCGACATGAGGCGGCATTTGAGAAATCGCTTGCGGAGCTCGACATCAACGTCGAGTTTCGGTACCAAACGGCTGTGTACGAATCCGGCGCTTACGACGACGCCATCGTGAAAGCTCTGCGCGAGCGCGAGACGATCGCGAAGATCCTCCTCTCTCACATGTCGGAAAAGTCAAAACAGGCGAAGGAGATTGACGAGGCGGATTTCATCGCGTCGTACTATCCCGTCTCGGTCTTCTCCAGTTTCACCGGCAAGGACACGACGGAAATTCTTTCCTACGACGGCGACTCGATGCTCGCGTATCGCTGTCAAGAAACTGGGAAGGAAGAAACGATCAGTCTGCGAGAACGGCACATCGTGAAGCTTGCGTGGAAGACGGATTGGGCGATGCGCTGGGCGGATATGGGCGTGAACTTCGAGTCGGCGGGGAAGGATCACCTCTCGCCAGACGGCTCGTATGATGTCTCCCAAGATATCGTGAAATCGGTGTATGGCACGGAGGCTCCGCTCTCGCTGGCGTACGAGTTCATCGGCATTCGCGGACTTGGCGCCAAAATGTCGGGGTCGAAGGGCAATGCCGTGACACCCGGGGCTCTCATGGAAATTTACGAGACACCACTTCTTCTGTGGCTCTATTTCAGGAAACAGCCGTTCCAGCGATTCGATCTCGCGTTTGATTCCGAGATTCTTCGGCAGTATGCCGAGTTGGATGCAGAGGTTGAGAAGTTGCGCGCGGGGAAACTTTCCGAGCCTGATGTCGAAGCTCTGCGTCTTGCCGGAGCGGATACGCTTTCAAACAAGCTGATTCCATTCCGTCAGGCAATTGCCTTTGGTCAGATCGTGCAGTGGGATGTAGACAAGGTGGTGTATATGCTCGAAAGTCTTGATTTGCATTACGATCGCGCTTCGGTCGAGTCTCGTCTAAAAAAGGCGCAGGCGTATTTGGAGAAGCATCATCCGGAAGATGCGGTCGCTTTGTTGGGTGAAACGAATAGGTTCTATAGGTCGAATATGTCTCATGACCGACTAGGACTTATTTCCAAACTCCGCGAGGTGCTCTCGAACGGTGAGGACGACATCGCCAAGCTCGAAGTCTTGATGTATGACATTCCAAAACGCGAGGGGATGAGCGAGGAAGAAAAGAAAAAAGCTCAACGGGACTTCTTCAAAGATGTCTACCAACTTCTCATCGGCAAAGACACCGGCCCGCGCCTTTCGACGTTTCTCTGGGCCACTGATCGCGAGCGAGTGCTCGGGCTTCTTCAAACCGACCTATGACAATGAAGATAAAAAATCGCTTTACTCGACCACTTCTTGTTTTCATAGGTATCACAGTCTTGTGGTACCTCTATCTGGTTCCGCAGATTGACGCTTCTTTCTGTGAAATGGTTGATTGTGTTCGGACAGAGGAAATGAATTGGCCGATGCTCATCGGGCCAAGATGTTGCGGGGGGCTCACCACCTTTCGGGACTTTTTGTCTCAACTTGCATGGCTCATAGCTCCCGGAATTACTACCATGGTGATAATCCTTGTGGCTCGAAGAAGCAAACATTAAACCAAACCCCCGCGCGCGTGGGGGTTTATTGGTCTTAGGTTGGTTGTGTTTGTTCGAAAAAGACAAGGCTGATTGTGCACAAATCATCGGCTCATGATCCAAATTCCCAAAATCATGATGGCAAAGAGAGGAAGTTTGACGAGAAGAGCTCGCGCGTGGAGCTCTTCTTTGAATGACTGGGGGAGAAACCGTTTGAAGAACACGGCGTAGAGAAGCACGATGACGGGCTGGAAGGATTCGACGGCGATGACGTAGGTGATGGGCGCAAGCGAGATTGCGTAGATCGCGGACGCGCTGCCGGCGAACGTGAAGGTCTCTTCAAGCGCGAAGAGCGGCATGGCGGAAACGAAACTGTGCCGGGAGACGCGAATGCTTTTGCGGATGCGCGGGACAAGAAAGAGCGGCATGGCGGCAAGAAAGGTAAAGATGCTGGCAAAGGTCGCAAGCGTTCCCCAGCTCATGGATGCGTTGAAGAGATATTTTACCGCGACGGCTTCGAGAGCAATGATGATCGAGGCGAACGTCATGTAACCGAGCGCGGCGTTGAAGCGGAACCGGCGCGGGTGGAAGGTGAGGAGCGTGCTTGCGATCACGATACAGACGAAACCTACGTACTGCGCGTTCGTGAGCACTTCGCCCACCAAAAGAAATGCCAGCAAGGGAACAAAGATGCGGCCGAGGGAGAACAGCGAGGCGACAACGGACGTGTCTGCATTCTGAAGCGAGCGATAGTAAGGGAAGAGGTAGGCAAAGCCGGTGAGACCGAGAAGAATCAGAACGGGCCACTGCGAGGCGGTCGGCCAGGAAGGCGTGTCAATGAGGATGATGACGGGGAGGAAGAGCAGATTAAAGAACGAAGTATAAAAAATCAACGTCCAAGGTTCCGGCATGTGCCGATTGGCGAGAAACTGGTCAATAATATTTGCCGCGCCGTGGAAGAATGGTTGCAGGGCTGCAAAGAAAAGCCATGACATAGATGACGCCATTATACGCTCATCGTCTGAACCCGACCATCTTAGCATCTAGTAACGACGTTACTATAAGTCCATTTAAACACTGGTGCTTGCGGGAGCTTAGCTTCCACAAACTGTTCTTCTCGAACTCATTCAGAAGGCGGAGGCATTACTCTTATTGACGTAGAGCCTAACATAACCAAGCCGTGCGGGCTCGGTTATTCTTACATCTGTGATTATTCTAAAGCCGGTTTAGAAGATGAAGTTGAAATTGAGATCAAGATGCGGTTTTATAATTTGGGGCATTCTCCGGTGGTAATGGGAAACGAAGTTCGTGAACCCTTTCGTAATCAGCTCGGTCACGCCTTCTATCAGCAACTTTTTCGAGATGTTCCGTAAGCGTTGTTTCGAATGCGAGTCGTTCGGATCGGGAGTCATCTAATTGAAAAGGACCCATGGTAGCGAGACCCTCGGTCCGGTCTGTGTCAATAGACCAATACCAACCTTCCTTTCCGTCTCCCTCTCGCCAGCCTTTTAACCAGTTCTTAAGAACGACAATACCTCTCAAAGGTCCTGTTTCAAACTTCATCATCGCGCTGGGTTTGTCCTCTCTTTCAGAAAGTCCTGTAGGATTATGCTCCCAGTTGAGAAACTTAAGAGCTTTTTGACGATCAAAGACGCTGTGAAGTTCCTGTTCGGTTTGGAATTCCGGGTTTGCTAGGGGCATAGGTTAGTTGATGAGAGTCGAAGGTTGAGACGCACTCAAAGGAGCGTCCGATGCCGGAGCTGATGAGGATGAGCTCGCATTTCCTCCAACACCGCGACTTTTGCCGGCGGCTTTGAGAGTGTCTTTGAGGGCTTTACCGGCTTTAAATTTTGGAACGAAGACTGGGGGGATGGTGATGGGTTCGGACGGATTTTGCGGGTTCACGCCGATGCGACCTTTTCGCACGCGCGCGCTGAACGTGCCGAATCCGGCGATGGTAACTTCATCCTCGTTTGCCAAGGTTTGCGTCACGACGTCCTCAAAAGCGGCGACGAAATCCTCCGCCGATTTTTTTGAGACTTTGAGGCGTTCGGCGACTTTGGCCGCCAATTCTGCTTTGTTCATACACATGTTCAAAAAATTCTTCACCGCAATTGTAGCTAAATCAAGCGAATTCATCAAGGGGATATCTCCGGATCAATTTGGAAGGACTGTTACGATCTCTCGAAGTCGTTTGATGGAGGCTGGTAGGCGGTTGCCGCTCTTAAAGAAGAGAAGTGCCGCGTTCACTTCAGCCGGACCGGAGTAAGGAGGAGCAAGGTGAGTCTTCACGCCGTCTTTGACGAGCGTGAGCGCTTTTTCATACTCGATCCCGATGGACTCGTTGTGAGCTCCTGTGAGACCGACATCGGTCATGAAAGCGGTGCCGCCAGGGAGGATCCGTTCATCGGCAGTGGGGACATGCGTGTGCGATCCCCAGACAGCGGACACGCGTCCGTCCGCGTAGCGCGAGATGAGCGCCTTTTCCGACGTTGTCTCCGCGTGGACGTCGAGGAGAATGATGGAGTCGGGATCCGCCTTTGTCAGAGCTTGGTCGAGCGCGTCAAACGGCGATGGGTATGCATTCTTGAAAAACGTCTGTCCCATAACGTTCAGGATGGTAAATCGGCGTCCGTCTTTCTCGAGTTCGAGCGCACCCACGCCCGGCTTCACGCCGACGTCGTTCAATGGCCGCACGATGTGCCCAGCCAGATCCTTGTTGGCAAACACCTCCATGTAGGCCGGATTGTCCCACATGTGGTTGCCGCCGGTCATGACATCAACTCCAAGCTCGATCAGTTTGGCAACCGTGTGCGGCGTGATTCCCCCGCCGTGAGCAAGATTTTCGATGTTGGCGAGAGTGAGTGTTGGCGTAAACTCGGTTTTCCACTTCGGAAGAATTTGAGCGAGAGCTTCGCGTCCGATCCGTCCGACGATATCGGCGAAGACAAGAATGGTCACAAGAAGTCGTTAGCGGGCGTACTCCACGGCTCGAGTTTCTCGCACGACCGTCACCTTCACTTCTCCCGGATACGAAAGTTCGCCTTCGATGCGCTTGGCGATATCGCGTGCCAGGCGGAAGGCGGTCAGGTCGTCAATGATTTTTGGTTCCACGAACACGCGCACCTCGCGTCCAGCTTGGATGGCGTACACTTTCTCGACGCCCTCAAACGAACTCGCGGTTTTTTCAAGCGCTTCCAAGCGTTGGATGTACTGTTCGAGCGTGTTCTTGCGCGCGCCGGGACGGGCGCCTGAAAGCGCGTCGGCGGCTTTGACGATGGCGCCCTCGATCGTGCGCGGCCGGTCTTCGTGGTGGGCGATCGATTGATAGCAGAGTTCTTCGGGCCAGCCGAATTTCTTCATGATGTTGTAGCCGATCTCCGGGTGCGCGCCCTGCATATCATGATCCACCGCCTTGCCGATGTCGTGGAAGAGGCCGCCCTTTTTTGTGTTGAACACATCGGCGCCAAGCTCCTCGGCCATGAGTCCCCCGAGCGTCGCGACCTCGATCGAATGTTGGAGCGCGTTCTGCCCGTAGCTGGTGCGGTACTTCAAGCGTCCCAAAATTTGCACCAGCTTTGGATCAATGGAGGAAACGGGGATGCCAAGCTGAACGAGCGCGTCCTCGCCGGCTTTTCTGATTTCCTTGGCGAGATTCGTCTTGGCGGTTTTGATGGCGTCCTCGATGCGTGCGGGATGAATGCGTCCGTCTTTGATGAGATCCTCGAGCGCGATTTTGGCGACTTGCCGGCGGATCGGGGAGAAGCAAGAGATGGTAATCATGTTGGGCGTCTCGTCCACGATGATCTCCGTGCCAGTCAAGTGTTCGATGGCTTTGATGTTGCGGCCTTCCTTTCCAATGACGCGTCCTTTCATTTCATCAGAGGGGAGTTCCACCTGCGTCGTCGTGGTTTCAACCGAGACGCTTGAAGCGAACCGCGTAACGGCGAGCGAAAGAATCTGGCGCGCTTTGGCTTCAAGCTCTTCCTCCGTCGAGGCTTCCAGCTTGCGCAGGCGCGACTGCAGAGCTTCCTCGTAATCCTCCTGCACCATTTTTTCGAGACGCTCGATGGCGGCCTCGCGGGTGAGTCCAGCCACCTCCTCGAGTTTGGCCGCCTCTTGCGCCTTCAACTCCTCGATCTGCGTTTTCACTTCGCGGATGCGTTCCTTGCGCACCTCGATTTCTTCTTTCTGCTTGTCAATGGCTTCCTGCTTCTTGTCCATTTCGAGGAGCTTCTGATCGAACAGCTCTTCACGCTTTTCAAGGCGCTTTTGGGTCTCGATAACTTCCACGCGAAGAACCTTCTCTTCCTTCTTGGCTTCGTCCAAAATGGCGAGAGCTTTCTCCTTGGCTTTAGCGAGAACTTCCTGCTCCTTCGTCTTGGAGGCGGCAATACGTTTCTCGGCTTCCGCTTCGGCCGTGGCGACTTTTTTTGTCGTCCGAATCTGGCGTAAGGCGTAGCCAAAAATATTACCGACCACGAGGGCGACGATGATGGAGATGATGAGGGTAAGATTCATACGAACACAAGGGTGTCCGTACGCAAAACGCGCGAGGCGGGCTCGCGCTTAGCTGTTTCGAGAGAGGTTTTTCACCGTATTTTGGTGAAAACTGGTTTCAAAAGAGAGAAAATCTCGGAGAAACATAACGTTCAATATCCTTGGTTTTGCGTGCGAACAGCCACTTCTTTGAAGAATTAGCTGCGGCCGAAGTGTAGCACCGCGCGGCTGGTTTGGTCAACGGGGTGGGGGAGTCTCTACCATCTCGTAGCGGTAAAACAATAAACCCCAGACCGAGACGGTGAGCATCCCGGTAGGGGTTCATCGTCTCGCCTAGGGCGAGGGGGACGGAACGTTGCGCTCTGCTAGTTCGTGATCGTGAACGTGCTCCCGTAGATGTCGGTCGAGGGGATGATCTCGCCGAGCTCGATCTGGTTGCCGTTCACGTCGTAGGCCTTGAGTGCCCCGAGGTTGTACATCGCCCAGAGCGTGTTGCCCGGCTGGAGCTCCGTGGCATCTCCGGCGATCATGATCCAGAACTGGAGGAAACGCGACTCGCCGACCGGGATCACGATGTCGTCGTCAAAGGCGTAGCCCTCTTGGGCATAACCCGTCATCTGCTCGCCATCGTCGTAGCTGCCCAACGTCTCGTTGAACAGGCTGACGTCCGTGAACTGCGAGCCACTCGAGGCTGGGTTGTACAGACCGCCGATCGCGATCTCCTGGTGGCCGATGATGACGTCCTTCACAGGTGCGTAGAGCCCGAGGTAGAGGATCATGGAGGTCGTCGTGTACCCGCTCTGGATCAGGATCGTCATGTCCCACGAGAGGACGTACATCTCGATCTGCAGGAGCGTCTCGAATGCGTCGACCCAGATCTGCAGGGCAGGGCTGTTCCACGACCCGTTGTCCGCGGTGAGGCCGTACCAGTTGAGCTCGTTGTACTTGCCGTCGAGGGGCAAGAAGCCACTGCTCTCCCACATCATCGCAAAGCCGTCGGGATTGCCGTCCTCGGGAACCGTCTCGGTGAACTGGCAGTTGATCTGGAGGCTCACGACCGTCTCGCCATCCTCCTCGACGACGATTTCCCATCCTTGGTTGAACTGCAGGATGTTGCCGTACTCGTTCGGGTAGACCGGGCCGAGTACGATGTCGAGGTCTGGCTGGGAGATTGCCTCGCAGTAGGCGATGTGGTTCACGATCGCCGGGTACTCGTCGACAGTGTTCCAGCTCTCGCCGAAGAGGTCGGTGGAGTCGGACTTGGTCAGGATGACCGCGTTGAAGTTGCCGATCCGCACTACGGTACCCGGCTCACCGGTCGCGATGAACTGGTAGGCACCCATGGCGACGCTCGCGCCCGGATCGACGAGCATCGGGCCGTAGCCGGAGAACGCCGTCGTGAAGCGGACCTCGAGCTCGGTAGGCTCGAGGATGTCCGCCACCGAGTCGTCGTCGCTCTCGGACGCGGCGCTGTCGTCGTCGTCCACATTGACATCGATGTAGGTGTCACCCTCGTTGACGATGATGTCTGGCGGGGTTTCCTCGAGGTAGGGGGGGCAGGCGGTGAGAGTGGAGAGGATGACGAGAAACACGAGCGTGGCGAGTGAGCGCATGGAGTCTCCGTGGCGCTGATGTCCTACTTGATCGTCCGCCGGAGGATTCCTGGTGGATGATCGTTTGGAGGGTGGATTCGGCTCAAAAGAAGGCTTTTGAATCAAATTCACCCTCCACAATGTGAAATGAACGAGTGCAAAACCTAGCAGAGAATATGACTTTTGTCAATCATCATGCGTTATTTGGGAGGGAGAAGCAACTCGGACAAAAGAAGACCCCCGTTTGAGGCGGGGGCGAGGGGGAGGAAGACGAATGCGTCAGGGATCTGCGGGGGTGTTGTCGGGGAGTGGGTACGCGATGATCTTCCGAGGCGTTGCGTCTTCGTCCGTGATCTTGGGCAGGGGCGGGTCGTTCCCGTCCTTGGACTCCGGCTCTGGTTCCGGCTCGGGCGGGTACTCGTAGGCGAGCCCGAGGCAAGCCGCCGCCGCCGTGTTTCCCGTGTTGCGCACCAGCATGAGGACTTGCTGGGTCTGATCCTCGGGAATCCGGAAGCCCATGATCGTATCGCTTCCGGTGTAGGTCTTTGCCCTCGGCTGGTTGAGGAAGACGAGCTTGATGCCGGGATCTAGCCTCATGGCGATGTTCACGAAACCGCCGTCTGGAAGAGGAGGATCCGCCTTCCCCTTGACGATGAGGTGGATCGCCTCGCCTGGGCGGATCTCGTCGCACACGTCCACGCGACGATCCGATTCCTCGCTTGGAAACACCGGCGGGAGGCTCACGGTCTTGAGCGTCTCGGGGAGGTCGGACGGCGCGGTCGTCGTCGCGGGTTCCGTCGAGGAGGTCTCCGACTCCTGACGGCCGCAGGTGGCAGCGGCGATGGGGAAGAAGGCGATGAAGGCGAGGGCACCGCAGAAGAAGATGACTTGAACATCAATACGCGCGCGCATGGGTCTTTCTCGGGTTGTGCGGATATCCGCGGGTGAAAGAGCGACGGGGGACAATACGTCAGAATAGGAAATCCGTCCAGTTCTCGGGAGTGAGGTCTGCAAGGCGGTGGGTGTTTTTGACGTCGTACTTGCCGATCTTCGTGCGACGCAGTTGTGAGAGGTAGGCGGCGGTGCCGAGCGCTTCGCCAAGATCGCGGGCGAGAGCGCGAACGTAGGTGCCGCTTGAGCAGGCGATGCGGACGTGGATCTTGATGGTACCCTTCGCCCGAAGGGGTAAATGGACTGACAGTGACAGATCCGGTTCCCCGATAAGCTCAAACGCGCTTATCGTGATGCGTCGAGGCTTGCGTTCAATCTCTTTGCCTTTGCGTGCGAGGTCATACAATTTCCTGCCGCCGACTTTGATTGCCGAGTGCATGGGCGGGATTTGATCGAGCTCGCCCGTGAGGCTTTGCAGGGCTTCGCCTAACCTTTCAATTGAAAGGTTAGGTACAGGCACGGATTCAAGCTCGCCTTCTGGGTCAAGCGTTGTTGAGCGGACGCCCAGAACGATCGTGGTCTCATACTCCTTATCGAGCCCGACGAATTTCGAAATCTCCCGCGTCGCTTCTCGTCCGACGGCAACAAAAAGCAATCCGCTGGCAAACGGATCGAGCGTGCCGGCGTGTCCGATCTTTTCCACGCTCGTGATTCTGCGAAGCGCGTCAATCACGTCGTGCGAAGTCGGCCCGAACTCTTTATCAATGAGGAGGAATCCTGATGTCATGAGGATGAGTATAGCAGAAATGTCCACATGCGTTTGTCGAAGCGAGGTGACAACGCATTGTTTTATTTTGTGCCGAAAACCGAGGGATGTTTCAAGAGCTTGTCAAAACCTTCTGACAGAATTTTCACCTAAAATGAGGCCTTTTTCATTGACAAAATCAAAAAAACATGATGAACTGTCCATATCAAAGCCTCGCAATTCGCCGGCGGCACACGAGGGGGAGATGATACAATCTAAACGACACGCAACGCTTCAGGAGGAAGGGAGCGACGGACACGAGGTGAGCGGTTATTTGGAAACGTATTATCGAATATGATGTCACATGAACGTTTGGGGTATCTCGTCTTAGGGATAGTCCTCGCAGCCGCAGTCGCCTACGGGGTTCTGGCTTTGCGCCAGGCCCCGGCGACTGCCCCAGAAGATTCGCCAGAGACACGGATGGATAAGGGGGAGGCGTCTTTGTCTCCATCGAATCTTGACGATTTATTGCGCGCGCTTCCAAGCACGGAAGCAAGCGCGTTCGATCCTGAAAAGATCGAATGGGTTGGGTACTCTGACGGCACGGACGGTTTTACCGTCCAAAGACCTCGCGAGTGGGAGATTGCGGACGCCGCTCTTGAAGGACGTCCGCAATTCCGCCGCGTTGTTCTCTCGGAGGGGATGGCCGCTTTCGCCATTTATCCTCGCGGAGAGTTTGATGTCGGTCTGCCATCATCGGCATCTGCCGAGACGAAGCTGGTTTTGAGCGGGCGTCCGGCAACTCTGCGCGAGTGGAATCTTCCCGACGGTTCCTGGCTCGCCGTCATTGTGCTCGACGCACAGCCCAAGAACGGCTTTCGCATCGAGCTTTCTACCCTGCAACCCAACCTGACTGCTCGAGCCATTCTCAAAGAGATGCTCAATCGCTTTTCCTTTGTCAATTAATTTCATCATTGGGAAGTGGATGAATATCACTCCAAATATTTCGGCGGTAATTGCCCTGCAACACCCATAGGGGATCCTGCAAAAGTCGATGAGATTGTGGATTGCGGGCTGGCAGTCGTTGAAAACGTACTGAATGGTACGTTGAGACGATGCCAGGGCGCCCGCAGGCCGCAAGCTCGC